>WNFY01005365.1_pt1 | contig 11603 bp, 9 predicted proteins | sample 5400091 | NCBI WGS metagenome assembly WNFY01 (sample SAMN13153364, study PRJNA577476) | soil metagenome | isolation source: 60 cm soil or saprolite under grassland replicate 1 | place: USA:California | collected 2016-06-15
CTATTGCGATTTTACCCAATCCAATCAGAACGCGGTTGGAGCACCCATTACCTTGGCCTGCTAATTCAGAGCAAGTGCGATTTGCGACAGTTGGTCGGTATGACGTAGGTAGTAAATGCCAGGATCGCGTCCTTCAAGCGCTCGCCGCTTCGCAGTGGAAAGGGCGCGACTGGCGACTCGATCTTTTCGGGAGCGGCCCGGATGAAAGATATCTTCAAGACGTAATCCGGTACTATGGCTTGGAAGATCGCGTCACGTTGTGCGGGTTTGAACGTGACTTTGCCAAAATTTGGAAGGATCATCACATTCATGTTTTGACTTCGCGGGCAGAAGGACTCGCACTTGCCCTTGTAGAGTCTATGTTTTGCGGCCGGCCTGCCATGATTACCCGAACCGGCGGAAATCATGAGCTACTGCGAGATAATCAAGATGGCTTCGTGAGCGCCGGTGAAGATCCGGAGATCATACGTGAAACCTTTGAGCGAGCTTGGATCAACCGCCAGAGGTGGCCGGAAATGGGAGAAGCCGCTTTCCAGCGAGCCAACGAGTGGATACCCAGAGATCTGTCAGTTCGTTTATTTCAGGCGATTTGCGATTCGGAATGCTGATGCAAAAGGCTACCGGGTTTCGCAAGCATGCGCGGTCCGTGTTCAGGCGCATCTTTCATTTGCTCCTCGGCCGGTTAGGAATTCGACGTTTCAAGGAGCATTCGTTTTTTGGATCGCTCCTACCGCAACGAGCGGTTATCGCCGACTTTGGCGCGCATCGCGGAGAATTCTTTTCCGCTTTGAAATCCGAGTATTCGATTTCCCGGGCGCTTCTCATCGAGGCGAATCCCGCATTAGCAGAGTCCCTGAAAGCAACATTCGGCAGCGAGGCGGATGTCCTTCACGCTGCCGTGGTAGGAGCAAACAGTAAAGGCGCGGTCATGTTTACTCGATCAACGAATCCTGAGTCGTCGAGTATTTTCAAGGAGTGGTCGGCAGCTTACGGGATAGCCGATCAAGTGGATGTTCCTGCGATCAACCTATCAAACGTATTTCAGGAGTTGGGTGGTCGAGTGGACTTGGTAAAAGTTGATGTAGAAGGCGCTGAAATCGGGATGTTACAAAATGCGAGTGTATCTGATCTGGCCAGCTGTGGGCAGTTGACCGTTGAATTTCACGATAGGCGACCGCCGCTAACACGGCGCGATGTTGATGATGTCTGCCGGCGTTTGCGCGCTGAAGGCTACCTGATTGTAAAGCCAAACTGGCCCAATGTTGATGACGTGTTGTTCGTCAATCTGAAAAGCATGCGGACGATCAAACGAATCGAGTTTCACTGCCGTGTGGCAGTGGCTAATGCATTGTTTATCATCCGTCGAAGGATTTTTGGAAGCGGTTATAGTTAGTAGCTTATGCGGGAATTGGAACCAGTGGTTCTTGCCCTAACTAGCGACGAAGGCTACTTCCCCGGGCTATACTGCGCGGTTGCGAGCGCATTAAGCGCCGTGGACTCGGCACGGAAAGTCGATGTGAAGGTACTCGATGGCGGTCTGTCGCAGGCATCCAGGGACACTCTTTCGAGAATGATTGAGCGCGTTGGTGAATCCGTCCGACTGGAGTTTGTGACGGTGGACCCATCGGTCTTTGGTAACGCGACGCTCGGGCCGGGCCAATCGCACATGACTTATTGCCGGATATTGCTCCCTCACTTGCTGGATGTGCCACGTTTGATCTATCTCGACTGCGACGTGTTGGTATTCCGCGATCTATCGCAGCTTTTTGATCTTGATTTATCGATCGGCAAAGCCATTGCCGCAGTTCCTGACTCCGAAACATTATCCCTTGCGGAAGACTCGCGCACCATAGCCTACGCTATGGGCCTTCCTCCCGAAGGCGCTTACTTTAATTGCGGGGTAATGTTTATGAATCTCGATGAACTAAGGAAACAACATTTTTTTCAACGTTCTGTCGAGTTCTTAAATGCTTGGAGCGGGAATTACCGGTTTTGGGACCAGTCGGCCATCAACTTTCTTCTCCACAGACGGATCGACGCGTTACCCGAATACTGGAATCGAGCGTCCTGGAGCTTTGATGAGCAGCAGAATAATGATCTGGACTGCGTGCTTCATTACACCACTTCGGCGCCATGGCTTGGTGGAACACACGGCCCAGCCCAGGTGTTGTTTGAACAGTTTGCTGTGGATGCCGGTTTGCCTGTCAATCGGCAAATAGCGGATTTCAAAAAATCACGACGGCAACAATTGTTTCGTAATGCGTTTGCACCTTTTCGGGCGCTCGCTTTTCCGCTGGTCTCCTTGTCTTACAAAATTGCCGGAGAGAAAGAGAAATGTGCGGCGTATCAGAAATCGGCGCGTTACTGGCGCCGCCATATTCTTAACACGCCGGGCCGGCGCCGGCTTCATCGAAGGCGGGCCGAGCAAATTCAAGCTATGAAGTTCAAATTTGCCGTCTCCAAGTCCGCAGCATGAAGGTACTGCATCTCAACACTAATGCCTCCGGCGGCAGCTATGAATATGCGGCGCTTCTTTCGACCGCATTAGCCGAGGAGGGGATTGAAAGCCACGTGCTCTCCAGGGATTCGCAGCAGCTGCAGCCCGGCAAACCTTTCTTGGATCGTGTTATTCGAAAAGCGTATGTCTCGTTTTCAATTGAACCGTGGCATGGGACGCGGCGACTCTTGTCACCACCGCGTCCTGAGGAGTTGCAAGGTTTCGATCTGGTGCATCTACACACGGTTGCGGATTGGTTCAATGTTCCCAGTTGGCTGGAAACACAGCGAACCGGCATAGGTGTGGTCATTACTTTGCATGATATGTGGCATTTCACGGGCGGCTGTTTTCTTTATCGCGGGTGCGATCGTTTCACCGAGACTTGCGCGCCATGTCCGATCTTGAAGACGCCTTTGAATCACGTTCTGGCAAAGGACGAGCAGCGCCGAAAATTACAGGCCTATCGAAGCCGACGCGTTCAGTTTGTTGCCAACAGCCAATGGTTGGCGGATCTGGCCGACCGTAGCGCGATCGTCAGAGCCTGTGGCTGCTCTCGAGTCATTCCTCCTGGAATCGATACCGAGGTGTTCAGCCCGCAGGGCAAGGCGCAATGCCGGGCGGAGCTTGGGATCCCGCCTGATGCGTTCGTAATTGCCGCCGGAGCCGCTTCGCTGACGGACATCAACAAGAATATTCCCTGGTTGTTGGAGCAACTTGCGGGATTGTCTGAACTCGAAGATGTGCTGGTCGTGCTCGCCGGCGAAGGGGCTCTCGAGATTCCAATCGGTCTTAATGTCCGCCTAACGGGTGGCGTTGGTGATCGCATCAAGCGGGCCATGCTTTTCAATGCCGCCGATGTTTTTGTCAGTGCGTCATTGATGGAAACCTACGGGTTGACTTTGATTGAGGCGATGAGTTGCGGCATTCCAGTGGTGGCGTTTCGCACCGGCGGAGTTCCCGAAGCCGTTCCGGATGAAGGGGGAATTCTATGTGCGCTCCTCGACGCAGCTGCATTCAAAGCCGCGATTCAGAAACTGCGCCATAGCGAAGCGCTTCGAAACGAGCTTGGGAACTCAGCGCGCAAGCTCGTTGCCGCTCGAAATGCGAAGAGTCGATTTGCTGCAGCGTTTGCTCGCGTGTATGAGGCCTGCCTCTATCCCGGGCAAACACGTCTCATTCAGCAATCAGCCTTAGTGCCGTGAAAGTGCTGGCACCATTTGGGTTTGTGACCGCCTGCCATGCGGGAGACAAGTTCATGGTCCAAGCTACACTGGCTAGCATGAGGCACTACTGCCCAGATGTGCCGATATGCCTGACCGTCGATGGCGATTTTGATGTTTCGGATTTGAAGAAGGAATACGATTTGATCGTCTTGCGAGTCGCCGAATTGCCATCGCACGAGATGCGGAAACTGATGTGCGGAAACTACCGCGCGAAGCTCGCTGCGTTATGGGAAGGTCCTTTTGAATTTTACGTTTGGCTGGATTCGGACGCGATTGTCTGGGGAGACTTCATTCCGCAGGTCCGGACAGATCTCGATTTTCAGATTTTTTGGAGCGAGATTTCAATTCCGGCGGACGCCACAGAGATTCCACCGTGGCTACCGCATTTTTATTTTGACCCACAAAAGCTAAAAGCATTCGATCCGGAATTTAATTGGCGCGGACACGCTTACTTTTCTGCCGGTGCGTTCGCATGCAGGCGGGATATGATATCGTTTCAGAAATGGACCAAAGTTGAGTCGTGGGACACACAGGTTTCCGGGCTCTTCGCATGGGGAGAAATGGGAATGATGAACTATCATGTCCACTCCATGGCGCAACGCGGAGAAATCAAGGTTGCCATGTCGAACCTGCAACACATCTGGGGGCATCACGGAAAAGCAGAACTGGTGCAAGACTGCCGTGGTGCCGGCTGGCATTTCCCCAAGACGATTGGACGTCCGCGAATCGCGCACTTTTGCGGGCGTAAACCATTTTTGTTTGACTACAAAGCATATTCTCGGCCGTTCACGATTGCGCGGCTGGAACACCATCGTGCTCGCCAAGGAGAGTTGGGGGCCTGGTTCAGCGTGCTACGAGAGGACTGCCGAAGACTTTTCAGTAAAGTAAGACAGCGGGTCAAGAATCTGGTCACGCGATGAATGTCGGTCGCAGGCCCAGCGTGGCGTTTTTGATCCCATTCGCATCTCGACGGACTAAATCCAGGTGGGATGTAGCCTGCGCTCACCTTCGGCAGACACTCAAGTCTGTGCGAAACTCAACAAGCAAAAGCTACTGTGTGGTCGTGGCCGGCCATGAGACTCCTGATTTCAATTTCGAATCTGATTCGACGTGTTTGTTCCTATCAGTTAATCATGCCATTCCACTTCACGAAGACGTTGTAGTGAGTGGGAGGTTGGACAAATTGGCCAAAATTGCCGCCGCCTGGAAGTACGTGAAATCAAGGTGGAATCCACGTTATGTGATGAAACTTGATGCAGACGACCTGATTAGCGCCAGGCTTGTTCGGTGGCTGGAAAATTTTGGTGATCAACCTGGTTATCTTATAAAACACGGCTGGGTTTGGCGCTCAGGATCACGCTATGTTCTTCACTCTACGGAGTACTTGGATCGAGTATGCGCCTCGTGTTTAGTTGTGAGAAGTGATATTGCGGATCAGGAAGGGCCTTTTCGTACCGGCGTAGAAGGCACGCCGTTCGATCAGCGAAGCTTAAGGTTCGCGGCGACTGATCATTATTCGCTCATTCCTGGGTCTGGAATGAGCACTCTTCTACTGAACGACAGCCATCAACGTTATTCAGCCCAATTCGCTTATCTGGGACAGAAACTTTCCAGCGTACCATTCAAAGCGATTGTTTACCGCACGGGCAATCCCGAGAGTAACTCAGCTGGTCTTGAAACAGGGCGGCCAACTCTGCGAATGATTCTGGGAACAATCCGGAGAACCAGATTAATGACGAACAATCTGAGAAGGGAATTCGCATTCGAATTCGTCGCATGAGAATACAACCGCGAATCGTTTTTTTGATTCCAATCGCTTCTGCTCGGAGGGCAAAAGACTGGGACCTGGCCTGCGCGTTATTTCGGCAAACACTGTCATCCGTCTCTAATTCAACGGTTCAAGATTACTGTGTAGTAGTGGCCGGCCACGAAGCTCCAGATTTTCAGCTGCCGCAGCATCCTACATTTAAGTTCTTATCGCTCGATCATGCTCTGCCATCGCTGGAACGGGGATATTGGTTTGCGGCGGTCAAGGACAAGATGATCAAACTGGCGGCGGCTTGGGGCTATGCAAAATCAGTATGGAATCCGGATTACGTGATGAAGTTGGATTGGGATGATCTTATCAGTTCCAAGCTGGTGGACTGGATTGTTTCGGCGAAAGATGAAGCTGGTTATCTCATTAAACATGGCTGGATGTGGCGTGAAAGCGCCCGGTATTTCGTCCAGCGTACAGAGCACTTTGACCGGGTTTGTGGTTCCTGCCTGATCATCCGAAGCGACTTGGCGGATCAAACCGGCCCGTTTTTGACCGACGTCGAAGGCGCCGTGCTCGACGAAACCGGCTCTCGATTTGCCGCTGCTGACCAGTACTCGCTCATTCCTGGCGCGGGAACCGGCACATTGCTTTTAAACGATTGCCACCAACGCTACGCGGCACAATTCGCCTACCTGGGCCACACATTGGAGACGGTTCCGTTCCACGCCGCCGTTTGTTGTGTGGGCCACGGCAACAATGCCGGGATTCAGTCTCGGACGCAGACCGCGCGGATGTTTTTGGGACGTGTTCGGCGGACACGGCTGGTTACGCCAAGTCTCAGGAAAGAATTCATGCTCGGCTGAACAGTTGACGAGATCAAAGCGTTCGCTGCTCGAAGAGCTACCGGCCATGCGTGTCACCATCATCATCACGACCAGCAATCGCCTGGAGGAGCTTCAGCGAACCCTACAGACGTTGGAAAAACTCGATCCGGCACCAGACGAAATCCTTATCACAGCCGACGGCTGCACAAATGGCACAGCCGAGTTCATTATTTCGGCGGTGCCCAACGTGAAATTGATTGTGAATCAACGAGCAAAAGGTTCGGTCGCTTCGCGGGATCGCATGATGCGCGCGGCGCAAGGTGATTTGGTGCTAGCTTTGGATGACGACAGTTATCCCGAGCAGTTAGATTGTATAGCCCGCATCGTCCCCTTATTTAAACAGCGGCCCGAACTGGCAGTGCTTCATTTTCCTCACCACAGCGATGAGTATCCCGAAACACTCGCGCAAACAAACTTTGGCTCGGAACATTTGACGCGTTCGTTTGCTAACTCCGGCGCGGTCCTGCGCCGATCTACTTATCTCCAACTGCCCGGCTTTGAGTCGCGATTTTTCCACATGTATGAAGAGCCGGACTACGCCCTGCAATGCGTGGCAGCGGGTTATGACGTGCTCTTCTCTCCGGTTATTACGATTCGTCACCATTATTCAGGGCAAGCACGCGATGAAATCCGCATTCATCATCGTCACGCGCGCAACGAATTGTGGAGCACGGTAATGCGATGTCCTTTCCCGTTTGCAGCTGGGATAGCTGCCTGGCGCGTTTTCTCGCAGTTTCGTTACGCCTGCAAGCGAGGTTGGTCGTGGGTAGTTCGGGAGCCCGCCTGGTGGTGGCAGGCACTGGCCGGAGTTCCAAATTGTCTTCGAAAGCGCAGGCCTGTTTCATGGGCAAGTTACAAACGCTGGCTTGCATTGCCCTGAAGCAATGAAGTGGATTTGCTGCCAGCTCGGGGCGCGGGAACGCTATGCGATTCCCCGGGCGTTATTTCGCCTGAACGCACTCGACTGTCTCCTAACCGATGCATGGGTCCCGCCTTCATCTTTCCTTTCAAAAGTCTGCGGCCGCGGGTCACCGCTCGGACAGAGGTTTCACAACGAGCTGCGCGACGCGCCAGTAAAAGCATTTAACTCGTCGCTAATCCTGTTTGAAGCACTTGCACGCGCACGTGGCTTTGGAGAATGGGCAAAAATAGTTGCGCGCAACCGGTGCTTCCAACGCAAATTGGTGAGTGCTCTGAGTTCCTTGGCCGCCGGACCCTCGGCGAAAGCTGCTGGCTTCGGAGCTATGACCTCTGATTCTCCGATTCTGTTAACCTACAGCTACACTGCCCTCGAGCCGTTTCGGTACGCAAAAGCACACGGATGGAAGACGCTTCTCGTTCAAATCGATCCCGGCCCAGAAGAAGAAGCGATCGTAGCAGAAGAGGCCGGGCGCGTGCCTGAACTCGCGGTTGGCTGGCAACCTGCGCCACCTGAATATTGGAATGACTGGCGCGAGGAGTGCAAGCTTGCCGACCGCATTGTTGTTAACTCCGAATGGTCGCAGGAAGGGTTAATTCGCGGCGGAGTTCCAAGTGAGAAGGTAACAGTAATTCCGTTAGCATTCGAAGCGCCACAGATCAGATCTGCGCGATCGTATCCCGAGCGTTTCACGTCGGAACGCCCAATGCGCGTGCTCTTTCTTGGTCAAATCAATCTCCGCAAGGGCGTCGCCAGGTTATTGGAGGCCGCTCGAGATTTGCGAAATGAGCCGGTTGAATTTTGGTTGGTTGGACCAGTGCAAGTCACAAATACCAGCACAATCGGAGATGCCGGGCGGGTGAAGTGGTTTGGCGCCGTAACGCGCGACAAGGCAGCTGAGCATTACAGAAATGCAGACGTATTCATTCTTCCTACGCTGTCGGATGGATTTGCGATTACGCAGCTCGAAGCGCAGGCTTACGGTCTCCCTGTGATCGCGTCGAGACGCTGCGGTGACATTGTTCAACATAATATTAATGGGCTTGTTTTGGATGATCCCAGCATCGAGGCGATAGAATCAGCAATTCGTTTTTGTCTCCAGAATCCTGGTGAGCTTGCTCGATTTTCCCGCTGTTCAACGGTCGGTGAAAACTACAGCGTGACGCGCCTGGGCGAGCGGCTCTGCGCGGTAGCGCCGACTACGGAATCAGCTAGGTCGACAAATACCGGGTTGGGAGCTGGTGTTCGTTGATTGTCATGTTTGGCTCGAGGAGGTGTAACGTAAGAACCTCAAGCAAATCAGCCTCCGGATCAGATAAATGAGAGCAAATCCATTAGCAAACTTTGTAAAGCGAGCGTTGCCTGCCCCAGCTCTTCGCGTCCTCCGGCGGATCAGAACACCTAGGCATCGGCTAGACCCTAAAATCGCCGAGCTGCGGAAACGTCATCTGAGTTATCAGGCACCCGATCCAAACGCGATCACTTTACGACCGGGAATTACGCTTCGCATTCATTTTGAGTCACGCGATCCATTCGAGTGGTTCTGTTTTAAGTCTTCTGAAATGGCTCGTGAACTGGATCGTTTTATCGAAAATGTTGCTGCGCATTCCTCCTTTGTGGACGTCGGTGCGAATCACGGGATTTTCTCACTCGCATTTTGTGCTTTGCGTCCGCTCGGTCGCGTTTTGGCCATCGATCCTTCACCGCTTGCCTTCCAGATTCTGCAAACAAATCTCAAGTTGAATTCATTCTCACGAGTCCGGGCTCGTAAGATTGCATGCGGAGCCGCGGCCGGTGAGGTGCGGATGCAACGCAACTGGCATCATTTGCAAGCGACTTGCGAAGGAAGTCCTACAAATGCCGTCAGTGTTCCGATGCTTCCTCTCGATCAAATTTGCGAAGAAGAGAACATAATGCCGGATCTTGTGAAGATTGATGTAGAGGGCTTCGAATTGCTGGTGCTTCAGGGAGCAGAGCGCGTTTTGCAAGCAGCGAATCTGTTGTTTTTCGAGGTTCATCCTGAGGCCATTGATCAACTCGGTCTGTCTCAGTCCTCTATTTTCGATCTCCTCGCGAGCGGCGGGTGGAGATGTTACGGATTAGAAGAAGAAGCCCCGATAACACGAGCAGATTTTATCGCTCAGAGAAATATCTTTCGTACACTCTGGCGGAGAGAGTCTTTTTAACTTTTCATTTGTGTCTTATACTGTGCGCCTCGCCCGTTCTAGTTATGGTCGTCAATGAAATAACGTTCTATATGGCAGCGGTCGTGTTGCTGGTGTTGACCGCGGAAAGCTGCATAAAGCTGCTGAACCAAAATAGCTTTAGCATCACTCTTCTAGTCTACGTAACAGTATTCGCCTGGTATTTCGTCGATCCGTTTATCAATCCGGAGCAATACGATTATCTCCCTTCTTTCTTGATCGGCCAAAGTTATGGGCAGGTACTACTCTTCTTGATTGGCTTTCGCATTTTCATGCCGGTTGCAGCACGGTGGATTATTCGGCGGCCAAGTACTGGTATTTTTGCCACGCAGCACGTCAGTCCGGAGCAGGTCCTAATGGCCGTCGGCGCGATTTGGCTGGCGCTTTTTGCAATTGGTATCTATCGGATGGGCGGTGATGTGGTCGGCGCGGTGTTTCCGATCGATTCCCGCGCGGGCGCGACCATGTGGGGGCGCGAGGCGGTAGCAACTTCGGCGAGCGGATTTCTGGTCGCCTCCGGAGCGTATCTCTTCAATGCAATGACAGCGTTTCTAGGCGTTTTGATATTTTTTCAGCGGAAAACTTCGTGGCGCTTGCTTGCGGCGGCGATGTTCGCCATCACGCTGCCCTATTTCTTTTTCGAAGGTGCGCGCAGCCACTTTCTTGCGGCAGTTCTGCCTTTCATCATCACGTATCTGTTTTACGCTCGCCAGCCGCTCGTGGTAAGGCTTGCGATTCTGGCGATTGCGTTTGTCTGCCTGGACCAGGGATTCAAGTTTGTGACCGCGTTTCGTGGCACCGGCTTCCGAGAGGTGCTGGCTGCTGAGAATCCGTACGAGCTCGTCGATGAAGATATGCGACAGACTGGGTTGAACATGATTCAGGAGCTGTGCTTTGCGAATGCTTACCTGGATTTGGACGCGGGATCTGCAGCCTATGGCGGAAGATATTTGAATGAGCTAGTCAATTTTGTTCCTCGCGCAATCTGGCCGTCAAAGCCATTGATTGGGATTGACTACGCGAAGTGGCGCGGCTTTGAGAGTCCAGACAGTGAGCTCGGCGTTTTTGCCACGGTTTCCACCGGAATGATCGGCGGAGGCGTTCTGAATTTTGGCCAAATTTTTGGTCCGGTGGCGGCCGGCGTGTTGATTGCAGTTTGGACGAGTCTACTCATCCGCTGGTGGGAACAGAGAAAATTGCTCCTGCGCCTGGTGTTGTTCATGCTTGGCGCCGGTCTTACCTTCAACCTCGGCCGAGACATTAGCCTCCTGGTGCTGTGGCCTGTCATATTCGCATACTGTTTTGTTCGATTTGCTGAGATCTGGGCCACGAAGCGGTTTGGACACCTGCCGCAACTGACAACTGTTGCGCCCGTTGATGCTGGGCGGGTGCAGGTGTTAGCTGGTCGGCTGAGTCAGTGACACTGCACCGTCACGGGTTCCGCTAGCGCTGCGAAAGAAGAGTGGAGGTAAGGGGATTCGAACCCCTGACCTTCTCATTGCGAACGAGACGCTCTACCAACTGAGCTATACCCCCATTTCACCTATGAAAATTGCGTCGATAAAATCCGGCAAAAATTTCTGTTGTCCACCTCTTTTGCACTGGTTCTCGACTTGTCTTCTGATCCAAGCCGGAATTAGTCCACGTTTCAAAAGGTGAACTCAGCTATGTTCTGTTAATAACCTAGAATTATGCCTAGGGCGTTTTCAATCATCGGCCTAGGTCAAAATGTGGAACTCAATCAGGACAGCAGCCCGATTGGCAGAACACCGTTCTCTGTTACCATCGCAAACATCAAGCGAGGACACATGTCGTTTCTTTTTGCCCAAATACTTGGGACTTGCAGTTTCTGTCGAAACTCAGGAGCCAAGGTTCTGCTGATCAAACGCGAAGAGAGGCCTCGCACTCGGAAGATTCAGAGACAATCAAAAGGCGCCAGCGACACGTCTTTATTCATGGAAAGATCCTCCCAATGTTTGACCAAGCTACCGCACTAAGGCCGCAGACCGCGTTTTTGAATTCAGCCGCAAACGAGAAAACATCTACTCCTGGCGCATTTGTCACGACCCGTTGGAGCATAATCCTTTCCGGCGCAAATTCGGAAGGCGAAGAGAGGC
>WNFY01005366.1_pt1 | contig 11599 bp, 11 predicted proteins | sample 5400091 | NCBI WGS metagenome assembly WNFY01 (sample SAMN13153364, study PRJNA577476) | soil metagenome | isolation source: 60 cm soil or saprolite under grassland replicate 1 | place: USA:California | collected 2016-06-15
TTCGAGGATCTCCACATTGGGCATGGGCGTGAAGCGCATGCGCAGTTGCGCCGCCAGCACGCGGTCCAGCTCCACCGCGATCAGCCTGCCTGCGCGGCGGGCCAGCAGCTCGGTGAGCGCTGCGTCTCCGGGACCGATCTCAATGACCGTGGTGGTGGAGATGTCGCCCAGGGCCTCCACAATGCGCTGCATCGCGTCGGGATCAACCAGAAAGTTCTGGCCGAGCTTCGGCTTCTGTTTGCTGGATGTGGAGTTTGGCAGCTCTTTGGCCAAAGTTTGACCGCCTTTCGTACTGCCGATAGACTTTCACGCGGCTTTAGATCCATCCTGCTCTACACCCCAGCAAGCCAACAACGGGCTAGCTGGGGACCCCGTGCAGCGCATCCAATGCTGCCGGAGTTCTGGGAGGCCCGCCGTGCACGTGCTGTTTGCCGCGTCGGAGTGTGTTCCGTTTTCAAAAACCGGAGGACTGGCCGATGTGGTCGGAGCGCTGCCCCGCGCCATCGCCTCCCTCGGCCATCAGGCCACAGTGTACCTGCCGCTGTATCGTCAGACGAAACTGAAGGACGCGCCCACCGTCATCTCGAGCATCACCGTGCCGTTCGACGACCGCTACCGCTTCTGCTCGGTGCGCGACGGCGGTGTGCAGCACGGTGTGCAGTACTACTTTATCGATTATCCACCGTTTTACGATCGCGATGCTCTCTACGGAACACCCCTGGGCGATTACCACGACAACCCTGAGCGCTTTGCGCTCTACTGCCGCGCCGTGCTTGAGGCCTCCAAGATCCTTGGCGTGCCCGACGTCTTCCACTGCCATGACTGGCAGAGCGCGCTGGTTCCCGTGCTGCTGCGCACGCTTTACGAAGAGGACCCCGCGCTGCGCGGAATCCCAACGGTCTTCACCATCCACAACATCGGATACCAGGGCGTCTTTTCTCCCGACACCCTGCCGCTGCTGTTGCTGCCCTGGGACCTGTTCACCATCACCAAGCTGGAGTTCTTCGGCAAGGTGAATTTTCTCAAGGGCGCGCTGACCTACTCGGACTTTCTCACCACGGTGAGCCGCAAGTACGCACAGGAGGTCCAGACCGCCGAGAATGGCTTCGGCCTGGAGGGCGTACTGCGCAACCGCGCCGGCAGCTTCGCCGGCATCCTCAACGGCGTGGACTACGACGAGTGGAGCCCCGAGGTCGATCCGTTCATCGCTGCACATTACTCGGCCGAGGAGCTGGACGGCAAGCAGGAGTGTCGCCGCGACCTGTTGCGCCGCTTCGCGCTAGATCCTGAATCTCAGCTGCCTGTCATCGGAATCGTCTCGCGCTTCGCCGCGCAGAAGGGCTTCGACCTGATCGCGATTGCAGCCGACCACTTGGCGCACGAAGAGCTGATCATGACCATTCTGGGCTCGGGCGATAAGCTCTACGAGGAGCTCTTCCGGCGCCTGGTGCGCCAGTACCCCAAGCGCTTTGCCGTCAAAATCGGCTACGACAACGAACTGGCGCACTGCATCGAAGCCGGCTCCGATATGTTCCTGATGCCTTCGCGCTATGAGCCCTGCGGCCTCAACCAGATTTACTCACTCAAGTACGGGACCGTGCCGATCGTGCGCGCCGTCGGCGGCCTGGACGACACCATTGAGCCTTACGACGCCCGCAGCGGCAAAGGAACCGGCTTCAAATTCCACGAGTACACGCCGGAGGCGCTGTTGCTTGCCATACGGGCGGCGCTGGCGCTTTACCGCAAGCCGAAGGAATGGCACAAGCTCATGCGCAACGGCATGGCGAAGGACTTTTCATGGACGGTTTCGGCCCGCGAGTATTTGAAGGTCTACGAAAAGGTGCGGGCCTCGCGGCATGCGGTTCCCGCCTGACCATGTTCAGTCCCGAGGATATCCTGCGCATCACGGATCATCGTCCGTGGCCGCTGCCGCGCGGACCGTGGGTGATGATGCAGGGCTGGTACGACCTTCTCTTTGCGCACTGGCCGCTGCCGGTGGAACAATTGCGGCCGCTGATCCCCGCGCCACTGAAGTTGCAGACGTTTGACGGCAAGGCGTGGCTCAGTGTGACTCCATTTCACCTCACATTCCAGTCAAGAGGGCTGCCGTTGCGGTTGCGCTGTCCGGAGCTGAACTGCCGCACCTACGTCGAACATGGCGGCAAGGCCGGAATTTTTTTCTTCAGCCTGGATGCGGGCAGCCGGCTGGCTGTGTGGGGAGCGCGCATGCTCTACCTGCTGCCCTATTTTCATGCCGACGCCACGATCGGAAAGCAAGGCGGCGGCATCGACTACTCACTGCGACGCAGCGGCGGCAAAGCGGCTTTTCGCGCCCGATATGGGCCGCTCGGAGGCGGGCCGCGGCAGTCGCGTTCCGGCACGCTGGAGCATTGGCTGACCGAGCGCTACTGTCTGTACACGCATATCGGCAGGCGCCTTCTTCGTGGTGAGATCCATCATGCCCCGTGGCCGCTGGAAGATGGCGAGTGCGAGCTGCGCGAGAACAGCATTCCTCAGGCGGCGGGAATTCGTCTCCCTGACATACCTCCGCTGCTGCACTTTGCGCGCGGAGTCGACGTGCTGGTGTGGCCCTTGAAGGCAGCGGTCTAACAGCCTTTTCTCCGAGAGAGGAACGAACCTGCTTCGTCAATAACCCATAGGGGTCCCAAATGCGTTTAATCAAAATGGATATGCCAGAATGAGAACTCAATGGCATACGTGCTTGGCATCGACGGCGGCGGAAGCAAAACCCTGGCCGCCGTGTCCGGGGCCTCCGATCTGCCCGCTATTGGCAGATTGGGGATGAGTGGGGCCTGCATCTTCCCCTACATCGCGCCAAAGGGCTGCAACTTCAACGCAGTCTCCCGCGAAGACGCCCGGGCGGCGCTGGCAGAGGCCGTTAGCGGCGCGCTAGCGTCGGCAAGAGTCTCCGCCGGCGACATCTCCTCGGTCTGTGCCGGCGTCGCGGGAGGCGCCTCGCCGGAGGTAGCCGCGATGATCTCGGAGATCCTTGGCCCGCTGCTTCCATGCGCTTCCGTTCGCGTGGTCGGCGACACCGTCATCGCCTTGGAATCGGCATTTCCCGGCGCCGCCGGCGTGGTCTGCATCTCGGGCACCGGATCGGTGGCCTTTGGACGCAACGAGCGCGGCGAGATGACCCGCGCGGGCGGCTGGGGACGAATGGTCTCCGACGAGGGTTCGGGACACTGGATTGGCCGGCGCGCGATTTCGCAGTGCCTGAATGCGATGGACCAGGGCCGCAGCAGCCGGCTCATCACGGAGATCATGGAGCACTGGGCCATCGTGACCCGCGAGCAACTGGTCGCGCGCTGCCACTCCGACCCGATCCCGAACTTCTCGGAACTCTTCCCGGTGGTGCTGCGGGTGGCCAACGAGGGCGACCCCCTGGCAACGGAGATTCTCGACAGCGCCGCCCTGAAACTTGCGCGCATTACTCAGATCGTCCTGCGCCGGCTATGGAGCGGCCGCTCGGCGCAGAGGGTGGCCATCACCGGAAGCGTCTTCGCCAACGCGGAGCGCATCCGCCACGCCTTCGCCAACCTCATCCGCGCCGATCGTCCCGAGGTGCAGGTTCGCCTCAGCGAGCGCCAGCCCATCGAGGGCGCCCTGCAATTGGCGTGGGAAAACATCGGCGAAAGCGGTTTAGCAGCGAGCTAGCCTGAATCATAATTCCATCCCAGGCGGGTGCCCCATTCAAGCCCGTTGTTGACTTGAGTGGGTGGTTGATTTGCTGTTGGGTTGGTTCTTTGGTGTCATCCTGAGCAGCGCGAAGGACCCCTGCGCGGTTCAGTTCTCCAGCGCCGTCCGAAAGGCATTTCAACCACGCACTTCAAGGGACGCGACAGCTAAGTGGCCTAAAAGCCTCCCAAACAGATGTGACAAAACTGCGCGGCGCAGGGGTGCTTCGCTGACGCTCAGCATGACATCTCAAAACTAGAACTACCGCAACAGCCCCACTCAAGCAACAGAAGCTTGAATGCGGCACCCGTCCATGCGCATGACTACTGCTCCTGCGCCCCGAAGAATTCCCGGATTGCCTCGGCTTGGCGAGACGTGACCACCGCAGTGAGCGCGGCGTAGCTGGCCTCTTTCACCGCCCGCAGCGAGCCGAAGTGTTGCAGCAAGCGGCGGCGGGTCATCTCGCCGACACCGGGCACGTCGCGCAGTTCGCTGGCGCGGTCGCGCATCTGGCGGCGCTTGCGGTGGAAGGTGATGGCGAAGCGGTGGGCCTCGTCGCGGATCTGCTGCATCAGCAACAGCACCGGCGAATGGCGCTCCAGCACGATCGGCTCATCTTCTTGGCCAAAAAGAAATAGCGTCTCCTCGCGCTTGGCGAGCGCGGCCAGCGGCTGGGCAGCCAGGCCGAGCTCCTCCAGCGCGGCTGCTGCGGCGTGCAGCTGTCCTACGCCGCCGTCCACCAGCACCAGCGACGGCATCGCCTGCTGCCCATCGCGCAACGGGGTCCCCGGTACGCCCGTAGTTGGCGTGCTAGGGCGGAGGCGGCGGTAGCGGCGCGTCACCACCTCGTGCATCGACTTGAAGTCGTCCACGCCTTCCACGCTGCGGATGATGAACTTGCGGTAGTCCCCGTGCTTCATCGCGCCCTCGTCCCACGCCACCATCGAGGCCACGGTTTCGGCGCCCTGGATGTGGGAGATATCGAAGCACTCGATGCGCGTGGGCGGCTCCGGCAGCTGGAAGACCTCCTGCAGCGCCGTCTTGAGCACGTCGGTACGCGGCTTCATCACGCGGAAGCGCTGCTCGTAGGACTGTTTTGCGTTGTTGCCCACCAGGTCGATGAGCGAGCGCTTGGCGCCACGTTGCGGTACCTCGATCTGCACTCGTCGTCCGCGGGCCTCGCTCAGCATCTCTGCCAGCGCCTCGCGGTCTTCGAACTCCACCGGAACGCAGATGCAGCGCGGAATATAGGGCGCGTCCAAGTAGAGCTGCTGCAGCAGCGAGCTGAAAAAGTCGCCCACTTGGAAGCCCGCCTCGGTCTCCAGTGCGCCCAGTTCCTCCCAGAAGAACTCGCGCCGGTCCAGCACCTTGCCTCCGCGCACGTGGAAGAGGTTCACGGCCAGGCAATGGTCCTCGTAGTGGTAGCTGATGACGTCGGCGTCTTCGCCATCGGCGGCGTCCATGCGCTGCTTCTCGTGGAGCTGCTGCACGGTCACGATCAGGTCGCGGTAGCGCGCCGCCTTCTCGAACTGCATCTGCTCGGAGGCCTCCTCCATACGGCGGCGCAGCGAGGCGGCCAGTTCGGTGGGCTTGCCCTCCAGCAGCAGACGCACATCGCGCACGGCCTCGGCGTAAATCTCCGGCGTGGTCAGACCACTGACGCACGGCCCGAGGCAGCGGTGGATGTGGTACTGGAGGCAGGGCCGCGGATGGTCGCGCGTCAGATCGATCTTGCAGGAGGGGACCAGAAAGCTGCGGTGGATCAGGTCGACGATGCGGTAGGCGAGGTTGGCCGGAAAGTACGGCCCGTAGTAGGTGGCGCCGTCCTTGCGCAGGCGGCGGGTGACATAGACGCGCGGATAGCGCTCGGCAGTGAGCTTCACGTACGGATAGGACTTGTCGTCGCGCAGCAGGATGTTGTAGCGCGGCTTCTTCTGCTTAATGAGGTTGTTTTCCAGCGCCAGCGCCTCGTGCTCGTTTTCGACCACGATGTACTCAACATCGACGGCCTCGCGCAGCAGGCTTCCGGTCTTCGCGTCCTCGGCGGCGCCCTCGACAAAATAGTTGCGTACCCGGGCACGCAGGCTCTTTGCCTTACCGACGTAGATCACCTCGCCCTCGGCGTTTTTGTAGAGGTAGACGCCGGGATTGGAGGGAAGCGTCTTGATCTTCTGATAAAGGTCCATCGTCCAGTCGGCCCATCTTCTCGCAGGCCAGCGGGGAAGAGAGTCAACTCTCCACCGTAATGCGAGTCAGAAATAAGTTAAGTACCTACTCTGTCCCACAAACCGGCATGTGCGGCGGGCATCGCTATGAAAATTCTACGCTCCGGGGAAGGAAATCTCTCGCCCGCGCTCCTGCTGTTCGCGCGTAATTCACTGAATCCACACGTTTTTCACCATGGCATGGCGCGTGCACTGGGATTCGGCGTGTCCTCTGCCTTTCACCTGCCGGCTACCCCGGCGAGGACGAGTCACGAGTTCAGCAATCCGAGGAGCTACCCTATGAAACGCTTTCTACTCCCTGTTCTGGTGCTTGGCGCAATGGCCTTGACGGTGGGCTGCACCACGAAGAAAGAAGTCACCCGCCAGACCACGCCAGTCATGAACAAGATCGATGAGTTGGATGAACAGACGGCCCGGACGACTCACGGCATCCGTGACCTCGACGAGCGCGCTCAGAAAGGGATTGCAGGAGTAGAGGCCAAGGCCAGTGCAGCCGATGAAAAGGCGATGGCCGCCGGTCAGCAGGCCGACCAGGCCCAGCAGCTCGCCACTACCGTCAACACCGGCGTGCAGAACCTCACCGAGCGGGTGGTGAACTTTGACAATTACCATCCCGTGAGCGAGACCTCGGTCCTGTTCGGCTTCGACAAGGCCACCCTCACCAAGAAGGACAAGGCGGAGCTGGACCAGCTCGGCACGCAGATCCCCAACGTGAAGGGCTACATCGTGCAGATCGAGGGCCGGACCGACTCGGTGGGCAGCAAGGACTATAACTATGGCCTGAGCAAGCGCCGCGCCGACGCCGTTACCCAGTATCTGGCATCCAAGTACGGGGTGCCCGCGCACAAGATCTACATCATCGGTCTGGGTAAGGACGCCCCGGTGGGCGAGAACCACTCCACCTCGCGCGGCCGGAAGGAGAACCGCCGCGTGGATGTCCGCCTGATGACCAACAACGCCGGCGAAGCGAATGCCGGAATGCAGCAGCCCGGTGCGGCGGCCAGCCCGCAGAACTGAGCTTAGGTTAGTCCCCAAAAGCGCCGGGGTCGGAGTGCGATGAACGTCGGCGCAGCAGAAAGGCCGCTCGTGGGTTCCCCCTCGAGCGGCCGTGTTCTTTTTAGGCCGTCCGGCCAGCAACCGCTCCATTCAAGCAACAAAGCTTGAGTGGGCACCCACCTTATTCCCAGCCTCCACCTACAAAATGCACAATCTCCAGGCGGTCGCCGTCGTGGAGGGCGGTCTCGCTCCAGCGGGTGCGGGGCACGATCTCGCCATTCAGCTCCACAGCTACCCGGTCGGCCTTCATGCCGAGCTCGGCCACGAGCGCGTCCAGCGTAGCAGCGGCAAGCTCCCGTTCTTCGGCATTAATCACCAGGCGCATGCAGACAACATATCACCTCCCCTGGATGCGCTTGAGTGCGCGAATATTCACAAAGCGTTGCCAACTGCGTACTTGACTTCCGGAAAAGCTGACATAAGATGATCCCAACATTTATTACTGTTTTTGTTTGAAACAGGTTGCATGTTCCTGTAGTCCCACGGGATTTCATGAGCGAAAGGGCCCGCGTGATCGGCTCCGCTCCCCGGTTCACCCCAGCCCGCCAACACCGGGCGCGCCGGGGACCCCGAGGCAGGCATGACACAGAGCTTCACATCCACCCAGGTCTCCCAGCGCACCGGTCTAACGCCGCGGCAACTGCAGTGGTGGGATGAGCAGTCAATCGTCGTGCCCGCCCGTCAGGGTCATCGCCGGCTGTACTCCGCCGAAGACCTCGCCGAGCTCTCCATCCTGAGCGACCTGCGCCGCCGCGGCTTCAGCCTGCAGCGCATCCGCCGCATGATCGGGCTGCTGCGCCGCGAATTCGGCCGCCGCCTGGCCGAGTTGCTGGGTCGCGGGCCCGATCTGCACCTGCTCACCGACGGCGAGAGCGTCTTTCTGTGCGACTCCGAGCGCGGCGTCATCGACTTATTGCGCAATTCCCAGCAGCCGCTGCTCGCCATCTGTATTGGCCCGGTGCTGGAGCGCGTTCTGGCGGCGGAGCCGGTCGAGGCCGAGGTTCCAACCCCCAGACTGGCCAAACCGAAGCGGACCGGGAGCACCCGGAAGGTTGCGTTCCGCCCCAGCACGCCAACGGCAGGCGTTAGGGGGACCCCGAAGAACTCCCAGGCTAAAAAGAGCTCGCAGGTTCCCAAGAAGAGCTCCCAGTCGGTAAAAGCAGGGTCGCTAAGCACTTCTCGCAGACGGTGGAGGTGACACATGATCGTCGAGATCAACTATCTCCCGCACTGGATCCCCGAGCAGATGAGTCCCGGAACGCTGTTTGTGCTCGACAACGCGGGCGAGGACGGCGAAGACGGCGACCCATACTGGGCGGTGCTGGCATGCCCGTTGTGCGCCACCCTCGGCCTGATCACCCGCAAGCAGATGGCCGGCATCATCCCCGTAATCTGCGGCTCGGACGTTTGCTCCGCCCAGTTCCACATCAAGGGAGACGAAATCGTTCCCCGGGCGGTCAGCTAGTTTCGTGTAGTCGCCTTCTCCCTCTTCTGCAAAAAGCGGGCAGCGGGCCCCGGCAAATTCTCACTTGGCGAAGGGCACAACAAAAAGCTCTCCCTCTACCCCGTCTCGGGCAAGCCAATCACGCTCAGAAGAGGTTAGAAGGGTGCAAGCTGTGGACGCTGGGCAGCAATTGGGCGCAATTGCGCTGTTTTGGGCAGATTTGCGTATGCGGTAAGATGAAAAGCTAAACAGATTCGAGGCGGGAGAGTTATCTCGATGGGCACGCAACCGACGGAACAACCGGCAATCACGATGAAGGTATTCCTGGAGTCGGCGCCGCCGGATACTGCGGTTGAAGTTTCGGATTTGGCACGGCTAATTCGTCATAACATCGAGAAAAATCTTGAGATTGGTCGCAGGATTTCTACCCCACACATTCAGCTTTACTGTGACTCGGATCAGTGCAGCGGGATTCGAACATTTGACGACGAGAAAGGGTATGATGCACCACAGGCTGGCCAGGGCGACTTTGTGTTTTTATACTACACGTGCCGGAACTGCCGAAAGAACGTCAAGGTATATGCGCTCTATGTAAGAGGGACCAAAACTGCTTCAGGAACAGCCCAAAAGCTAGGAGAATTCCCCCCATTTGGTCCACACACGCCGTCAAGGTTGATCACGCTTATCGGCAAGGATCGCGAATTGTTTCTGCAAGGTCGCAGGGCTGAAAGTCGAGGATTTGGGATTGGAGCCTTCGCCTACTATCGTCAAGTGGTGGAGCACGAGAAGGGACGAATTATAGGCGAGATGGGAAGGGTCGCTGAACGGCTCGGAGCAGACGTAGCGGTCGTTGCGAAGTTCAAATCTGCAGCAGCTGAAGATCGTTTTTCGCAAGCCATCGATCAGGTCAAGGATGTCATTCCTCCTAGCCTTCTTATTCACGGGCAGAATCCACTCACCTTGCTTCACAAGGCCCTTAGCGAAGGATTGCATGAAGGAGATGACGCAGAGTGCTTGGATCGTGCCAAAAGCGTTCGATTAGTACTCACAGAATTGGCCGACCGGATCTCTGAGGTATTGAAGGATAATTCCGAACTAAGACAGGCAGTCGCTAAGCTCCTTGCGAGCAATCAGCCGAAATCCTAATTGGCTGGGCCGATACGGGTCTCAGGCGGCTTGTAACCCTCGGTTCTTTTACCTCAGGCGGCCTACCGCCGCCAGCCGCTCGTTCTTGAGTTCTGTGGACCGGCCACGGTACTTTCGTTTCGCCACTTGCGCTTACACTCCTTCCGCCGCTTGATCCTCTGCTGCAAAATGGAGATAGATGAGCGCCCCCTCACAGCCTGCCAATCCATTACCGCCCATTCCCGAGGGCTGCGGCATCCTGCCGTTTGCCGAAAATCGCCTCTATGGCGACGCCGGCCCGCAGCGGCCCGGCGAGGCAAACTTTGGGGCGTCTTCTGCCGAAGGCGACCGGATGGAGCAGACCTATCGCCGGGTGCTGGCTCGCGCGTTTGCGCTGTGCGCCGGGGCCATGCTGTTGACGGCGGCCATTGCCGCCTCGCTGGTTTCCAATCCTGGAACGCAACAGAACCCGTTTGCCGGACAGATTGCGGCCAAGGCGATCTTCGTCACTCAACTGCTCTTTCTCGCCTTCTGCGGGCGCTTCATCCAGAAGCTGAGCATGGCCGCGGCGGGGGTGCTGTTGTTTGCCTATGCCGCCTATTGCGGACTGGAGTTCTCCGCGCTGCTGCCGCCCAACGCGCTGGCTCCGGCCTTTCTCTGCGCGGGACTGATGTATGGCGCAACCGCCGCCTGGGGTTTCGTGCGCGGCAGCGATCTCGCCCGGCCGGTCGTTCCGATCTTCATGATCCTGGGTGGAGGCGTGACGCTGGTCGTGGTCAACGTGGCGCTCGGCACGCCGCGCTTCGCCTGGACCCTCAGCTCCATCGCCACCGTGGTCTTTGCCTGCCTGGCCGGCTCGCATGCACAACAGGTCCGGGATTTTTATCAGGACTTCGACGATGACAACGCCGACGGCTGGAAGGCCTCGCTGGTGGGAGCCCTGCTGCTGCTGTTGAATTCGGTAAACCTTTACCTGCTGGTTTCAGGAATCCTGGTGCAGCTTGCCAGCCTGCTGAACGCGGACGACGAAAAGGATTCTGTGCGCGACAATCTGCCGAGCTGAGGGTTCCCACATCTGCTGATTGCCGGTTGGGCAGCAGATGTGGGGCGACTGAAAAGCGAAAGTCAATTCACCTCCGCCTTAGGTGACAAAAGGTTAGGCTGGCACCCTTGGATCATTCTCCCCGGCCCACATCGGTCAATCAGCGATAAAATACCTGTGAGGGAGGTGGATATCTCCGCCCCAGCAAGCCAACATTGGGCTTGCCGGGGTCCCAGGCGAAATCCGCCATTCCCTCTGTGGCCACCCTATCGCCCTGCGGTGCGATGGGCACCTTAACTTTTTGCAGGCAACTTGTGGAACTAACCAGCTCCGTCCGGGCAATATCCACAGGACTGAATGGTTGTTCGCAAATGCCGTGAGCTCGATGCCGTTGACCGACATTCGTGGAGAAGCCGAACTTCTCCGTCTTGCCGTTGCCGGCGACGAAGACGCCTTTCGTGTGCTCTATGAGAGGCTGAAGGCAAACGTGTACCGCTTCGCTCTGCACATGAGCGGGTCGGTGACGCTGGCCGAGGACATCACCCACGACGCCTTCATCACCCTGATGGAGGAGGCCGAACGCTTCGACGAGTCGCGCGGTGAGGTCCTACCGTTTCTTCTCGGCATTGCCCGCAACCTTGTCCGCCGCGCCTATCGTTCCCAGCTCCGCAGCGCACCGCTGGTGGCCGAGAACGAAAAGGGGGAGGAGGTCGAGCTTGCGCTGGAGGCCAGCCACGACACGGTTGCCGAAGTGTTGCGCGGAGAGACCGTCGATCTGGTCCGCGAAGCCATCCAGTCCCTGCCCCCGCATTATCGCGAAGTGGTCGTCCTTTGCGACCTCTGTGAAGTTTCCTACGCCGAGGCCAGCGCGCAGCTCAATTGCAACCTTGGGACCATCCGGTCCCGGCTCAATCGGGCGCATGCCCTGCTGGCGAAGAAGCTCCAACCGCGCATCCAGCCTGCGGACAAGAAGGCTGGGGGACTTATCCAAGGGTGTTTGCCATGAGA
>WNFY01006258.1_pt1 | contig 11598 bp, 10 predicted proteins | sample 5400091 | NCBI WGS metagenome assembly WNFY01 (sample SAMN13153364, study PRJNA577476) | soil metagenome | isolation source: 60 cm soil or saprolite under grassland replicate 1 | place: USA:California | collected 2016-06-15
TAAGCCGGAGACCGTGACCGTACGCTTCGAGGAAGGGCGTCCGGCAGCGCTCAACGGCGTCACGTTCCCCGAAGGTGGGGCGCTCTTTCTGGAGGCGAACGCGATCGGGGGTCGCCACGGGCTCGGCATGAGCGATCAGATCGAGAACCGGATCATCGAGGCGAAAAGCCGAGGCATCTACGAAGCGCCTGGGATGGCGCTGCTTCACATCGCCTACGAACGGCTGGTCAGCGGCATTCACAACGAAGATAAGATCGAGCAATACCGCGGCCATGGCCGCCGACTGGGCCGGTTGCTCTACCAGGGGCGCTGGTTCGACCCGCAGGCAATGATGCTGCGCGAGACCGCGCAGCGCTGGGTCGCGCGTGCGGTTTCCGGCGAAGTGACGCTCGAGCTTCGCCGCGGCAACGACTACTCGATCCTCGACACGACGAGCCCGAATCTCACCTACAAGCCCGAGCGACTGACGATGGAGAAGGGGGCATCGTCGTTCACGCCGCAGGATCGCATCGGTCAGCTCACGATGCGCAACCTCGACATCGCCGACACGCGCGAGAAGCTCGTGACCTACATGAAGACCGGGTTGCTGCGTCCGGCGGAGGATTCGCCGCTGCCGCGGCTCACCGACGGCGACGCGAAAGCGAAATAGTCGTCTGGATCAATCGATCTTCAGCCCGATCTTCTTGATCACCGGCGCCCAGGTGTCCGTCTCGCGGCGGATCAGGTGGCCGAAATCCTCGGGCGTGCCGCCGATGAGGTCGAAGCCCTGCGCATTCATCTTCGCGACGACGTCGGGCTCCTTCAACACCGCGTTGATCTCTGCGTTGAGCTTCGCGATCACGGGCTTCGGTGTTCCGGCCGGGACCATGATGCCGTTCCAGGCGAGCGCCACGAAACCCGGATAACCCGATTCGGCGATCGTCGGCAGGTCGGGCAGCAGCGGAAAGCGCTTCGCGGTCGTTACGGCGATCGCGCGGAGCTTCCCCGCCTGAATCTGCGGCTGCAGCGGTTGCATGACCGCGAACATCATCTGCGTTTCGCCCTGGATCGTCGCCGAGCGGTTGCATGACCGCGAACATCATCTGCGTTTCGCCCTGGATCGTCGCCGTGACGGCGGGCGGCGAGCCGTTGAATGGCACGTGCAGCGCGTCGAAGCCCGCGACCGATTTCAGGAGTTCCATGTTGAGATGCGAAGAGCTGCCGTTGCCGACCGACGCATAGGCAAGCTTGCCCGGATTCGCCTTCGCATAGGCGACGAGCTCTTTGAGCGTCTTCGCCGGCAGCTGCGCATTGACCGCGAGCACGTTGGGCTGGCTCGACGTGATGATCACCGGCGCGAGATCCTTCTGCACGTCGTAGGGCAGCTTTTGCAGGAGCGGGCCGAACGCGAGCGGGCCATTGAAGCCAAGCAGCATCGTATAGCCGTCGGGCGCGGACTTCGCGACCTCGGCGGTCGCGACGGTGCCGCCGGCCGCCGGCTTGTTCTCGACGATGACAGACTGGCCGAGCCGATCCTTGAGCTTGTCGCCGATCACGCGCGCAAGCGTGTCGAGCGAGCTCCCCGGACCGGCGGCGACGACGAACCTGATCGGCTTGTCGGGCCAGGTCTGCGCGAACGCGCTGGGCTGAAGCGCCGCGAGCGAAAGTGCCGCGACCGCGACGAAGAAGTCACGCCGCTGCATGACAGACCGCCTCGATGTTGTGTCCATCCGGATCCAGCACGAAGGCCGCGTAATAGTTGGCGTGGTAGTGCGGCCGCAGGCCGGGTGGGCCGTTGTCGCGGCCGCCGGCGGCCATCGCCGCCTTGTAGAACGCATCGACTTGCGCCCGCGAGTCCGCCTGGAATGCAACGTGGGTGGACGGTCCATCCAGATCGGCCTTGCCGATCCAGAAATCGGGCTTGGGCGGAATACCGAAGCCGGCTGCGTCGTCGAACGCCATGATGTCGGTGTAGTGCAGCGGCGCGAGCGCCGCGCGATAGAAGCTCTTGCTCTTCGCGATATCGGAAACCGCAACGCCGACGTGATCGATCATCGCTGCTCCTGGTATCGATTAGGGATTGACGCGTCCGCAGACGAGATACTCGAGCAGCGCCTTCTGCGCGTGCAGGCGATTTTCCGCCTCGTCCCAGACGACGCTCTGCGGCCCGTCGATCACCTCGGCGGTCACTTCCTCGCCGCGGTGCGCCGGCAGGCAGTGCATGAAAAGCGCATCGGGCTTCGCGCCGCGCATCATCGAACCGTCGACGCACCACGCGGCAAAATCGCGCTTGCGCGCCTCGTTCTCGGCTTCGAACCCCATGCTCGTCCAGACGTCGGTCGTCACGAGATCGGCGCCGCGGCAGGCGTCTTGCGGATCGCCGAACGCTTCGAAGCGGTCCGCATCGGCGCGCGCACGCTCGGCGTCGACGACGTACCCCGGCGGGGTCGACACCTGCACTCGAAAGTCCAGCACGCTCGCCGCTTGCAGCCACGTGTAGAGCATGTTGTTCGAGTCGCCGATCCAGGCGACGGTCCGGCCGCGGATCGAGCCGCGGTGCTCGACGTACGTGTAGATGTCGGCGAGAATCTGGCAGGGATGGTATTCGTTGGTGAGGCCGTTGATCACCGGCACGCGCGAGTGCGCAGCGAAGCGCTCGATGATCGTCTGCTCGAAGGTGCGGATCATCACGACGTCGACCATCCGCGAGATCACGCGCGCGACGTCCTCGATCGGCTCGCCGCGTGAGAGTTGCGTGTCGCCGCGATTGAGGTTGATCGCGATCCCGCCCAGTTGATTCATCCCCGCCTCGAACGACACGCGGGTGCGTGTCGACGCCTTCTCGAACACCATCGCCAGCGTGCGATCGCGCAGCGGCTGATAGAGCTCGTAGCGCTTGAACCGGTCCTTGATCCACCGTGTGCGCGCGAACAGATGGTCGAATTCCTCGCGCGTGAAATCGCCGAACTGGAGGAAGTGCCTGGGTGGCGCGGGTGGCATGACGTGCGGGGAGAAAGCGCGGTAATCCTGTCGAATCAAGATTTTAGCATGCGCTCCCGCGCCCGCTCGCCCGGGCCGAACTTGACCGGTGTCAAGGACGCCATTGCCCGTTTGCCCGTACGCTTTGCCCGAATCCTGCCCAAGTGCGGGACCTCGAGCCTTTGCGCCCATGACCGAACCTGCCGCCGTCGTCGATGCCGCCCCGCTGCGTGGGTTGCCGCAGCTCGTCATTCGCGGTCGCGGTCTGCTGCCGATCGTGCAGGGCGGAATGGGTGTTGGAATATCAGCGCATCGGCTCGCCGGCGCGGTTGCGCGTCTCGGTGGCGTCGGCACGATCGCGAGTGTCGACTTGCGCCGCCATCACGCGGACTTGATGGCGACGAGCAACAACGCCGACAAGGCGACGGTCGATGCCGCGAATGTCACCGCGCTCGATCGCGAGATTCGCGCCGCAAAGGACATCGCGTGCGGTAACGGCATGATCGCCGTCAACGTGATGCGCGCGGTGTCCGAATACGCGGCGTACGTCCGGCAGTCGTGCGAGAGCGGCGCCGACGCGATCGTCGTCGGTGCCGGCTTGCCACTTGATTTGCCGGAGCTCGCAGCACCGTGGCCCGACGTCGCGCTGATCCCGATCCTGTCGGATGCGCGCGGCATCCAGCTCGTCGTCAAGAAGTGGGCGCGCAAGGGGCGCCTGCCCGACGCGATCGTCATCGAGCATCCGCGCTATGCGGGCGGTCATCTCGGCGCGGCGAAGCTCGAGGATCTCACCGACCCGCGCTTCGATTTCGAGCGCGTGCTTCCCGAAGTGCTCGCGTTCTTCCGCGCCGAGGGCATCGCGGAACACACCATCCCCCTGATTCCCGCGGGCGGCATCAATACGCACGAGCGGATCCGCGCGCTGATCGCGCTGGGCGCCGCCGCCGTGCAGATCGGGACGCCGTTCGCAGTGACCGAGGAGGGCGACGCCGACGTCGCCTTCAAGCGGGTGCTGGCAGAGGCAAAGCCGCAGGACATCGTCGAGTTCATGAGCGTCGCAGGGCTGCCTGCGCGCGCGGTCCGCACGCCGTGGCTCGAAAGCTATCTCAAGCACCTGCCGAAGATGCAGGCGGTCGCGCGCAAGAAGCTGCGCTGCACGCTCAAGTTCGACTGCCTCTTCCAGTGCGGGCTGCGCGACGGCATCGCGAAGATCGGTCAGTTCTGCATCGACAAGCAGCTCGCCGCGGCGCTCAAGGGCGACGTCGCCAAGGGACTCTTCTTTCGCGGTGCTGCCCTGCTTCCGTTCGGCGGCGAAATCCGGCCGGTGCGCGAGCTCATCGACTATCTGCTGACGGGGCTGCGGCCGACAACGACCGCGATGTGATCCTGCGCGGCGAGCGACCGCGCCTCGCCTGTTGCGCTAATCCGCTGCGGATTCGGAGGCCGCCGCGATCAGCACGCGGTTGCGCCCGGCATCCTTCGCCCGATAGAGCATCCGATCCGCGGCGCTGACGAGCTGCGCGAACGTCTCGCCGTGCGCCGGGAATTCGGCCACGCCGGCCGAAAATGTGAATCCGTCGAGGGCTTCGCCCGCCCAGTCCACCTGCAGGTCGGCGAGTCGTTTTGCGAGCCCGGCAAGCGCCGCAGTCGCGCCGGCGGCGTCGGTGTCGGCAAGCACCACGCAGAATTCTTCACCCCCGTAGCGACAGACTATGTCCGCCGGCCGCAGGCTCGTCCCGAAGACGTCGCCGATCTGCTGGAGCACGCGATCGCCCGCGGGATGGCCGTGGCGATCGTTGATGCGCTTGAAATCGTCGAGATCGACGAGCGCGAGCGTCAGGGGCGCCGCACGCCGCGTTGCGCTGCCGAACAGTCCTGGCAGCACGCTGTCGAGATAGCGGCGGTTGAACAGGCCCGTCAGGGGATCGCGCAACGCCTCGGCGGCGAGTCGCACCTGCAGCGCCTCGACTTCGCGCATTCGCAGCGTGAGCTCTTCGTTGAGTCGTTCCAGTTGCCGAGAAAGCGCCTCGCTTTCCAGGCGCTGGCGCTCCGCGCGGTCACGTTCGGCGCGCGCATGCGTGAGCTCATGCTCGACCTTGAGCAGGTAATACCGGACGCTCGCCCGGTTTCCGTGCCGCCGCGTCTCGACATCGAGCAGTCGCTGCTGATGCGTATAAGCCTGCTCGAAGCGCTCGAGTCTCGCGTAGCGTGCGGCCGCGCGCGCATGCGCCTTGCACAGCGTCGGCAGATGGCCAAGCTGCCCCGCCGCCACCAGTGCGCAGTCGAGGGCTGCAAACGCCGCCTCGTCGTCGCTCCCGGCATCGGCGAGCACGGCCGCTGCCCAGCGACAATGCACTTCGTTGAAGCCGCCGGGATAATCGTCGAGGATCCCCTGCGAGGTAGCGGCGCAGCGCGTCGCATCCTCGATGCGCCCGGCGTGCGTATACGTTTCGGCCGCCACCGCGCAATAGTGATTTTGCGCGACGCGCCGCGGCATGGCGGTGATCTCCGCGATCATCGCGTCGACGACCTCAAGGGCAGCCTCGGGCTCGCCGCTGCCGAGCAGCGCTTCGGCGAGGTTCGAGCGCGCGAACAGGAGGATCTGCGGATTATTGAAATGCTGCAGCAGGCCGAGCGCGTCCTGCGCGAGCTCGCGCGCCGGATGGTAGTCGCCGACGGTCACGAGCGCAGCCGCGAGATTGGACATCACCGTCGGAAGCTGCGGCGATAGCTCGATCGAGCGCAGCGTTTCGAGCGCCTCGTAGAGATAGCGGATCGCCTCGTCGATGCGATCGGTGTAGAAGTAGGTCGCGCCGAGCGCGTTGACGACCCAGAACTGATCCTGCGGTGGCAGTGTGGGCCGCGACTCCGCATAGATGGCGAGCAGCGTCTCGCGTGCCGACAAGGGCGCCTGCTCGAACAACAGGAGCCGCGCGATGCCGGTGCGCGCAAGGAGCTCCCCGCGGCGGTCGGAAATGCCCTTGAAGTGCTGCAGCGCACGTTCCAACGATTTGTGCGCCTCGGCTGGGTTTGCGCTGAAGAACAGATGATGATAGGCGACCGTGAGCTCCGCCCACGCGAGCGTGCGTTCGTCCGCCGGCGGGCAGCTCGCGAGTGCCGCCTGCGCGCGCTTGATGGCCACGGCGGGATCGCGAAAATGCGCATCCCAGATAGCTTCGATAACGTCGGTCGCCGGACCTGAAACCGGCGCGTGCGGGGCGCTGACAGATGTCGCGCGCAGCGGAGCGGCCTCCTCCCGCAGAACGACGGCGTCGGTCCCGTTCATCCTCAATGCGCTGCCGCAGACGCGGGTTCGAACGTGCTGCCGGCGTTACCCACCGCGTCCGCGCCGGAAAGCACGTGCAGGTCGACTTTTCCGTTCCGCCATGCGCGCTCGAGATCGCGCTCGACCTCCGCGAGCGTCGCCGGGTCCGCCGACGAAACGCCATGGATGCCGTAGGCGCGGTTGCGACCATGGATCTTCGCCATGTAGAGCGCGAGGTCGGCAAGGCCGATCGCGCGTTCCCACGGCAGTGGCACGTCGTGCGGCGGCAGCGGCATCGGCACGTAGCCGACCGACGCCGTGATCGCCATTTCGGCCCCGTCGTAGAGGAAGGGAGCCACCGCGACGGCGTGCATGATCCGCATCGCGATGTCGTCCAGCGTCTCGGCGTGCGTCGCTGCGACGAAGACCAGGAACTCTTCGCCCCCCCAGCGCACGATCATGTCGGTTTCGCGCAGCGTGTCGCGCAACCGCCGCGCGACCGCGACCAGCACGGCATCGCCGGCTGCGTGCCCGTAGCGGTCGTTGGTCTCCTTGAAATGGTCGAGGTCGATCAACAGCAGCGCCTGGATCGTCCTAACGTCGCCGCGCCGCCGTTCCGCCTGCGCGGTCCTGTCGCCGATGAAATCCTGGAAGTAGCGGCGGTTGTAGAGCGTCGTCAGCGGGTCGCGGCTGCTCTGGAACGAAAGCTCGAGGTTCTTCTGCCCGAGCAGCAGGTTCGTCGTGCGAAGCTTGCGATAAAGCACCGCGACGACGGCGAAGGAGACGGCAAACGCACCGGCGAGAAGCCACCAGACGCGCTCCTGCAACGCGCGGGCGCGCAGCTCGGCCGACTTCACGTCGTTCTCGCGGTTCAGCAACTCGATTTCGCGGCGGCGCTTTTCGGATTCGTATTTTTCCTGCATTTCGAGCACGGTCCGTTGATGCGACGCGAGCGCGATCTCGTCGTTCAGCTTGCGCTCGCGATGGTAGAGCGCGAGCGCCGCCTTGAAGTCGCCTGCACGCTCGAGATACTGGCCGTATTCGCCGAGGAGATCGGCGATCTCGGCGGTCGCGCCGAAGCGCTCGTATTCGGCGAGCGCCTCGTCGGTGAAATGCTTCCCCTCCTGCGTTCGCCCGAGCCCGAACAACGCGAACCCCAGATTCGCCTTGCTCGCGGCCGTGAGCCCGGGGTCGTCGAACGTCTTCGCGATGTCGAGCGAGCGACGCGACGAATCCATCGCTTCGCGATAGTCCCGGCGGCGCAAGCGAATGTCCGACAGATTGATGAGCGCGCGGCATTCGGCGGTCTCGGAGCGGTCCTTGCGGGCGATTGCCAGCGCTTCCTCCATCGCCGCGAGCTCCGGCGCGGGTTGCTGCAGCAGCTCGAGTGCCGCCGATTCGGCCATGCGCGCATTGACCATCGCGTAGGCGCTGCCGGCGGCTTCTCCGTACTTGAATGCCTCGACGCTTGCGGCGCGCGCCTTGTCGCCTTGCTTGAGCGCGTAATAGAGCACCGAAAGCTGATAGAGCGCGCTCGATCGGCGATACGGATTGCCGGCCTGCTCGGCAAGCGAAAGCGCTTCCTGCAGCGTGTCGAGGGCCTCGTCGCGCTGGCCGCGGCCGCGAGCCGTCGTGCCGATCGCCATCAGCGCCGAATGGGTGAGGAACGGATTGGGTGTTTCGCGCAACAGCTCGCGGGCCTGTTTGGCGAGCGAATTGGCCACTGCCGAGTCGCCTCCGGACGCTTGGACGCTGCTTCGTACCAGCAGCGCTGCGGCAAGCGGCAACTGCAACCCACTCACCCGGGAATCCGTCTCCAGCCGCGTGGCTAGCGCGAGCGCCTCCGCCTTGCGGCCGCTCATGACCATCGCCTGCCCGCGCAGCGTGTCCACCACGAAGCGCTGTTCGGACGCGAGCTCGGCGTTCGCCCGCGAAGTGAGGGGCGCCAGTTCGGCAAGCGCCCGCTCGGGGTGCCCGGCGACGTACGTTTCGATTTCCTGCGTGCGGCGTGCGAGATCGTCGGCCGCGATTCCCGGGACCGCTCTGACCACAATGAGGCCCAGAAGGATCAGCGCGAGCACGTTGGGCGTCGCCACCTTCGGGGCGCCGACGCGAGTTCCGCTGGATCGTGCGCGCAAGCGGGCAGTGTTGGACATGGAAGGTCGGTTCTTCAAGCGTCGGCACGCGCGCAAAGGCACTTTCACTACCTAAGCAAGTGCCATGCCCGAAAACCGTCGAGCGTTCAGCGTCGAGCGTCCAGCGTGCAAACTCACGACTGAGCGTCGCCCACCTAACTAAACGCCCGACGCCCGACGCCCGACGCTCAACGAAAAAGGGCGCCCGCGGCGCCCTTCGAAACAACCGGGAATGATGCGTTCTAAGCCAACGCCTTGATCGCGTGCGCGAGCCGCGACTTCGTCCGCGACGCCGTGTTCTTGTGGACGATCCTCTTGTCGGCAATGCGGTCGATCACTTCCTGCGAAGCCTTGAACTCCTTCATCGCAGTGGCCTTGTCGCCCTTCGCGATCGCTTTGCGGACGTTCTTGACGGCGGTACGCAGCGTCGAGCGCAGGCCGGCATTTCGCTTGTTGGTCGCGGCCGCCTGGCGGGCACGCTTGCGGGCTTGGGCGCTATTGGCCATGAGTCGAAATCCTTCGAGTTCTGGAGGAACGGAAAAAGACCAAGCATAATAGCAGCTTACCGCACGGCGCGCAACAAACGCCTGCCGCGCATCCCTCCCCGATCGAATGCCTGCTTCGCACCCGACTCTCCCTGCCTGCCCGACCGATGTGCGTGCGCCCTCCGGCGCGCGCACGTCGCGGGACCCGCGCCGTTGAATCTGCTGCGCGCCTTGTCGACGATCAGCGGCATGACGCTGCTGTCGCGGATCACCGGGCTCGCCCGCGAAAGCCTCAAAGCCGCCGCGTTCGGAGCGGGACTGCAGATGGACGCGTTCGAGGCCGCGTTCCGGCTACCCAATATCCTGCGCCGGCTCTTCGCCGAGGGCGCGTTCTCGCAGGCCTTCGTGCCGATTTTCGCCGAGTACCGACGGCAGCGCGGCGAGGCGGAAACCAAGGCGCTGGTCGGCCGTGTGGGCTCGCTGCTCGCGGTCGGCTTGCTGTTTGTCTCCATCATCGGCGTTCTCGCCGCCCCATGGCTCGTCTACGTGCTGGCGGCCGGATTCAGCGAGACGCCGGGAAAAGTCGAGCTCACGGCCACGATGATCCGGATCGTCTTTCCGTACATCCTGTTCGTCTCGCTGGTGTCGCTCGCCGGCGGCGTTCTCAACGTCTATCGCCAGTTCGCGATTCCCGCGTTCACGCCGGTCCTTCTCAACGTGGCGATCATCGGCGCGGCGCTGTTTCTCGCGCCGTATTGCAATCCGCCCATCGTCGCGCTCGCGTGGGGCGTTGCCATCGGCGGCGTCGCGCAGCTTGTGCTGCAGATCCGGCCGTTGTGGAAGATCGGGATGTTGCCGCGCTGGGACTTCGATTGGCGCGACGAGGGTGTACGCCGCGTGCTGATCGCGATGGGGCCGGCGGTGATCGGCGTTTCGGCCGCGCAGATTTCCGCGCTCATCAACACGCAGCTCGCCGCGGCGCTCGGCAACGGTCGCATTTCGTGGATCACCTACGCGGACCGGCTGATGGAATTCCCGAGCGCGCTTTTGGGCGTCGCGCTCGGCACCGTGCTGCTGCCCTCGCTCGCTCGCCATCACGCCGACGCCAATCCGCAGCAGTATTCGGCGCTGCTCGATTGGGGCCTGCGCCTGGCCTTCCTGCTCGCGCTGCCGGCGGCGGTTGCGTTGTGGGTGCTAGCGGTGCCGCTGATCGCCACGCTCTACAAGTACGGCCATTTCTCGGTGCACGACGTCTTCGAGACGCGCGCGGCGCTGCTGGGCTACAGTGTCGGCCTGCTCGGAATCGTCCTCGTCAAAATCCTCGCGCCGGGATTCTACGCGCGGCAGATCATGAAGACGCCGGTCAAGATTGCATTCCTCACCGTGCTCGTGACCCAGACACTGGCGGTGATCCTGATGCAGCGAATCGACCAGGCCGGCCTCACGTTGGCGACGTCGATCGGCGCGTGCCTCAATGCCGCGCTCCTTTTCCGAGCGCTTTCCAAGCGCGGAATCTACACCCCGCAGTCGGGTTGGCTGATGTTCCTGTCGAAGCTCGCCGTTGCGCTGTTCGCGCTGGCGGTCCTTCTGATCTGGATCGCCGGTCCTACCGCGCTCTGGCTCGAGGCCGGGTTGTGGGCGAAGATCGGCCGCCTTGCGTGGGTGTGCGCTGCAGGCGCCGCGGTTTACTTCGGCGCGCTGTGGCTCCTCGGATTCCGGCTTGCGGACTTCAATCGGCGCGAGGGCGAAGGCGAACCGGAAGCGCCGCTCCCGCCGCCAGAGGACGCCGGGGGATAGAGCGCAGTCCGCTCAGCGGACCCTCAGGCGTTGCCGCCGGACTTGCGGTAGGGACAGCGCGGCTTCACGCACTCGGCATAGAGGTAGAGCGCGTGCTCGGCGATCGCGAAGCCGCGCTCCTGCGCCACCTTGTTCTGCCGCTTTTCGATTTCCGCGTCGTAGAACTCCTCGACCCGGCCGCACTGGAGGCAAACGAGATGATCGTGGTGGCGGCCCTCGTTCAGCTCGAACACGGCCTTGCCCGACTCGAAATGGTGGCGGGTGAGGAGCCCGGCCTGCTCGAACTGCGTCAGCACGCGATAGACGGTCGCGAGCCCGATATCGAGCCCTTCGGCCAGGAGTTGCCGATAGACGTCTTCGGCGGTCAGGTGCCGGACCTTCGAGGCCTCGAACAGGTTGATGATCTTGAGGCGCGGCACCGTGGCCTTGAGGCCGGCATTCTTGAGGTCGTGCGTGGTCATCGTGGCGCGCTCCGGGGCGTGGCGGCAATTCCGCGTGTCGGCAACGCAAGCCCGAGGGGCCGGCGATCGCGACACACGTGGCTATAATAGCGATTCCCTCCGAAAAATCACAGGCTCGTGTCTTCCTACCTTCCGTCCTCGCGGCGCGCCGCCGAACGCGCCGGCGCCTCGCTCTCGCGCACGGTGGTCGCGATCGCCGCCTTGCTGGTCGTCGGTTGCGCGACCATCGACACCTATGCGCCGACGCTGCGCTCGTTCGGCGTCTACAAGCTCGACGTCAACCAGGGCAATTTCCTGTCGCAGGACATGGTGGACAAGCTCAGGGTCGGGCAGACCAAGCAACAAGTGCGACTGGTCCTCGGCACGCCGCTCATCGTCAGCGTCTTCCGCGACGATCGCTGGGATTACGACTACGAGTTCATCAAGCAGGGCCGGGTCGTCGAGCACCGCAAGCTCACGATCTATTTCGCCGACGACAAGCTCGCGCGCTGGGAAGG
>WNFY01010027.1_pt1 | contig 11597 bp, 9 predicted proteins | sample 5400091 | NCBI WGS metagenome assembly WNFY01 (sample SAMN13153364, study PRJNA577476) | soil metagenome | isolation source: 60 cm soil or saprolite under grassland replicate 1 | place: USA:California | collected 2016-06-15
TGGTCCAGAACACGCGGAAATTGGAGGCGCCGTCGACATAGGCCGATTCCATCAGATCGCGGGGGAGCGCGGCGAAAAAGTTGCGCAGCAGGAAGACCGCGAAGGGCAGGCCAAAGCCAGTGTGAGCAAGCCAGATTGCAACGTACGTGCCTGTCAAGCCGAGCTGTGTTAACAGGGCGTAGATAGGCGCCAGCGCAATTTGTCCCGGGACCACCAGCAGCGCCCCGATGGCGAAAAAGAGAGTATTGCGCAAAGGGAACTTCATCCAGGAGAAGGCAAAGGCTGCGAACGCGCCAAGCAGTACAGGCAGTGTCGTCCCCGGTATAGCGATGATCAGGCTATTGAGAAATGCCTGGCCCATGCCCTGGGCATTGAGGACCTGCTCGTAGTTCTGAATGGTAAATTGCCAGGGCGGGAAAAGCCCCGTCCACCAGCCGGTAGTAGCGAGCAGTTGCGGTGGGCGAAACGAGCTAATAAAGAGGCCAAAGGTCGGCACCGACCAGAGCAGAGCGATCGCTACCACCAGGGCAGTGATCAGACCGTTATTGAACGAGCGCAGTATGTAGCTGCTCGTCCGCTGCTGTCCTTCAGCAGTACGTTTCACCTGCGGCGCTTGCACCGCACTCTGCTGTGTGGCACTCATCGTCCTGCCTCCTCTCTGCGCATCCTGCGAACATTGATAATCATCACCGGCAAAACCAATATGGTCAGGAGTATGGCCAGCGCGCTTGCCAGGCCATAGTTACTGAAATTGAACAACTGGTTGTAAAACTCCATGGCAATCACGCTTGTGTGATAATTACCACCCGTCTCGACATAGACGACATCAAAGATTTTGAGAATGTTGATGAGCATGGTGATGGTGACGACGCCAAGGGCCGGGCTGATCAGCGGAATGGTGACCTGCCAGAACATGTTCCAGCGGCTGGCGCCATCGATTCTAGCCGCCTCGATAACATCGTCGGGAATGCCTTTGAGGGCTGCCGAGATAATCACCATGCTAAAGCCTGTCCACATCCAGACATAGATCGCGATCAACGCGAAGTTATCAAAGGCTGGATTCGTAAGCCATGACTGGGGCGGCACTCCGAAAAGCCCCAGGATCGCGTTGAGCAGGCCGATCTGGGTCTGGCCGGCCGGTGCATAGTCGTAGACGAAGCGCCAGATGATGCTAGCGCCGACAAATGAGATCGCCATGGGGATAAAGAGGGTGGACTTGATGACACTCTCGATCTTCACCCTGTCAACCAGTACGGCAACAATCAGGCCCAGGCCTACTGTCAGCACCGTCGCCAGGACCAACCAGAGCGCATTATTCCTCAGCACCTCGAGCAAACCCGGCTGCGTGAAGACTCTCACATAATTTCTCAGCCCTACGGACGCCGTCGAATCGGCATTTTGAAAGCTCCAAATGATGGTCTGGATGAAAGGGTAGATGAAAAAGAGCAGCATTAGTATTACTGCAGGCGCAATCCACGCCAGGGCCCACCAGGAGATGCCTCGCCCCTTTCTACTGGGGGGGGCAGTAGCAACAACGCGTTCACTCACTGCCGTTGCCATAGATTACCTCCTTGTCAAAATAAGCGAAGTACAGGTACCACAGCGTACTCAGAATACCGGGGGAACAACCCCCCTCATCTGGAAGGCGCCGCACATATCGTATCAATTATACCATTACGGACCTGCTTTCCATGCCTTCCTGATGAATGTTCCAGGGAACGTGTTTGCCTGTAATTGTTCTGTTACCCTTGAAGTGATGGGTGAGACCTGGTCAGCAGCCTCCGAGCAGCGAAGGGTCTGACTCGCTGGGCACAGAGATCCTTCCCCTTCGCTACGCTCAGGGCTTCGGCTCATGCGCTCAGGATGACATGATAGGTTGGGAGGGGCGACCGAGACGGTCGCCCTGAACATTAAGTGAACGCCTATGTGGTCGCCCCTACATTTCTACCCTTCACACATCAGGGGTAACATGCCAGTAAGTGCCAGATATGGGGAGACTAGGTCGTCAAAGGGGCAGTCTCCCCATATCTAAGATTCCGCCGGATGGTTCAGGACGTGTATACCTGCATAGCAGTGCTCTCAAGGGTACTGAGGATGCTATCCAGTTTCGTCGGGTCTGAGATGAAGTCCAGCGAAGCTTTCCAGTAGGCAGATTCCATGGCGACGGGCATCAGGTCATCTTGACTCAAGCTAAAGAAGGTCGCCTGGGACAACTGCATGGCGGAATTGCGCGCCACATCGTCGGGATAGACGCTCAGGGGCACCGCTTTGTTCACAGAGGTCTTGCCACCACGTTTCACCCAGATCTCCTGCGCTTCAGCTGTTGCCAGAAATTGCATGTACTGGCGTGTGCCATCGTTATCTTTAAACGCCATTAACATATCCGCGCCGCCGGTGACCGCGCCGGCGAACTGCGAGTTGATCGTGGGGAAGGGGAAGAAGTTGAAATCCGTGCCCGGCGCGATCGATGGGAACTGCGTCTTGATGAAGCCCGCCGTGAAGTCACCCAGGTAGTACATGTAGGCCTTTGGTGGAGCTTCATATGGCAGGAAGGAGGCAGGCTGGAAGTTGGTGGCCAGGATGGACTGCGGCGCGCCATTGATGTAGTGCTTGCCGGTGACGATCTGGCCGAACATCTGGAAGGCATTTTTGATGCTGGGGTCCGTCCAGGGGATCTGGTGGGCGAATCCGACAGGGCGATCAAGTCATTCCAGGTCTTAGGAACGGTATAGCCATTGGCCGTGAACTGCTTCGGGTTATACCAGATGGTGCCCTTGGTGTTGGCCGTCGGGGTCACGGCGAACAGGTGGCCGTTGTCCGAGGCCAGATCAATCCAGGTCTTGGCGTAGTTCTGCTGGATATAGCTCATGTCGAAGAACTTGTCCAGCTGCAGCAGTTTCCCCTGAGAAGCATACTTGTGGAACGCAGCTACGGTGGGCACACCGCTGACGTCGGGCGGGTTGTTCCCCCTGACGCGCGTGCTCAGGATGGTAGGCAGGTCGCGCGATGTCTCGACGTTGACCTTGATGTTGGTCTTCTGGGTGAATGCGGTGTTGATGGCATTGAAGTTATCCAGTTCTGAGCCGCTCCACACGCCCAGCGCGTCAATGGAGGTGACTTTGGTCGGCCCGCCGCTGGGGGTAGGGCTGCCGCCACAGGCTGCCAGCAGGGCTGATGCCCCGCTGATGCTCAGGCCAGCCGCAGTGGCACGCTGCAAAAACTGGCGCCTGTTAATGTTGTTGGTGGTGATGTACTCTTCGACGAGTTGATCCAGATCCCGGCGGTTACGACGATCGAATGTTGGCATAATGAGCTCTCCTTGCGCGTAATGCGCACAATAGCAAATAGTAACTAACTGTGCTAGTGGTTAGTCCATCTTGAATGTTGCGGTAGAGCCTGGGGCCGCAAGGGGCGGTCCCACGATACATCGGGATACCTGCCCCCAGGCAGGATACCTACTACATGTCCGCCTCAAAAATCTCTCTGGACTGACTACTAGTTGAGGAAAGCACAGTTGCTATTTACTACTCCGACGAACTTAAAGCGGAAAGTGTTTGAGGTCCTCCCAAATGCTTAGCATAGTGGGCAAACTATCCACTTTCCCGGTGTTCCGCGAAAAAGCTGCCGCAATTATTTTACCACACACTGGTGAGAAAGAGGATCAACCCTCTAAAGAGAATGATGAGACTGAAGATGACCGGCGGATGTGTGCAAATACTTCTCAAAAGAGGTCTGATCATAACTTATAGTATAGCAGGAATGCAGCCTCTGGCGGAACGTCTTTTGGGGGGCTAGCGTGGGGCTTTTCAAAATCATGAGCATGATTGGGGATTGGAGGGTGAACTCAAGGTGATTTTTGTTGAAGAGCCTTCTGATAGCCCCCCAAAAGACGTTCTACGAGCCCCCTCCATCCCAATATACTGGTAGTGAAGTACCCCTTAGCTGAAGGCTCTGGGCTTCAGCAGCCGTTGCGCGGCATTCGGTGGCTTTGACAGGTGCAACCCTGTAGGGCCCTTCCGGCCCTGGCAGCACAGGTGAGGCAACACGGGAGTGTTTTTACCCGTCGAACCGCGAGATTTCGGAACCCAAACACTCTTGACTGGTCACAGTGCTAGCACAAGCATACGAGATGGAACAGAAGATGTCAAGCGAAGTACCCTGCGGTCCTAGACGCTAGGCGCGCCTCTCATCTCTACGGTGTGATTCCGAGGGATTTCTCGGCGCGGGGGCTAAGTCGATTCGCTCGCGCCTGGCACGAAAACACCGTCTATGCTGTGCCGGGCTCTCTTTTATAGCAATATATAGAGGTTCTGTAGATGATTGATGGAAATGTACGTACATATCTGCCGATCAACTCTTATGGGATGATAGGAGATTGTCATTCCGCCGTACTTATCGCGCCTGATGGCGCGATAGATTGGGGCTGCCTACCTGATTTCGATAGTCCCGCTATCTTTTGTCGTTTACTGGATGCAAAGCGGGGTGGATACTTCCAGATCGCACCTACAGATACTACTATTGCTGGATCACAACACTATCTGCGCAGTAGTAATGTGCTTCAAACCACTTTTGCCAGCAGTACAGGCAAAATTGTGCTGACCGATTTTATGCCGGTAGAGACGCTGAACGCCTGGTCGTACCGGGAAATGAACAATAATACCTGGATACATGATGATGGTTCCTGTCATTGCCTGGTACGGAGCGTGGAATGTACTGATGGTGAACTTCCAATCGCAATGATACTCAAAGTCACTCCAAACTACGCGGCCTCTCCCAGCGAGGTTTTTATTGCTACAGATGATAGAGGCGCCGTTATCTCAAGCGATAATCAACACGTTGGCCTGGCAATTGTGGGCGCATATCGCGTCTCGTCGTTCTCCCTGGATGTCAAGCAGGATGAAAGGGACCTGCATCCTTCTGTTATAGCGCAGATCACCCTGCGTGAAGGCGAGCGTATCCTGTTTGCCCTGGGCGTAGGGCGCAACGTACGAGCTGCTCGCAGGCTGGTAGAGGCTGAACTGCCGCAACGCAACTTTGATTGGGAGCTGGCTCACACCCTGCACTGCTGGCGCAAATGGGTGGCAGGCTGCAATTATCATGGTCCATACATTGATTGGGTGCAGCGCAGTGCGCTCACACTCAAAATGTTGACGTACGCTCCCACCGGCGCTATTGTTGCTGCTCCAACCACTTCCCTGCCAGAAGAACCGGGTGGCGTGCGCAACTGGGATTATCGCTTCATCTGGCTGCGAGATGCCGCCTTTACTGTCTATGCACTCAACATGCTTGGTTTCACCGAAGAGACCCGCGCGTTCATCCGCTGGCTGCTCCGTCTCTCTTACGCCAATGGCGAGGACCTCCAGATTATGTACGGTATTCGCGGTGAGCGTGACCTGAGCGAGCATGAACTGGTGCACCTCAGTGGTTATTGCGATTCATCGCCGGTACGTATTGGTAACGACGCAGCAAGACAGAAGCAATTCGACGTTTTTGGTGAAGTGCTGGACTGCATACACCTCTACTGGCGCCAGGGCTGCGCCGAAACCTATGGCGAAACGCCCGATGGTCCCCTCTGGATGCTGATATGTACATTCGTAGAGTATATATGCGCTCATTGGGAGGAAATGGACAACGGTATCTGGGAAGTACGCGGCGGGAAATGTCACTTCGTGTACTCCAAAGTCATGTGCTGGGTCGCACTTGATCGTGCTATTCGGGCTGCTGAAGTATTTCATCTAGAGGCGGACATGCCGCGCTGGTACCTGGTGCGCGAGCAGATTCATGCCGACATCCTGTCGCATGGATACAATGACACGCTTCAGGCCTTCACGCAGATCTATGACGACACGGCATTAGATGCATCAAATCTGTTGTTGCCGCTCGTTGGCTTTATTTCCCCGAACGATCCTCGCATGCATGCAACAGTTGAGCGCAGCATTGAGCAACTGACGGACGACCAGGGTTTCGTTTATCGCTATCGCTCCGATGATGGATTAGCCGGGTCGGAAGGCACCTTTACAGCCAGTACGTTCTGGCTTATCGAGAACCTGGCACTGCAAGGGCGTTTAGCGGAGGCGAAGTCTTTGTTCGAGCGCGTACTGACCTGTGCCGGTCCTCCTGGCCTGTTCTCCGAGGAAATCAAGCCGGGCAGTAACGTTTCATTAGGGAACTACCCGCAAGCCCTTACGCACATCGCATTGATCAATAGCGCTATAAACCTGGAGAGGGCCGAGGCATACTTCTTCAACACCAAGTCAGCTTGATCAGGTCGCCTGCCAGACCTGCACGGTGTTATCCCAGCTACCAGAGGCAATCAGGCGACCATCAGGCGACCAGGCCAGGGCATCCACGTTATCGCTATGTCCACGGAAGGTGATAAGAAGGGAGCCTGTTCTTGCCTGCCAGACCTGCACGGTATGATCCCAGCTGCCGGAGGCGAGGTAGCGGCCATCGGGCGACCAGGCCAGCGCCCAGACTTCATTGGTATGCCCTTTGTAGGTGAAGAGGAGCCTTCCCGTGTTTGCATTCCATACCTGCACGATGTGATCTCTATCCCCAGAGGCGATGTAGCGGCTGTCAGGCGACCAGGCCAGTGTATTGACCACACTGTCGTGTCCATAGTATGTGAGGAAGAGGTTCCCCTTCTTTGCATTCAACACATCTATCCACCTGTCACTCCCACCAACAGCGATGTAGTGGCCATCGGGCGACCAGGCCACTGTATACACAGTCTCATTATACGAGTAAGCGAAGGAGAGGATTCCCGTCTGTACATCCCACACCTGCACGCTATGATCCCAACTACCCGAGGCGATGTAGCGGCTATTGGGCGACCAGGCCAGCGCAGAGACGATATCTTTGTGCCCTGTATAGGTACGGTAGTGGGTTCTGGTGTTGACATCCCAGACCTGTACGGTATTGTCCCAGCCGCCGGAGGCGAGGTAGCGGCCATCGGGCGACCACGCCAGAGCATCCACGATATCGCTGTGCTCGTAGGAAAAGAGGAGGGCTCTCGTGTTGACGTCCCAGACCTGCACGGTATGATCCCAGCGGCCGGAGGCGAGGTAGCGGCCATCGGGCGACCAGGCCACGGCATTCACAAATTCGTTATGCCCCCCGTAAACGAAGAACGTTGTTCCCAATGGACGTGCAACCGTGGTGTCGATATAGCGTGTTCCGAAGAACAATACCAGGGCCAGCACCAGACATGCAACCATGGCGCCTGGGAGTACTTCCTTGAGAAAGGAGGAAAAAGGACCTCTCCGCACTGCCTGTTGCCTGGTGCTGTTAGATCGACGAGCGGACTCCATGCGACCGCCCACATCCACCCTATTTCCCTCTCCTTTATCTCTCAAAGGAAATGCAGTAGAAAGACGAGGTAGAGGCTTCATAGCGGAAGTAGGTAACGCTTGTATGCGAGCATCAAGGAAATGATAGTCAGCCTGAGCTGCCCGACAGGAGGGACAGGTTTTCACATGTGCATCGAGTGCTGCGCGATCAGCAGGTGAGAGGTCTTCTTGTCTGAGAGCAAGTTTTTCTGCCCAGGCTACGCAGGGAGGTGGGTTACTCATTGATTTTACCTCCCTCCTATAGTCGTCTGTTCACTCGTGAGTCGATGATAGATCTGGCGAAGTTCTTCTTTTCCCCGGCTTACGTATTTGCTCACACACGATTCCTTTATTTTTAACAGGTCAGCAATCTTTCGCTGCGGGAGTTCTTCTACAACATATAAGATAAGGCACGGACGGTATGTTGGCGAGACGCGAGCAAGGGCGAGCTTCAGCAGCACTGTTTCTTCCACCTGTTCCTCTGGCCCTGCGATGCTCAGTTTCTCCATGCCGTCTGTATAGGCATCCCATGGGACCAGATGAAGATTCTTCGCACGGTGCTGGTAGTTATATGCGCAGTTCGTGGCAATACGGTAGAGCCAGCTAACAAAGCGTGCTGGAGCACGAAGACCTGGCAAGGCTTCCCATGCTTTCAAAAAGGTCTCCTGCGTCAGTTCACATCCAACCCCATCATTGCCTACCATGCGGATTAAGTAGCGACATATCCGGTCATTATAGCGCTCATAGAGTACTTCGAAGGCCACCTGGTCTCCACCTTGCGCTCGCACCACAAGGTTAGACTCTTCAGAGCAATCAACCGATCCAGATGAAGAGATATCCCGTGTCCAGGAAGACATCGGCTTACTCCCTATTGACAGGTTCTGTCAACCTCTATGACAATTAGAAAGAAAAAAATCTGACAGCTTACAGAAATTGGGCCTATGCTATCTCTTCCAAATAATACAACATTCTTGCCAGGTTAGTGGTATCTCCCAGGGAGCGAGCAACCTGTTCGGCACGCTTCAGGTGGATTTCTGCCAGTTCGTACAATCCCCGAGCGCGGAGGAAAGGCGAGAAGGCAATGGCCCCGCGTACCTGGGCAGCGTGCATTTCTTGCTCGAAGGCTACCTGGAGAGCAGCCAGCACATTGCTTGTTTCCTGTTCGAGTGCCTCGTAGTCTGCCTGGTGTGTTTCCACGTAGCTGATAAAATACTCGACCATGCGCGCATCAGCATCAGCATGGCTGTGTTGAGTGCTCGCGTAGTCGGCAATGGTGCGGTGAAGCATGTAGCGGCCCGGTCCCGTACTTTCCAGCAATCCAGCATTTAGCAAAGTGTCAAGTACTTCTATAGGAGCGCCGCTCACTGCTAATGCTGCCTCTTCCGAAAAACTGTGCGGTTTCGCGGGAAGAGCTGATAACATGGCGAGGGCATGTTGTGTCGCTCCGTCTAATTGCCAATTGCTTATCCCTATGACAGCTTCTAATGATAGAGGTGTGCCCGCTGGCAAGCCTGCATGGCGCTCCAATGGCGACTGCGGAGTCGTTAGCTGTAGCCGTTGCTCCGTATAGCGCAAGTGCTCCAGCGCTGCTCGTAGGTGACGAGGTTGACCATCATAGGTCTGTGATTGCAGGTACTTGCCTATCAAGGTTAACGCCAATGGAAGTTCGCCGACGGACTGGACTAATGATCGTGCTGCACCCGGTTCGCCAGTAACGATATCTGGTACAAAGCGTGCTAAAAGTCTCAAGCCATCTTCTTCACTCAGTTCCCGCACGATAAAGGCTCCATCATTGGCAAAGTGAAGAGCAATCGATGGGATACGTGTTGTGAGCAGATAGGCACAGTTAGGCCCACCTATCTTGAAAGCGAGAGCCTCCTGGCTCTTCCAGGCATCGTCGATTACCAGCAGCATCCGGCGCATGCCAATTGCGGTGCGAATGGCCCTTGCCCAGGCCTCTTCATTCGTCAAGTTCGCCATTGCGGCAGGGATCAAACCTAGCAATATCCCCCATCTTCTCAACAGGCCAGGCACATCTGGCCCGGGTCCCAGCTCTACCCAGAGCACTCCATCGCTGAAATGCCGCTGGACAGCGTAGTCAAAGGTCAGTTCGATGGCAAGAGCAGTCTTACCAACTCCAGGCAGGCCATCGAGAGCCAATAAAGTCGGACGATTAGTAGTGCACAGGCGGCGCTTGAGCAGGTCCAACAACTCATGCCGGCCCACAAGACCGCCAATGCCCGTGAGTGGCAGAGGGATAGCAGGATCGTAAAGTGGGGGTGTAGAAAGGGAGAAAACGTTGTCTTGATCAGCCAGCAGTTGCCTGGAGGCAGAAAAATTGTCACTCTTTTGCTGGTATAAACCCAGGTCCTGAGCTAGCATACCGAAGAGAGTGCAAAGTTTCTGTAGAAAGTAAGAACTGGGAAAGGCGACTCCGCGCTCCCAGCGTCCAATAGTCTTGGCATCGGCAAGGCCAATCTGTTCAGCCACGTATTCCCGAGACCATCCTCTGCGTTGACGCTCCCGTCTTAATTGCTCATTAGGCAGCATGCTGGCAGCGTTTCTCACCTTTTGCTCCTTTCTTCTACGTGTATTGCAATAATCACCTTGCAAATGTTGTTCGGTCGCACCCGTAAGAGTCTGTCTGCTTGCCATCACGCTCGCTTGCTCGCGCCTGATTTAGGGTGTGGTGTGGAACAGGCGCTTCACGCCTGTTCCACACCACACCCTCCATTTTTGCGCGGCGAAGATGCGCGAGCACCCAGCGAGAGAGGGCGAAGCCTCTGAGCATCAGACACGCTCTAAGCGAAGAAGGGCAATACCTAAGTTCTGAATGATTTTCTGTGCATTTGTCTTACTATTGCAAAGAAGCTTTATTGGGAATTATCTATATTATTAAAGACAATAGAAACACTATAAAAATGACAATGAGTTTGATGTAGGCGTTTCGCCAGGATGTTTAGATCTGACATTCACTTATAAATTTTCTGGCGGGCCTGCGGCCCGCTTGGGGAGGAGAGAGTGAGCGAGGACACCTCGCGCTCCGGCAGGAGGCTTCGCCCCCTGCACTCCTAGTAAGGAGAGGGTGCTTGTATGGCATCGGGCAGCACCTTGGACTCTCAACGGCTTCGCCCCCTGCACTCCTAGTAAGGAGAGGGTGAGCGAGGATTACCTGCCCCCAGGCAGGGTCGCTCGCGCTCCGGCAGGAGGCTTCACCCCCTGCACTCCCGTTACGAGTGGATCTCAGGTTCAATACCTTGCCAGTGGCTGTTATACAACTGTATAATGGCAGCAATGAGAAGACGAGCCACACCTGGAGGTGACACAATGGATTACGGCATTATTGTTCGCTGGGCTATCACTCTATCTGGCTTTACGATCATTTCCACACTGTTCCCGTGCCAAGCCAGGAGGTGACCTTTGAATGCTGGATTAGCACGGCTGCCCTGGCTCGTGATACGCAGCGCGTGCGCATTGGGCAAATGGTGACCTGTAACGGTTATCGCAATCCTGCACTGCTTGCCAAGATGGCCAGTACTGTCGATGTGCTCAGTGATGGCCGTCTCGATTTTGGCATTGGCGCGGGCTGGTTCGAGCACGAATATCGCGCCTATGGCTATACTTATCCTGATACCAGGGAACGCCTGCAACGCTTGCGCGAGGCGATCCAGATTATCCTGGCCATGTGGACGCAAGAGGAAGCGACCTTTGAAGGGTCCTACTACCAGGTCAAAGGGGCCATCAACCAGCCCAAAGGGGTACAGAAGCCGCATATCCCCTTACTGATCGGAGGGGGAGGGGAAAAGGTCACCCTCAGGCTGGTCGCCCAATACGGGGACGCGTGTAATGTCGGGGGAGATATCGCGACCATCAAGCATAAGTTCGCCGTCCTCAAGCAGCACTGTGACGAGTTGGGCCGTGATTACAACAGTATCCGGCGCACCACGCTCATCGATGATTGTGCTATCGCTGAAACAGAGGAGGCTGCCATTGCGAAACTGACGCCAGCTCAGCGCAACGATCTCGAGAGCCTACGCCAGACCGAGCTGATTGGCACGCCCGCGATGATTCGCCAGCGCCTGAAAGAACTTGAAGAGGCTGGAGTGCAAGAAATCATCATCCGCTTTGTTGACGCGGCCAAACTGGAATCGGTGCGCCTGTTTGCACAGGAGTGTGTCACCAGACCCGTCCCATAAATGGTGACGGGCTTGTCCCTGGCCTACAACCCGCCTCTCTGATTGTATCCAGAGAAGCATTCGTACCGAGACA
>WNFY01017001.1_pt1 | contig 11597 bp, 7 predicted proteins | sample 5400091 | NCBI WGS metagenome assembly WNFY01 (sample SAMN13153364, study PRJNA577476) | soil metagenome | isolation source: 60 cm soil or saprolite under grassland replicate 1 | place: USA:California | collected 2016-06-15
TCGCGCGCAGGCGATGGTGGCTCCCGTCAACGCGCTCGAAGCCGAGATGCAGGCCCGCTCGGACACCGAGCTGCGCGAGCTGACCGACGTGTTCCGCAAGCGACTGGACGACGACGAGGAGGACCTCGACGACCTGCTCCCCGAGGCGTTCGCCGCCGTGCGCGAGGCGTCCTGCCGCGCGCTCGGCAAGCGGCACTTCGACGTGCAGCTCGTCGGCGGCGTGGCGCTGCACCGGGGGCATATCGCCGAGATGCGGACCGGTGAGGGCAAGACGCTGGCGGCGACCCTCCCGGCCTACCTCAACGCGCTCACCGGCGAGGGCGTCCACATCGTCACGGTCAACGACTACCTGGCCAAGCGCGACGCCGAATGGATGGGTGCCATCTACCGCTTCCTGGGTCTGGAGGTCGGCGTCATCCTCGCCTCGATGACACCGTGGGAGCGGCGGCCCAACTATGCTGCGGACATCACCTACGGCACCAACAACGAGTTCGGCTTCGACTACCTGCGCGACAACATGGCGTTGTCCGTCGACGAGCTGGTGCAGCGGGGACACAGCTACGCCATCGTGGACGAGGTCGACTCGATCCTGGTCGACGAGGCGCGCACGCCCCTGATCATCTCCGGTCCCGCGGAGCAGGGCGCCCGCTGGTATCAGCAGTTCGCGCGCATCGCTCCGCGCATGCGGCGGGACGTGCACTACGAGGTCGACGAAGGCAAGCACACGGTGGCCGTCAGTGAGGAGGGCGTCGCCCAGGTCGAGGCGACGCTGGGGATCGAGAACCTCTATGACTCGCTCAACACCCCGCTGGTCCAGCACCTGCAGAACGCGATCAGGGCCAAAGAGCTGTACAAGCGCGACCGGGACTACATCGTGCGCGACGGTGAGGTGCTGATCGTCGACGAGTTCACCGGGCGGGTGCTGGAGGGCCGGCGCTACTCCGAGGGGTTGCACCAGGCCATCGAGGCTAAAGAGGGCGTACGGATCAAGGAGGAAAACCAGACCTACGCGACCATCACGCTGCAGAACTACTTCCGCCTGTACGGAAAGCTGGCCGGCATGACCGGCACGGCCAAGACCGAGGAGGCGGAGTTCAACCACATCTACAAGCTCGGCGTGGTGGAGATCCCGACCAACCAGCCGATGATCCGCGAGGATCATTCGGACGTGATCTACAAGACCGAGCAGGCGAAGTTCAACGCGCTGGTCGAGGAGATCGCCGAACGCCACACCGCGGGTCAGCCGATGCTGATCGGCACTGTCTCGATCGAGAAGTCCGAGCGGGTCTCGCGACTGCTGGAGCGGCGGGGGATCAGGCACAACGTGCTCAACGCCAAGCACCACGAGCGGGAGGCGCACATTATCGCCCAGGCCGGCCGGCTCGGGGCTGTCACCGTCGCCACCAACATGGCCGGCCGTGGGGTGGACATCATGCTCGGCGGCAATGTCGAGTACCTGGCGCAGGAGTCGCTGCGCACCAAGGGCATGGACCCGGCGGAGACCGACCCGGAGGAGTGGAACCAGGCCCTGCAGGGCGAGGTCGAGCTGAAGACCGCGGAGGTCGCCGCGGAGCACGACAAGGTCGTGCAGCTCGGCGGGCTGTGCGTCATGGGCACCGAGCGGCACGAATCGCGGCGGATCGACAATCAGCTCCGTGGGCGCTCGGGTCGGCAGGGGGACCCGGGGGAGTCGAAGTTCTTCCTGTCGCTCGAGGACGACCTGATGCGGATGTTCGCGACCAAGACGGTCGCGGGGCTGATGGACAGGCTGAGCCTGCCCGATGACGTGCCCATCACGCACCGGCTGGTGACGCGCGCCATCGCCAACGCACAGCGGCAGGTCGAGTCGCAGAACTTCGAGCGACGCAAGAACGTCCTCAAGTACGACGAGGTCATGACCCGGCAGCGCGAGGTCATCTACGACACGCGCCGCCGCATCCTCGAGGGCGAGGACCTCGGCGAGCAGACGCTCAACTTCGTGGCCGACGTGATCTCCGGCGTCTTCGCGGAGTACGCGCCCCAGGGCGTCTACCCGGAAGAATGGGACCTCGACGGCCTGTTCACCGCGCTGAGCACGATCTACCCGGTCGGAGTCCGCAGGGAAGAGATCGACCTCGGGACCGTCGACCACACAGAGTTCGAGGCCCTGCTGCTGGAGGACGGCGAGCGTGCCTACAAGCAGCGCGAGGCCGAGCTCGGCCCCGAGCTGCTCGCCGAGCTGGAGCGTGCCGTGCTGCTCACGGTGCTCGACCGGCACTGGCGAGAGCACCTCTACGAGATGGACTATCTGCAGGAGGGCATCGGCCTGCGTGCGATCGGCCAGCGCGACCCTCTTGTCGAGTACCAGCGGGAAGCGTTCGACATGTTCCAGGCGCTGCAGGAGACCATCAAGCGCGAGGCCGTGGCCTATGTGTTCAACGCCTCGGTCCAGGTCGCCGAGCAGGCGGAGGAGCAGCGCCAGGCCAGCCCGAGTCGGGACGTCCGGCTCTCCTCGGCGTCCACTGAGGACGAAGCCCGGGCGGCACAGGGTCAGGCGCGCCGGCCGAAAGTCGGTCGCAACCAGCCGTGCTGGTGCGGGTCGGGCAAGAAGTTCAAGCAGTGCCACGGGGCGCCTGGTGCCAACGGCTGAGCCGGTCCCAGTCCCCACCCCGCCCGCCGAGCGGACCGGTCCGTGGATGCCTACAGCGATCATGGTCAGTACTTGAGCTCGGTTACCAGCCAGCGGCCGCTGCACGCATCCAGACGCATGGCAACCGGCTGGACCCGCGGCCCGCGCTGGACCACGGCGACGGTGTTGACGATGCCAGGGACCAGCTCCTGAAAATGCACGCGGATGAGGTCCCGGTGGCTGGGGAGCAGGCCTCCGTGCCGGCGGACCTGATGCTCCAGCCTGTCCCACAGCTCCGGCGTGCAGACCCGCTCGAGTTGCGCCGCGCTGCGGCATCCCGCCTCGACCTCGAACAATGCCAGAGCGATCTCTTTGGCGACCTCCGCTGGCGAAGGAAGGTGTTGCCGGGCCGCCCGGCGGGCCGCCGCCAGCTCCAGCTCTGCCCCACCCGGCTCCTCAGGTGTGGAGTCTCTCGCTGTTTCGGTCATTCCGGATGTCGCTTGGACCTTCGGAGGCTCTGCGCCGCGGGGGAGTGGCGCCAGTCCAGAGTTTGTCGGCATGCCAGCGCTCCTCTACGTATCCTTCATAAAGCATTTGTTTGCCTTCAGTTGCCTCTGCTTCCCTAGCATAGCTCGCCGATGACAGCGACAGTCGGTTATCCACAGGCGCTTGCGGCGTCGTTGCGGTCAGACGGTCAGGCGGTGGAGCCAAGGTGAGTTACCGGCGGCAGGGTCCCGAGTGCGGAGGCCGGAACGCTGCGTTTGCACAGCACATGACGCCGCCGCCCGCATGTAGGTCTGGCCGAGGGCGGCGGCGGGCGAGCTCCGGGCCGAGGGTCGTCGCGAGTGCGACCGTGGGGGTTATCGACCCGGTAGGGACGGACCAGTCGTATGGCAGTCGGGACAGTCGGTGGCGCCGAGGCAGGCGGTCAGCAGCGCGGTGACAGCGTCGCCGGGGGCGCCTTGGGCGGCGGAGATGGGGGGGCGATGGCGCGGGTCCCCGGCCTTGGCGACCTCCAAGGCAACCGTTCCCGTGAGCACCGTTGCATCCCAGCCAGCCTCGCAGGCACGCACGGCGTACCGGCGAGCGATCCTTCCCAACCCGTTCCCGGTCGGCGAGCCGAGCACGACCCCGCATGCCAGCGCCCACTCGGCGGCAGGCTCTCCGGCACGCCCAACTGGCCCCCCGGGTCGCCGTAGGCGCCAGGCACGCAGGACCACGGCCCCACCCGGGGGTGGTCGCAGAGCGCGCGGTTCGCCGTGGCCGCCGAGCGCCACGACCGCCTGAGCGGAAAGCCCGGCAGGTCCCAAGCACGTCAGGACAGCTCCGGCTCCCGCCTCCCACGAGCCCGCGACCGCCTCGAACGCGCGACCGCGCCGATGGCGGACCGGTCGTCCGCGCTCGTTCGCCCGCCGAAGGTGAGGCAGGACCGCCCGGGGAGGCAGCGGGTCGAGGCCGGACTCCGGATGCGAGGGAACCAGGTGGAGGCTCGGAAGCGGTGGTTCCACGCCGGCGATCGAATCGACTTCCCGCACGGCGCTGCCGAGGGCGACCGCCAAGGCCCGCACTGGGCCCGCGGCGTGGACGAGCAGCAACGCCTGCGGTGCGGCGGCCTCGTCGCCTGGCGACGATGGCGGGGGACGCTCGATGGTGAGCGCCAGCTCGACCGCCCAGCTCGGTAGCGCAGCGTCCCGGCGGGGCCGGTACGCGTGCCAGCCAGCCCGTGGTCGGCCGGCCGACCGGCTGGTCATGGCATGTCTCCGCCGTCGATCTGTCGCACGAGGAGGCCGTCTCGTCCAGGGCGGAGCGACACCCGAACCGGCACCAGGTACTCGATGCCGGCGGTCGGTGGCCTCGCCCTGACGAGCACCTGGACGGTGGGAGCCTCGGGTGGTCCCGCCGGTCGTATGCCGGCGATTCCAACGGCGCGCCAACCGTCGGGGAGCGGGCGGGCCTCGGGAACGGCGCCACCGCCCAGCTTTGCGAGCGTGACGCTGTCGCCATTGAGCAGGGCGACCACCGCCTGACCAGCCGCGATGGCCGCAGTGTGCGCGAGCGCGGCCGGGAGCGCCACCAGCCGGGTAGTCAGAGCTGGGTCGACCGGAAGCGGGGCGGGACGGGGCATGCCGCTGACCGCGGCCCCTTTGGGCCCGTCGACCATCGGGACGACGAATGCAACCGTCCCGCCATCGTGCGCGGCGCCGGAGCGAGCCTGGAGCAGATGGGCGAGGACAGTCACCTCTACGCCCTGTTCCAGCGGACGGACGGCGGCCGGCAGGACGTAGTCCGGGTACTGCGAGGTGCCTGCTGGTGACGAAACGCTTCCGTCCAGGTCGAGCCCTCTTGCCAGAAAGCGCTTGAGCCTGGCCGGTCGTGCCGCCGGGTCGCCGCCCACGGTCAGGTACTCCCGGAGGAAGGCGGCCGCCGTGGCTGTGGCAGCCTGCTCCTGACCGAAGTTCCCCGGGCGGGGTGCCTGGCCGTCCTGTCCAGGTCTCGCCGGCACGGCCGCCGTGCTGGGCCCCGGCGGGGCCGGCAGCGGGACCAGCCCACGCAGCGCTCCGACCGTGATCAACCCCCAGAGCATCACCCGAGCCACGATGCGGGCTGCGCGGCCCCGTGGTGGTGAGGGCGGTGGAACTGGCGCTTCGGAGGGGCGGCGCGCGAATTCGCTGGTCGTGACCGGTGGCGGGGGTGGCATCGGGTGTCCTCCAGATTGGGTATCGGCTTGCGGCATTCGGCGCTCTGGTTAGCTATGCCAGGAGATCATCGTGGGCGCCCCGGACGACAGCACGTATGCGGAATGGTCTTCCTGACTGCTTTGGAGCCCGGTAGCCTACGTTAGAGTCTGCTTGACTGCGTTTAACTATCACCTCGCGGGATCGTGGTCAACAGGGTCTGCCCAGGATGTGGACGCCAGGTCGGCAGAGAAGTCGATCCCGGCGTCCCGGGCGGCGGGCAGCGGCCGTCGAGGTCGTGGCCCGCCGCCCGGAGACGTGGGCCGCGACCCCATCGGGGCGAGGGCATGGAACGGCCTGAGACCGGCGGGTTTGTGCGATAAGGCCCCTTGTGGCTAGGCTCCGCCCGATGAGCGAGCCAGAGCCGTCACCCGCTATTCGTCGCCTCTTCGAGGAACTCGAGGCCGAGTTCGCCGAGTTCGAGGCTGGGCTCCGCCGTGAGATGGAGCAGCAGACCGTGGCTGCGCTGCGCGCTCAGGCCGCGGAGACGCTGCTGTGGGAAGCGCTGGCGCGGCGCGTCGGAAGTGAAGTGGCCGTTCAGGCGGGCCGCCGATGGTTTCGCGGCACGCTGGTGGCAAGCTATCCCGATTTCTTCGTCATCAGAGATGGCGGCCGGAACCAGTATCTGGTCCGACTCGGTCCTGCGGTGTCGGTGACGCTCCGCCCTGAGCGGCAGCCACTTCGCCTGCTCCCTTCCACGCCTCGCTATCGCTTCGCGCTTGCCCTGCGCGAGCTCGCCCGGCGGCGGGAGCCGGTCCGGCTGGGGCTGGCCGATGGCAACGAAGCCCAGGGGACGATCGAGGTGGTCGGCAATGATCACGTCGAGCTCGCCGAGCACGACCTTGGCGAGGCTCGCCGTGAGACGGCCCTCACCGGACGGCGGTTTCTGGCACTCGCTGCGATCGTGGTCGTCACCCTTCTTCCGGACTCCCGCTGAGGGGGTGCGCCATCGCCCACTCGCGTGTCTTCTCGTGCATGCGCTCGATGTAGTCTTCGAGCTGGTTGCGGTCGACTCGCCAGACGCCCCGCCCGCCCAGCTTGATCGCCGGCAGCTCGCCACTGCGCACCAGGGCGTAGACCTGCGCGATCCGTACGTTGAGGATCGTCGCGACATCTTCGAGCGTGTAGAAGCGCGGCTCGACGCCTGGGGTTGCCATGCGACCTCCCGAAGTGCTCAGGATCGGGCTGCAGCGATCTGCGCCGGCTGGAGCCCTGGACGACGTTGCCTGCGACTTGTCCACAGTAACAAAGATGCTGTTTGCCTTCAATAGCTTTCGAGAGCATGCTCTTGTTATGGAGTAGCTTCGAACAGTCTCCGACCCGAACGGATCCGGTGAATCGATGTCCGCGTCTGCTGATTTGCTCGGCACCCGGCGTTCGGGGCATCTTTGCCCAACCCTTCCCGCACAAGAACGAGGGGGCGTCGTCGCTGAGTAGCTCAAACCCTGTCTCCGTGGCATCTCCCGCCACGCCGCCGACCCAGCGGCTCGAGCCCACGGGCTGGTTCAACCTGCGGTCGGCACTCGGGCTCCTGCTCGTCCTGGTGGCCGTGTTCGCGGGCACCCTGGTCCTTCAGCGGGCACAGCACCTGGTGCCCGTCTACGCGGCCGCCCGCGACCTCCCTTCCGGCGTGACCCTGTCAGGCGGAGACCTGGCCGTCGTGCAGGTCCGGTTGCCAGCGGCCGAGCTGCGCCGCTACCTGCGGCCAAGCCCGAGCCGTCCGGTGAGGGGCGCGGTCCTCACCGCGCCGCTGCGGCAGCACATGCTGGTGCCGACAGACCGGCTCGCGCCCTCGCTGGAGCAGGCCGGCATGGTGGAGCTGCCGATCAAAGTCGATCACGGCGATATGGCGCAGGGTCTGCGCCCCGGCGATCACGTTCAGGTCCTGGCCGCGTACTCGGACGGCCTCCACAGCGGCAGGGCGCAGGTCCTGGTCGAGTCGGTCGAGGTCGTCCGGATCCTCGAAGAGCCCGGAGGTCTCGCCGGCGGCAGTCGCGAGAGCGGCGTCCAGGTGCGCCTGCCGAGCGAACGCACCGCGGTGGTCGCGGCCGCCATCGCCGGCGCCCGGGTCTTCGTGGTCAAAGCGCCGCCGCTTCCGAGCGGCTCCTCCGCGGCGGCCGAAGCGCCCGCCGAACCGGTGGAACCGGACCTGCCTGGGGGCTCGCCATGAAGCTTCGGTTGGTGACCGCGGGCGTGGGTGCCCGCTGGGAGTCGGTGCTGGTACGGGCGTGCCAGGACGGCAGTGCGCGGGCAGTGGTGGTGCAGCGCTGCTACGATCTCGGCGACCTGCTGGCCGCGGCTGCGGCGGGCAGGGCAGAGGTGGCGGTGGTCGCCGCGAGCATGCGCTGGCTCGACCGGGAGGTCGTGACCAGGCTCCGGGCGGCCGGGCTCGGCGTCGTCGGCGTGGTGCCTGCTGGCGACGAGGACGCCGAGCGCCGGCTGCGCCAGCTCGGCATCGACCACGTCGCTCAGGCCACCGTCCGGCCGGGGACCCTCGTCGAACTGGCTCGGGCCGCCCTGGCAGGACGGCGCTCGTCACCACCTGGCCCGGACGGCGGCGGCCGCGGCCCACACCTGGATCACCCCGCCGGGACCGGCGCCGCGGACCACGCAGCGGTGCGCCCGGCCGACGCCGCCCATGGGGATGCGACGGCCGCGGCCGGGCCAGAGCTGCGCGGGCGGTCGTCGGCAGGCGCGGTCGAGCCGGTGCAGGCACCCGCTCCCTCTCCGGACGGGGACGAGCCGCGGAGCGCACTGGTCGTCGTCTGGGGTCCAAAGGGAGCCCCAGGCCGCACCACCGTCGCCGTCAACTTTGCATTCGAAGCGCTACCGCTCGCCGGCGAGACGCTGCTGGTCGACGCCGACACCTATGGTGGCTCGGTCGCGCAGGTCCTGGGGTTTCTCGAGGATCATCCCGGTCTGGCCTGGGCGGCCCGCCTCGCGGATCGAGGCGAGCTCGACCGTCCGAGGCTCTGGCAGGCGACCCGCCGCGCGGGCCCGGACGGTCCTCGTGTGCTCTCCGGCCTGCCTCGGGCCGAGCTGTGGACCGAGGTCCGCCCGAGCACATGGGAGTCCCTGCTCGACCTGTTCCGCGTGAGCTTCCGGCTCACGGTCGTCGACGTGGGGTTCTGCCTGGAGGAGGACGAGGAGCTGCTCTACGACCACGTCCGCTTCCGTCGCAACGCGGTGACCAGGGTGGCGCTGCAACGGGCAGACCACGTGGTCGCGGTGGCAAGGGCCGATCCGGTCGGGCTGCACGACTTCGTCCGGGGCTACCAGCAGTTGCGCGAGCTCGGAGTGAGTCCGAGCCGAATTCGGGTCGTGGTGAACCAGCTTCGCGGGGGGCTGTACGGCGGTGACGCCGCCGGCCAGATCCGTGCGGCGCTCGCCCGCTACCTCGGTGTCGAGCCGTCGGTGTTCGTGCCGTACGACCGGGCCGGTGTGGACGCCGCGCTCATGCGCGGAAAGGCGCTGCGCGAAGCCCGACCCGGCTCTGGGGCACGGCAGGCGATCGCCGCACTTGCCGCGTCCCTGGTCGGCGGATCGCAGGCCGTCCCCCAGCGCCGCGGCCGCTTGCGCCGTCGTGTGGAGCGGCGCAGGGCGGTCGTGTGGGACGGAAGGCCCAGCGGTCCCACGATGACTTTCAAGAGTCTGGGGTGGTGAGCTCGGTGGGGTCCGCGGTGGTGAGCTGGAACGGCGAGGTCGAACCGGACCGGACGGTGCGTCTGGCCGGTGGGCCCGACGGGCACGAGGTCGCGAGCGTCAATCCCCGCGCGGCGGCCGCTGGAGCCGGAGCCGCCGAGGCCGTTGTGGCGGCTGGAGCTGTCACGGTCGCCGCAGCCGGCGGATCGGCCGGGACCGCACGGACTGCCGTGGCTGCTGAGCGGATCATCGAACACGAGGTCCGCGAACTGGTCCGCCGCCGTGGCATCGACCCCGGGGGCGGTGACGGCGGCGGGGTCCGCTCGCTGATCGAGGAGGTTATCGCGGATTACGCCGAACGCAGCCTCACCGCCAGCATGCCGCCGCTCGCCGAGCCCGCGACGGTGGCAAAGGCGGTCGCCGATCGTGTCATCGGGCTGGGCCCGCTGCAGCCGTACTTCGACGATCCCGAGGTCGAGGAGATCTGGATCAATCAACCCGACAAGGTCTTCGTGGCCAAGGCTGGCCGGCCGATCCTGACCAGCACCGTGCTGAGCGAGGAGCAGGTCCACGACCTCGTCGAGCTCATGCTGCGGGCGAGCGGTCGCCGGGTCGACCTGTCCAGTCCGTTCGTGGATGCGGCCCTTGCCGACGGCTCGCGCCTGCACGTGGTGATCCCCGACGTCACCCGCGACCACTGGGCAGTGAACATCCGCAGGTTCGTGCTGCGCGCGAACTCGCTCGACGAGCTGGTCCGCCTGGGCACGATGACGCCGCAGTGCGCCCGCTTCCTCGACGCCGCCGTGGTCGCGGGCCTCAACCTGGTTGCCGCGGGGGGGAGCCCAGGCGCATGGGCAACAGACGACTGCGTAGTGTCTTGTGGAGCGGCGCGCACGCCGTCCGTCTTGACTGACGCGGGATCCAGCACCGCTGCTGTGGCCGTGTGCAGCTCGTGCAGGTCGTCTTCGCGGAGGGTGACCTGGATCGTGGCCCAGTTGGCGTGCCGGTCGTACTCGACCTTGAGGTGGAACGCCTGGAACAGATGGCGCAGGACCGGCTCGGGCACCTCGGCGAGCCGCTGGGTGGTGGTGGGGAGGGCGTCGAGCAGCTCGAGCGCGTCGACGCGGGCTTGCCGGTCGTCGAGGGCGGCCAGCTCGTGGCGCTGCTCCGCAAGTTGGCGTTCGAGGTCGTAGAACTGCTGCCGGACCTGGGCGAACAGCTTGCCCTGGTCGTCTTGTCGGGTGGCGAGGGTCGCGGCCAGGCGTTGCTGCTGGGCGGTCAGGTCCTGGATGGCTCGCGCGAGCGTGCGGCGTTGGCGGTCGAGGTCGCTGGCGGCGTCGTGGGCGATGTCCTGGAGCTGGTCGGTGAGCCGCTGGCGCCGGTCGGGGTGGAAGATCCGCTGGGCGAAGAAGTCGAGGATGCCGTCTAGGAGGTAGTCCTCGCGGACGTGCAGGGTCTTGGGGTGGTCGGGGACGCGGCGCAGCAGTCCGGCGGGGTCGGCTTCGACGGCGGGGCAGCGGTAGTAGGCGTGGCGGGTGACGGTGCGGCCGCACAGGCGCCAGCCGCAGTGCGCGCACCAGATGTGGGAGCGGAGCACGTAGGTGCGGGTGGTGCGGGGGTGGCGGTTGGGGTCGGCGCCGTCGCGGGAGCCTTCGTGGTCGGCGGCGACCTGGGCGGCTTGGGTGTACTGCTCCAGGGTGATGATGGCCGGGTGGGTGGGCTTCGGCGACCAGACCCACTGGTCGGGTGGCCGGCGGCGGTTGCCGGTGGCTTTGCCGTGGGCGCGGCGGTTCCAGACCATGTAGCCGGTGTACTTGGGGTTGGCGAGGACGTCGCGGACGGCGGAGTCGGTCCAGTGGCCGAGCGCGGCGCCGGGGATGGTGGTGTCCGGCGGCGGGTACCGCCCGAGGTCCTGGTTGAGCCGCTTGGCGATGGTGCCGTAGCCGAGCCGCTGGTGGATCCGCCACGCGAAGATCTGCGCGACGACGGGCGCGTGGGCGGGGTCGAGGACGAGGCGGGCCTTGGTCTTTCCTTCGCGGCGTTTGGCGGGGACGGGGTGGTCGATGCGCTCGGCGAGGTAGCCGTAGGGCGGGTGGCCGGTGTTCCAGCCCTGGCGGGTGTGCACCTCGAGGCCTTCGCGGGAGGCCTCCAGCAGCTCCAGCGCGTACCACTCGGCGACGCCCTGCTTCATGCGGCGGGTCAGGATCTTGGTGGAGTGCCTGCCGCCGCGGGGCTCGTCGGCGGCCAGCAGCGCGACGCCGGCGCGCTGGAGCTCGTATTCGATCTTGGTGCCGAAGTAGGTGATGCGGGCGACGCGGTCGATGGACTCGCAGGCGACGGCGTCGAAGGCGCGGTCTGGCGTGGCGGCTTCGGCGAGCAGCTCGCGGATGCCGCCGTCGCGGCGGACGGGGATGTCGAACAGCTCGTGAGCGCGGCTGAGCCCGCGCTCGTCGAGTTCTTTGCGGCCGGACTCGATGTCGTAGAAGCAGCGGGTGATGGTCGCGCCGGCTGGCAGGTCGCGTTGGACGCTGTGGAGCTGGCGGGGGATGGACAGGGTCGGGTCTTGCTGCTCCACGGTCGAGGTGCGCCCGAGGAACGCGATGCGGGCCGGC
>WNFY01005370.1_pt1 | contig 11595 bp, 17 predicted proteins | sample 5400091 | NCBI WGS metagenome assembly WNFY01 (sample SAMN13153364, study PRJNA577476) | soil metagenome | isolation source: 60 cm soil or saprolite under grassland replicate 1 | place: USA:California | collected 2016-06-15
GATCGTGAGCGTTCCGGTGGAATCGATTGTGCCCTCCACCTCGCCGTCGATGAGCAGCTCGTTCAGGAATTTGACCGAGCCTTTGATCGAAACTCCTCGGGAGAGAAGAGCGCCGGATTGCGTCGGCATGAACGTGCGGTTGGATGGCCCTGGGACGACAGATGGTCTGGCCGATTCGTTTGCGGGGGCCGCGGGTTCGGTCTTTCGAGTGAACATGTGCATTCCGTGATTCCTCCGGGTTTGGCCGTGTGGGCAAGCTGGTTAGGTTCAGGCAATCTGACGACGAAACGCTCGTTCTTAGCGCCCGACCGCGACGTTGCTATTTTTGGACGAGCGTTGAATTATTTCATCGCCTATTACGATCACTCCGCCGCGAAGTGGCGGCTCTGGTTTGACTGGAAAGAGCGGGCGCAAGACCGCGAATGTCTGCGATGCCAGCATAAGGGAAATGAATACAAACACTGCTGCGAATTTCATGCTCGTCGCTTTTATCAAAATCAATCGCCTTTCATCATTCTTCTCCGAGATTTGCCGGCCCAAGTTCTCAAAACTCCAGTGCTTATATACGTTGGCGCGCCATTGATCGACATGCAACGCCATCACCGGACCGCATATTCCTTTGGTGTTGTTCGTCGGATCCGTACGTTTTTCCATTATGGGTTGTAATCCCCATCTCCCGTGGTTGTTACGTATACTATTCCCATCGCACTGCTGGTGAATCGTCGGAACAATTTACGATCGGGTCTCGTTAAAAACGCATGTGAGGTTAGTCCTCACAAAAAATCGCTCCAATTTAAGATGCTTATTACAAGCGTCTTGTAATTACGTAGCGTCAACTCAAATGAGCGTTGGCATACAGTAAGCTTTAATGCCTTTCGATCCACTCAACCGAAAGAGTCACGCGTGATGACGCTGATTGGAATCAAACCCCACCGCAGCGATGAGCAGCTCACAACATGTTTACGAAATTCGACCGCGCAAAGATCGGCGTGGGTTTGACCTAATTGGCGACCGGCTGCCGTTGGGTCTACTGTGGTTTGAAGAACCTGACGCAATCGGTAACGCGGTCAGTTACGCGAAATTCTTCTCGCGTTCGCAGCCCGCGATCATCCGCCTGTTCGATCAATCCGGCGCCGTAATCGAGACGCACGAGCACGCGGGCGGATTTCAAAGAGTGGTAAAGAGATTCGGGTGCCCCAGTGCTTATACGTTGGCGAACTACTGATCGACGTGCAACGCCATCACGGGGGGCGTTCCTCCGCGGGTTCTTTTAACGCGGCTGATTTCGACATGAACACGATATGGCCTAACCAAGCGCTGGAGCGCGCAAGCGGACGTTCGTGCACAAACAAAACGGCGCGACGATCAATCACACGACCGCGATTTGCCAACCGCTGATCGGCGTGATGACCAGCTCAAAAAACGTTTACGAGGTGCGCCCGCGCAAAGATCATCGAGGCGATGCGCTGCCATTCGGTCGCCTCTGGTACGGCGAACCAGACGCAATCAGCAATGCAATCGACTACGTAAAGTTCTACAGCCGCTCACATGATGCGACGATCTGTGTTTACGATGACGCGGGCAATGTGATTGAAACGCACGAGCAGGCTGGCGATTTCCGAGAGTACCCCGGCATGTCACCGGCAGGAAAAGCGGCGGGAGTTGCCTCCTCCCGCCGCTCGTTAATCCAAGGCACAAACCAACAAGCGCCTTGGCTCTACTAAGCAGACGCAGGAATCTGGTTGATTGATGAACACACACAATCGGGCTGGCGAATGATTGTCTAATCAGACAAGATCCTATCGTACATACAGCAAATGATCCGGCCCGTATGTCATCGAGCATTCCATAAAGTCGAGCAGGGCCTGCATAATTGCGCTTGCTAAGCGCCGGACCAAAAGGAGAGGCTATAGACATGGAGGAAGTAAACGTGCTGCAGCTTATCGCAGATCATTTACAGTTGCTCGGCTACACAACTCAATTCGACGAAACCGGAGTCGCTGCGCGACACAACGTGCGGCCATATTTCCGCTTTTACCTGATTCCTGGAGGTATCGGCTTTCTATTTCCATTCGCTGTCGGCAGGTGAGCTACAGAGGATAGGCCCGGGCTGCTTGCTCTGTTAAACGCCATAAACGCACAGAATGTAGTAACTCGCTTTTACTTTGACAACGACCGCCTCTGGGTCTCGGCATGGTACCCACGCACGTACGAGCGAATTAGTTTCGGCACGTTTTTCGACCTGATTTCGCAAGAAATAGCAACTCCTCGCTTCAAGTTTCCTGACCAAGTGAAGCTCTACCTCGAATAAGATCGATATGTGGCCTCCCCTATTCCGCTGGTTTTTCTTTACGATTTTGCCAGCGATGACTCCATTTCTATGGTTGGTGACGAAGTTATGGAGACGACATGAAGTAATATCTCTCGCGGATCTATTTGGTCGAGGGGAGCTGCTGCTGGCGTCGAGCGCCTTCGCCGCACTTGGGATTGGAGATTTAATCGGCACTAGCAAAAAGCACCGCGTCAAGAAATATGTGGCGAGCGGGTGCTGCTTGCTGGTACTCAGTCTCGCGATCAATGATTATGGCGACGTCGGCCTTTTAATTAACCAGGGACAATGGTATGATCACCTCCGAGTGGCGACCGAAAGCCTTATCATGGGGTCGTTGAGCTTGATCGCTGGCGCAGCCTGCATTATTCTCGCTCAGTTGAAATGAGTACGAACATTGAGCTGACAATTGCACTAATTGCAACGGCAACGGCGGTTTCGATGGCTTGCTGGGCGTTATGGCAGGAGCGTCGTCATAGCACCGCTGCAGGTCGTCAGACGGCGAGACTCGACAAGCTGCAGAAGGCCGCTGCAACTAGCGCCTCTTATCAGCAATGGATCTGGCGTATTTCGGAAGAAGTAGCGGCAGCTGAAGCATTAACGCGTGTGGGAACGAACCCCTCAATGGACTTGTTGAATGTCGATCGATGGATTCAACTTTGGGACATGGAATTGCCTCTCGAAACCCAGCCGACTTCATCACGATTCTTAATAACGGTAACGAATAGGATGGCTTCTGCTGCCAAAGCGCCCCAGAGCGACTCAGTTAAACAGTCGTTCCGAAGGGCTCAATTCGCTGTTCCACCGACTGAACTCGCGGTTGCAGGCTGAAAGCATTCGGCAGCCGAACTCACAACGCAGGTAGGGGCATTCGTTAAGATTGACGCTGATCGGGTCGCAATGTCAGTCGCGCATTGCCAATGTTTTGCAAATGGCTGACGCGGTGCAATGACAAACTCACGGCACGTTTACGAAATTCGCCGGCGCAAAGATAAACGCGGCGTCACTCTAATTTCCGATGCGCTCCCATTCGGTGCGCTGTGGTATGGCAACCCGGATGCAATCGCGAACGCAATCAGCTACGCAAAGTTTTTCAGCCGGTCACATCATGCCGTCATTCGCGTTTACGATGAAGCTGGCAACGTGATTGACACGTACGAGCACGCTGGCGAGTTCAGAGAGCCGTAAGAAATTGCTTCGACCTTTAGGCCGTTTCTTGATTCACTCGCCTCGGAATTCTCCCTTCAACTCCATTTTGGAAATGAAAACGCTCGCGCTTTTTTTAATCCTCTGTTTCGGATCGCTCGCCTTTGCCGATGACTTCAAAACGATTAACGGAAAAGAATATAAAAATGTCACAGTATCCCGCGTCGAACCGGACGGGATCGTGATTAAGTTTTCAGGTGGAATCGTCAAGATTCCTTTCACCGAGCTATCGCCCGAAATTCAAAAGAAGTATGGCTACGATTTGCAGGCGGCAGGCGCGTACTCCGCTGAGCAGAACCAGCAGCAGGCCGCGCTTGCACAGCAGAGAAAGGCCGAGGAGCAACAAAGACTCCAAGAAAGGCAGAAATTTTGGAGCGAGCATCATCCAGCGCCGCAACAATCCCAAGCGCAACCGCAATCCACCTCAAGTTCGACGCACGGTAGCATGCTCGATCAGCGGCCAGCCGGTTCATCTTCCACGCAGGGCAGCGTTTTGGATGCGCGTCCAGCAGGCCCGCAGTTGTTGATCTACGGAAAAGTTCTGAACGTCGTCGATGAAGGGCTTTTAATCAGCGTTCGGGAAACGAACTCAGTCGGCAGCGAACGAATTCCAAGTTACGCGACCGTGCTTCTTGTCGGGAATTTCCCGGGATTCTATGATGGGGATAAGATTCAGGCCACTGGTACCTTCGTCGGATCGTATGATTACGCGACGGTGATGGGTTCCAAAAGACACACACGCGCTCTTAAAAACGTCTCCGTCAACAAGCTGACGGAATTCCCGTCTAACGTAAGGGACTGACGGCTCGAATCGCCGATTCCATTTCTACAAACGCCGTTAGCTTTTCATCCGCTCGCACAACGAAACGCTTTCCGTCGCGATGCGCGTCAACAGCGAAGATCGTTCGCCCGTTAGAATCGACGCCTGAGACGCAGCCCCAACTCCAACCGGCTTCGCTGAGGTTGTCGGCGATGATTTCCCAGTACTCAACGCGCTTTTTTCGGTTTGCCATCGGCCAAGAATCCTGCCGTTGGGTTGCAACTTCCAAGCAACAACGCAATGACGCGGACGCCCAGGTTAACGACCAAGAAAAGAAGGTCGAATTTGTCGAACAATTAAACCTCTGTTGGCTGTATTGTCCCGACGAAGTCATTAAAGTGGTTATGACTTTCTCAACACAATTAATTCGGCTGAGGCGACACTTGCAGAGAAACAAACTGCACACGGAGATTTCGTCGTAGCAATTCGTAAAGACTTGCTTTCAAGCAAAATTACTCGCAAAACCAAACTGACTTCGCAGGACTATCAACATTTTTGAGCGCCTTGCAGAGCGCGCGCCAAAAGCCTTGATGTTTTTTGCTCTGAAAGTTGGTTGATTTGCTAAAGGGGGAGGATTAGGGGACCTGCTGGCGAGGACGACGTCTGTTTCATCAATCTTTGTGGCAACATCCCGCAAAAAACCGCTACGACGGAACCAAATCGAATTTTGTCGCCATCCTTCAACTCAACGTCAGTAATAAAAACGCCATTGACCTGCGTCCCGTTTGTTGAATCCAAATCTTTCAGCCGATAGGAGTCGGCGGATCTCCCGATTATCGCGTGCTGCGCTGATACCGCCGGATTGTCAATGACTATGTGGTTCAACGGAGCACGGCCAATCGTGGTAACGTTGCCTAACTGATGCGTTACGAGATCAACTCCGTCACAATTCAGAACCAGGCGAGCCATCATCCTGTGTAACCGTTTTCTTGTCTTTGATTCCGGTGGCGGTTATCACAATCGCAATCATTTGATTCTCCAAACTGGAATCCGTCCGTCTTCTTGGACACGTGTAGCGATTTTGATCTTCGCTAGTCTGGCATAGCCGTATACATTTGAACGTTCCATCTGTCTCGGAGCTATGAAGGAATCGCCGATCTTCATTTCAGTAAAAATTCTAGTCAATGAACCTAGAGCACCTTTGGTGCTTTTTAAGGGAATGCCTTTTTCGATTGTGATTTTCTCTTCTAATGATACTGCCATAATCTATCCTTCCGGTTGTAATGCCAAACACCGATGAGGCCGAGTGCCAATAAGAACGAGACCGGCGTGTTCACTTTGTCTGGCACTAGGTTGGTTCCGTAAAATGCGAATCCTGAAATCGAGGCAAATCCATCGATTATGACAAACTCGCTATCTGTCAAACATTGCTAGCTTACCATATGCCAATGCCCGATTCTTGGGAGTGGGAGTATCTAATGGGCTTATAGTAAGTATCTTGTACTGGAAACTTTTTTCAATGCCACGTAATCGCATTTTCATGGGATGTGTTAAAGCGTAAGTTATTTCGACAACCGCGCATGGTATATCGTCGGGATCATCAGTAAAGAAGTGCCATTTCGAGGCTTATAGTGGCCGGTCGGTCTGTAAGAAAATCCGACATGCTGCTCGGCCCAAGCGTATCCAGTCTTTTATGTGTTGACCGTGTTGGCGGTTGCCTCCTAGGCTGTGTCCCAACACTAACCGAAAGGACCTATGAAAAAATACATCACCTATGCAATGACCGCCTTGTTCGCGACGATCGCTGTTTCGATCGCCGCGCCCGACAAGGACGCGATGATGGCGAAGGAAAAAGCGGCCTGGCAGGCCTTCAAAGACAAGAAGTCTGACGAATTCAGAAAGCTTCTGCACGCCGACTTCATGGGCGTTTACGCTGACGGAATCCAGACGCTGCAAAAAGAGCTGGATTCAATGAAAAAGTGGGACATGAAATCGTTCTCCTTTAGCGATTTCAATGTCGTTTTCCCCGACGCTGATACAGCGACGATGACCTACACGGTGACGGTGGAAGGCACCTCGGAGGGCAAAGACGCCTCAGGCACCTACAATGCCGGGTCGGTCTGGAGAAAGCACAATGGCGAATGGCACGCCGTCTTTCATACCAACACAAAAGAGGAAAAACCGGCCAGTCAATAACGGGGGCAGTCGTTTGACGTGGCTGCCTCTCGGAATCGCCGTCCACACCAGCCCTGCCGTTATCGGTTTATTTGGTCGTCGCGTGCCCGGTAGATAGCCATTGGACTGGCGGTGGTCGGAATCGGGCTGAGCCTGTTACAAGGCACAGGAATACTGGACGTTGTAGTGAACGTGTAGCACATTTTCTTTGCGGTCTTCATGACCCGCTGTGGCTGTGCCGGGAGCACTACGTTCTTGCTCGGATCAGCAGCAAATGCCGATGCGCAAAATGCGAGCGTGAGCACGACACTTGCGCATCGAACCAACGAACCGCACAGGCGACTAAACCTGTTTCCTATTCTCACACGGTGATCGTGATTCCGTTTCGAATTTTGCGCAAGCTTATTTAGAGGCTATTCAAGACAAAGAAACGACACTAGCCCACGCGCTGTTCTCTCTGAGCCTCTCTGACTTCAGCTAGGCCCGCTGGCGAATTGTGTAACCGACGTAGCGCACCGTGTGAATCAGCGGAGGATCTCCGATCTTTTTGCGCAACCGCCCGATGAAAACTTCCACGAGCTTCGTGTCGTACTCGTGCTCGTGCTCCCAGACGCGTTCGCAGAGCTCTGTGCGAGTAAAAACGCGGCCCGGCTCCCGCATGAGGACTTTTAGCAGCATCAGCTCGCGTGCGGATAACTCGATCCGTCGCTTGCCCCGATGCACCTCGTGGTTCGCAAGATCGAACTTGAGGTCGCCTACTCGCAGGTTGAGTGTCGGCTCTTCGGGATAACGTCGCCCAAGCGCGTTTACGCGTGCCACCAATTCGGACATGGCAAAGGGCTTGGGCAGATAATCATCCGCGCCAAGTCGCAATCCAGTTATGCGATCCTTGACCTCAGCACGCGCCGTGAGCATCAGAACGCGGCTTGCAACGTGTTGTGAACGCAGGTGGCGCAAGACCTCAAACCCGTCCATCCGTGGCAGAACAATATCGAGCACGATCAAATCAAACAGTGTTCCCGTGGCTTCACGCAAAGCGCGTTCACCATCATGGACAATCATCGGGTCATGTCCTGCCTCGGTCAGCGCCGAAGCAATCTGGCGCGCCAATAGCGCTTCGTCTTCAACCACAAGAATGCGCATGAATTTTTAGAGCAGACGTGTTCAGAAACGCAGGGTGAATTGTGCTGCGATCAAGTGATTGTCGTTACCGGGGCCGGTGGTTTCGTGTTGAAAGCTATACTGTAGCTTCAACTGCGTATGCGAGGTAAAACGGTAGCCTGCTGCCACGTCGATCCGTCCGAGATCCTGACCCCAGCGAAGATCACCTCCCGCGCCGTCATTAATGCTGTTGAACAATTGCTGGTTCCAACGAAACGCGCCGAAGAGTTGCGGTGTGATTTTATATTTGGCTTCAAAATAATAGGCGAAGGTATCCGCGTCGCCAACGCGCGGAACTTCGAAGCGCGCCTCGTAAAATTCCGCCCATAATTGCAGGTGATGCCAGGCGAAGCTGACGTCCTGCCCAAGAACAAACTCCCGATAATCGCCGATACCACGTCCATGCGGCAATGTCTCCTCAGCTTCAGGCCGAAAATATGCGCCTTCGCTTGCCGACAAACCAAAGTTCCATGCTTCATTTGGCCGGAAGCCGAGGCGAGCAGTGAAAGTCGGGTGCTCGAAACCGGTTTCCGTAACGTTCCACGATTCCGGACGCGACGAGAGCGAAGAATTTTTCATTTCAACAGCGTAATCAAATCGATCCAGCCGGCCGGATACAGAAATGCCGCTCGCATAACTGGGTCCCCAGATTACCGGATTGAACGCGTACTTTTCGTAGTAGTAGGGCCCGTAGATGAAATTCAGCGGTGAATAGGGAGCGGCTTTGTCTTGGATTGCGGTCACGTTTTCATAAACTAACGGCGCGTTGATGAATGGATTTTCCCACGACAAATGCCGCGGGACCCAATTACCAACGACCGTTGCAAATTTTCCCACCTGCACATTGAAACGGCCATCATCCCACGGCGTAAAGCGAAGCGCATATTCGTCAAGACGAACCTGAGCACCGTGATCGCTGGGATCGAACCCGCGATCGAGCCGTGATTGAGCAAAGAAATAAATTTGCGACCCGAATTGCGCGTCCAGAAAGAGCGTCAATCGCGGATTGAAGAGATTGTCAATGTCGCTGTCGATGAGCCCGGGCGCTGGTTGTTGGAAATGATACGCTTCAAAATCGATTGTGCCGCTTAATCGCGCGCGAAAATTGTCCTTAAAAGCAGCGACAGTGAGAGAGCTGTCGAGCCGGTCCAAAAAATCATCGATCTCAAACGCGCGTGCTGTGCAGACGAGCAGACAAAAGCTGAGCGCCCGCAACAATCTCATGGGGTTTGAGCCGCCCCGTCGCACGTTGGCGCCGCGATTAGAAAGCGTGCTTCGAATTCGGTCCAGTCATCCTGGGAGCATATCAGTCGCAAATCGCCATCATGCAAACGAGCGAGTTCACGCGCCAAATTCAAGCCGAGCCCGTGACCGGAAATGTGTGAACCAGTGCCGCCACGATGAAAGCGCTCGAAAACGTGTTCCTGCGCGTCGCGTGCGATCGGATGGCCGGTGTTGCCGATTGTCAGCATAACTTCACCTCTGTTCCTGGCCGCGGTAACTCGAATGAGGCCATTTGGTCGATTGTACTTTCGCGCGTTTTCCAGAAGATTTTGCACGATGAGCGACGTATATCGTTTTTCGCCGGCGATACATAAATCGGCTGGAAAGTTTTTCTCGATTTTCACCTCTGGTGAATCGGGAAGCGCGCCAAGATCATCAAGCCATTCCTCGATGATCTGACTGAGATTCACCGGCTGAGAATCGATCTGGAGATGACCCGCGTCCACGCGCGAAAGGAGAAGCAAGTCGTCGATCACACCAGTCAACCGGTGGGTGTGGTGCAGCAGCGCGGAGAGTTCCTCGTAGATTTCGGGTTTGAAATCATCACGGGCCAGCAATCCTTCGAGTCCCGCGCGAAGAACGGTAACCGGGCTTTTCAACTGATGGGAAGCATCAGCCGAGTATCTTGTCGATCTTTGCAATTTTTCACTGGTCGAGACAAGGGCGGTTTCGGCGTGCTTTCGTTGTGCGCGATTCTTTTCCGAATCCAACTCCAGCTTCTCGACCGGCACTGCGAGACGGGCCGCGACGAAGTGGCTCGCTACGAATCCGCCAAGCAAAAGCAGTGCGCCTGCCCCGCCGATTCGCCAGCGGAGCCGATGCAATTGAGCCATCGAATCAGCGAGCGGATAAACGCAGATTTCGTACGCCGGTGGGAAGAGCGAATTCGGATTGAGCCGTTTGTAAAACAAGAGCTGCGGAGCACCGTTTACAGTGACGGTAAAGTTGCTTTGCGCAGAAGCAGAATTCGTGACCGCTTTTGCGATTTCACTGCCCAGGGCCGCTTGCGCAGATTTTGAAAGCGACGGCATGTGCAATTGGTCGTTTAGCCAAATGCCACTTTTCGTTCCGGCGCCAGCACTCTTTCCGATTAGCTCGAATGCCTTAAACCCGACGACAAGAGCAGAGATCACATCGCCTGTCTCGGTCGAAAAAATCGGCACTGCCACGACTTCATCAACAGTCTCATCGGTGGAACCGGCATTTTCCCGGATATAACCGATTTGTTGCGTCTCGGGTAATTTCTTCAAGATCAGTTGCGTTTCCGCCCTTGAGCTTAATTGTCCGACATCTTTGGGATTCGGCGGCGACAGCACCGCGCCGGCCGCATCCAGAAAACGATAGAATTTTGCATGAAGCGAGGGCCCGGTGTGCAGTGAGCCCTCGTCTTCCATTAAGTCGCGCAATTCGTCTTTCGCGCTCGGATACAGCAGGTCGAGAGCGTTGTCTTCCAGCGCGGCGTGGATTCGCGGCCTCAACGCCAGCGCGCTGCAACGTTCCGCGAGCGCTGCGTTACGCAGTTCCTGCACTTTATCGAGCGAGGACAGTTCGGCTTGAAAGTCCTGTTGCAAGTCGTGTTGCGCTGCTGCCGTGACATGGCGCTGAGCAAAATAAAGCGCGAACGCCATCAACCCAGAAACAACGAGCATCATCGCAGTCAGTAATTTGGTCCGGAAACTCCTCACCCTGCGTTTGTTTGACCTGCTTGCGGAGATCATAGGAAATCAACGTGCAGGGTCTCGCCCTTCTTCAACTCGACCGGCCGTTCGTGCGTAGTCTTGCTGTCAATCCACGCGTTCAGCGTGTAGTGACCTGGGGGAAGTCCCCTCAATCGAAATCGTCCTTCGGCATCCGTCATTACGAAATGCGGACTGTTTAAAACAAGAATCAATCCGCGCATGTGCTCATGAATATCGCAGCGCAGTGTCACCAGCCCAGGCTTATCGAAAACGACCGATGGGATTGGCCGCTCCTCCGGCCGATAACGGCCGAGATCGAAGCGTTTCGTCGGTGAGTACGAAAAGATGCTGTGATAGGTATCGTCAAGGTTTGGGAATTCCACTCTTGTGCCAACTTGCACGGGCAATAGCGGCGGAATGAAAGCCAAGTCTTGCTGTACGATCTCTCTCGTGGGCGGGGAAGCCGGTTTGGGAAAAGAACCCTCAAGATAGACTATCGCCAGCGGCGGCTGGGTCGAGAGAACGCCACCGTGCGTAACGATCTCGTAGCGTTTGGCCACGACAGGCGCAGAATGCGATTTAGGCAATTCTACGCGTCCCTCGACGGTGGCTTGCCCCAGAACTGAAATCGGAAAAAGCGCCACGACTACGTTGAACCGGGCGAGTCTGCGCATCATGATGATGGGGATAAGATGATAACCCACGCCGTTCAGCGATGTTGCCTCCCTTCTGCTCGAGATACGATAGTTTCGGGAAAATCCTTCAAAATAGAAAGGAGAAAGAAATGGCGCTTGAGTTGAAAAGAGTATGCGAAAAATGCGGGGTGGCGCTTACGCCGACCGGAGTCGCATACATTTGCAATTACGAATGCACATATTGCGCGAGTTGTGCAGAGCAAATGAACGCTGTTTGTCCAAACTGCGGTGGTGAACTTGTGCGACGGCCGCGTCGCGAAGAGCCGTCTAGCTCGGGCGCCGCCGCTGGCGCTTGATTCGATAAGT
>WNFY01037382.1_pt1 | contig 11595 bp, 14 predicted proteins | sample 5400091 | NCBI WGS metagenome assembly WNFY01 (sample SAMN13153364, study PRJNA577476) | soil metagenome | isolation source: 60 cm soil or saprolite under grassland replicate 1 | place: USA:California | collected 2016-06-15
GCGTTCACACCGAGCATGGAGACCCCTACCACCCGCCGACTCGTTCGATCCAGCACCATTTTGATCACGCCGCGCGTGTCACGAATGGCTCCGGCTCGCGGCACCGCACTCATAGGGATGGTGTTGCACCGGCACGTGATCCCACGTGCATTGGCCTCCTCGTCGGTCAACCCCACGACGGCCACCTGGGGATCGGTGAAGATGGTACGCGGGATGACCGTGTGATCGACCTTTTGCAGCGACTCCCCGGAGAGGGCATTGTGGGCGGCGAGCTTGCCGTCATGAGCACCCACGGGGGTGGCCATCTGGCTCTCGGTCTCGCGCCCGATGACGTCACCGGCCGCCCAAATGTGGGCCATGTTGGTACGCAGATGCGGATCAACGCGCACGGCTCCAGTCCCGTCGAGCGTGACTCCTACCCGCTCAAGCCCGATGTCCTGGGTATTCGGGCGTCGCGCCGTGGCCACCAGGAGCTGTTCTGCGGTGAAGGTCCGACTGCTGCCATGGAGCTTTACGACCAGTGCCACCCCGTCTCCTTCATGGCGCACGGAACGCGCCTGTGCCCCGGTGACGATCCGCAAGCCCTCCTCACGGAGAATCTCAGTCAGGCTCTCGGCGATTTCTGGCTCGTAGCCCGACAGGATGCTCGGTCCGCGTGTGACGATAGTCACCTGGCTGCCAAAGCGAGCAAACATCTGGCCCAGTTCAAGGGCAATGTAGCCACCGCCCAGGATGAGCAGCGAGCGGGGGAGTTCGGTCAGTTCCAGGTTCTCCCGATTGGTGAGCAGATCACTCGTGAGATACGGGGTCTCGGAGAGCCCTGGGAGGTCGGGGATGAGTGGCGAGGACCCGGTGGCGATGAGCACCTGGTCACCGACAAGTTGGCGTACCTCCCCATTGGAAGCCGTCACACGGGCGGTGTGCGGATCGACCAGCACCGCTCGTCCAGGCACCAGCTCAATGGGAGGCTGACCAGTTTCGTTGGCGTCACCAAGGAGACTGGCGTAGTGCTGGTCACGGTACTCACGGATCACCTCATCCTTCTGAGCAATGAGCGCCGGAAAATCCACGCCAAGACGCGCAGGCGTGAGACCCGGGTAGCGGGGATGGGCGGCATCGTAGACGAGACGGGCCGCCTCGATCAGGTTCTTGGAGGGCAGGCAGCCCCGGTTGACACAGGTGCCGCCAAGGGTACGCCCCTCGGTCATCACCGCCGTTTTACCCAGGTCTTGGGCATGAATGGCGGCAGCGAAGGCCGTCGAGCCACTGCCCAGAATCAGTAAGTCATACACGTCGTTCTTCATGGAAGTCATTCCCTACTCCTTGTCGCGGACACTTCATTCGAAGTGGTAGATCGTTCCCATGCTGTTGCTCCAGGTTCCAGAGGCACGCAGGTGGGACAGGTTCTCTCCGACGTGCTGCTCGGACGGCTCTTCCCGAACAAGAACCAGTATCCCAGCGCGAGTGCCACCACGAAGTAGATGGAGGCACCAGTGTAGACCAGACCGGTATTGCTGGTCAGAAAACTGCCCAGGGCCGTTCCAGCCAGCAAAGAGGCCAGGAGCGGCAGGGTCACAATCAGATGGCAGGGACAGGCAAGAAAGCCCGTCACAGTCAGCAGAACTCCACTCATTCGGCACATCAAACACCTTCCTTTCCTGTCCCAGTTGAGACAAGAGAGGAGCGTACGCACCGGCGGAAAAGCCAGAGATCCCAGACCTGCGCGCCTAGGAGTACGAGGATCGCTCCATAGGCCAGGACCAAGCTCCAGGTGGGTGGGGCAGCCATGGCATCAGCCATGTGATCGCCGCCCGCAGCATGTGGGAGCAACCCGATGCCGTAGATGGCGAAGAACACACTTCCGCTAGCAACAAGTGAGAGGATGAAAGGTCCAACCTGATGATGCTGGCGCAGATGGAGCCCGGCGATCAACAATGTGAGCAGGAGCGTTGTGGCCAGGAGCGGCTCCAGGTAGCGATCAGTGAGTAAAAACCCTGTCCCCAAGGCAGAGAGGAATCCGACCAGAGCCGGAAACCCTAAACAGCACAGTGTGGTAAAAAGGGCTGAAAGAGCTGCAAGAGCACTTCCGCCCCCACGCATCCAGAATCGTTGTTGTATCATATTCGTGCCTTTCTCCAATGAACGGAATGATGACACCGGAGCCGCTCCTGCCCCCAAACGCTCCAAGCGATACCCCATCTCTTCCTGTGCAGGCACCGGCCAATGCATCGACCCAGTACTTGCAGGTCGGCTGTCGGCGGACCTTGCGCAAAGAGCGCAAGAACGTGCCCCCGCTAGCCCTAGATGTGCCGCAAGACCTCGTTCAGAGTCAGCCGACCCAACTCAAAGGCTTCCTCGATAGAGAGGATGGCGATCTCCTGCTCCCGTGCGGCAAACCACTCCTGCGCCGCCTGTGGCGAGGAAAAGAAGTGAATGTGGTGGCAGAACGTCATCCAGATCTCCTCGACCGATTCCAGCCCATTTTTGGTCGGCTGTGGGATCACGATGGAAATGACGGTGCTGGCGGGCTGGTAGCTCGTCACGCCCTCCTGCGTGATGGTCAGCCTGATGGTCTCTCCTGTGGTCGGGCACGGGGACGAGACAAGGGCGGTCTGCTGGAGCATCACGGGGAGAAACAGGGAGTCCCACGCGCACCACGTGGAAAGTCTTATGCCATTGACGGTAAAGCGGTGGGGATGCTGGTTCTGTGACAGCCCGGCGATCCCCACCACGAGGCCCGCTCCATCCCGTTCGCACATCTTGTGGAGCACCTCGTGGGCGGTCTGCTGCGGGATGTCGAGGGCAGAGGCGATCTGCTCCACCCTTTGCGGAGAAACCGGGCCACCCCTGGCGATCTCTCTCCACAAGCGCACCGTCAGCCGGGAGACATCCGGGGTGAAAGCCTGCCGGATGCCCGCCTCGCGCAGGGTTTCAGCGAGTTGATCCAGTCTGAGTCCTTCCATTTACCGCCCTCCTTGGTCGTTGCTCCCTGCTTCGCTCCTCGGAACGAAGGCCGTCCAGCGAGCCATGCCGGATTCGTAATCGAACGTGCCACTGGTGAGGGCGAAGGTTTCGTTCAGCCACGCGTAGCGGCTGTCGTCGGTCTTGAAACGCAGGACGCCAGCGACTCTCCACTGCTTACTTCCATCCGAGATGGGCATCGCGAACTCGCGACCCTCGAACTGGATGATCCCGTCTCCTCCACCCACCAGCTGGCCCACCTTCTCTCCAATGGGAGCGAGCTCAATCGGTCCCTGGTAGTGCAGTTCGAGGGAGAAGAGCAGTTCGAGATCGTTCGTGCGTTGCTCAACGTTTCCTTGTATCGTATCCATGATTATTTCCTTCCATGCACGTGTTTGTGTTTTCTGTGAGATCGCGACCCGAAAGTCGCCGAGCATCACCAGAGCAAAGTGATGTGGTGGTGACACATCGATGTTGCTCACTCCGCTGTTTGTTCAGCCTGCTCTAGCGGCTCTTGCCGGTCGAGTGCATCAAGCATGGGACAGCGACCGGTCGGTCCTCGTCCTGTGCACAGTGAGGCCACCTGGAGCAGAGCTTGCCGCATGCGTTGTAACTCGACCAATTTCTGCTCCACCTCAGCGATTTTCGCCTCTGTGCGCTGCTTGACCACTTCACAGGACGTCTGTGCATCTACGCGCAGCAGCAGCAGCTCCGTAATCTCTTTGAGCGAGAAGCCTAGCTGTTGGGCGCGTTTAATAAAGCGAATCCGCTTGACCACCTGATCAGAGTACTGACGATAGCCAGAGGCACGACGCGGCGGCTCTTCCAGCAAGCCCTCACGCTCGTAGAAGCGAACCGTTTCCACGCCGACCCCGGCTTTGCGCGCAACTTGTCCAATCGAAAGGGTATCCATCTTTGTTGCTCCTTCAGAAGAACTATACACCCTGTACCATACTACAGAGTCAAGAGGAAAAGGGTGGAAAGTTCCGAGTTGCGAGGAAATTGTGAGGGCTTTGTGCTGGTGAAGCTCCCATTTGTAATGGCTATATCTCGAAGCAAGCGTGCGCATCAATCCACCCGAAAATGCCCGTCTCACCTTTGACCACGTAGTAAATGACCTGCTCCAGGACATGATCGACGGTCACTTCAAGTTCTACAAACATGTGAACGACGACCCGGAGTTCGCGAAAACGTTTTTGGATTTGCTGTTTGAACGGTATCTTGGTAGGGCGAAGAAGGGGTAGTTTTGAAAGGTATCTTGGTAGGGCAGGAAGGGGTAGTTGACTCCTCTATGACTTTTTCAAAAGAGTTTCTCAGCTCTACAATACTGGGGCAAGCTCACTGTAATGCACGAGCGACCTCTTTTGCCAAACTTTCTGAAATCCTCTCGTTGTGCTCTACTCGTGAGTGAAAGATGCATGACTGCCCACAGTCAAATTTTACGTGCATCCGTTCGCTGGACAGCTCGATTTTCAGCTATAAAATCTGCTTTCTCTCCTACAGCTATTGCATGAAGCCGTTTAGCCGTTTTCAGAAGATAATCTCGATCCTGAACTTGTGCGAATAGATGTGTTGGCACTGCCTTCATTCCGTGATATGCGCCAAGCAAACTTCCTAGAAACACACCTATAGTATCAGTATCACTTCCCAACATATTGACAGCGGTCATCAAGGCTGTCTCTGGTTCTTCAAGATATTTGAGGAAGAGGTAAATAGCGACACAGACAGTTGCCAGACCTGAGCCTTTGGTGAGAGGTTCCAAGGCACCTACAAAGATATAGTAGGATTTGGCGTCAGAACTCACATACTGGTCTATGCTCTTGAGATAGTTTAGAGCTTCCTGGTATGTTTGCATGAAGGATTGGCGGAATGACTTTTCTCCTTTTTCTTGTTCCCATCTACGAATCCAGAGAGTTATCCGATCATCACCAGCAATGACTTTACCTGTATTGTTCATACCCTCGCTGAGATATTTGACAAGTGATGCGATAGGAATCCCGTGAGATGCTGTAAGAGCATACTTTACCGCTAAAGCGAAGAGAATGGCACCAAGAATAGCCCTGGGATGTCCGTGCGTGATAATGGCGTTAAGAAATGAGTCCTTGATGAGGCGTGAATCATGATTGACGTTGACCAGTGCTATGGGTAAGTCCCGCATAGCCGCTCCATTCGCTCCGGCGGTTCTATAATCAAGGTCGTGTTGCTTATAGAAGTTGCTTTGCCAATCGGCATTTTTTCCCACTAGTCTTCTCGCCGCCGTTTTTACCGATTTGCCTCCTCCACGTTCATATTGCAGCCATAAAGGAAGTTCTTCATAAGCAAAACGTTCCGGTTCAAACTGACCGGTTTCTGCAATGCTACGGGCAACTGCCAAAGTCAGTTGTGTATCGTCAGAGTATTCGCCTTGTCCGATCCTTTCATCATATCCCCACCATTTGCCACCGACCAATTTTTCCCACGAGACAAAATCTTTTACAGGTAAACTGAATGAGGGTCTATGGCCATTCGTTTGCTTAAGGAACTCGGTAGGCCAGCCGAGAGCATCTCCAACGGTACTGCAAAGCAGCGCACCTTCGAATCTGTCAAGAGATGGTACTCCATTGCGTTTTGCTGGTTGCTCAGGTAGCTCGTCAAATAAGTTCATCTGTGACATGATGGTGCCTTCCTTCTTTCCAGGATATTTTTCCATCGCCTCGCGATAGCACTGATTTATTGCCTCTGTATACATTTGCAGGGCCTTCAGGTATTTGTACTTGGCGTTCTGCTATAGCCAACAATATTCGTGACCAATGTTGAAAGTCAAGAAAATGGTACCATAGGTCCCTACGCAAAGGAAGGTTATGATGGTCAACGTGTTCTAGAGATAGTTTCTCCCTTACCAGATCCTCTTGTGAACATCCCGTGGGAAGAGCCTCATTTTGGCAGTAGCAAAAACAGCGCGAGGCGAAATTCCTGAGCACCCGCAGTGGGAACGGAAACAATTGTCTCTCCTCTTGGAATGTTTTGAGAGAAACGAAGAGAAGCCCGTTGGTGAGGAGATTGTGAGAGCAGGAGCGCCCCGTGTGATGGTATTGTGACAGTACTTTGATAAAATGCATGTATATGAATATTGCATATAGATGCATTTGAAGATGCAGAAGGAGGGTCTCTATGAGCATAGTGATAGCATCTGTCGTTTTAGCTACTTTTTGGATTGGCAGTGAGGGTGCTCATGTTGGCTATATGAGCATAGCGATAGCGTCTGTCCTTTTAGTAGCCGTCGTCCTTTTTTTGGTCGGATTGAGTCTCGAAACTTTAAGACAGTTCTCTGTACAAGATAGCACATTAGAACTACCAGAAGCTGATGACTCCTAAGATTGTTAAAGTTAGTTGTGATTTTACCTATTTAAAGGCCAGCTCTTGCCAGCGCCTCTCGTGGCACTCCAGCAGTATGGCTGGCAACTGCAGGCGGATCGGGCAGTACGCCGCTCATGGCGTGATGCGCCCGATCTGCGTCCACCAGAAGATGCCGGACATGTCGGTATCAGACCTGAGGAACCAGACACGACCATCCGATCCTGCTGCCAGTCCGCCGATCTGTGCCTTGGGTGGAAGCGGGAACAGTGTCACCGCGCCGCTGGGGGTGATGCGCCCGATCTTGCCTGGCTGAGCCGAAAACCAGAGATTGCCATCTGGCCCTGCGATGATGACGCTATACGCCGGGTTCGTCGGCTCAAAGGCTGGGAAGCGCTTGACTTCGCCAGCCAGCGTGATCCGGCCAACGTGACCATCGTTTTCGAGAAACCAGAGATTGCCATCCGGCCCTGCGGCGAGCGCGGCAATCTTGTCCGTCGCCACAGCGAACCTGGCAATCACCATGCCGCTGGGGGTGATGCGCCCAATGAGGCTGTCCGCCACAAACCAGAGATTGCCGTCAGATGCGGGTGCAAGATCCCGCACCTCGAAAGGAAGCGAGAACTCCGTGATCTGGCCGGTCAAAGTCATTTTCGCGAACTTGCCAACGCCCTGGCCCTCCGTGAACCAGAGATTGCCATCTGGCCCTACAATGAGGGGTGCGGGATCATGGCTCTGCTTGGGAAGAGCGAACTCCCTGACATCGCCGTGCGTGCTCATTCGCACGATCTTGGGGCCCATCCCCGAGAACCAGAGATTGCCGTCCGGCCCTGCGGTGATGAAGACGTCAGGTGGCGGCACGGGAAACTCCGTCAGCGCGCCTGCTGGCGTGATGCGTGCAATCTTTTGGCCCTCTGTGAACCAGATGCTGCCATCCGGTCCCGCTGTCATGGAGCCCTGACCAAACAGCGGGGTGAGTTTGGGGAAGCAGAACTGCGCCACGGCACCGGAACGTGCCGCATCGGCCGGTTGGCCGCAGTCAGCCGGTGGCGGCGGAGGCGGCTGCAGCTGAAGAACGACCCGCCATGTCAGCCCCGCCACGAGCAGCACCACTACGGTGAGTTGCGTGAAAAGCAAAGGAAGGCACGTCAGCCAACCAAGCAAACCAGGCAGGACTCTCGGACTCCAGGCTGAGCGCCATGGGGGAGTCATGCAGTTCGTATGCCTAGTGAGCGGAGGACCAGAGCAGCGTGTATGCTGGAACCTTCGGCATCTGACAGCCCTCCCGAAACGATCCTGATGCGTGTTACACAACAACTTGTTACTCACTTTCTCTAGTATAGGTGTTGTGTAACTACCTTGCAAGAGGGAAAAGGTGTTTACAGGTAGACAAAGTTATATGGGCAGGGTTTCCGTTATCGCCAAGCGAAAGATGCCTAGTAATGGCAGTCTGGGAGCAGCTTCGTTCACATTTTGGTAGCAATCGACGCAACCTGGTTGTATCTCATACTACTTGTGCAAACATCAAAAAGGATCACCCCCTGGAAATGTGAGCTTGAGCGTTGCTTGCATTCCCATTTTAGCTGCGTTGGTCTAGGAGTGGCGTGAAACCCCGTCAATCCTGTACGCTATTTCAGGTCTTTCCGGGTGAACATAGACAGTAAGCTTGTCACCTCTGGTAAAACGCCCTATTTCTTTCCTTAAACACGATTGCGTAAATGTTTGCTGTTGTCCCGTTACCGGGTTTATTCCTGTGACATGAATAGTATAGGAAGGGTAAGAAGAAAAATCAGAACCACTATACGTAACCGTCCTGTCTGCTTCAATTTTTTCAAACGTTGCCTCCGTACGAATACCATTCTCTCTGAACCACTTATTTGAAAGGAATACACCATGTTGTGCAGCTAATGCTACTCCTACACCAAACATTGCTAAGATAACTAGGGGTAGTAGTGGTATGAATGCTCCTTGAGTAAAAAAGCTAAGCGTAACAACTATTGCCATAGTCAGACCTAAGCCAAAAAAACACCCCCGCAGAAGCTTGTACATAATACATCCTCCTGTATCTATGCTGAAAAACTATATATTATAAAAGTACTCCCCAGCAGCTGTGATCTGCAAGAAAACCTGGCCGTTTGAGCATTATTAGCTTCACAAGTACTACACAAGTGAGATGGAGGTTCACCTGTTTTACTCTTTCTCAGCCTTTTCGCCTGTTGATTGCAGATCATGGCCTCTCCTGTTTTCGCGGCCATTTTATGCTGTAATCACGTATGAGTGGCGATTTTGAAGCATAAAATGTCACTATTTATCCATATGTTGGCCACCGAGTCCAAAATGAAATGTCCAAAACAGACATTTTCCGTGAAGAGAACTTGTGGCCACTTTATAGGGAAAATCACACTAGTGAGCATGTTTATTATTTTGTCCCTTCATCTCTAGCCGCATTTTTTCAAGCACAAATGTCCTTTCATCCTGAAGAACATATTTTGCGAAGCGATACCAAAGGTAAATTGGTGGTGCAAGAGTAGAAAAGAAGGAAAAACTGAGCGGATTTTTTGTAAACCAAAAAACCACGATGGGAGCTACGAGTGATGTGAGCGTCCAAATGGTGAGGATAATAAAGAAGCACCAGCGGAGTTGGCGACGTTGTATCTCATCTTCCTGCTGCATTTTAGGAGAACGGTGCGATAGTTTCTTTCTCTTTGATGGTTGTGAAAGCACGCTATATGCTCCTTCATGTTAATACCAGACGCTCTTCTGGCTACAACTGAAGAAATGTAGCGCGCTATACTGGATATAATTCCCGTAGCGAATACCATTAAATTGTAGGCAAAACACTTGACAAGTAAACATATTAAATGGTAAATACTATAGGACGGAAATTGATGAAAAATATCAGTTTCCATACAGCACGCTAGCAAACCCTTGTTTGTGTGCAAAACATAATGAAGGCATCGTCACTGATAACCTTTGAAACGTCCGTCCGCCAAGATGAAGCGTTTCGCGGTTAAGGCGGTGTCTTTCTTATTATTTAACTCTGTTTCCACAGAGTAGAACGAATGCCTATATTTTGCTGTAAGGAGTATACCCAGCGAATTAATAAAGGTCAAGGGCAAAATAAAACCCGTTATCGCTCTGTTACTTGTTTTATATGCAAATTGCCGGTATAGGTTACACAGTCATCATTAGTTTGGTAACAGTTAATAGAGTTGGTGAATGAATGCTTGAGTCTGCTCAGCCAAGGAGAATCTTCAGTAAAGTCGCTTAACAACTGCCAGGGGAATCATCCCTGTAGATGCTATAATACAGGCCGTGACCTTGCACAAAGGTGAACTACAAAACCTGTAATCACCTTTTAGGCTGATGAAGTGACTGCAATACCAATGTCGTTCAGGTTTTCACCAGAAGGCAACGAACGTTATGGTGGTTCCGTTTCACAAACCAGTTGTCTGCCCGGTCCTCATTGACCGTGTAGGTGAATTTGCAACCCTCCGTGCACTGTTCGATCAGGCAACGAGTGGCAGAGGGCAGGTTGTCTTGCTGTGCGGCGTGTTCCGATGGAGAATCCCTTCAACATTCTCTACGAGGTCACACCGTAGCGACACGCCATACTAAGCTCTTTAAGCGACTCTTACTGCACGGAGAAGGTCGAATAATAAGCCGATTTTCTCTGTGCAGCAGCCGGGCCAGTTTTTTCAGGTAACATCAAAATGAAGCAGGTTGAACTTTTTTTATTCGTCATAAGCGAGCGCTGGAGGAGAAAACATGACGAACCAACTGAAACTGATGTGTGTGTTGGCACATCCCGACGATGAATCGCTGGGTAATGGCGGCATCCTCGCGAAATATGCCGCCGAGGGAGTCGAGACGTACCTCGTTACAGCGACGAGAGGAGAGCGTGGCTGGTTTGGCGACGAGCGTGATTATCCAGGGTTGGAAGCACTGGGCAAGATACGCGAGGCGGAGTTGTTGGCAGCCGCCAGGGTACTTGGCATCCGCCAGGTCGATTTCCTGGATTATATTGATGGCGACCTGGACCAGGCTCCCCCCGCGGAGGCGATCGCGAAGATTGTGGGATATGTGCGCCGTGTGAAACCCGATGTAGTGGTGACGTTTGGGCCAGATGGCGCCTATGGGCATCCCGATCATATCGCCATTTGCCAGTTCACCACTGCTGCCATCGTTGAAGCGGCCAATCCAACCTCTTTGTATCAGCGCGACCTGGCTCCCCATGCCGTCTCGAAGCTCTATTACATGGCACCGACATTGCAATTAGGATTGGCGTATCAAGCTGTTTTCGGTGAGGTGGTCATGCATGTGGATGGAGTGGAGCGACGTGGCATTGGATGGCCGGAGTGGGTGATCACCTCTCGTATCGACACGCAAGCGTATCGACAGACGGTGTGGGAAGCGATCTTGTGCCACGAGTCACAACTGGTTGTCTATCGTCAGCTCGAACACGTATCACAGGACTACCAGAAGGAGTTATGGGATTCTCAAACGTACTACCGGGCTTTCAGTCTAGTGAATGGTGGGCGGAGGATAGAGGGTGATTTGTTTGAAGGACTGCGCTAGGTTTACCGGGAAAGAGGCATACTGAACAGGAGAAAATATCAGAAAAAACTCTATCCAGTAAAGAAGATAATGGGAGATTTCATGCGCGCCCTAGTCTACCACAACAACACCCTAACCCTGGAAAAAAACTATCCGCAACCCTCTCTAGAACCGGGCGAAGCCCTCATTCGGGTCTTACAGGTCGGCATCTGCAACACCGACCTGGAAATCACCCGCGGCTACCTGGCTTTCCAGGGGGTCCTGGGACACGAATTCGTCGGCATCGTTGAAAGCTGACTACCTGACCTTACCCATTGAAAACCTGCATCTCGTGCCGGACAATGTCAGTGACGAGGAAGCAGTCTTCGTAGAGCCGCTGGCCGCCAACTTCGAGATTACAGAACAGGTGCATCTCAAACCTACAGATAGCGTGGCCATCCTTGGTGATGGCAAAATGGGCCAGTTGGCGGCACAGGTGCTCACCTTGAGCGGCTCCGAAGTCTTGATGGTTGGAAAGCACGAGGAGAAACTGGCGCTGGCAGCAAAACATGGTGTGCATACTCTTTTGCTTGATGATCCTCATAGCTTCACATTAGAGAACAGGCGGCGGGTCGACATCGTTGTCGAGTGCAGCGGATCGGCGCAAGGACTGGCGTTGGCATTGCGATTGGTAAGACCCAGAGGCACCATTATCCTAAAAAGCACGGTAGCGGATAAGAGCACCCTCGACCTCGCCCCCATCGT
>WNFY01008404.1_pt1 | contig 11594 bp, 6 predicted proteins | sample 5400091 | NCBI WGS metagenome assembly WNFY01 (sample SAMN13153364, study PRJNA577476) | soil metagenome | isolation source: 60 cm soil or saprolite under grassland replicate 1 | place: USA:California | collected 2016-06-15
ACTATCCTATTTGCTTTGAGAAGAGTTTTCAATTCTTCAATACTGTAAAGCTCTATGTCTATATCCTCATTGTGATCTAACTTTTGTTCATGGGTCTTTACGCCTTCTCTTGCCAAAAACATATGCATCCAGTTATTATTGGTAGATGGATTAGAGGAAATCTTTCCCAGGTAATCAAACTTTTTAAATGAATAGCCGGTCTCTTCCAGGAGTTCTCTTGCTATCGCGTCCTGGAAGGTTTTATCTGTATTATCTACACAACCACCGGGAATTTCCAGGGATATATCTTCTATGGCATGGCGATATTGCTTTACCATGATCACTTCGTTATCCTCAGTAATGGGGAGTGCTGTGACCCAGGTGGGAAACTCATAAACATAATACGGGTCAACAATTTTACCATCAGGAGTTTCGCATCTGTCTTTACGAACAGAAAACCATGTTTCTTTAAAAAGATATTCAGAAGAAAGAGTTTTCCATCTCATAGAGAGATTTGAGATTTGAAATTTGATATTAATGATTGCGGTCCTTGAATTTTTGACCTCTGATTTCAGATTGATTAAGATATTTCATGAATCCGGAAATGTCGGAAGCCAACTCTTCATACTCTTTGATTAAATCAACGGTTTCTTCCGGAAAATAATTCTGATCGATTCCTCTGTACAATTGCGACCGTGTTTCTCCTGATGATCCTTTTGATATGCTCAGAAAGTTTACAAATTCGAATTGGCTTGAACGTTCAAACCCTTCTGCAATATTATCCATGACAGAACCCGCAGAGGCATGAATTTGATCTTTAAATTTATAGTCCTTCGATACAGGTCCAGTTTCGGTAAGATGAAAAACTTTCAAGGACAATTTTCTGGCGATCTGCCAAATCTCAAGATCTTCAAATCTTCGGATGGTGCCCATAATATCAAATGTCAAATTTCAAATAAATTTTACCACCCCATTCTCTCTCTCAGCGAAGTAATATGAGCTACATGATGCTTACCATGCCAGGCATAATTCCCAAGCACATTCCACAGCCTCATGGTTTTTTTGTGTTCGGGATGGAAAAGAGTGCGGTTGTTCCACTCATCATCTGTTACATATTTTAAAACTTCATACCACCTGGCATGTAATGCATGTAATAAAGTAAGGGAAATATTAATTGGCAATTTCTGCACGTCATTCATTTCGGCCCAGAGCTTTTCATCATAAGGTTTAATAACAGGATTGTCTTCGGTCAATGCCAACTTCATGCGGCAATAAGCATTTATGTGGCTGTCCGCTACATGATGCACTAACTGGTGAATTGTCCATCCGCTTTCACGATAAGGAGTATGCAATTGTGCCTCATCTAAATTTAAAACAGAATTTTCCAATAAATGTGGTAAAAATTTTAAATCGGCCAGCCATTCTACTTTTTTTTCAATAGAAAATGGTTGCTGCTCGTATTTACCAATCGGATATCTCAGATCAATAGTTTCTACTTGCATAATTTATTGTTGAAATTTGATTTGCTAATTTTATGCTTATAATAATATTCTTACTAATCCTCTCTCAAAGAATGGCCTGTCAAATGAATAAAAACATCTTCAAGGTTTGCCTTCTTCACTTCCTTTGGCCTTTCAAAACCTGAAGCCACCAGTTCATCGATCATTTGGTCAGGACTATTCAACGCAATGATTTTTCCTGAATCAATTACCGCTACTCTGTCACACAAATATTCTGCTTCATCCATATAATGAGTAGTAATAATTACCGTTGTGCCCCTGCTTCGGATCGTTTTTATAAGTTCCCATAAACTTCTTCTTGCCTGAGGGTCAAGACCGGTGGTGGGTTCATCTAAAAAAATAATTTTAGGATCATTGATCAAGGTAGTCGCAACAGAAAACCTTTGCTTTTGGCCACCGCTCAGTTCTTTGAATTTTGATTTTGCTTTCTCCCCCAGGTTTACCATATCAAGCAATTCAATCGGCTTTATATTTTTATTATACAGGCCACAAAAAAGTTCAATCAGGTCAGTCAAATTTAGTCCCGGATAATAACCGCTTGTTTGCAATTGCACACCAATAATTTTTTTTATTTCACCGGGTTCTTTATCCAGATTATGCCCATCCACAAAAATTTCGCCTCTGGTTTTTTCCCGGAGCGTTTCAATAATTTCCAACGTAGTTGATTTCCCGGCTCCATTAGGGCCCAACATCCCAAAGATTTCATTCTTATACACGTCAAAGCTGATTTCTTTCACAGCCTCAAAATTACCGTAGTTCTTAACCAAATTTCTTACGGAAATAATTGTCTTCTTTTCCATGAAGAAGCAATTTACTGCAAAAAGTTTTTTTATGCGCGCAATTTATGTAGTCGGCTACAGTATTTCCCTCCCTGCCGGCAGTTTTATCTATTACCTTATTTTTGAATCATGAAAGAATTATTGTTTTTTCTATTCATTCCTTCATTTGTTTTTTCACAAACATTTACCCAACAAGAAATAACCAGATATAAAGCCGAGGCCCAACACGTCACCATTATTCGGGATAACTGGGGAATTCCTCATATCTATGGGAAAACAGATGCAGATGCGGTGTTTGGATTGTTATATGCACAATGCGAAGAAAATTTTCAGAAAGTAGAAGAGAATAATTTGGAAATGCTGGGAAGACTATCTGAAGTAAATGGGAAAGAAAATATTTATGATGATCTTCAAATGCGATTGATATATGATAGCAACGCTGCCATTAGCGATTACAGGAAATCTCCTGCCTGGTTTAAAAAATTATTAGATGCTGCTGCAGATGGAGTAAACTATTTTCTTTATAAACATCGCGAAATAAAGCCGGCAGTGTTAAAACATTTTGAACCCTGGTTTGCTTTGATGAGAACCAATGGTAGCATATCGGCTACGCAAACAGGAGGGGCAACTCTCCAGGATATGAAAAACCTTTACAAAATTGATGGTGATACATTTCTAAACGAAAAGCCAACCCTGGTTTACGAAGATGAAGAAACAGGTTCGAATGGATTTGCAGTAGCACCTTCAAAAACAGGATCGAAGAACACGATCCTTTATATTAACCCGCATGTAAGTTTTTATTTCCGTATCGAAATGCAAATGGCCAGTGAAGAAGGTTTAAATGCCTATGGCGGGGTAACATGGGGAACTTTTTTTGTGTTCCAGGGATTTAATGAACACTGCGGATGGATGCATACGACAAGCGAAGCTGACGTGGCCGATCTGTATCAGGAAAAAGTAGAAAAGAAAGGAGATTCTCTCTTTTATTTATACGATGGAAAATGGCTGCCGGTAAAAACTAAACTACTAATCGTCGCCTATAAGGAAGATAATGGTTTCAGAAAACAGAATTTTATCACGTATGCCACTCTTCATGGTCCCGTAATAGGAAGCAGGAATGGAACCTGGTTGAGCTTAAAAGAAAATAATCGTTCGCTTGCCGCGCTCATGCAATCATGGTTACGGACAAAAACAAAAGGGTTTGAAGATTTCAAAAAAATAATGAATATGCGATCAAACAGCTCGGACAATACTGTGTTTGCAGATGATAAGGGACACATTGCCTACTGGCACGGTAATTTTATTCCCAGGCGGGATGAAAAATTAAACTGGGATCAACCGGTTGATGGAACTACATCCGCGACTGAATGGAAAGGTTTGCATTCACTGGATGAGATGGTGCATGTGTATGATCCCGCAAGCGGTTGGATACAAAATTGTAATTCCACCCCCTTTACTGTTTCTGGCGGCAGTAGTCCAAAAAAAGAAAATTATCCTTCCTATATGGCACCCGATGCAGAAAATTATCGTGCTATCAATGCCGAACGTCTATTAAGCGAGGCAAAGGATCTCACCATTGATAAATTGATCAAAGAGATTGGGTATAGTCATTATCTTTCTGCATTTGAAGTTTTATTACCGCCTCTTTTTACAGCTTTTGATGAATTGTCAAATACAGATTCAATAAGACAATTAGCGGAACCAATTTTACTATTGAGATCCTGGGATAGAAATTCTTCTACTTCTTCCACTGCAACCACTTTAGCAATTGAATGGGCATCCCGGACAATCAAAAATGCTTCATCAAAAGAAAAATTGAATTCGCTTATGGAAGCAATAAAAGATCTTCAAAAAAGATTTGGTTCGTGGAACGTGGCATGGGGCGATATAAACCGCTATCAACGAGTGGGACAAGGAGAAACATTTGATGACAACAAACCAAGCTTAGCTTCAGGTTTGGCATCCTCTGCCTTTGGTTCTCTTCCTTCTTTTGTTTCCCGTCGTTTTTCAAATACCAATAAAAGCTATGGTTATAAAGGTAATAGTTTTATTGCCTGCGTTGAATTCGGGAAAAGAATTATTGCCAAATCTGTTATCACCGGCGGCCAGTCATTTGATCCTTCATCAAAACATTTCACAGACCAGGCACAAATGTTTCTGGATGGAAATTTTAAAGATGTTCTGTTTTATAAAGAGGACGTATTGAAGCATGTGGAGAGAAAATATCATCCGGGTGAATGAAGGCAAAGGGAAAAAGTTTAACAAATTTGCCCGGCATCCCGTTTTACTCAATTCAGAAAGAAAAATTGATGGTTTACACAGAACTCCTGTAAACACTGAATGATTTGCCAGCACACGTACTGCTCATTTTCGCCCACCGCCATTTGCCTGGTAACATAATCATTTGAGTTTTGTTCCCTGGTGAGATGTAATATTTTTCATTGGTAAAACAATTCTTTTTAATTGCAAAGGTTTTTTGTTTTGTATCCTCCCCTCTCTTTTTTACGACTAAGTGTTAAATCGTTCAGCAAAAACAATGACCTGCGGTCTATAATAAGGATTCATCCTTCAGCCATAAGTGAGAACCGATCAATTCAAATCCATTATGATTAAAACAAATCTTTATGCAAATAAATCTAACAATCCACAGTCAGCTAATCGTGTACGTTTTACTTTCGATGTTTTGGGGCAGTATTGCTGCTTATGTTCTGAAGAGTGAAAAAAAATTGAAAGCACGTTGACTGTGAAAGCCAATGTAAGCAGTGTGTCAACTTTAATTTTCAACAATTCTCAAAAAATCATCAATGAAACAAAAAACAAATTTATTTCTATTGTTCACCATAACGGTAGTAATAATAATGGCAGGTTGCCAAAAAGAAATCACAATAAATGATCAGCAAGCCGAAATACAGCCAGCCATAAAAATTTTTGCTTTTGAACAGGATAATTTGCCGGGAACCATACCTGCCGGCGTAACAGACGAAAACGGGAAACCCACACGAAAGGCTGCAGACAAAAAAAATTATTTCCTTTATTTATCCTTTAAAAACACATATAGTATTACACCCGAACAGATATTTATCAAAGATCAGGCTTTTACCATACTGACCACCATGGACAAAAAAACTCCGGTTGAGTATATCAACAATAATTTTCCTGGTAATCCCCAAAAAATAATATTGGTACCGGCTACAAACGATAAAGTGATTGAGCTGAGGATAAAAGAAACACCAACGCAGGAAGAAAAAACTGCTTCTGTTCGAGAGCTGATAGATAAAAATGAAGCAGTGATCGTTTACTTATGGAAGAAGAAAGAATATTTTGTTACGCTGGAAAAATTAGAAAAACTGGAATTGGTGGCCAATCAGTGAGCAGTAAGCGCCGCTGTTTACATTTTACAATTTGATACAGCGAATAAATCTCAAACAAAAAAATTATCAATGATCAATTAACCTTCATTGTGGAAGAATGGCAGGAATACATCACAGGGCTTCAATTGATCCAGGTTTGGTGCAGGGGAAGAAAAAGTAGCTGCTAATATTTCCAGAAAATTGGGACTTCATTAGATAATAAATAAATTTTATTGAGGGCGTGAAGAATGGCCTCAGTTTTTTATAAAATTTTCTTCACATTTTTTATCTCAGTATTGAGACTCACGCTTAACCTGATTTATTTTCTGCTGTTTTTTCCAATTCTGCTAATTTCTTTTTGCCATAAGCCAATCTCGTGATGGTTACAAATAAAACCGGTACAATAAAAATAGCGAGTGAAGTGGCTGCCAGCATTCCACCAAACACGGTCCATCCAATGGTCGATCGGGCGATAGCACCAGCCCCTTTTGCAAATGCCAGTGGCAATACTCCCAGTATAAATGCGAATGAAGTCATTAATATAGGACGCAAACGCAGTTTCACGGCTTCAATAGTTGCCTGCATCAATTCCATTCCACCATCCACACGTACTTTGGCAAACTCAACAATTAAAATTGCATTTTTGGCTGATAAACCAATCAGTGTTATCAAACCAATTTGAGAATACACACTATTGCTTAATCGCGGAATAAAAATTAAAGTAAGAATGGCCCCGAATGCAGCAAGAGGCACGGCCAGCAAAACTGAAAAAGGAACAGACCAGCTTTCATACAAGGCGGCTAAAAATAAAAACACAAATACAATAGATAGCGCAAAAATGTAAATAGTGCTTGAGCCGGCCTCAATCTCCTGTTTGCTTAATCCTGCAAATTCATATCCATAGCCCGCCGGTAAAGTTTTGGCAACTTCCTGCAAAGCTTCAATGGCCTGGCCGCTACTATAACCTTGTTTGGGATTGCCATTAATTTCTGCAGACCGGAACAAATTAAAATGAGAGATCACCGGAGCATTTTCAATTATTTTGTAGCTAGTCAAAACACTCAAAGGCAACAATCCTCCTCTTTGATTTCTCACGTAATATTGATCCATGTCTTTTATATCACCGCGAAATGTGGTATCCGCCTGCGCTACTACGTGAAAGTTTCTTCCATAAATAGTGAAATCATTTACATACCTGCTGCCTAAAAACGTTTGCATCGTGTTGTATACATCAGCCAGTGATACACCCAGTTTTTTGCATTTATCCCTGTCAACATCTACCTCGTAGGCCGGCGTGCGGGCCGTGAAATAGGAAAATGCTCTTTGTATTTCGGGGCGTTTGTTTAACTGGCCAACAAAACTGTTTACCACTTTTTCAAATCCTTTGATATCGTCCGTGCTTTCCTGTTGCTCCAGTTCAAAAGTAAAACCTGCTGTTTGTCCCAAACCCGGAATGGCCGGTGGTTGAATGACCAGGATATTTGCCTCTTTAAAAGGAGCAAAACGTTTTTGCATTTCAGCGATGATTCCCTGAATCTGCTGCGATTTACTTTTCCGGGTGCTCCATGGTTTCAATTGACAGAAAATCGTACCACCATTTGATTTGAATGCGAAGGTTACGACATTCAACCCACCCAATGCAGCATAATGATTTACGGCAGGAATGGTTTTAATACTGTCCATTATTCTGTTTAATATAACCAGACTTCGTGAAGTGGAAGATGCTTCCGGCAACTCATAAGTGATATACAATCTTCCTTCATCCTCAGTAGGAATAAAACTTGTGGGCTTTGTTTTAAATAAAAAATAAGTGCCGATAAAAATGCAAAGTAAAAATATGAGTGCATACCTGCTTCCCTGGATGACCCTTCTCACTCCATTCGAATATTTTTCGGTAGTCACATAAAACCACTTATCAAATCTGTAGAAGAATTTATTTAATCCTCTTGACTTTTCATCTAAATGTTGAGGTTTTAATAGCAACAAGCACAAAGCAGGGGTAAGTGATAAGGCAACAAAGGCAGAAATAAGAACTGATATAGCAATAGTAATGGCAAACTGCTGATAAAGTCTTCCTAAAATTCCAGGGATAAAACCAACAGGCACGAACACAGCAGCCAGGATTAACGCAATGGCTATCACCGGACCGGAAATGTCTTTCATCGCATTGATGGTAGCTTCTTTGGGCGATAACTTTTTATCATCAATGTAGTGCTGCACGGCTTCCACTACAATGATCGCATCATCCACCACAATACCAATAGCTAATACAAAACCAAACATGGTGAGGGTATTGATGGTAAACCCAAGCAGTGAAAAGAAAGCAAACGTGCCGATGATTGCAACCGGAATAGCCAGGATGGGAATTAATGTTGACCTCCAATTCTGCAAAAAGAAAAACACGACCAGTGTCACTAAGCCTAAAGCTATCAATAAAGTTTTTACCACTTCACTGATTGAAACTTTTACAACTGAAACCGTTTCAAAGGGAACAACGTAATCAACATCCTTTGGAAAAGATTTTTTCAACTCTGCCATAGCTTTATAAACACCAGCTGCGGTCTCAATAGCATTACTCCCAGGTTCCTGGTATATCAGTAAATAAGAAGCTCTTTTCCCATCGACAAAAGAATTACTGGCATAGCTGAATTTACCAAGTTGTACACGGGCAACATCTTTTAAATAAACAACGGAACCACTATCGGGTCTTGATCTCACAATGATACTGTCGAATTGTTGCGGGGTACTTAAGCGACTATTGGTAAGAACAGAATATTCAAATGCCTGTACACTTTGCTGAGGTGGTGCTCCAACAGTTCCGGCCGCAACCTGTAAATTTTGCTCCTGCAATGCGCTAACGATATCTCCTGCAGTCAATCCTTTCTGTGCCAGCTTATCCAATTGAAGCCAGATACGCATACTGAAATCATCAGCTCTTGTAAAAACATCTCCCACACCTTTTACACGCAGTAAAGAATTTTTTACAAAAATGTTCGTGTAATTATCCAAAAACGTTACAACATGTGTTCCGTTGGGTGAAAAAATAGCTACGAGCATTAAGATACTTGGATTGCGCTTTCTTGTAACGATCCCTAAATTTCTGACATCAACGGGTAAAGCGGGAGTGGCAATTCCTACACGATTTTGTACATCCAATGCACCGGAAGTGACGTCGGCACCTACATTATAAGTAACGGTAATGGAGCTTTGCCCGCTTGACGTACTATTGCTTTGCATATATGCCATTCCCGGAGTGCCATTTACCTGCGTTTCAATAGGAGTCGTTACCGTTTGCTCCAGGGTTTGTGCATCAGCACCGTTGTAAGTTGTCGAAATATTTACGGTCGGAGGACTAATTTCAGGATATTGACTGATCGGCTGTTGGCTGCCTGCGGCCGGCGTTATCCGGACTTTTGTACTGTCTTTTAATTTTTGAAACCCTTCCGTTACAACTTTATCACCTTCATTCAATCCGTCTTTCACAATTACCTTATCATTGATCCTTGTTCCCAGCGATAGTTTGTGTTGAATAGCCCTGCTGCTGTCATCAACAACATAAACAAAATACTCTCCCATCTGTTCTGTTACTGCTTTATAAGGAATTAATAGCAGGGAACTATCAGCCGTACTATTTTTTACCCGGACATTTACATTCATCCCGGTTTTTAAAATATTTTTTAAGTTTGAAAAGGTCAATCTTGTTTTAATAGTTCCTGTTTGAGGATCAACTGCCCGGTCAATAAAGTATACCCTTCCTGTTTGCGGATACAACTCACTCTCCGATAATTTCAATCTAAATATTGAGTCAGTTGTTACCAAAGGATTTTGCTGCAGTTGCACAAATCTTGGAATTTCTTTTTGATTCACTTCAATATCAACTGCCATCGGATCATCAGATGAAATGGTATTCAGCAAGGTTTGGTTTGCTGTTACCAATGCCCCCATCTTTACCTGCGAAATGCCAATTGTTCCGGAAAATGGCGCGTTAATGAAAGAATACCTTACTGTTGCTTCTATATTACGCACATTTGATCTCGCTGCCTCCACCTGCATTTTAGCACTTTCCAGGTCAGCAATGGCATGATCATAAACCTGCCTGGCAATCGCATCCTGTTTCAAAAGATCGCCATACCGGTCAGCGTCCTGCTGAGCTTTAGACAGGTTGGCTTTTGATACATTCAGATTTGCAATTGCCTGGTCCAAATTCGCTTCATATTGACGCTTGTCAATGTCATATAATTTTTGCCCGGTGTTTACATGCTGACCGTCTTTAAAAAAAATTCCGGTAATATAACCGGTAACCTGTGCCCGCAGGTCAACCTGGTTCAGTGCTGCTACTGTAGCGGGATATTCATCATAATATACAGTTTTCTGTTTTTGAACCGACTCGGCCGTGACAGCAGTTGGAGGCGAGGCCTTTGGTTGTTCATCTTTTCCTCCGGCGCCACAGGAAATAAATATCCATGCAGTGCCAACGAAAAGAAAGAATGATAAAATCTTATTTTTCATATCTTATTAATCAATGTTAATTTATCAGTCATTCACGATTCTCATTTTATTTCTCCTGACCTCACCATTGCAAAGTTCCCAGCGTCTTCTGTACGTCGATTTTGCTTTGCAATAATTGATATAAGGCTGTGTAATAATTTAACTGCGATGTCCGCAGATCACTTTCAGCGATAATAACATCGAGATAGGTTTTAATACCCTGCTGATATTGCAAACGGATCACGTTATAAACTTCATTTGCCAACTCTACATTTTCCTTTAGAGCATTATAGTTAGCCAGGTTTCCTTTGTAAGAAGCCAAAGCCTGTGCATATTCAGCCCGAATAATATTTTGTAATGAAACGATTGCCCAATCCAAACGCCTTACTTGCCATTCAGCTGTCCGTACCTGGAAAATTCTTTTTCCCCCCTGGAAAATGGGAAAGCTTAATTGCAAACCAACATTTGAATTAGGAAAAGACTGTTGATACAACTTTCCAAAATTATTATTGAAGTAATTCAAATTGTAATTACCATAAGCAGATGCAGAGGGTAAAAAACTCCATTTGTAATATTTCAAATTATACTGCTGCAGATTCTTTTCTGTTTGCAACAATCTATATTCGATCCTGCTGTTGTAATTAATTTCCTGTGAAGTGTCGACGAGTGCTTCCTTTTCCAACTCTGTGCTATCATATTGCAATTGCAATTCAGTGCTATCCGGATAACCCATTAATTGTCTCAAATTAAAATATTTCGCTGTCAGCAGATCCTGCTGCTGCTTGCGTTCTGCTTTTGCATTGTTCAGAGAGATCGTAGCACGCTTATAATCGGTTTTATCAACAATGCCGCCCTTGTACTGATTGTATGCATCCTGTAAGCTTCTGTTCAATCTTATAATATCTTCATCCAGTACCGATATCTGCTTTTGCGTAAGCAGTACATCGTAAAAAGTTTTACTAACCGCTGCCACAATACCTATTCTTGTGCTATCTGTTGCTTGTCTCGCAATTTTTTTAACATCGCCAGAAGATCTAAGTGCCAATAAAACATCCCGGTCAAAAATATTTTGTGTGGCGGCAAATTCAACCGCGGAAACATTATGAGTTCCGTTAGAAATAAAATTTCCACCAAAAAAACTGGTGGGCAATTGAATATTGCGCTGATAGTAGCCATTAAGATTTAATTGTGGAAACCAATCAGCGAGCTTTGTACGAATAGTTCCTTCAATGATCTTTTCGTCTATCAACGACTGTTGTATAAGAGGCTGGTGTTTTAATGCATATTGAATACAATCAGAGAGTGTAGCATTTGCTAAAGATGTATCCAGGGAAGATTGAGTAAATCCTTTAAATGAACAATAAAGAACAATTACACTAAAGAGAAATAGGTTTCGTATCATTCTGAATAAAAAAGTAAGCCAATTTCTGAAATATTTTTTGAATGCAATGATAATGCCCGAAATTTCCTCTGACTGT
>WNFY01005373.1_pt1 | contig 11593 bp, 11 predicted proteins | sample 5400091 | NCBI WGS metagenome assembly WNFY01 (sample SAMN13153364, study PRJNA577476) | soil metagenome | isolation source: 60 cm soil or saprolite under grassland replicate 1 | place: USA:California | collected 2016-06-15
AATGGAATGCGTCGAGGACAAGCGCTTCTCGAAGGACTATCTCGATCCGCACAAGCGCTCGATCGCCAACGCGATCACCGTCGAATTCAGGGACGGCACCAGGACGAAGGAGGTCGTGGTCGAATACCCGATCGGTCACCGGCGTCGCCGCAAGGAAGGCATCCCGGTGCTCATCGAGAAGTTCCGCACCAACCTCGCGCGGCGCTTCCCGGCGAAGCAGCAGCAGCGGATCCTCGACGTTGCGCTCGACGCCAGGACGCTCGAGGGGATGCCCGTGCACGAGTTCGTCGATATGATGGTGATCTGACACTTCCAGGAGAACTCATGCGAACCATCGCCATCGCCGTTTGTTTCACCGTCGCCGCTACCGCAGCGCTCGCGGCGGACGAGTTTCCGAAGCTGAAGCCCGGCCTGTGGGAAACGACCACGTCGACCGCCCGCGGCGCCGGCAAGGCGCCAGCCGCGTCCACGCTCTGCCTGGACGACTCCGTGCAGAAGGAGATGTACAAGATGTCGATGGGCATGATGTCGAACATGTGCAGCAAGTACGACCTCAAGAACGCCGGCGGCAAGATGACGAGCGACATGGTCTGCGACCTCGGCGGCACGAAGATGCAATCGAAGTCGGTGATGACGTTTACCGGTAACACCGCGTACCACACTGAAGCGCACGCGACCTTCGATCCGCCGATGGGCGGAATGAAGGAGTCGACGACGATCATCGAGGGCAAATACGTCGGACCGTGCAAGCCTGGGCAGCAGCCCGGCGACATGACATTGCCCAACGGGACGAAGATGAACATCCGGCAGATGATGGGGTCGAAGGGTTAGCCCTCTGTTGCCGATCAACGCGAGAACCGACATGCCGCACAACCTGCATCAAACGCTTTCCCAGTTCAAGCTCGCCTCCGGCGCCGCCGGATCGTTCTATTCGCTGCCGGCGCTCGAGCGCGCCGGAGTCGGTCGCGTGTCGAGGCTGCCGGTGTCGATCCGCATCGTGCTCGAATCCGTGTTGCGCAACTGCGACGGCAAGAAAGTGACCGAAGAGCACGTGCGCCAGCTCGCGAATTGGAGTCCCACCGCGGCGCGCGTCGACGAGATCCCGTTCGTCGTCGCTCGCGTCGTGCTGCAGGATTTCACCGGCGTCCCGCTGCTCGCCGACCTCGCCGCCATGCGCAACGTGGCGAAGGACATGGGCAAGAATCCGAAGACGATCGAGCCGCTGGTGCCCGTGGATCTCGTCGTCGACCACTCGGTGATGATCGATTACTATCGCCGGCCCGACGCGCTCGATCTCAACATGAAGCTCGAGTTCAAGCGCAACAACGAACGCTACCAGTTCATGAAGTGGGGAATGCAGGCGTTCGACACCTTCAAGGTGGTGCCGCCGGGCATCGGCATCGTCCACCAGGTGAACCTCGAGTACCTCGCGCGCGGCGTCCACCAGAAGGACGGCGTCTACTACCCCGACACGCTGGTCGGCACCGACAGCCACACGACGATGATCAACGGCATCGGCGTCGTCGGCTGGGGTGTCGGCGGCATCGAGGCGGAAGCCGGCATGCTCGGGCAGCCCGTGTATTTCCTCACGCCGGACGTCGTCGGCGTGGAGCTCAAGGGCAAGCTCTCCGAAGGCATCACTGCGACCGATCTCGTGCTGACGGTCACCGAAATGCTGCGCAAGGAAAAGGTGGTCGGCAAATTCGTCGAGTTCTTCGGCGAAGGCACGGCGTCGCTCTCTGTTCCCGACCGCGCGACGATCGCCAACATGGCGCCCGAGTATGGCGCGACGATGGGGTTCTTCCCTGTCGACGACGCCACCGTCGATTACCTCAAGGCCACCGGCCGCACGCCGGCGGAGCTCGACGCCTTCCAGTCGTATTTCAAGGCGCAGGGCCTCTACGGGATGCCGAAGGCCGGCGAGATCGACTACACCAAGGCGCTGACGCTCGACCTGGCATCGATCAAGGCGTCGGTGGCCGGACCGAAACGCCCGCAGGATCGCATCGAGATCGGCAACCTGAAGGCGAAATTCACCGAGCTCTACACCAAATCGGTCGGCGAAAACGGTTTCGGACAACCTGCGGCAAAGTTCGCGCTCCGCTATTCGACACGTCTCGGCAAATCAGGCGCCGGCGCGGTATCGGACAACCACCTGACGCTTCCCGACAACGGCCAGCCGCGCGATTTTGTCGAAATGGTCGACAACCGGCCGACCCCCGATCGCGTGACCCCTCCCGCGCCCAAGCCGCTCGACATCGGCAATGGCGACGTGCTGATCGCCGCGATCACTTCGTGCACGAACACGTCGAATCCCGGCGTGCTGCTCGCCGCGGGCTTGCTCGCGAAGAAAGCGGTCGAAAAGGGTCTCGTCGTCAAGCCGCACATCAAGACCTCGCTTGCACCCGGCTCGCGCGTCGTCACCGATTACCTGACCAAGGCCGGGCTGCTGCCTTATCTGGAGAAGCTCGGCTTCGGCGTCACTGCTTACGGCTGCACGACCTGCATCGGCAACGCAGGCGATCTGACGCAGGAAATCAACGAAACGATCAACACCAACGATCTCGTCTGCGCGGCGGTGTTGTCGGGCAACCGCAATTTCGAAGCCCGGATCCATCCGAATCTCAAGGCGAACTTCCTGGCGTCGCCGCCGCTCGTCGTCGCCTATGCGATCGCCGGCACGGTGTTGAAGGACCTCACGACCGAGCCCGTCGGCACCGGCAAGGACGGTCCCGTGTTTCTCAAGGATCTCTGGCCGACTTCGCACGAGATCGCGGCGGTCATGAGCTTCGCGAAGGATCCGGCCACTTATCGCACGCTGTATGGTGACCTCGCCAATGCGAATCCGCTGTGGAAGGAAGTCTCCGGCGAGACAGGCCAGGTCTATAACTGGCCGGCGTCGACCTACATCGCGAAGCCGCCCTTTTTCGACGGCTTCAAGATGACGACGGACAAGAGCGGCGACATCAAAGGCGCGCGCGCGCTCGGAATCTTCGGCGATTCGGTGACGACCGATCACATCAGCCCGGCGGGCTCGATCAAGCCGACCTCGCCCGCGGGAATCTTCCTGCTCGAAAAGGATGTCTCCGTCGTCGACTTCAACAGCTACGGCTCGCGCCGCGGCAATCACGAGGTGATGATGCGCGGCACGTTCGCCAACGTTCGCATCAAGAACCTGATGCTGCCGCCCAAGGCTGACGGTACACGCGTCGAAGGCGGCGTCACGCTGTTTCAACCGGGTGACGGAACCCAGGGCGAGAAGATGGCGATCTACGATGCGGCGATGAAGTACATCGCCCAGGAGACGCCGACGGTGATCTTCGGCGGTGAGGAATACGGCACCGGCAGCTCGCGCGACTGGGCGGCGAAAGGCACGCAGCTTTTGGGCGTCAAGGCGGTAATCGCGAAGAGTTTCGAGCGCATCCATCGCTCCAACCTCGTCGGCATGGGCGTGCTCCCGTGCCAGTTCAAGGGCAGCGACACTGTGGCTTCGCTCGGCATCACCGGCGAGGAGACGTTCGATGTCACCGGCATCGAGGCGGGCATCAAGCCGCAGATGGACGTTACGCTCACGATTCACCGCAGGGACGGAAAGGTTCAGAACGTTCCCGTGCTGCTGCGGATCGACACGCCGATCGAGGTCGATTACTACCTGAACGGCGGCATTCTTCCCTTTGTCCTGCGCGAACTGGTGCAGCAGGCCGCGTGACGTCGATTCCGCTAGAATCCGCGTTTGGCCATCGGATGCCCGTGACGCTCGTAATGCTCACCCCTACCACTCCAGGAGCCCCACGATGAAACTGCGCCTGCTCGCCGTGTTGACCGGATTCGCTCTTGCCACATCCCTCGCCGCCTGCGGCGACAGCGGCAAGCAAGCTGCCGACAAGGCCCAGGCGGCCGCGAAGGAAGCCGCTGACAAGGCCGCCGCCGCCACCAAGGAGGCCGCCGACAAAGCCGCCGCCGCGACCAAGGAAGCTGCCGAAAAGGCGACCGCCGCCACGAAGGAAGCCGCGACCGCGACACAGGAAGCCGCGAGCAAGGCCGTCGAGGCCACCAAGGAAGCCGCGAACAAGGCGGCGGACGCCACCAAGGAAAAGGCGACCGACACGATCAAGAAGTAGCGCGGCACGGCAAAGTCGCATAAAAAACGCCGGCGCGTTGCCGGCGTATGCCTTTGTCCGCTCGTCCGTGGGCTACTCTGCTCGCGCCGCCCGGCAGCGCGAGCCGGGGCGCTCAGCGAGTTCCTCAGTCGTACGCGGCGCGCTTAGGTTCGATGGCGCGCTCGCGACCGTGGACAAGCCGGCCTGCATCACGGCGCCGTCAGATTCCAACAGATGCTTTATCGAGAACCATGTCCTTCGCACACGTCGACGCCACTTTAGTCCACTACTTCTACATTTCACTGGCGGCAGGCGTTCTCATCATTCTCCTAGCATGGGGCACAACGCTGGCTCCTGCTGCGCGCGTAATCGGAATCGCTTTGATGGCAGTGGGGATGTATGGCGCGATCAAGGGAGCTCCTTATTGGTCTTTGAGATATGAACAGCAGCGAGCGGCGCGCACATATGAACGCGAAGCCGAAGCCTATTTCGATCGAGCCTGTCTTGAAAGGGCAGTAATTCAGCTTCCCCCTCCCCGACACGCACCGACGGTCTGGTGTGGCTTGATGTCGACGCGGCAAGCCAGAGTTACCTCTCGAGCAACGACCATCCTCGCGACTTCATCGGACCAGGACGCGGTCGCTACCAGATAATCGAGGTGCAGCTGCGCGACGCGCCCGGGTACCTGGCAAGTGTGTGGGAGCCCGGCCCCTCGCACCCTGATGTTCTAAGGATCAAAGATGCCGTTCGTGACGCGCCTACGCAGCAGTTTGCGTTGCGGACCAGGTCGATTTCCACCCCGCAAGATGAAAAGTACGGCGTTGACGCAGTCGAATCGACAATAATTGACTTAAAGGCGCATGAGACGATCGCACGCCGTGTAGCACTTACGCGCTTTGCGTCGGGATCTAAGCTGCACGCGCCGCTCGCCCTGTGCCCCGAACGAACCTTCGGAGAGGTGAACTGCACTGTTGCTGGTTGCTCTGTTCTGCCTTTTGTTCTTGCGGCAATTCCGCCAACAGTTCCAGGTGATGATTCCGGCGCGTATCAGCTGTACCGAGGTGTGGGTACCGTGAAAGTCGTATGCGGGCAACTGCTGACTGTGGGCCCCCGCGTCAATCCCGAAAATCTCGAGTGGTGGGCAAGCGGAACGGAGGGTTGGGAGAATCTCCACCTGCGTGTCATCGGAACGAGGGATCAGGTGTATTGCGAAAGGTTCTTTTGGAGTAGCAATACTATCTGGCCAAGACTGCGCTTCGAGGACGGCGGTTCCGAGTATTCGCTACGTTCGGTATTCGAATCCAAGAACCGCGGCACGGCCGAGGCACCGCGCAAGCTTCTTGAAACGGTTTCCGCGAGATAGCTCGCTGTAGGTCTGCGACGAAAGGCGTAAGCGCCCAGGAAGACAGGCGTCCCGGCCCCGGAGGGGGATAGTCGGAGCCAAGGATGGACGGCGACGAATGGCCAGGGCGATTCGCGAATGCTGCGGTCCTCCGCGAAAGTTACGCTCGGGCCCTTTCTTGGGCTCACGCGGCCGCCACGGGGTCGGCGTCGCTCAAGCCCTCGTCGCGGCGTGCCGCGCGATCCAGCGTGCCAGCGGCTTCCACTGCTCCCAGTCCTGCTCCGCCCGCGAGCGCGGCAAGTCGAACACCGTCGCGCCGTCGCGCGCGCAGTGGACGTACACCTGCGTATCGCGCAAATGGGCAATGAGCGGAAAGTCGAAGCCTTTCAGGAATTCATCGAGCTCGGCCGCGCTTCGCGTGCGCGCATCCACGCGCATCGCGATGATCCCGATCGCCAGCGTGCCTTTTTTCACCGCCTTGTAATGCGCGATCGCCGCCAGAAAGTGCTGCGTCGCTGCCATGTCGAACGCCGATGGCGTGAGCGGGACGAGCATCACGTCGGCGTGCTGGAGAGCGTTGCGCAGATCCTCGCCGTGCAATCCGGCCGGCGTATCGACGACCAGCCATTGCGGGTCCGCGTCCTTCAACGTTCTCTTTGCCGCGTCCGGCGGCAGCGACAGGACGGCAGGGAACAGCGCCGGTCGCCGCGCGAGCCATTCGGTCGCGGAACGCTGCGGATCGCGGTCGGCGAGCGCCACTCGCTGCCGTTTGCCGGCGAGCCATCCGACGACGTTGGTCGCGACCGTCGTCTTGCCGCTGCCGCCCTTTGGATTGGCGACGAGAATCGTCTGCATCCGAGGCCTCCCTGCGCTCTTAAAGCGCGTGGCCGCCATGGTAACGCCGTTCGCGTGCACCGCAGGGGCGCCGGACAGGCTGTATCGCACATACCTGGGCGTTCCCACGTTCGGCACGCGCTCTGCGGAAACCGACACGCCCGTCCGCCGGTGGCACGACCTTTGCGAGGAACCAGAGACTGCTAGGAGACGCTGTCGCATCGGGGATCGGTTCGAGCTGGGGTTGGTCAACCGCACGCCGCGTTTCCGATGACGACGCGCCCGCTCCGCAACCACGATACCGACGACCACCGATGGCAATCGAGCTCGATCCCGGCACTATTTGCGCGCGCACCAACGCGGGCGAAATCGAAATACAGGAGGCCAAGAGCGGGCTCACGCTCCCCCAGCGCAGAGCCCTCTCGCTCCTCTCTGCACCGCAGGTGTTTGCCGAGCTTGCCGCCGAGAATCACTTGGAGCCCGTCCGCCTGGGACGCGACCTGGCACGCCTCGCGGAAATCGGCCTGATCGTCCTGCTGGTGCCGCCCGCGCGCGGTGGACGCAACGATCCGGCAGCGATCGGCAGCGCGGAGCCGTCGCGCTCGACCGCTGCGGTCGCCAGCGTCCCGAAGCGCCCGGCTGTTGTTCCGATCGCAATCGCCGGTGCACTGGTTCTCGCAATCGCCATCGTATGGCTCGGCCTACGCAGCGGTCCGGCGCCCGCCGCCACACCCTCCGTCGCCCCGAAGGCGGCTGTGCCCACTCGGACCACAGCCGCGGCGGTGGGGAACGGCGTCGACGCAAATGACGCAGATACCCCGCCAGGCGGCGCCTTTCCTGCCCCTGCGCGGGTCCGGAACCGGACGTCCTCGACCGGCGCGACACCTTCGCGGAACTGACGCGCCGCGGCGGCAACGCCGGTAAAATGCGGGTGTGATGGACGATGCTTCCGCTGACGGTTCTGCCCGATCTGCCGTCGTCGCGCGGCCACCGGGGTCCTCGCGCGATCCGCGGAAAGCGGAATTCGAAGCCAACAAACTCAAAAAGCGGCTGCGCCGGCAGGTCGGGGAGGCGATCCGCGACTACGCGCTGATCGAGGCGGGCGATCGGGTGATGGTCTGCCTGTCGGGCGGCAAGGACAGCTACGGCCTGCTCGACATCCTGCTCTCGCTTAAGCACCGCGCGCCGATTCCTTTCGACATCGTCGCGGTCAATCTCGACCAGAAGCAGCCGGGCTTTCCGGCCGACGTGCTGCCGCGCTATCTCGAAGAACGCGGCGTTCCGTTCCGGATCGAAGCGCAGGACACCTACAGCGTCGTCAGGCGCGTGATCGCCGACGGCGGGACGATGTGCTCGCTCTGCTCGCGGCTGCGCCGGGGCGTGCTCTATCGCGTCGCGCGCGAGATCGGTGCGACCAAGATCGCGCTCGGCCACCATCGCGACGATCTGCTCGCCACGTTCTTCCTGAACCTTTTTTTCGGCGCCAAGCTGAAGACGATGCCGCCGAAGCTCGTCTCCGACGACGGCCGCCACGTCGTGATCCGCCCGCTCGTCTACGTGCGCGAGCGCGATCTCGCACGCTACGCCGACCTGATGGCGTTTCCCATCATCCCCTGCAATCTCTGCGGCTCGCAGGAGCATCTGCAGCGCAAGCAGGTGACCGCGATGTTGCGCGAATGGGAACGCAAGCATCCGGGTCGGATCGAGTCGATCGGCAACGCGCTCGGCAAGGTCGTGCCCTCGCATCTCATGGATCGCAAGTTGTTCGATTTCGCCGCTGTGCACGCGACCGGACACGACGAATCGGACGGTGACTGCGCGTTCGACGTCGATGCCGAGCTCGAGCACGCCGTAGAAATCGCTGCTGTAACGCACGTCGACAACGGCGCGTCGATAATTCCTCCGCTCACGGTCCGCCGCCGATGATCGGTCGCGCGTCCCGGGCCCGGACGATGCGCGGCCCGGACGGCGCGCCGTGGTCGCGCGCGGTGGCTTCGCCGGCGTGGGCGCTCGCGGTTATCCTCGCCATGCTCGCGGGCGTGTGGCTGCGCCTCGACCAGTTCACGGGTCAGGTGCTGATCGACGACGAATGGCACGTCGTCCATCAGCTGCTGCAGCATGGGCCCGGGGCGATGTTCTTCGATTTCGGGTATGCCGATTACAGCATTCCGCTCGGCATCCTCGCGTGGTATGAGGCGCAGTCGTGGGGACTGACCGAGGTCATGCTGCGGATGCCGATGCTCGTGTGCGGCATCGTCGCGCTGATCGTATTCCCGCTCTACGTTGCGCCGCGAGTTTCGCGAGCAGCTACCGCGCTGTTCGCCATCCTGCTGGCCATCTCGCCGCTGCTCGTCGTCTACAGCCGGCTCGCGCGCCCGTACGCGATCACGCTCCTCCTCGGCTGGATCGCGCATGCCGCTTTTCACCGCTTCAACGGAGCGCACCCCGGCCGAGCCGGTGCCGGCCTGACGTATGCGTTTGCGGCAACGCTCGCGACGTGGCTGCATCCGCTGATCGCACCGTTTGCGCTTGCGCCGCTGGTGTGGGGCCTGGGATCGGCCTATCGCCGGGCGCCGATGGTGCGCCGCGCGACCCTGCGCCGGCTGCTGCTGCTCATGGGAGCCACTGCCTTGATGGTTGCGGCATTGATCCTTCCGCCGCTCTTCGCGAATCCGCAATCGCTCGCGGCAAAAAGCGGTACCGATGTTCCCGGTATCGAAACGCTTACCGGCGTCTGGTATGCGTGGCTCGGTACGCCCTCGACGACCGCTGTCGTGGTGTGCGTTGCGCTCGCCGCGTGGGGCGCGCCGGAAATGTGGCGCGTGCTGCCCGAAGCACGCACCGGCGCGCTCGGCGTCGCGCTCACTTTGGTCGCGGTGCTGGTGTCGCGCCCGATGTGGAGCTTCAATCCGCTCACGCTCGCGCGGTATCTCCTGCCGTTTGTGCCGTTGTTGCTGCTCTTCGTCGCTGCGGGTGCGGCTCGGCTTGCCTATCGCCTCGCCGCGCCGGGCAACGCACGAGGCTGGGTAGCATTCGGTGTCGTGCTGGCACTGCCGGTCATGGCGCTCGTCGTCGATTCGCCGCTCGGCCCGATGCTCCGATATCCGAATGCGCAGGCGCTCGATTCGCTTTTCTACATCGACTTCCGCTCCGCGCGGAACCCGATCGTCGGCTATCAGGCGGCAATTCCACTCTCGCCTTTCTGGGCGCGCCTCGCCGAAGAGCCGCCCGGCAGTATCCATATCGCAGCGGCGCCGTTCTACTTCGAAAGCTACGATTGGGACGCGCCGCGGTGGGAGGGTCTCGCGCACCAGAAGATCGTGCCCGGCTTTCTCACCGGCCTTTGCGTCGACAAGCGCTGGGGCGAAGTGCCACTGGACGCGAGATTTCGTTTTCGCAATGCGGTGCATCTCGCCGACGATGATGCGCTCGCGCGCAAACGTATCGACTACGTCGTCTGGCAGAAGCCCTATGTGCAGGTGAGCAAGAGCGCGCCAGTCGCGAAAGGCACCGACACCGCGCATTGCGAGGCTGCGTTGCGCGCGAAGTTCGGCGCGCCTGCGTTCGAGGATTCCACTATCATCGCCTTTCGCGTCCCGCGCCATGCTCAACGGTAAGCGCATCGTCGTCGTCATGCCGGCCTACCACGCCGGCCGCACGCTCGCAGCGACGTGGCGCGATCTTCCGCGCGAGGTGATCGACGACATCATCGTGGTCGACGATGCAAGCGACGACGACACCGTCGCCGTCGCGCGCTCGCTGGCGCTCGACGTGATCCTCCACCCGCGCAACACCGGCTACGGCGGCAACCAGAAGACCTGCTATCGCGAAGCGCTCGCGCGCGGCGCCGACATCGTCGTCATGGTCCATCCCGACTACCAGTACGACCCGCGGCTCGTCACGCCGATGGCCGGGATGATCGCTTCGGGCGTCTACGAGATGGTGATCGGCTCGCGCATCCTCGGCGGCGGCGCGCTCAAGGGCGGCATGCCGCTGTGGAAATATGTCGCCAACCGATTGCTGACGCTGTTCGAGAACCTGCTGCTCGGCGCGAAACTCTCCGAGTACCACTCGGGCTATCGCGCGTTTTCGCGCTCGCTCCTGGATGCGGTGCCGTGGGCGCAGAACTCGAACGATTTCGTCTTCGATAACGAGATCCTCGCCCAGGCGATCGTCGGCGGCTTCCGGATCGGCGAGATCTCGGTGCCGACGCGCTATTTTCCCGCTGCGAGCTCGATCGATTTCGTGCGCTCGGTGCGTTACGGTGCCGGCGTCATCGGCACGACGGTGCTCGCGTTTCTCGCGCGGACCGGTCTTTACCGGCACCGGCTCTTCGCGACGCCCGCGCGCCGTCCGGCGTGACTGCCGCCGCGTTCATTCATCGCGTCGCCCGCCCTTCATGCCCGTCCGCAAGCTGCTCCGCCGTCCCATGCCCGGCGGCAGCGGCCTGTGGCATTGGTTCCACACGTTCGTTCTGCACGTGGCAACTGGCTTCCTCGCGGTCGCCGCGCATTACGCAGTGATGTACAGCCTCGTGCGCGGCGGCGTCCCCGGCGTCCCCGCCAGCGCGGTGGGTTTTCTTGGCGGCGCACTGACGCGATTCGCGCTCGCGTACTGGCATATTTTCGCGCCCACGCGAGGCGTCAAAGCCGCAAGCGCGCGCTTCGTCATCGTCAACGCCGTGCAGCTCACGGTGAACAGCGCGCTCCTCGCCGCGCTGATCGAGTCCGGAGTGGCGCTGTGGCCCGCCCAGGTCACCACGACCATCGTGCTCACTTTCGGCAACTATCTCGCCTACCGGCTTTGGGTGTTCCGGTGAACGCCGTGGCGCCGACGGCCGAACCTCCTCGTCCCCGGGTGCTCCAACGCACACTGTCCGCTCCGAGGCGAACCATGCCACGACCTTTGCACCGATTGTTCGCGCTTCTGTTGTGCGTCATTGCCGCATTCGTCATGTACGAGCCGGTCGCCGGTGCCCAGTCGGCGACGCCAACGGAACTCCACGGTCGGGCGCTGCTGAACGCGCTCGCGGGCGGCGGCTACATCCTTTATTTTCGGCATACGTCGACCGATTTCGGCCAGAGTGACGAGCGGATGACCGGCTACGAAGACTGCGCGACGCAGCGCAATCTCACCGATCTCGGACGCGCCGAGGCTCGCGCGATTGGTGCGGCGCTCACGGAGCTCCGCATTCCCATCGGTGACGTGCTCGCGAGCCCGTTCTGCCGGACGATGGAAACGGCGACGCTGATCTTCGGGCGGGCGAAGGCCACGCCGGCGGTCCGCGGCGGCCCCGCGCAGCCGGAATCGCCGGACC
>WNFY01012472.1_pt1 | contig 11590 bp, 8 predicted proteins | sample 5400091 | NCBI WGS metagenome assembly WNFY01 (sample SAMN13153364, study PRJNA577476) | soil metagenome | isolation source: 60 cm soil or saprolite under grassland replicate 1 | place: USA:California | collected 2016-06-15
CGCTGCTCATCCCCTATTTCATCGTTCTGATTCTGCTGGCTTCCTACGGATTGCACCGCTACACGCTGGTTTATCTCTATTACAAGAAGAAGAAAAACAAGACCACCGAGCCGACAGAAACCTTCGCGGACCTGCCTCGGGTCACGGTGCAGCTCCCAATTTTCAACGAACAGTATGTTGTCGATCGCCTGCTGCAGGCCGTCTGCCGGTTGAATTATCCCCGCGGGAAGCTGGATATCCAATTATTAGACGATTCGACCGACGAGACCGTTGACGTGGCGCGCGGCCTGGTCGAACACTACGCTGCACAGGGATATCCAATCACTTACCATCATCGGACGAATCGTGCCGGATACAAGGCTGGCGCGCTCCACGAGGGCTTGCGGACAGCGCAGGGCGAGTTCGTTGTTATTTTCGATGCGGACTTTGTTCCCCCGCCCGATTTTTTGCTATGCACCATTCACCACTTCACCGATCCCAAGATCGGCATGGTGCAAACCCGCTGGACGCATATCAATCGCAATTATTCCTTTCTCACCGAAGTCGAGGCCATCTTGCTTGACGGCCACTTCGTGCTGGAGCACTCGAGTCGCGCGCGTCACGATGTGTTTTTCAACTTCAATGGGACCGCGGGCGTGTGGCGGCGGCGAGCCATCGAAGACGCCGGCGGTTGGGAACACGACACGCTGACCGAAGACACCGACCTTTCTTATCGTGCCCAGCTCAAGGGCTGGAAATTTGTCTATCGCCAGGACGTTGAGTGTCCGGCTGAATTGCCCGTAGAAATGACCGCGTTCAAAACCCAGCAGGCGCGCTGGGCCAAGGGTCTGATTCAAACCGCCAAGAAAATCCTTCCGCGCGTGCTCAAGAGCGACCAGCCATTTCGCGTGAAGCTGGAGGCGTGGTATCACCTGACCGCAAACTTGAGCTATCCGCTGATGGTGATCTTGTCAGTCCTGCTGCTACCCGCAATGGTGATCCGCTTTTACCAGGGCTGGTTCCAGATGCTGTACATTGACATTCCTCTGTTCCTGGCCTCGACGTTTTCTATTTCAAGTTTCTATCTCGTCTCGCAGCGCGAACTTTTTCCGCGCACCTGGCCGCGCACGTTTCTATATTTGCCATTCTTGATGGCGCTCGGGATCGGACTCACGGTGACGAATACGCGCGCCGTGCTCGAAGCCCTGATCGGCAAGCAAAGCCCCTTCGCCCGGACCCCGAAGTACCGCGTGGAATCGAAAAAGGACAAGCTCCAGGGCACGAAATACCGCAGGCGCCTGGGCTGGGTGCCGTGGATCGAATTGCTGATTGGGACGTATTTCGCGCTTACGGTCTACTACGCGATGCAGAACGAGAATTATCTGACCGTGCCGTTCCTGATGCTATTCGTACTCGGCTACTGGTACACCGGATTGATGTCGCTGCTGCAAGGGCGCTTCTCCGGGCTGTCGCTTGGCGCAGCCGAAGGCCATACAAAACCCTTTCCGGTCGGCGTTTAGCTCAGCTTTCTGGTGAGCTTCCTTTTATGCGACAGCAGGTTTAGAATTCCAGTCGCTTCGCTGGGCCTCTCCAAAGGAGGATTCCATGAAACGCCGTATCTGTGCCATCTGTTCTCTTCTCGCCGTTCTAGTCCTTCCCATAACCAATTGTGGAGGCAGTCATAGCGGCGAGAGCTACGTGCTGATCGCCGTCAACGTCAAGATTCCTTACTGGCAAAGCGCCTCGGCCGGCTTCTCGCAAGCGGCCCAACAGTTGGGCATCGGCTACACCTTCGCCGGGCCTGACACGTATGATCCCGCCGCCGAACGTGACGAATTGCTCCGGGCCATCGAGAAGAGGCCCGCAGGCATTCTTATCTCGGTTGCCGATCCGAATACGGTGGAAGACGGAATTTACCGTGCGATTGACGCTGGTATTCCGGTCATCACGATCGATTCTGACGCCCCCGCGAGCAGGCGCCTGTTTTTCATCGGCACCAATAATTATCAGGCTGGACTGATGGGCGGGCAGCGCCTGATCCAGGAGCTTAAGGGCAAAGGGAACGTGGTGGTATTCACCATGCCTTCCCAGCCAAATCTGAATGAGCGCTTCCGCGGATACAAGGACGCACTCCAATATCATCCTGACATTAAGATTTCGGGCGTCGTGGACATCAAGGGAGACCCGCGCATTGCGTTTGACAGCGCAACTCAGATCTTGTCCGTCGACAAAAAGCAACACATTGACGCATTTGTGTGCCTGGAAGCCTTGTCGGGCAAGGAAGTGGCCAATGTGTTGAACAGCAATGGAATTAAGGGTAGGACAATCATCGCCATGGACACCGACCCTGACACGCTGGACTGGATCAAGAAGGGCGTGATCGCCGCGACCATCTCGCAAAAACCCTACACCATGGCGTTTATGGGACTCAAGATGCTGGATGACCTACACCACTCAGGGCTCAAGAATCTGGGCGCCGACTGGGCCCACGATAGCTTTGCACAGGTGCCGGCCTTCGTAGATACTGGATCGGCGATGGTTGATAAGAGCAACGTCGACGCATTCATTTCTGCAACCAAATCTATCTCAGGAAAATAACGCCGAGCCCATGCGCAAGATCCTGTACCTGGCCATACTTTGTTTTGCCACGTTCCAATCCTCAACCGCTCTTGACCGCCAGCCCAGTTCCGATCACCATGCTCGCCGCGTAAAACTCGCGGCGAAACTCGACGCCGGTTTCGCGCTGGTCTTCGCCCCACCGGAAGCGGAAGGCCCGAATGATCTTTATGGATACCGGCCGGACGACAATTTTTATTATTTGACCGGGTGGACGGAGCCGGGCGCGGCGCTTCTGGTCGTGTCTGCGGAGGAAGCGCAGGGCAATACACCAGCGCGACCTTACGCCGAAATTCTGTTTCTGCCGAACCGGAACTATTCCCAGGAACGCTGGACGGGGCCGAAGCTCGGACCCGACGATCCGAAAGCGATCCAGATTACCGGCGTTGATCGGGTCGCCGCGCTGGACAATCTGCGCACCGAACTGGTCAAGCTGCTCCCGGCTTCGCCGCCGCCGAGAAATGCCAGAATCTACACTGACGTGCCCTCATCCGGAGAGACGTCAAACTCAACTGAGTTTTTGAGTTGGCTAAAGAACGCAAACGCATTTCCAGTAGGGGCCGAGTACCGCGACATCCGCCCAGTGCTTGCGTCATTGCGCACAGTGAAAGATGCGGGTGAGATTGAGCTGGTACGCAAGGCAACGGATGCTTCTATAGCTGCCCATTTTGCAGCCATTCGTACGATTCGCCCCGGAACGACAGAGCGCGAAATCTCCGCACTCATGCAATACGAGTGGGGCAAGCACGGTTGCGAACGTCCGGCATACGCGCCGATCGTGGGATCGGGCCTCAACTCCACTGTGCTGCACTATTCCGCCGACGACCAACCGATGCAGTCCGGCGACTTGGTCGTGATTGATGCCGCGGGTGAGTATTCGATGTACGCGTCGGACATCACACGCACCATGCCAATCTCAGGCAAGTTCACAGCGCGTCAACGTGAGATCTATGACATTGTCCTCGGCGCGCAGAAGGCCGCAATCGCGGCTTTTCAGTCGGGGAAGTCGTCTTTGCGAAGAGGTCAGCCGGACTCGTTGCATGACGTGGCGTATCAATATATCAACACTCATGGGAAGGACTCACATGGCGAACCCCTGGGCAAATACTTCTTTCACGGCCTCAGTCACTACGTCGGATTGAATGTTCATGATGAAGGGGATTACTCGATTCCGCTAGGGCCCGGTATGGTATTCACCATTGAGCCTGGGATTTACATTCCGGAAGAGAAGCTGGGGGTGCGTATCGAAGACATGTTCTACGTGGACAATAACGGTAAGCTGATTCGATTGACTGAGTCGCTGCCGCAAACGCCAGACGAGATCGAAAAGCTGATGTCGGGCAAGACCCGATAGCCGGGCAATCCCTAAGGAGCCGTTATGAAGAAGATATTCGTCCTGCTTTTTTGTCTCGCGATAAATGCAGTTGCGCAGTCGCCGGCGTCGGCTCCTCAGAGCGCCAGGGGCTTACCTCCCATCATTGATCGCGACCTTTTCTTTGGTAATCCGGAAATTGCTGCCGCTCAACTCTCCCCTGACGGCAAATACATCTCCTTCCTGAAACCTTGGAAAGACACGCGCAACATCTACGTCAAGGGAGTGGACGAGCCCTTCAGCGCGGCGCGGCTACTCACGATAGAGGCCAAGCGTCCAATCGCGGCCTACTTCTGGACTCGCGATGGCAAATACATTCTCTACGTGAAAGACAATGATGGCGACGAGAACTTCAACATCTATGCGGTTGCCCCCGACGCCAAGCCTGCTCCGGGCGCAGAGGCTCCGCCGTCGCGCGACCTAACCGGACTCAAAGGCGTACGGGTAGAAATCTTTGATTTGCCGAAGAACAATCCTGATGTGATTTACATGGGCCTGAACGACCGTGATAAATCCTGGCACGATCTGTTCAAGTTGACGATCTCCACTGGTGAGAAGACTTTGGTCCGCAAAAACACCGACCGAATCACGGGCTGGGTCTTCGATCTGGCAGGTAATCTGCGAATGGCAACACGTTCGGCGGAAACCGGCGACACAGAGTTTTTGCGTGTTGATCCAGTCAAATTCTCAAAAATTTACTCGTGCAATGTGTTCGAGAGCTGCGGGCCTCTGCAATTCAAGCCGGGAAACCAGCGCATTTACGTTCAAACAAACAAGGATGCCAACCTGGTCTCCCTGGCACTGTTGGATCCGCAAACCGGAAAAACAGAGACGGTGGAATCAGATCTGCTGGGCAAGGTTGATTTTGGCGGGGCCCTGTTCTCCGAAGCCACCGACGAACTGGTCGAGACATGGTATATCGCAGCTCGCGCTAAGACCTACTACAAAGAAAAGGCATTCGGCGATGACGTCCACTGGATCGAGCGCAAATTTCAATATCCAAAAAATGAGGTCATGGTCGTTTCAAGGACGCGAGACGAGCGACTTTGGCTGGTAAACATTGTCAGCGACACGGAGCCAGGCCAGACCTTTCTTTTCAATCGCAAAACACACACGCTCACCCCGCAATTCAAGATTCGGGAGAAGCTGCAGCGAGAATACCTTGCGGAGATGAAACCGATTACTTACAAGTCGTCCGAAGATTTGGAAATTCCCGCATACCTGGTGCTGCCGAAGGGCGTCTCACCAAAGAATCTGCCTACTCTGATGCTTCCGCATGGCGGCCCTTGGGGTCGCGACGACTGGGGTTACAACACTCTGGCACAGTTTTTTGCTAACCGCGGATACGCAGTGCTGATGCCAAATTTTCGCGGCTCCACCGGCTACGGCAAGAAGTTTCTTGATGCCGGCAATCAAGAGTGGGGTGGGAAAATGCAGAATGACATCACCTGGGGCGTGAAGTACCTCGTCTCCGAGGGAATCACCGATCCCAAACGCGTCGGCATTCTGGGTGGTTCCTATGGCGGCTACGCCACGTTGGCAGGAGTTACTTTCACTCCAGATCTTTACTCCGCTGCCGTGGACATTGTCGGGCCATCGAATCTTATGACCTTGCTCGACGCCATTCCGCCTTATTGGGAAAGCATTCGCAAGCTCCTGTACGCGCGCATGGGTGATCCCAACACGCCGGAAGGCAAGGCATGGTTGCTCGAACGCTCTCCTTTGACTCACGCGGAAAGGATCAGGACACCGTTGCTGGTCGCACAGGGGGCGAACGACCCACGCGTGAACCGCCGTGAAGCGGAACAGATTGTCATCGCTTTGCGAGACCGCGGATTTCCTGTCGAATATTTGCTTGCGCCCGACGAGGGTCACGGTTTCGCCAGACCGGTCAACAATCTCGCATTGTTTATGGCATCTGAGAAGTTCCTGGGCGAACACCTTGGCGGCCGTTATCAGGAAGGCGGCTCACCGGAGGCTGCGAAGCGGCTTGCGGAAATCACAGTAGATCCGAAGACAGTGGTGCTCGCCAAGAAGATTGATCCCAATTCTGTGGGCTTGCCGAAACCGGCAGTGGATTTGGTTCCCGGTACGTACAAATACAAGGCCACAATTGCTGCCGGTGGCCAGCAAATTCCGTTGACGATCTCCACCACGATTCAGGAAGAAAACGGCGCCTGGAGTGCCGTTGATAAAACTGAGGGGCCAATGGGAGAAGGCTTTGACAGCGCGGTGATTGAAAAAGGAACACTGGTGACGCGCAAGCGCGAAGTAAAGCAGGGCCCAGTCTCGATTAAGCTTGAATTTGCAGATACTAAGGCGACCGGGACATTCAGCATGAATGGGCAGGACAAGCCGATATCGGTCGATCTTGGAGGGCCGCTGTTCGCTAGTGCCGCAGGGGCAGTTCAGTCCATTGGCTGCTTGCCGCTCGCCGAAGGTTACACGACCAATTTCCGCAATTTCGATCCGCAAAGCCAGAAAGAAAAACTAATGGCACTCAAGGTACTCGATATTGAGAGCATTATCGTGCCTGCGGGAACATTCGACTCATATAAGGTAGAACTCACCTCTGGCGACGGCAGCAGTGACAAGCAAACCATATGGATCGCCAAAGAATCGCACAAGCCGCTGAAAGTGGACGCGGTGCTGGCTTCCATGGGAGGTGCGACTTTGACAATGGAATTGGTCCAGTAGTTCCTTTCGCGTTTTGGTATCCTGAACCATCGTGCGGATGTTCTGGTGGTTTCTGACAGTCGCAATTGCCGCCGGGGCCGTCCTTTGGGCAGCTTTGTCCGCGTACGTGCGGGTGCGTGACCGGTTGCGAAAGGCTGAAAATCGAGGCCCTGCGCCTGGGTTCGAACCAGAGGCTAAGAGCAAGAATTAGGTCGGAAGAATTGAACTGAAAAGAGGAAGAATGTCGGCACCAACGATTGGGGTAGCGGTACGAAGCAGATCGCTCGATTCTGTGTTGCAGATCGCAGTCGTCGTCGCGGCGAGTTTGTTCGTCGCGGTATGTGCCCGCTTCTCCCTTCCCATCCCCGGAACACCGGTGCCCTTAAGCATGCAGAATTTGGCCGTGCTTTTGATGGGACTCTCGTTGGGCAGCCGTCGCGGTTTTATCGCGCTGGCGCTGTATTTGGCCGAGGGCGCAGCTGGCTCGACCGCCGGTTACTTGATCGCCTACCCATTCGTTGCGGCGCTCGCTGGATACATTTTCGAGCGCGGGAAACGGACATTCGCGCGCGCAGCAATAGCCGCAATCGCCGGCGAGCTGCTGCTATTCGTGTGCGGAATTTCCGGGCTTTATGTTTGGACGCATTCGCTGAGCCGCGCCATCGCGTTCGGCCTTTATTGGTTCATCTTTGCCGAAGTCATGAAAGTGTTGTTCGCGGCCGGAATCGCGACCACCTGGCGGCGTTTCGTTCCGCAAGCCTGAATGTGTTTTCGGCTGATCTCGTATATCCCTGGAGAAGTTAGGTGTCCATACTCACTGCCACGACAACTCGCGAGATCAGCATCGCCCACAGTCCCGATTCTGATGATGCGTTCATGTTTTACGGCCTGGCGACGAACCGAGTCAGTGTTCCCTGCCTGCGATTCACTCACACTCTCTCCGACATTCAAACCCTGAACCAGAAAGCAATCGAGGGCGATGGCGTGTTCGACGTAACCGCCATCTCGTTCCATGCTTATCCGTACCTGCAGGAAAAGTATGCGTTGATGACCTGCGGCGGCAGCGTTGGAGAAGGCTACGGGCCGATGATCGTTGCGCCACGGGCTTACTCAGAGAGTGAGATCAAGCGGAAGAAAATCGCAGTCCCGGGGAAACTGACGACTGCGTATCTGGCGCTGAAAATATTTGCGCCTGAGATTGAAACCGAAGTCGTTCCTTTCGACCAGATCATTCCCCGTGTGCTCGCGGGACAGTACGAAGCGGGTCTGATTATCCACGAGGGACAGCTCACCTACGACCGCTCCGGACTGTATCGAATTGTTGATCTCGGGAAGTGGTGGTCGCAAACCACCGGATTGCCTCTGCCCCTAGGCGGCAACGCGATTCGCCGTAGCCTAGGCTGCGAGTTGATCTCGATCATCTCTACCGCATTGCGCGAGAGCATTCAATACGCGCTCGAACACCGCGAGGAAGCGCTCGCCTATGCAATGCAGTTTGCCCGTGATCTTGATCCGCAACTCGCTGATCGTTTCGTCGGGATGTACGTCAACGAACGCACCCTGGATTATGGCGAGGATGGGAAAGGCGCGATTCGCAGATTACTGGATATGGGACACCAAGCAGGGATTATTTCAGTTAAACCGAGAGTGGAGTTTGTTGAATAGCGTGCTCTTCCCTGTTCGATCGCTCGCGGCCAATGTCGTATGTAATATCCACATCTCCGAGGATAGTGACTTCCCGGAAGACGTTTCGCCGCAGGCAATCTCCACATCGGATGAGCAGCGAACGAGGTCCTGTCCACCTCACCTGTACGTCGTAGCGCCCCTTTGCCACGAACAACATATTCGTGTCTCCATCGAACTTTGAAGACGCAGAATCGAGGTCCACAATCGAGCTGAAGTCTGTCGTGGCTCCGCAGTTCCGAACGTAAAAAGTGGCTCCAAGCTTATTGTCAGAAGACAGTACTCGGTTTCGCTGCTCATCTCCACAAGTGCAAGACCATAGTCCCGCCGTCGAGACGAGAGCGACAAGAACAGCGTTCTGCCTTTTCACTCCACCTTCCTCGGAAACGTAAACAGCGGATCCACATCCACCGGCAGACTCTTCGCTCTATCCAGCGATTTCTGCAACTCGGGCGGAATCACGTCGTACTTCTTGAACCAGTCCTCAGCTCTGGCACGATCGCCGGTAGCTTCCATGGTCAGCAGCTCTTTAGCCAAGCCGGCGATCGCGTCGGGCATTTTCTCGAAATCCAGCGAATATTTTCCGGACGCATCACGCCGCACCGCACCCTGCTCGACGTAGTAGTTGAATTCCATCATCTCGGCCTGGCCGTGGGCCTCAGCGGCGCCAAAACGCAACGTGCGAAAATTTCCCGCAACGTAGGATGCGTAGTACCCCTTGAGTTTGTCTTTTGGAAGGACGCCGTGGTCCACCAGCCACTTTAGGCTGAACATGCCGACTACATCGGCCTTGGCTTCCTCCAGCCCTCCGAACATTGGCCCGATGGTTGCGCGAATGTCGACTTTCTCCCCAGAAGCGGGGTGTGCGAACGCCGGGCCCAGACCATGACAGATTTCGTGCATGATCGTGCCCAGCAAGTATCCTTCCCCTGAAACCAGGTTGGCTTGCTGAGTCGGCATCATATATCGCGCCAGCGGCAGGATCACGTAGTTCACTCGCGCATCCATGAAGTTTTTGAAGAAGAGTTTTTTGCTGCCCTGTTGTTCGTGAATCTTCGGATCGTTGGGCAGATTGTCGGCTACCGCCTGATATCCGTGGCCCAGATCGCCGGTGCGGAACGGAGCGTCCATTACTTCCATCGGCGTTTCCAGGCCGTGTTTCGACGGACGATCTTGCGCCGGAAGAGGCAAGGAGTCTTGTATGTCGGCCACATACTTCCTGAATGTCTCCAGCTTCGCGCTTTCGGCCTGGTTCCGAATCAGGATCGACGGGCCGTAGGTCGCCTTCACTCCGAGCAAGCTGTCGCTATAGGTTTCGTATGGTGCAAATATGAGGTCCACTTTAGGATCTTTCAACTGCATCCAGGCGGCATCACTCTTGAAATAATCGTCACTTAGCACGGCGTCGGCGCGAAGCCGCAAGAAATTTGCGAAGGCTTTGTCGGGGCTGAGATCAGCCGCCTCCCGCAGGTCACGGGCGGCAGGTTCGAGAAAAGAACGATAGGCAATGTGGTATGGCAGACCTTCTAAGTCGCTTCCGTGCCAGCGGACGACCGAAGTAGGGCTGTAAAGTTCCGCGCGTTTTTCTGGACGGGCCTTTACGTACTGCTCTATCTGATCGCGGGCCAATCCCTGCGGATAGAAACCCCGTCCGAGCGGCATCGGCATCGTCCCAACGAACGGCTTTTGACCGTCAAGCAGATCGAAACGCGAACCGTTGATCCACAAGTAGCGACGCAGGTTGATGTCCTGCTTGCTTGTCTTGCCTTCAAGCGATTGATAGAGTTGCAGCCCCTCGGGATCAACTTGCCGCCAGTAGATGTCGTCCAGATAGCGGCATGCATCCACCAGCTTCGTAATCATCTTCTGTTCGCGCGCCGTCAATCCGGACGCCTCAAATGGCATGTGCACCTGACGAAACCGTGCTAGGCGCTGTTCGAGGTCGGGGACAACCTGCATGTGCGCCGCAACCGACTGACCACTGGTACGCGAAGCGCCCCTCTGATGGCTGGTTTGAGCCGTAGAAAAAAGACCGGTAGAAAAAAGAGAAATCGTTGCAACTATGAATCCAACAGCCTCCCGATTGTTCATCGTCCACGGATTCTAGCAGTAAACGCTTTCCGAACTCTTTTCAGATGTGGTTCCTACGACGACGAGATGAACTGGTGAGTATTATGGATTGTAGAGTGAGCGCATGCGCCAGACCCTCCTCATTGATGCGGATGACACGTTGTGGGAGAACAACGTGTACTTCGAGCGCGCAATCGCGCAATTCATTTCGTTCCTGAACCATCGCGAGCGATCGACCGCGGAAGTGCGCGAAATTCTGAATGACGTGGAACGTGAATGCATTGTTAGTCACGGCTACGGACTGCGTAGCTTCACGCACGCGCTGGTGAAGACATTCGAGCGATTGTCAGTCGAATCGTTAACTCCAGCGTTGCACGAAACCATCCACGGATTTTCGAGAACGATTGCAGAACAACCGGTCCAGATCCTGCCGAAGATAATGGAGACGTTGCAGTACCTTTCAGATCGTCACGAGCTAATCCTTGTCACGAAGGGCGATCTTCGCGAGCAGTCCGCAAAAGTGGAACGATCAGGATTAAAAGGATATTTCTGCGCAGTGGAGATCGTCGCCGAGAAACACGTGCCCGAGTATCAGGGGTTAGTGAAACGGCACCGTCTTATTTCGGAGTCTACGTGGATGGTCGGCAACAGCCCCAAGTCAGACATTAATCCTGCGCTCGGGGCAGGGCTGAATGCAGTCTTTGTGCCGCATGATGAGACGTGGGTGCTGGAACATGAAGAACTGGCTGATCCCCAGCCGCCCAGCAGACTCTTAGTAGTGAATCAATTTTCGGAACTGATGCAGTATTTCTAGGAATGGCCGTGGACATCATCAATTGGCGGCGGAATTTTGTTTCGCTCCCCCAGCTTTCAACTTCTCGAGCGCTTTTTCCGCGTCAGCCGCAAGCGGCCCGTGAGGAAGGATCCTGAGATATTCCTGATAGTGCGTGACTGCTTCGCTTGAATTTCCAGTCCTATCGAGGCACTCAGCCAAACGGAACTGCGCGAGGGCGTCACTGGGCTTGTACACCAGCGCATCTTTATATCTCTCCAGGGCCGCGCGATAGTTCTTTTTCTTGAAGTAGAAATCGCCCACCTCGATGTCCTTGGCCGCCTTGTGCGGGTCCCAGGGATGTAGCTCCTGCACGTCAGAGGCGGCATCCTCGGCATCGGAAACCGCAGAGCCACTCATGG
>WNFY01010202.1_pt1 | contig 11589 bp, 9 predicted proteins | sample 5400091 | NCBI WGS metagenome assembly WNFY01 (sample SAMN13153364, study PRJNA577476) | soil metagenome | isolation source: 60 cm soil or saprolite under grassland replicate 1 | place: USA:California | collected 2016-06-15
CGTTCTGGGCGATGGACTTCGACAGCTCGGCGGCCGACTGGCAGTTGCTCTCGCCGGTCCAGGACGTCGCTCCAGTCTTTGGTGGCCCCTTCGACATCACCGACAAGCTCACGGCCCCCAGGTTGCGGGATCTGAGCGCGCGGATTAACACGGCCTTCACTCAGAACAACGGGCCGCGCTCGAATCTCGCCTATTTCGAAGAGGCCTGGTACTTCGTCCCGCTGCAGATCGCTCTTCAGCTCCAGCAGGCTGGCGAGTTCACGGCCGCTCTCGACTGGTTCCGCACTATCTACGACTACTCGGCGCCAACAGGCTCGCGCAAGATCGGCCTACTGGCGGAGGACCTCGCGCAGGCTGCTGGGAATTCGGGTCGTCCCGTCGACGACCCGCTGAATCCCCACAACATCGCGGCGCGACATCCTTGTTCCTATACGCGGTACACGCTCATCTCGCTTGTGCGCTGCCTGCTTGAGTTCGCGGATGCCGAGTTTACTCGTGACACGACGGAGTCGGTGCCACAGGCGCGCACACTCTACCTGACGGCAATCGACCTGCTCGGGCTGCCCGAGCTGAATCAGCAGCCTGGGCAGTGTGAGCGGCTGATCCAGGCTGCCGACAGGGCGGTACGAGGCTCGGTTGCCGCAGGCGCGGCACAGTGGCTCCCGGTGTGGAATGCGCTCGAGCGTGACCTGAGCGGCGTGCCCGACTTCGCGCAGCTTGAAGGTGTCGCGGGCGCCCTTCGGAGGGCGTTGTCAGACGGCGCCGATTGGGACGTCCGGTTCGCCAACGCACGCAAGCTCCTGGAGCAGGCACGGGCCGATTCTGGGCCGGCCCTTGGTCTGGGAGATCTGCTCAAACGGCGGACGGACAATATGAGGAAGAGCCAAGCGGTTCTTCTCGCCCAAGTTCCGATCGGTGAGATGGTGCAACGTGTGGGGATGGGGATGCTCGCCTCCACAGCTCTGGTGACTGCCGACGCTGCGGGATTTGTGCCGGACGCGGGCGACTTCTGCATCCCCCAGAACCCAATCCCGCGGGCGTTGCGCCTGCACGCCGAACTGAACCTGTACAAGCTCCGCAACTGTCGAAACATCGCGGGGATGGAGCGCCAGCGGGATTCAGCCGCGGGGTTGAACGTCAATTCGATACCTGCGATCGGAGGCCTGGGCCAGTTAAGCCTTGCAGGGGCGACCACCGTCCCACCTACACAGTACCGCTACGCCACGGTTATCGAGCGCGCCAAGCAACTGGTCGGGTTGGCACAGCAGGTGGAGTCGGCGTACCTCTCCGCGCTTGAGAAGCGCGATGCGGAGTCGTATAGCATGCTAAGAGCCCGCCAGGACATGCAACTCGCTGTCGCTGGGGTGCGTCTGCAAAACTTGAAAGTCGACGAGGCGAATGATGGCGTAACGCTCGCCCAACTCCAGCAGGACAAAGCGGGGATGCAAGTCAACCACTACGCGCAGCTACTGAGCAAGCCGATCAGCGACCTCGAGCTGGCCAGTCTGGTACTCCTCGGGAGTGCAGCAGTCCTGCAACTCGGGGCCGCCTATTTTAGCATGGCTGCCGCCTCGGCCCCGTCCGGGGTCAGCCTCGGCATGGATCCCCTCACATTCAGCCCGCAGGGGTCACTCGGGTCGGTTGCGAGCGGCCTCTCGTCCCTGGCCGGGGCGGCCAGCACGACGGCGTCGATCACTTCGTCTCTCGCGGGCTTTGAACGGCGCACTCAGGAGTGGGATTTCCAAAAGGAGCTCGCGCAAGAAGACGTCGGGATCGGCGCGCAGCAAGTGAGAATCGCAGGCGAAAGTGTACTCATCGCTGGCCAGGAGCGAACCATCGCCCAGATGCAGGCTGACCACGCTGCGGCTATCGTCGATTTCCTTGCTAACAAGTTCACAAACGCCGAGCTGTACGAATGGATGACTGGCGTGCTGGGCCGGGTGTACGCCTTCTTCCTCCAGCAGGCCACTGCGATGGCCCGGCTTGCGCAAGACCAGCTCGCCTTCGAGCGACAGGCAGTTCCGCCGCCGTTTATCCAGGGAGACTACTGGCAGGCCCCCTCGGAACGAGGCAGCGCTGGCAACGGGAGCACTCAGCCCCCGGACCGGCGCGGGCTGACGGGTTCCGCCCGGCTGCTCCAGGACATCTACCAGCTCGACCAGTACGCTTTCGCGACCAACAGGCGCAAGCTGCAGCTTGCGGAAGTGATCTCACTCGCTCGGCTCGCGCCCTACGAATTTCAACGCTTCCGCGAGACGGGCGAGCTCCTCTTCTCAACGCCCCTAGAAATGTTCGATCGCAGATTTCCGGGTCACTACCTCCGTCTGATCAAGCGGGTGCGCACGTCGGTCGTGGCGCTCATACCACCCACCCAGGGGATCCGAGCTACACTTTCGACAAACGGCGTCTCGCGAGCAGTCGTCGGAGGTGACGTATTCCAGACCGTGGTCATCCGGCGTGATCCTCAATCCGTCGCACTGGTATCGCCGATGAACGCGACCGGAGTCTTCGAGCTCGACCCGCAGACTGAACTGCTGCTGCCATTCGAAGGGCTGGGCGTGGATGCGGCTTGGGAGCTTAGCATGCCCAAGGCGGCCAACCCGTTCGACTACCGGACGATCGCTGATGTCTTAATCACCATCGAGTACGCGGCCCTAGCGAGCGACGACTACCGCCGGCAAGTCATCCGAGCCCTCGACCCGCGCGTCAGCGCCGACCGGCCGTTCAGCTTCCGCAGCCAGTTCGCCGACCAGTGGTATGACCTGCACAATCCAGATCAGGTGGACGCCGCGGATCGCATGAAGGTCACGTTCGAGACGAGGCGCGACGACTTCCCGCCGAACGCAGATCAGCTCACCATCCAACACGTGATCCTGTACTTTGCACGCGCGGACGGGGAGACGTTCGAGGTAACAGTGAACGGGTTGCGCTTTACACCCGAGGGGGCGGGAAGTGGGCTCGGTGGTACGGCTACAACGGTCAACGGCGTGATCAGCACTCGCGCGACCAACGGCGCTAGTTGGGTCCCCATGATTGGGCAGTCGCCAATTGGGACGTGGGCGTTCGCGTTGCCCGATGACGACTTGACGAGGGGCTGGTTCAGCGACGCGAAAATCGAGGACCTTCTCTTCGTGATCACGTATTCGGGCGAGGCGCCGCCGTGGCCGGCGTGAACTTCATCGCTCCTGCGACGACGCACAGCGGACTGCGAGTCCGCTGTGCGCGCAATAACGTTGAAGCAGATAGGTCGTTAGAGGTGCTTTGCCCGAATGTTTGTCCGACGAAACTTCCTCGGGCCACCTGCCATCATGGGTGTCATCCGCCACGGGGATTTTCGGTCGAGACTCGCCAATCGCGCGCGTCTACATAGTACTAGGATAGCGAGCGCAATTAGGAGGGTGGACAAAACTCGATGCAAACCTTCGCCTTCCTAACCCGCCTCAGATCGTGCGGTCTCGACGGAATCGACTCTGACAGCGGGTTCCTGCCGGCGAGCATTCTCGAGGCGCACCACGCTCACGAAGCTGCATGGCCAGGGCGAACGCTCGCCGTCGCAATCGAGGGTTCGCTCGACCCGTCCGGCGTAGACTACGAACCCCGCCTCTAACAACTCCCCGATCGCCTCAGTCAGATCGAACTCGGCTCGGACGCGACCCCCCACCTCGATATCGTCTAGCAAGTCGTTCCAGTCCTGCACATTCTGCAAGAAACGGGAAAGCATTTCCGTTTCCGCGCGGGTGCGTGCTGGCTCCGACTTGTAATGTCCTGCCATGCAGCCTCCGATAATGTCGAGCAGCACGGAGCCATCGGGAACCAAGACGACGGGAATACCGTCCCTTTCGGACGGAGCCTTGTAAATCCTGATCTTGGGCCGATGAAACGTGGGCTGGCCTTGCGCCCAGCGCTCATGCTCGCGTTTCATCGCTCGCAGTCGCTCGACAGGGAATTCTAGAACCTGATCGTCGATTCGCTTGTGATCAGTTTTGCACAGCAGAATGAGGTTATTGTAACCATCCACATCGTCGACTGTGAAGCCGCCACGAGGGCCAGTTGGCGATGCGGCGACAATGTGGCATTCGTCTCCAACGAGCGCTTCGCGATCCGCATCCGTGGCTTCGAGGACGAGGGAACATCGGCAGATCGCGCACCGGTTCCCTGACCTCGCCCAGAGGATTTTTCGCGTCCGATCGGTCACGGGCATATGGTGGAAGATAAGAAGGGACTGGGTCAGGAACGACGACCTCTTTCTACGCGCCTATGAGCTCGCCTTCGTAATCGCCCGGTGATCAATCTCGAAGCCCGCCTCGCGCAGGCGGTCAACGAGCCGCGGGACCGTCTCCTTTACGTGATCATTGAATGGCAGGTAGATAATACCCTTCACGTCGGAGGGCTCCTCAAGATGCCCTTTTTTGAGGATGGCGACGTTTTCGCGTCCGAGCGCAGAGATCAGCATTCCCATCTCAAGAACTACGTTCTGACGGGCTCGCGGGGCGGCGCGCTCAGCGCCATCGATCTTCGAGTAGCCAAAGTCGTCGGGCGTCATCAATACGATCCCAAAACGTGCTCGTCCAGGGCCAGGTCCGGTCTCACGTTCCAGCGCTTCGATAATCGTCATGCCGCCGCCGCCGGTGTTCGCCAAAACGAACGGATCGAGACCCAAGCGGTGAAGGATCAACTCCAGTTGTTCGCGTGCTGTCACGTCGTGGCCATGAACGACAAAGACCTTCTTTTCGTCTTTAGCTCCGCTCCTCGGGGTTGTGGATTCGGCGTCCACGCCCGCGTCGGGAGCCCCGTCACCGGCTAATGCCGCAGCGAGTTTGCGCTCCAAGCGCTCCCTGACCTCTGGTGGTCCTTGAACCTGCAAAGTGCCTGTTTTAGCCCACCAATTGATGATCGCGCCATCCTTACAGCGAAATTGCGCGTTGGCGCCCGTGTCACGCCATTCACCGGCACACTTCAGATCGCGCACCAGCCGTTGTAATTCGTCGAACTCCCCGCCGAAGTGTAGTCCCATTGTTTCTAACTCTGACTTGTAAGGTTTACTGCGACAGTCAACCCGTGATCAACGAGGAAGTTTACCAAGTCGATTTACTGGGGCCGCCGCGGCCGAGCCGTCGCTCGGACCACGTCGGGCTGGTGGCGCGGGCGGGCCGGCCGCCCCTTCGGTGCCCGCAGCGAAGGCAACGAATCTAGGTCGATGGTCTCCAGGCGAGCGAAGGCGCTGTTCCCGGCCGCTACCTCTCGTTCCACGGTCTCCAGCGAGACGATCGCGACTCTTCCAATCTTCGGCGTCCACTCCTCAGAGTAGTCGCCCCAGCGCCCTCCGGGGATCACGCCGGCGAAGGACGCGATGCTGTCGGCAACGGCTCTCTGCAGCCATTCAACCTCTCGGTCCAAAGCCACGAACGCGACGAGGCGACCCTCGAAATGCCCGCGCGATCCATCCCAGTACTCGCCGGTGAGATAATAAAGTCCCTGATCGCGCGCGTGAAATGCGTTGGCGGGCCAACGCCACTCGCGCTCGTGAGACCAGTCCATCGGGTGCGGCTTTCTGGTCGGGGCGAAAGCAACGTAACGATGCTGCTCGTCAAACGGGAGGTCGGTGGGACGCAGCAAGCGTCTGGTCGCGTCGAAGCCGTCCTGTCCGTATCCCAGTTCTACGCAGCCGCCGTGGCCGTAGATGACGGGAAGCCCACCCGCGACATAGACGTCGTGCTTGTGAACCAGAATTCCGTAGGGCGCCATCGACCCGATGGCACCTCTGGCACGAACGCAATTGGCGAAGGCGTCGAGGGGTTGTTCGGAAAAGCAGACCGCGGAATGAGGGCCATAGATCGTCGCGCGTTCCGGATTTCCTCGGAACGCGAAGCCGGGCCGCAGGACGCCCTCGCAGAGGATCTTGGCGAGCATCGTGGCGGGATGTACGTCGCCTATCCGACGAGTGGAATGGATCAGCCACTCGGTCATGTCGCTACGGGTCGCGAGGATCGCTCGGTACATTTCGCTCATCAGCCGCCAAGGCCGGCTAAGACTTAACCATCGGTCTCCAAATGTAACGCTGGCCAATAGCTTCTACGAAGGCACCCGGCACCTTCCGCAGCGCCACGTGCCGCGCGTCCGGAACGTCAACGATCGCCAAAGGAAATGACGATGCCGAAAGCGACGATGAAGAGCACGGATTTCGACGGCCGGCCCGCTCAGCACGTTTTCTGTCCCCGCTGCGGGGCCACTAACTCTCACTTGAGCGGACCGCCGCGCGAAGTGGAAAGTCAAGAAATGTTCAAGCAGGGCGCCGTCCAAGTGCCGGTGAAGTGCGAGCCAGAGGAGCATCCGTTCTTCGTCTACGTCGGCGACCACAAGGGCGACATCGTCGTTGTGGTGGATGAGGAGGACTATGACGCTGGCTGACGCGGCGAGGCTCAATGGGCGCTAGGTGCAAGACCACGAAGGCAGACGCCGCCGAGCCGACGTCTGCCTTCAGGAGACCATTTTCTGCAACGGAGCCCCGCCCGCCCCGCACTTCGCCGCGAGTTGACTACCAGTTGATAGTAGTGGGTTACCTCAGCGGAGGGTTCAAGTCCGCCGTTGCTTGCGCCAGTCAGTGATTGAGGCGGCCGCCTGCCTTACCTGATCACCGTGCTCCGAGACCCAAGCGCGCACCATTGACTGGATGACATCAGAGCGCGATGTCCCAAAGGCCGCCTGCATGCGGTCGACGACGAAGCGATGGTAGGCGTCGAGAGTTACAGACCACTGCTCGTTCTTGGCCAATGGGCGCGCCGAGAAAGTTTGGGGGCGATCACAATACGGGACAGGGCAAGATCTTGCAAGTAGTTATAGTGTATATCTACATTAGATTAAATGTTATCTGGAGTTCGACGGCAGGTTGCAAAAACGGTTGCTCCCCTGACCTTGAGCATATGAACCGGCGGGGTAGGATAAACCCCGGCCGAGGAGGCGGTAGCAGCCAATTGGAAACGGCCCTGGCCCCTGTCAGCAGCTAACCGCGACCCCGGCGGACGAGCGCTCATATGAAACCAATGTTCCTCGCGCGACTGTGGGACCGGATCCGAGGAAGTCGACCGACCGCAGTCATCTACTTTCATTCACCCTGCTTCGACGGGATCGTATCCGCCGTTCTAGCCTGGGATTTCGTAGAGGCGGTCCTCAAGTGGCGCGTCCGTGACGTTCAGGCCGTTAACTACCAGCGTCGCGCCACCTGGTTATCCGAGCGACTTAGCGAGCCCTGCGCAGTCGTTGACTTCCTCTATCACCCGCACGCCACCCTGTGGGCAGACCACCACTCGACCGCATTCCTGTCAGCAGAGACAAAGCGCGCCTTCGAGCGGAAGCGAAGTCCCTACCTCATCTACGACGACGCGGCTCCCGCCTGCGCGAAGTTGCTGTGGGATCGTTTAGCAATGGAGTTCGGGTATCAGACCGCGAGGTACACGGACCTGGTTTTGTGGGCGAGCAAGACCGACGCCGCCAGATATTCATCAGTTGGAGAGGCGATCGAAGGAACTGCCCCGGCCTTGAGGATCAATGCCTCGCTAGTTTACGGGGAGGAGAACGGGTACTCCGCGTGGTTGGTTCGGCAGTTGCGCCGGAAGCCACTGGACGAGGTCGCCGACTTACCAGAGGTGCGTCGGAGGTACCAGCGCTTCCAAGTCGACGTCGCGAAGGGGCTAAAGGTCTTCAGGGAGGGCGCCCGGCTGGACCAAGGAGTGGTAGTCTTTGACGTAGACGCAGCGGACACTATCGTGCCGCGGTACGCGCCCTATTACTTCTGGCCTGAGGCTCGCTACTCAGCAGGCGTGGTCAGGCGCGGTGGGAGCGCTACGATCACGGCGATGAGGAACCCGTGGCTTGAAGCCTCCGGCGTCCACCTCGGCAAGATGTTCGAGGAGTTGGGAGGGGGCGGACACGAACGCGTAGGGTCCGTTGTCCTTCGCGGGGTCGACGCATCACGAGCAGAAGTCGTCCTCGACCAAGTCTTAAGTAGCCTCCAGGAATCGTCGCGTGTCCGGTAGCTACTCGCGATGAGCGAGCGGTTCAATTTCTATGACGTCTACGGCTATCTGATCCCAGGTTTCGCGCTTCTCGCACTGTTCTACCTGCCGGTGGGAATTGCGTGCCACAAGGTCCCCGATGTCGGTTTTGCTGACGGCTTGGGTGGCCTTTTGGTTGCATACATCCTCGGTCACATCCTTTACGGGGTCACGGCCCTCGCGTTTCCATCCGGACGACGCGTTTCACGTGGCGAGTTCCGACAACCTTCCGACGACCTGCTAGACGATGCGCTTCACCCAGAGCGCGCCCGCCTAAACGTTGACATTAGGGCGAAGATCAAGGACTGGTTTGCCGTTGACCTCGGCCAGAATTTACCGGAGTCAGAACTACGCGAGGTCCGCGAGCGCGCTTTCCGTCTTTGCCGGGACCGATTGGTCATGGAGGATAAAGGAGCGTATGCCGAGCAGTTTCAGGGCATGTACGCCATGATGAGGGGGATTAGCGGCGCGAGCGTCCTCGCTGCGTATTACCTGCTCGGATGGCTCATTAGCATCGACATTTTGGTCGGAGTACCGGGACCAGTATTGGATCTCCCGATGATTCTAGCCTTAGCGGGCCTCGGAGTCGCGGCGCTGGACCTTTGCCTCAATCGATCCAAAAAAAGCGCGATACTCCCATCGGGTGGCGATACAGCTATTTCTACTAACCCGACGACACCCGTTCAACGAACGGGCAAACAGATGGATCGGCTGCTAAAGGGGGCTCGAAAACATTGGCCCGTGGCGTTCTTCTGGCTCCTAGTCGGGGCGGCCACGTCGGCCGGAATCCTCGTTGGCGTTAACAAGCCACTTTCGGGGCAGCCTAGCATGGTCGCTGGACTCGCCGCCAGCGTCGTCTTCCTATCTTTCAGGTGCTACACCGCCTTTCAGCACTTCGCGTCAACCTTTGCCGATACGGTCTATCGAAACTTTCTCGCGCTTCCAAAGAAGGCCTGAGTTGTAACGCCACCATCACGGTCGGCTCAGAACGGCCCAGTAGGCTCCGCCCTTTCGATCTCTTCTTTATTCAGTTCGTAGAAGTTGCAATACCGGCACAAGGAGAGGTCCGAGCTGAGGGGGAAGTGCTCCTTCGGTCGGCACTGATTCCTGTCGCAGTCGACCAGGTACTGCTGCATCGCCTTGATGCTGTCGAGAACCTCGCGCTCCTGCTCGCGAAGATCATCGTCCGTGATCGACGCGGTCTCCCGCTGCCCGGTCAAGAGGTACTCAAGTACAGCGGTCAATGGACCTTGCTTCAGGTCGCGCCGGCTTCTTACAAACAGGCCGTAGATTCTCAGCTGCCGGGCATGCAGCTCGCCTTCGTCTCCCGTTTTCCAGTCGACGATCTTGAACTCCCCATTTCCCAGCCGATACAGCAAGTCGGGCTGAGCGAATATTGTGTAGCCGCCGAGATGGAAGGTCGTCAGCTCCTGGTCCACGGATTTGACCTCCACAAAAGGCGCTTGAAGCGCCTGGCGATAGCTCTGTGACGCTATCAGATTCTCGAGGCACGTCTTGAGTTTCTCTCTGATTCTGTCAACGACGACACCTGAAGGCCCTGTCCCGTAGTAGAACTCATGAAGCATCGTGCGCCACTTGGGATTCCGCTCCCATAGTGCCTTTTTTTGCGATTCAACATAGGCTTGGTTCAAACCTTTCTTGCCTTCCTCAATAAGCGCGTCTGCTGAATAGGGTGCCTTTCCTCCACGTGCGTGGAGAATGGCACGCGACGCAAGTTCGTGAACCAAGCCGCCAACAAAGAGGTGGAGATTGGTAATCTTCTTTAGACGGTAGGCCAACTGCGCTTCCGGCGGCGCGTCAGACTCCCAGCCGTTGTGAGAGCCGTAATACTGCCAGTAGTATTTGCGCGGGCACTCCTGAAAAGTCGTTCGACGACTCTGCGACCACGAGAACTCGGGAAACTCCCGGCGTTCGTAGACCATATCCCTGCCTTCAGGTGGCGTTGACCGATCGGAGCCGAATCTGGGAGGGGCGTGAGGGCCCGATAGGGTGAAAATGCGGCAGCGAGGGGTCTTTTTGCGGCATTTCACTGTTTAGGATGTGCGGGGGGGGGGAGACCGCTTTCGGATCAAATGCGTATCCAGCCCCAATAGGCGCCCGCCGGTGCCTAACGGTGGATCAATGTCGTCGCAGACCCATGGTGCCGCTCTTCTTGTTGCGCGAGCTCCGCTTCCGTCGGCACGAGTTCGCCACGGAATGCCTTGCCGAGCGTTGCCTGCGTGAGGCGTTCCGTAAGAACCAAACCGCCGGTTAACCGTCGCTCAATCAGGCTCGCAAGGTCGCCCGTCAACTTAGAGTCCATCTCAAGCCCGCCATCACGACTATCACAGGTGCCTAATGGGAGGGAACCGACGATCGAAAACATCGAACAGTCTTTTGAGTCTAGCAACGACATCCGCCGTGGAGTTACAGAAGTACTTGTGGTACTTATCACTTGAGTCTCGTGACCGGCTAGCGCGCACCACGTACTTGGTGGCCGTTTTGCGAGCCACCTTCTCGAGTTCGGAAAGGGGAATCAGCCAACTAGCTTCGATAATTGTTGCTTCCCGGTTCAGGAGGACAGCCAAAAGGTGGGTTCGCTTGTTTCTCCTGAGGACGATCTCCCTCACCTCGAAGTGCACCACATTTCCTCGCTCCTGAGTGTTCCGCTTCTTGAGTGTGATGGTGCGAGCCTTCACCTGAAGCGGGAGCACGCGCCCCGAGTGCTTGTCGTAAACCAGAACATCAATGCCTTCGTCGTCCGCGAGTGGAGCGAAGGGTGCAAACCTACCTGATGATTCGAGGATCAGGGCGTTCGCAACGAGGTTCTCAGCCACTACGCCGATTTGAGTGCTGGTTGGTTTTTGCATGGGCCGAAGCAGGAGGAGAGGCCGGGATGCTGTCTAACGGACTGCGCTTGGGATGAAGCATGGTTGTGACAGATCAACTGACCTGGCTGGTGCCACCTTCAAGGACCCATTAGGAAGCTTGACCGGCTCACATTCCAAAGTACTTGAGTCCTCGCCAGAGCAGGTAGAGAACGGTAAGGCATCCGATCAAGAAACCGACGACACCGATCCCCGTCGCCCAAACGGAAGTCTTCTCAGACAGCTCCATCTCGACCGGAGTGGCGAATCCCTCGTCGCTGCGGATCCCGGAGTTTATCTGGTCGAAGGTGGTCGGCGGGTAGTACAAATAGGAAATCACGATCTGCTGGCCAGGAATCAACTTAGGAATAATGATGTCCTTGTTGCCAGCAGGAAGCTGTTCGACGGTGTACGGAACGCTCGGGTTGATATTGAACTGGTCCGGCAGAACGTTGTGCGAGACTCTCACATTGTTCGCGGGCTTCTTGCCGGCGTTTCGAATGACCACATCATGTGTGTGGATGACAACAGGTTGCTGGCCGGGGTTTCTAAGCGTGAAGGCTGAAACGTGGCCCCAGTGGCTGACAAGCTCGGCTTTTCCCTCGACGCGCTTGACGATGACTGCTCCGACAAACGCGCCGAGCAGGAACTTCACAGCGTCGAAGATCAAG
>WNFY01012701.1_pt1 | contig 11588 bp, 7 predicted proteins | sample 5400091 | NCBI WGS metagenome assembly WNFY01 (sample SAMN13153364, study PRJNA577476) | soil metagenome | isolation source: 60 cm soil or saprolite under grassland replicate 1 | place: USA:California | collected 2016-06-15
GCGACGGCGCGGTGGACGGCGCACTCCACGCCGCCCTTCAGATAGTAGAAGCCCTCGGGGGTGCGGCCGCGGGCGCGGTCGATGAACGGCGCGTCGTACTCGTCCACGTCGCTCATGATGAGCTTCGCCGAGTCGGCGTCGGTGCGGCCGACGAGCACGGTGGGGACGCCCATCACGTCGGCGGCGAGGCGCGCGGCGGTGAGGGTCCGGATGAACTGCGCGGTCGGCACGAGCACCTTCCCGCCCAGGTGGCCGCACTTCTTCTCGCTCGCCACCTGGTCCTCGAAGTGCACGCCGGCCGCGCCCGCCTCGATCATGGCCCGCATGAGCTCGTAGGCGTTGAGCGGCCCGCCGAAGCCGGCCTCGGCGTCGGCGACGATGGGCGCGAACCAGGGCGTGCCGTCCTGCCCCTCGCCGTGCGCGATCTGGTCGGCGCGCTGGAACGCGCGGTTGATGCGGCGGACGACCGCCGGCACCGAGTCCGCCGGGTAGAGGCTCTGGTCCGGGTAGGTCTGGCCCGCCGTGTTCGCGTCGGCGGCGACCTGCCACCCGGAGAGGTAGATGGCCTTGAGCCCCGCCTTCACCATCTGCACCGCCTGGTTGCCGGTGAGCGCGCCGAGCGCGGCGACGTAGGGCTCGCTGTGGAGGAGGTCCCAGAGTCGCAGCGCGCCCTGGTGCGCGAGCGTGTACTCGATCTTCACGGTCCCGCGGAGCCGCCCGACGTCGCGCGCTTCGTAGGTGCGCTCGACGCCCTCCCACCGGCGCGGATCGGGGTGCGCCGGCGCGGGGCCGCTGAGCGGGACGCCGTCGCCGGCCCGGACCTCGCCGCCGTGCGCCGACGCGGCGCCGCGCTGCTCCTCCGCGAGGAGCGCCTCGTACGCGGGCAGGGTCAGGAACTCGCCGAACTCGTCCGAGGTGGACATCCGCTCGAAGAGCTCGCGCGCCTTCGGGAACTTGCCCAGGGTGAAGCGGCGGTCGCCCACCTCGCGGTGGATGCGGTCCATCTCCTCCGCGACCACGCGGCGGAAGAGCTCCGCGGTCACCTTCCGCTGCGTGTCGTCGAGCGTGACGCCGTGGTGGATCCACTGCCACACCTGGGCGCGGCTGATCTCGGCCGTCGCAGCGTCCTCCATCAGGTCGTAGAGCGGCACGCAGCCGGACCCGCGCAGCCACGCCTCGAGGTACTGGATGGAGACGCGGATCGAGTGGCGCAGCCCCGCCTCGGTGTGCGTGCCGTCCGGCACCGCCAGGAGGTCTTCCTGCCCGATGCGCACGTCCTCGCGCTTCACGTGGATCTGGTTCGGCGTCTTCATGTGCTCGTCGAAGATCGCCTTCGCGACGGGCACGAGGCCGGGGTGTGCGACCCAGGTGCCGTCGTGGCCCGCCTTCACCTCGCGCAGCTTGTCGGCGCGGACCTTCGCGAGCGCGGCTTCGCTCGCTGCGGGGTTGTCCTTGATCGGGATCTGCGCCGCCATCCCGCCCATCGCGTGCACGTTCCGCTTGTGGCAGGTCTGGATGAGGAGCTGCACGTACGCGGCGAGGAACGACTTGTCCATCGTGACCTGCGCGCGGTCGGGCAGGACGAACTGGGGATCCGCGTGGAAGCGCTTGATGTACGAGAAGATGTAGTCCCAGCGGCCGCAGTTGAGGCCCGCCGAGTGCTCGCGCAGCTCCCACAGGATCTCGTCCATCTCGAAGGCGGCCGGCAAGGTCTCGATGAGACAGGTCGCCTTGATCGTGCCGCGCGGGATCCCGATCACCTCCTCCGCCCGCACGAAGACCTCGTTCCAGAGCCGCGCCTCGAGGTGGCTCTCCAGCTTCGGGAGGTAGAAGTACGGCCCCGTGCCGCGGGCGAGGAGCTCCTTCGCGTTGCCGTGGAAGTAGATCGCGAAGTCGAAGAGCGCGCCCGGCACCGCGCGCCCGTCCACGAGGACGTGCTTCTCGACGAGGTGCCACCCGCGCGGCCGGACGAACAGCATCGCGGTCTTGTCGGCGAGCGCGTACTTCTTGCCCGTGTCCGGCGCCGTGAGCTCGATCCGGCGGCGGACCGCGTCGCGCAGGTTGACGTGGCCCTGGGCGTTGTTCTCCCAGGTAGGCGAGCTCGAGTCCTCGAAGTCGGCCATGAAGACCGACGCGCCCGAGTTGAGGGCGTTGATGATCATCTTCCGGTCGGCGGGGCCCGTGATCTCGACGCGCCGGTCGAGGAGGTCGGGCGGCAGCGGCGCGACCGTCCACTCCGACGAGCGGAGGTGCGCCGTCTCGGCGAGGAAGTCGGGGCGCTCGCCGGCGTCGAGGCGCGCCTGCCGCTCGCGGCGGCGCGCGAGGAGCTCGTCGACGCGCCAGCCGAAGCGGCGCACGAGGTCCGCGACGAGCTCGAGGGCGGCGTTCGAGATCGCCTCGCGCTGTCGGGCGTCGAGCGGGCCGCGCAGCTCGACGCCTCTCGGCAGCGACTGCGGCGGCGGGACCGCGGCGACCCCGGTATCGGGAGAACCGCCGGTGCCGGGAGAACCGGCGGACCTGATGGACGTGGTGCCTGGAGTGCCGGTGGACCGGGTGCCGGGAGAACCGGCGCTCGACGACGAGGGAAGGATCGTGGCCATGCTTGGATGCCCCTTTCACTCGACAAAGTAAGTTGATTTGCATCAATGGCTAGACTCCGAGGGGTTTCGCGGAGTTAACGTGTCGCCGTGCTGTCAAGGCGACTCTGTAAAGCTGTCAAGCTTGTAAAGTGACGCGGCGGGCCGCAAAATCCCGCAGCTCGGAGGGTTCGGATGAGCGAGGTCACGCCTCTGGGGGCGAAGCTGCGTGCGCTCCGGCGCCGCGAGGGCCTCACGCAGGCACAGCTCGCAGAGCGCCTCGGCGTCTCGGCGAGCTACCTCAACCTCATCGAGCACAACCGCCGCCCGCTTCCTGCGCCGCTCCTCATCCGGCTCGTGGAGCTTTTTCACCTCGACCTGAAGCAGTTCTCGGCGGACTCGGACGCGCGCGCCGGCGCCGACCTGCTGGAGGTGTTCGGCGATCCGCTCTTCGACGCGCATGACCTCGCCGCGGCCGAGGTGCGCGACGTGGCGACTTCGTCGCCGCAGGCGGCGCGCGCGGTGGTGGCGCTCTACCGCGCCTACCGGGGTGCGCGGGACGCGCTCGAGACCCTCACCTCGAAGCTCTCCGAGCACGGCGCCGCCGGGATCGACTCGCGCCAGCCGACGGAGGAGGTGGCCGACCTCATCCAGCGCAACATGAACCATTTCCCGGAGCTGGAGGACGGCGCGGCGCGCCTGTGCCACGACGACGGCCTCGAGACCTCGAACCTCTACGCCGACCTGGTCGGCCATCTCGACCGCGTCCACAAGGTGCGCGTCCAGATCGAGCGCACCCGGGCCATGCAGGGCGCGGTGCGGCGCTTCGACCCGGAGCGGAAGGTGCTCTCGCTCTCGGAGGTGCTGCGGCGCGGCAGCCGCAACTTCCAGCTCGCGTTCCAGATCGGGCTCCTCACCCAGGGTGAGATCCTCGACAGGTACGCCCGCGACCCCGCGCTCACGAGCCCCGGCTCGCGCGCCCTCGCCCGCGTCGCGCTCGCGAACTACTTCGCGGCGGCGGTGCTCATGCCGTACGACCGGTTCCTCGAGGCCGCGCGCCTCGAGCGCTATGACATGGAGCTCCTCGGCCACCGGTTTCGCGCCGGCTTCGAGCAGGTGGCGCACCGGCTCACCACGCTACGCCGCCCCGGCGCGGAGGGCGTGCCGTTCCACATGGTCCGGATCGACATCGCCGGGAACATCTCCAAGCACTTCAGCGCCTCGGGGCTGCGCTTCGCGCGCTTCTCGGGCGCGTGCCCGCGGTGGAACGTCTTCGCCGCCTTCCTCACGCCGGGGATGATCCGGACGCAGCTCCAGCAGATGCCCGACGGCGCGACGTACTTCTGGGTCGCGCGCACGGTGCGCAAGGACGGCGGTGGCTACCACGCGCCGCGCACCGTCCACGCGCTCGCGCTCGGGTGCGAGCTCTCCCACGCGCGCAAGCTCGTCTACGCGGACGGGGTGGACCTCGCCTCGCGCGAGGCGGTCGTGCCGGTCGGCCTCACCTGCCGCCTCTGCGAGCGGATGGACTGCGAGCAGCGCGCCTTTCCGTCCCTGCAGCACCCGCTGCGCGTGAACGAGAACGTGCGGGGCGTGTCGTTCTACGCGCCCGTCGAGTGATCAGGCCGCCGCACCGGCGCCGCCGAGCCGCTCCGCGACCGCAGCCAGGGCGACGAGGTCGAGCGGCTTGTCGAGGACCGGTTGCGCCTGGGCGGCGAGGAACCGGCGGGCGTCCTCCGAGGTGGCGCCGCCCGTGATGAACACGACCAGTGCCGCCTGCTCGGGGTCGCGGCGCGCGAGCTCTCCGTGGAGGCGCTCGCCTCCCCCGACCGGCATCATGACGTCGCACAGGACGAGGTCGTAGCGCGCGCGGGAGAGCCGCAGGAGGCCCTCGTCCACCCCGCCCGCCGTCTCGACGATGTAGCGACTCGAGAGCCCGCGCGCGAGGGAGCGGAGGACCGCGGGCTCGTCGTCGACGACGAGGATGCGGCGCCTCCGGCCGACCGGGACGGAGCGCGGCGGGCCGCCCGCGTGGTGCGCCCTCGCGGGCGCCTCGGGCAGCTCGACGAGCGCGCGGGTGCCGCGCCCGACCTCGCTCTCGAAGCGCAGGTCGCCTCCCAGGCTCTGGACGAGCCCGCGCGAGACCGCGAGGCCGAGGCCGGTGCCGCCGCCGAAGGGCTTCGTCGAGAAGAAGGGCTCGAAGATGCGGCGGAGCACCTCCTCGGTCATGCCGCTGCCGTTGTCCTCGACGGCGAGCCGGACGCGGCCCCCCCCGCGCGACGCCGTCACCCGCACTTTTCCGTCGCCGCGGTCGGCCGGGATCGCCTGGACCGCGTTCACGACGAGGTTCACCGCGATCTGGACGAGCATGCTCTCCTGCCCGAGCGCGAGGACGTCCTCCGGCACGTTCGCCTCGAGCGGCACGCGCTGTCCGCAGCGCGCCCGCGCGGTCCGCAGGCTCTCCTGCGCGACCCTGGCGAGGGACACCGCCTCGACCGCGACCGGCGCGGCCGCCAGCCGGCTCGCGTCGAGGAGCTGCCGGACGATGCGCGCGATGCGGTCCATCGCGGTGAGCGACTCCGAGACGCAGTCCCCGGTGTCGGCCGGCCACGCGCCGTCGTCGGTGCGGCACTCCGCGAGGTACTTGAGGTTCGCAGCCACCACCGCCGCCGGGTTGTTCACCTCGTGGGCGACGCCCGCGGCGAACTGGCCCAGCGCAGCGAGCTTCTCGGCCCGGTGCAGGGCTTCCTGCGCGCGCGCGAGGTCCCGCGTGCGGTCGTCCACGAGGCTCTCGAGCCGCAGCCGCAGCTCGGCGAGCGCGCGCGCGTCGGCGGCGAAGCGGGCGGTGAGCGAGTAGCCCACCGCGCCGATCGGAACGATGAACCCCAGGTCGATGAGATACGGACTGTTCAGGACGCCCGAGGCGGCGAGCGCGTCGTTCGTCGCCATGGCGAGGAGGAAGGCGAGGGCGAAGAAGTGGAGCGCCGCCTGCGGCACCCCGCGGCGCCAGGCGAGCGCGTAGCGCGCGGTCACATAGCCGACGAACCCGATCACGAGCGCGTAGACGAGCTCGCCGAACGCGGTGGGGACCGCGTCCTTGTAGGAGATCCCGAACGGCGCGAACGTGTGGACGCGCACGGCCCCGCCGTAGAAGATCTCCGGGACGAGCGCGAACAGGGTCAGCGCGAGCGGGACGACGGCGAGCGCCGTCCGGGCGCGGCTCGGGCGCACGCCGAGGTGGGTGTCGGAGTAGCGGAGCCACGCGAAGAGGTGGACGCCCGCGCACACGAACTGGGCGCGCGACGCGAGGACGACGAGGCTGTCGGCGGCGATCACAGCGGTGGGCACATCGAGCGCCGCGTACCCGGCGACTGCAAGCGCGGCGAGCGAGAACCAGCGCAGGTCTCGCCAGCCGGGCGCGAGGGAGAAGCGCCGCGACAGGGCGGCCACGTAGACCGCCAGCGCGGCGGCCATCAGCGCGATCGTGGCGGCGACGGTCATGGCGGGACGATATCGAGGGCTCCCGTCGTGCTCATTTCACGGAGCGTGCCGGGTCCTGATCGGGGCGAATCAGCCTGGTCGCGGCGGGTCGTCCTCGACCCCGAGTCATGGACGCGCCACATCTTGTTACCCGAAGACGGCCCTCACCACCAGGACGGAGGCCGTGAAGCCCACCGCGTCGGCGATGAGGCCGGCCGCCAGCGCTTGCCGGTGCCGGGTAATCCCGACCGCGCCCATGTACACGGCGAGCACGTAGAACGTGGTCTCGGTGGACCCGGCCATCACCGACACGAGATGGCCGGCGTAGCTGTCCGGTCCCTCGCTTCGGAGTACCCCTCCCACCACCCCCAGCGCCGCGCCGCCCGAGAGCGGGCGGACGAGGATCATGGGCAACACGGCCGCCGGGACGCCGATCGCCGCGGTGCCGGGAGAAAGCAGCCGGGCCAAAAAGTCCATGGCTCCCGAGGCATTGAGCATGCCGAGCGCCACGACGATGGCCACGAGCGGCGGGATGACGCGCACCGCGGTCTCGAAGCCCTGGCGCGCGCCCTCGACGAAGACGGGGTAGACCTTGACCCCCTTCGACAGCGCGTAGAGCGGGATGCCGGCGAGCAGGAGCGGCACCGTCCAAACGGACACGATCTCGAGCGCGCGGCGCAGCACTCAGCTCCCCTCGCCGGCGGTGCCGTCCGTCGGGAACGTCCGCGCGAGCACCTTCGCGCTCACGACACTCGCGGCGGCGGCGCAAGCGGTCGCGAGCATCGTCGGCCCGATGATGTCGCCGGGGTTGCGCGCGCCGGCGGCGGCCCGCAGCGCGATCACCGTCGCGGGGAGCAGCTGGAGCGAGGCGGTGTTGAGGGCGCAGAAGAGCGCCTGCGCGTCGGTGGCGGTCCCGGGGCGCGGGTTCAGCTCGTCCAGGCGGCGCATCGCCTCGATGCCGAAGGGCGTCGCGGCGTTGCCGAGCCCGAACAGGTTCAGCCAGAGCGTCATGATGCCGACGAGGCCGATCGACAGCGTCACCGCGGTCTGCGCAGAGGTTGCGATGGCGGGCGTGAGGGCGCCCATCTTGCCGCCCAGCGCGGCCGCCACGACGGACGTGGCGACGAGCAGGACCCAGATGAAGCTCATCCGCGAATTCTCGGGGGCGCCGACGGCGAAGGCGAGTTTTTGATAGACAAGGAACCGATGCCGACGCCCTCTCGATTGATCGCGCTCGTCGCCGTCTCGATCGCCGTCTCGAGCGCCGCCGACACGGCGCCGCCGCCGGCGCCGGCCCGCGCTCCGCTCGCGAGCGTGCTCGACGTCGCGCGGCCGAAGACGCCCGAGTGGTTCGGCGTCTACCTCATGGGGAAGAAGGCCGGTTACTCGAAGCAGTGGGTCGGCGTCGAGGTGCGCGGCGGGAAGCGCGTCCTCGTCGCGCGCAGCGAGTCCACGATCTCGGCGGTGCTCGGCACGCGCGCGGTGAAGCGGGCGCAGGAGGACGAGAAGCTCTACGAGCCGCGCGCGGAGGGGCGACTCGTCGCCTTCTCCAGCCGGCGCGCGGGCGACGGTGGGGATCGCACGGTCGAGGGACGCTGCACGCCCGAGGGGTGCACGGCGCTCCTCGTCGCAGAGGGACAGCGCGAGGAGCGCAAGCTCCCGCCCGTCGCCGAGACGGCGGAGCAAGCCGACCCCATGCGGCTCGCGCTCGCGCGGCGCGGCACCGTGCGCGGGGAGCAGCTCGACCTCGAAGCCCTCCGCGTGAAGCAGATGGAGGATCGGTACGTCGGGACCGAGCGCGTGGCGGGCGGCGGCGTCGAGACCGTGCTCAGTGTGGTCGAGGAGCTCGAGGTGGGCGACCGCGTCGCGGCGCGCGTCTCGATCGCGCCCGACGGACGCCTGGTGGAGCTGCGCCTCGGCCAAGGCATCGTCGCGAAGGCCGAGGCGGAGGACACCGCGAAGCGCCTCGACAAGGTGGATCTGTTCGGGATGACCCGCGTGAACGTGCCGGCGCCGCTGCCGCGAACGGTGCCGGGCAGCGTCGTCTTTCGCCTTCGGGGCGTCCCGAAGGAGTTCCAGGCGCCCGACGCGCGGCAGGCCTGGGCGAGCGGGCCGGACGCGACAGTCGTCCTCACGGTCGCGGCGCGGCCGCCCGCGTCGGCGGACCCGCGGCGCGACGCGCCGCGCGCGCACGGGATGCCGAAGGGGCTCGAGGACCTGCTCCAGGCGACGCCCGAGGTGGACGCGGACGCCCCGCAGATCCGGAAGCTCTCGCGCGAGGTGGTGGGCGACACGCGCGGCGTCTACGCAGCGAGCGTGAAGCTCGCGCACTTCGTCTTCGAGCGGCTCGAGAAGGCGTACGGCGTGTCGCGCGACCGCGCCACCGAGGTGCTCGCGCTCGGGAAGGGCGACTGCACGGAGCACGCGCTCCTCTTCACAGCGCTTGCCCGTGCCGCCGGCATCCCGGCGCGGCAGGTGCACGGCCTCGTCTACGCGCGCTACGACGACGGCGTGCCGGCGCTCTACTGGCATGCGTGGGTGGAGGTGAAGAGCGGGGACGAGTGGATCGCGCTCGACCCCACCTTCGACCAGCCGGTCGCGGACCCCACGCACATCGCGCTCGGCCGCGGCACCCAGGTGGACACCGTCGCGCTCCTGGGGGTCCTCCAGGTCGTGAGCGCCGAGGCACGGCCGGCGGGTTGAGCACGCGGGTGAGATTGACGCCGGCGCCCCGAGCCGCTGTGATGGCGCCCCACCTCGGCAAGGAGAGGGCCCCATGACCGGCCTCGATCACGTCGCCATCCTGGTCTCCGATCTCGACGCAGCCATCCGGCTCTACCGCGACGTCTACGGGCTCGAGCTGGCGGAAGTGGAGGAGGTCCCGACGGAGAAGGTGCGGGTCGCCATCTTCGGCCACGGTGCCGGGAGAATCGAGCTCGTCTCGCCGACGGGTCCGGACAGCCCCATGGCGAAGGCGATCGAGCGCCGCGGCGAGGGGCTCCACCACGTCTGCCTCGAGGTGCCCGACATCGCGAAGGCGATGGCCGCGCTCAAGGCCAGCGGCGCGCCGCTGCTCGACGAGACGCCGCGGCGCGGGGCCGGTGGCGCGCAGGTCGCCTTCGTCCACCCGAAGGGAAGCCGGGGCGTCCTCGTCGAGCTCCGGCAAGGCGCGGCTTCCGACCATCCCTGAGAATCCTTGACCGCCGCGCGCGGCGCGTGCTTAAAGAGCCGGAATTTCAGCGAGAGAGCGCCTGCCCGGCGCTCCGCCTCAGGGGTCCCTATGTCCCGGCTGCTCGCCGCGCTCCTCGCGGTATCGATCCTCCTGCCGGCCGGCGCCCGCGCGCAGGCCACGGCGGCGCCGGCGAAGAAGGACTCGCCCGCCTCGCAGCCCGCGAAGTCCGCCGCGATCGCGCAGGCGCAGCAGCCCTCCAGCGCCGGAGCGCCCGCGAGCACCCCGCCCGCCGCGGCGCCCGGCGCGGCCACGCTCGACCCGGCCACGCGCGACCTCGTTCGCCGCGAGGTGGAGAAGGCGAAGGAGGAGATGCGGGACGAGATGCGCGCCGAGATCCAGGGCGCGCAGTCCGCACGCGAGTTCATGGAGACGACGGCCGCGGGCGAGCGGCCGAAGCTCGACTTCCTCCAGCTGAACGGTTACCTGCGCGTCCGCGGCGACCTCTTCGACAACCTCGACCTCCATCGCTCCGCCGATCCGTCCGGCTACTACCTCTTCCCGCGCCCGCTCCGCGACGCCGACAACCGCGGCACGCTCACGAGCGCGAACATGCGCTTCCGGCTCGAGCCGACCCTCAACGTCTCGGAGCAGGTCCGCGTCCTCGCGCAAATCGACATGCTGGACAACATCGTCCTCGGCTCGACGCCCCAGGGGCTCTTCGCGCACAGCGAGGCCGTGGCGTCGCCGTTCGACGCGCGCACCCAGGTGCCGCCCGCGAACGGCGTCAACGCGGACCGCAACGCGATCGAGGTGAAGCGCGCCTGGGCCGAGGTGCAGACGCCCGTCGGCCTCCTCTCCTTCGGGCGCATGCCGTCGTCGTGGGGGCTCGGGATCCTCTCGCACGCGGGGAGCGGTATCGACGACGACCTCGGCGACAGCGTGGACCGCCTCCAGTTCGCGCTCACGCCGCTCAAGACCCCGCTCGGCCAGCTCGTGCTCGTCCCGATGTACGAGATCGTCGCGACCGGCGTCACCTCGCAGGACCTCCGCACCGGGCGCGGCCTCGGCCAGCCGTTCGACCGCGATCCCGCCGACGACGCGAAGGCAATCGGCCTCAAGGTCGTGCGGATGGACACGGACGAGGAGGTGAAGCGGAAGCTCGAGCGCGACGAGGCGAGCGTGTCGTTCGGCGCCTGGTACATGTACAAGTCGCAGACCTACGAGTTCCCGCAGTGGGTGAACGGCGGCGCGACGCCGACGGGCTCGACGACCGCGCCCGCCTCGAACCCAACCTCGCCGCCCTCGACGGGCCAGTCGAACGACGCGAGCAACGACCCCGTGGGCTCCGCGGTCCGGCGCGACGCGTATGCGCACACGCTCGACCTGTGGGGCCGCTATCAGTCGCGGCGCTTCCGCTTCGAGGCCGAGATCGCCGGCCTGTACGGCCAGATCGGGAACGCCTCGATCGATCCCACCGGAGCGGGCATCGGGCCGGTGCTCCTGCGCCAGTTCGGCGGCGCGGCCCAGGCCGGCTGGAAGCTCGCGGACGGCAAGTTCACGCTCGGGGGGGAGGTCGGGTTCGCGAGCGGCGACTCGAACCCCGGCTTCGGCAACCGCCCAGGCCGCGGCTGCACGAACGTTCTCGATTCGCAGACCGGCCAGACCCGCGTGGTCTGTAGCTCGCCGCAGGTGAACCCGGGGGACATCGACGGCCCCCAGTTCGCCAAGGGCGACAACGTCCTCGACATCCGGAACTTCCGGTTCAACCCGGCCTACCGGGTCGACCTCATCCTCTGGCGCGAGATCCTTCAGGGCGTGACCGACGCCTTCTACGTGAAACCGACGGCGCGCTACGAGCTCATCGAGGGGCTCGCGGCGCAGGCCTCGCTCGTGTACTCGCAGGCGATGTACGCCAGCTCGACGCCGTCGATCGTCCACAAGCCGCTCGGCATCGAGCTCGACGTCGGCCTCTCGTACCAGTCGGACGACGGGTTCATCGCGTTCGCGAATTACGGCCTCCTGCAGCCGCTCGACGGGCTCGGATACGCGCCCAACGCGAACACGCTCGGCCGCGACACCACCCGCGCGCACGCCATCCGTACCGGCCTTGCCGTGAAGTTCTGACGCGCTGATCGCTCCGGCCGCCGGTTGCGTGGCCGCCGCTCACATTGACGGCACCCCGGTGGTTGACGGCACCCGGTACCGTCCCGCGCCGGGACAGCGCGCTCGTAGGCGAGCGTCGGACGCTTGCGGCACTCGCGCGCCTGGGCGTGCCGCGCCTGGACGCGTTGGACGGGTTGGACGTGCCGGTTGGACGTGCCGGGTGGACGTGCCGGGCAAATAGCGTTCCGGGCAAAACG
>WNFY01006284.1_pt1 | contig 11587 bp, 5 predicted proteins | sample 5400091 | NCBI WGS metagenome assembly WNFY01 (sample SAMN13153364, study PRJNA577476) | soil metagenome | isolation source: 60 cm soil or saprolite under grassland replicate 1 | place: USA:California | collected 2016-06-15
GTAACTAATGGCGCAGGCGCGCGCCGGTAAAGAAGCGCAAATGAAGCCAGCAAGATCAGCGCGACCAGCGCGGTTACTGTTGCGGGGCGTGTAAAGATTCCAAGGTTCCATGTTCCAGCCTTCAAGCTCGGGAGATAACGTTTTAGGCTAGAGCTAGCTCTATGCAGTGCTATCACCCATCCCCCACCGCGGACGGTACTGACCTCATGTGAGCCCTCCCTAACGGTCGGGCTACTGCCCCGAACTTCGGCGACGATTTCAGCGCCGACAGCCCGGAACTCAGGATCGACAATCGGCGCGACTGCCAGCGCGGGATCGCGATAAACGACATCAACGTTCGGCCAGGTTTCTGAGAAGCGCAGTCCCAGCTCAATGCTACGTCCGTCACTGAGTTCAACCTGCTCTTTGTATTCCGCCTGACCGTCAGGAGGCGGCTCGATGGAAAGAAACAGCAGGCGCACTTCCTGCTCGCTGAAGACTTCAATGAAACCAAGCTTCTCGGTCTGGCTGATGCTCAAGGAAAGCTCGCTCATTTCGGAACTGACCTTCTGCGAGCCGAGCACGAATCCATTGACCGCGATGCGCAACTCGTGTGGCCGGTGTTCGATAACTTCTTTGAATTGCCGGCGAGACCTTCTGGTAAACGCCACCGCCGAACTCGCGCCCGATCCGCGCGGGCCGCCGCCTCCACCGACATCTCTGTCTGGTCCGATCCGATCGGTGGGATTGCGCTCAGAGAGTGGCGGCAGACCCAACAGGCGATTCACTTCGTCGAGACAACTCGCACAGGTGACCACATGGCTGAGAATTTTGTTGTCGAGCGTGCCTTCAGTTCCCGGCGCGAACTGTTGCCGCACTTCTTCTTTCGACAGACAAGTCGTGCCGTTGGTCGCGAGGATCGCGCGACGCAACTGGGCCAGTGCGTCTTCCGTAGATGAAGTGTCTCCCGGATAAGCAATCGTCGTGTCCGACGTGGAGTTAATGAAGGTGAGGCTCTCGCGATCGTCGAGATAGAGCCTGACTTCGCGGCGCGCGATGCGCAGCCATTGGTCGACGGCGGCGCAGTTGGTGCGCAGGATGCGAGCAATCTCGCTCGGATAGTAGCCGTGAAAGAAACGCAGGATGAGCACGCCGCCCGCCTTAATCTGTGAGAGATGCATGTTGCGAAGCATGGTGTAGAAATAGCCGTCGATGTTGTAGAGCCGATCGGTTTCCGGATGGCTCAAGGTGAACTGGATGAAGATGTCGTGAACCAGATCCTCGGCGCGCGCGCGGTCGTGATCGGTGACTTGCAGCGCCCACGACAGCAGCCGCTCATAACGCTGCATGAACAGCTCTTCGTGGGTCGGCGATGGCGATTGAAGCTTTAGCATTGCCTGTGGTCTGACGAAATCGATGGAGTGGATGTTGATCCTACTGCCGGGCTTTGGTCGCGCCTTCAGCCCATAGGCACGATCCGCCCGGATTCTACGACTCTTTCAGCTATATAACGCTCGAAGACGACCTCAACCAAAATGAAAGGACAGATTTTTTCGGATTTTGGGTTTTTCTGGACAATTTTTGAGATTGTGGCCGGTTACGAGAAGGTAGTCTCTTGAGGCTGGGAGTGCTGCATATATATAAGGAGAGCCTGACGCCTTACAAACAGGCAATCAGACCATGCTGACCAATTAGGAGGAGCGAACTCACACTATTTCATTTTCCGGATCGATTTGACTGCCAACTTGCTAAACACCTGAACGGAAAGTGACGGAAACACCGAGGGGAGTCCTTCTCGCGTTGGTTGGTTTCCTCTTTTTTCGAGGACATGAAGTTGGATCAACTTAGCCCCCGTACGCTCTCCTGGCCCCAGTTTGTTGTCTTTAAGAAGAGAGCTGTATTCCCACACTGCACCCTTCCCGCGTTGATCGTTATCCGAGTTCAGGATTTCCGCTTCGTCGGGCGTAATTCTGAGTACGCGCACTATGATTGGCCCCTTAAGCGTTTCATCGGACGTATTGACAAGGCAGACTTTAACAGAAAGAGTACTGCTCTTGCTGTCATATTCTTGGTCACCAAATTCAAAAACCAACTTTTGCGTAGTGTCGTCGAGGTTCTGAAACTCCCGCGTATCCTCGCCGATTGCGGGTCGATTAACCGTAATCGGGGCCGTCCATACCTGGGGAACGCCACTACGGTTGTCGATCCACAACGCAAAGAAGACACCGTCAGCTGCAGCTAGACCCGCGGTGTCACCACCTTTGAAGTACGATCGGCTTGGTCCAACCACAATGTACAGCGTTTTCCGTGGTGACTCATAGTCGCCACCACCGAAGCTATTAAACTCCAGAGCGCGTGCCTTAATTCCATTGTGAGAAAACGGTGCGTCCGACAGTTTGACGCTAGGGGTGAAAGAATTTCCTCCGTCAAATGACGCAGCAAAACGAACCCACCAGTCTTGATTGTTAGGGCTATCGCGTCGGTCGTACCAAGTCACACCTACTACTCCTTCTCGATTTACGGCAACCGTTCCCATGAAGTTATCCGGTCCCTTTCGGCCATCTGAAAAGGCTCGATCATCATTGACTACGGTAGGCTCCGACCAAGTCATTCCCTTGTCGGCAGAATAGGCGAGAAGAATCTCAGAACGCCCGGACCGCCCATCCGTCCAAACAGCATATATGCGATCGCGAAACGGTCCCCTGCTTTGATCCACGCCGAAGGAACTTGGGCCCATTTGTGCTCGCGGTGGTGCAGTCCTTCTGGCTACTGTTGTCGCGGTCAAAAAGCCATTTCCACCGTCCTCGGACCGTATAATTTGCAGCAGCGATGCTTGGGATCCATGCATTTCGAGATCTGTAAATGGCGCGATGTAAGTACCATCTGAGAGAACAACACCGTTTCCTTGGTAACCAGTCCTGTGCCCCGCCGTAGGTGTCAAAATCGCTTCTAAAAAATTCTCTCCATTGTCCTCTGAGATAAAGATCGAAGCCCCAGATATCCTCTCGCCGTCCATCGACCGCATTACTCTATTGCCGTGTATATAGACACGTCCCCGGTACTTCTCAGAGGCGCAGTCTACGGTTATGTACTCTCGGTCCATATATGGGAGTATCGTAGGACGGAGCCAATTTTTGCCGCCGTCGCCCGAACGGTACAGAAGAGTTTGCCACCGAGGCCGCGGTCCAGCTGATTTAAGAAGCACCGAATATGCGGTGCCATCACACCCAAAGGCAACAGCCGGGTCGCCGAAGTGGCCGCCCTCTCTTCCGATGACCAGTGTCGACGTCCAAGATTTCCCACCATCGAAAGAAACATAGGTTACGACACTGTAATCGCCTTTGCCGGGGTCAAGGAACATTGATCCCGCCAGCAAATGCCTGGCGTCTTGGGGGTCTGTAGCCAACACAACCTCGTTGTGTTCCCAGTCAGAATGTTGAGCACTGGTCTGAACATTCGGTCCAACGATGATGCTCTGTTGGCTCCAAGCAGTGCCACCCAGTACAGTAATTGAGACTATGATCGCGAAACACTTCATCTTGTTTTCGCTATATCTGAGTGTGGATCGAGTAGCCTCGTTCACGAGACTCAAAACCACCGTGGGAGAGCGAGCGGTAATCTTCCACTAATTTGGGCAGCAGCCCCTGGACTCGACGCAGCGACATCAACGGCGGAAGTTTAATCGAGCCGACAATCGAGCGTACTACGAAACGAAGAACGCTCGTACCTTTTACGCAGCCTGTCTCCATGACCGACACTTTCTCAGCAAACCTTCAACCTGCGCATCTCATGAGAGGCGCTCCGACGAATGATGTGCTCAGGTTCCGGCCCACAAATATCAGAGTGATCAATCGTCGCGATGAGCGCCTCGATCGCCACCCGTGTTGCTTGCTCAAGGAAGGATACCCGTAGATAATCACACCACCCATTACGATCAGTCGCCGTTTCCCATACTAGAAGCCGAGTTTCATCGAAAACTGCATTGAACGCGCGCCGCCGATCTGATAAAGGGAATTCATACCACCCAGGGTTCTATCCAAGGTTGACGTTGGAATACCAAAAGTCCCCGAGCTGAGAGTTGTATTGTATCCACTGAACTGCGGATGGTTAAAAACATTAAATACCTCCCACTTGAATTGGAGGTACCAGCGCTCACTGAGATTGAACTTGCGTCCTAGAGCCATGTTCAATTGGTAGATGTTCTTTCCAGTAATGACGTTGCGACCCAGCGTCCCCTGTCGAGCGAAGATTGAGGATGAGCCTGAGATAAAAGGTGGCAACTGGAAAGCGGCGCGATTAAGCTTCCGACCTCCCGGAACGGCCGGATCGTTGATCCAAAACGGCATGCCGGGAACCCGGTCAGGACGAATACTTACCTGGGTACCATCTGAGAGGGTCAATTGACCAGCAACCACGTCAAATGGCTGTCCCGATTGCGCGTACACAACGGAGTAGAGAGACCAATCGCGGAACAGCAGGCTTAAGACTGGTCCGGCCTTGAATCGAGGCACATCATAACTAATCGCTGCGTTAAAGTTATGGCGAACATCGAAATTTGCATTGCCTCGCTGAACTGTACCAGGCACGATTTCACTTGAAACTTCGTCGATGGCGTGCGACCAGGTATAGTTCACAAGGGCCTGAAGCCCGTGCGACAGCCGACGCTGGAACTGAGCCTGCAGCGCCTGGTAGTTTGAGGTTGGGCCATTATAAGTATAGTTGATATTGCCAAAATTAGGATTCGGCCTGCTGTTACCACCTGGAGGAATCTGATTTAGCCTCTGTGTCGTGAGCAGTCGACGTCCGGCTGAGGCTACGTAGGAGAGTGAGAGCGACTGGTTACCACCTAATGACTGCTGCAATGCGAAATTCCATTGCAAAGTGTATGGCAATACCAGGTTTGGGTTGAGGCCATAAAGCAAATTATTGGTTGGCAACATTAGCGTCGGAAAGCCTGGGGGCTGGGCTTGTGCCGGCGGAACGGGAAAAGGCACATTGGAAAGGAAAGAAGACGTGACGAACGGATACACTCCGAATCCTGTTATGGCCTCGCCGGTACCAAGGTCATAATAGACACCAAAACCACCGCGCAACATCGTCTGCCAGCTTGTCTGGCGCAACTGGTAGGAAAATCCGACGCGTGGCGCAAAGGCTGTGTACAACGTCCTGTAGAACGGTGTAGCAGATGGGGATAGAGTGGCCGTCTGCAGTTCGTTGATACTGCTAATGGCTACCACTGCTGGCGCTTTCCCATCGGCATCGTGAGGGGCGGGGTTAAGCTCCCAGCGCAGCCCGAGATCGAGGGTCAACCGCCGTGACGTTCTCCAACTGTCCTGAGCATAGAGCGAATAGTTGTCAAATCGGGGGCGCGCTCCCTGCCTTGCTACAATCGAGAAGAAATCTAGCGTTCCACTGGTGAGTCCGGCTTGACTTAGGATCTGTAGGCTCGGGTTGTACGGCGAAGGTCCATAGGTCGGAGCGAGGCGGCGGTAGTCGAATCCGAATTTGAACTGGTGCGCACCTCTCACCCACGAAATGTTGTCCACTAAATTGATCTGCCGTTGATAGGTGTCCACCTCAGTACCGACGTCAGCGATTATCACCTTCGGCTGTCCGGGAAGCGAAAGGAAGAATCGTCCCCATGCCGGCCCGGGTCCGTTGTACCCGAGCAACAAAAGGGACGGATCAATTGGAACTGCTCCACCGAAGTTATCCAGGGAGTCGGTCCGTCTCCCACGGCTAGAAGTCCAATTGGCTCTTAGTTGATTATTCAATCGCGGGGTCAAGAATTGGTCTGTTCCAATAGTTATCGTGTGGGTATTATTCCTATCGCCAGCCACTGCCATCAGTACCCGAGTCAGACTAGAAGAAGGAGTTTGACTGTACCGCCCGAACAACGTGAGTTTGCTATTGACGATATGGTCCAGACGAACGCTGGTGGCATCGAAGCTCGACGGACTTGAATAGCTTCCGACGAACGGCGCAAAACCTGAAGGCGACCCGGTGTTGGTTGTCGTTTCAGGCCCGGTTGGGAGGGAAATCATATCCATAAAGGGTCGCAAAGCTGGCGCTGTGAGCTGGCGTAGACGGAGTGATGGCACGATGGTGTTGGCCGCAACCGGGAGGCGTAGCCGTAGCCCTTCGTACGAGGCAAAAAAGAACGTCTTATTACGGCCGTTGTACAACCCAGGAACGCGAACCGGACCGCTGAAGGTGCCACCGAATTGGTTTTGACGGAGAGGTGGCTTGGCTGCTGGAACTTTGTTAAACCAGTTCCTCGCGTCAAAGATATCATTGCGAAAGTAATCAAATACCGTTCCATGAAACTGGTTCGTGCCTGAGCGAGTGACGAGTTGCACCTGGCCCCCCGGCTGACGACCGAACTCAGCCGAGTAAGTGGACGTCTGAAGCTTGAACTCTTCTAGGGCATCGATTGAAACTAGGCTTGCCGTGGTACCCAAGGCAGTCAGGTTCGGCAGTGTTCCAGCCAGTTTCTGACTGAAGGTTTGGCTGCTGTCGCCTGCTGAATTCGTAACGCCCGTATTGGCGCTGACGCCGTCCACTGTAAAATAGTTAGCGTTATTCCGCTGCCCGTTCACGCTGAACTGTCCGGCGTCGCCGCTGCCCGTTTGTATTATGACCACTCCGGGAGTGAGGAGAATCAGAGACTGGAAACTACGCCCATTCAGAGGCAGGTTGCCGACGAATTTACGATCAATAACTGTTGCAACCGCCGGCGATTCATTAATCAGCGGTGCATCACCGGTTATGTTGACCGTCTCGCTAACGGTACCGGTTTGCAGCGGTAATTGGAGCGTCTTTTGATCGCCAACATTAAGCACGACACTATCGACTTGCACAATCTTGAAACCATCGTGCTGTGCTCTGACGGTGTACGTGCCTGGCTGGAGGAGGGGTACCGTAAAGTAGCCTTCATCGTTGGTCACCGCATCGCGCTTCAATCCAGTCGCGTCACTGACGATCGTGACGTTGGAATTTGGAACCACGGCGCCGTTCTGATCTGTGACCGTACCGCTGAGCGTAGCGGTTGCGGTTTGCGCCGCAATCGGCAAAGAGCTAAGGGCAAAGAGCAATGTGGCACAGAGCAGAAAGCTCAGGGCGAAGGGGCGTCTATAATTCATAGTGTTCCTCCAAGAAAACCAGAAGTCAGAGCTCCGAAGTCAGAGTCAATCCACAGATTCGCAGATTCCGCCGATTCAAAAGAATCCTTGATTGTTTAGGCGAGCACTCGCTAAGCCCTCACCCTTGCCCTCTCCCAGAGTGAGAGGGAATTACTGCTTACTAATTACTGCCGCAAGTTGTTCCGCACGCCGCAGCGACCGCGAGAATTGCGGACCTTGCAGATCCGATGCGTTTCCAGTCTGCGACTTAATGGCAAACGCGGAACTCACTATGCGGTCGTTGGCAGCACAGACCTCAAATAGTCTCTCGATTGCGCGCAAGAGATCAGCGTCGCTGCTGATCTCGATCTTTTCCTCGCCGCCCTGGATTGAAGACGCCGGAAAAACCGGCTGCAACTCCTGTCGCAGGCTCGCCGTCTCCTGCCGTACTGACTGCGCGTGAGCCCTTACGATCGCCAACCACTTCGCGCGCGCATCGGGAGCGAGCGTACTGAGTTGCTCCGGCGAAAACCTTTCCGCGAGCCGCTTGATGGCCCAGGCGTGTGTCATCACCTGAAGCGAGCGGTTGACAATGCGATTAGCAAAGCGCGTAACTTCCTGATCGACCTGACCGGCAGCAACACCTTTCGAAGAAAAATACCGGCGCAACTCAGCGTCGGCGGTGATGGACCGAGCGCCTTCCTGACGCTCAATTGAGATTGATTCGGGTGAAGACTTTGCGGCGGACTGTCGCTTCAGAGCTTCCGCTACAGTATTGATTTCGATTCGCACGGCGGGGTTACTTCTCACGGAATCCAGCGCGCGAAGTAGTTGACCTTTTCGCACATCTGTATCAACCAACCCTTCGACCCGCAATTGTCCTTCGCGTGTGCGCGTGACGGTTACTTGCTCGCCCAGATCGGCCCCGGCTTGATGCAAGAGACCAAGCACTTCGACTTCAAGCTCAGGTGTGGCGGTGACTGGTGAAGGCGTCAACGCCGAGGGCGAAACGCTAGCGGCTTCGGGTTTCGAGGTTGGCGTTTCGCCTTTAGCTGATGAAAGAAGCTGAGGTTCCGGCTCAAATACTGAAGGGTCAACGCCGGAGGCCGGCCGCCGTTCGAACACGATCTCCGCGATCCGATACTCCCTTAGCTCCCTTCCCTCACCAACGGTTAGCGTTTCTTCGACCGGATGAAGGTCGTTGCGACGAAGTATTAGCGCCGCCCGACGAAGGCCGGTCGTATTTCCCTGTCCGCCTTCATAACGAATCGCGTATGTATCTTGATCCTCCTCAACGCGAGCCCGATCAGTACCACCGATCAGTGCCACAAAATCCTTGGCGGATAAAGATTGCTGCCAGACGTCTTGGAAACTATTAATCCCTGATTGCGAACTAGCACCCCAGCCGGGCTGCCCGTCTGGGGGCCCCGCCTTACGGATTTGGAGTCGTGGTTGCGAGCCATGGTGATAAAGCGTCTGTACCCCATCATTTCTCCGCCAGTCTCCTGCAATCAACGTGTTCTTCTCGTCATAGAGTCGACGCGCAATAACGCCTCGTTCGCCGCTCTGCCAGCTTTCGATTCGATGGCGAGCAATCAGATCTCCGCTTGAGGCTCGCTCTTCAAGTTGCAGCGTTCGGTGCAACACAGTGGCGGGGATGGCGGCAATCGCTTCTTCGGCTTGAGTAGAGCGCTGAAGAATGTCCGCAGCCGCGACCGGCGGCTCCGGCGCATGCCGATACAGAAGCGTCAACGCGCCCAGCAGGAGCAGCGCGCAAAGTGTGGTCACGGTTGCCGGACGCAGCCAGAAACTCCCTGACAGCAATCGCTTGATCAGCGAAGCCGATTGCAGCTTGAGGTCTGTCAGCAGCGAAGGCCTTGAATCCGCGCGCCCCGCTACCGGAGCCTCGGCGCTGTGAATTTCTTCGGCTTCCGCGATCTCTTCGCCGGCCAGAGTCGGATCGCGGTAGAGAACTTCGAGGTTGGGCGACTGGGCGCTGAAATCGAGCGACAGTTCAAGTGATCGACCAGAACTCAGGTTTACCAACTGGTGATGCTCGACTGGACCATCTGGCGGCGATTCGACACAGTAGAACAATAAACGGACTTCGCGTTCGCTAAACACTTCGACAAAGCCCACCTTGTCCTCGCCCTTGATGCTCAGCGTCTGCTCATTCAGCTCCGCATTGATCCGCTGCGAGCCGAGCAGAAAACCGTTGACGCAAATTCGCAGTTCCTGCGGCCGATGCTCGAACGCTTCCTTCAGACGCTTGCGCGAGCGATCGAGGAATGACTCGCGCACACCGCCGCCGGACGCTCCGCCGGAAGCGCCGCCATCCTTGCCGCCCTTGCGTGGCTTGCGCGGATCGCGCCTGCCCATCTCTGCGGGATGCCGTGTCGCCAGTAACGGCAGACTAAGCGTGCGATTTATTTCATCGAGACACTTGGGACAACCGACTGCATGACTCAGAGCTTTTGTGTCAGGTCCCGAAGAAGTTGCGCTCGGCTTGATCGTGTACCATCCTCGAATTGTTTTGACCGACCAACAGGCATCGTGTTCAGACGCATAAACCGCCGCGCGAAGGTTCTGCAAAAACTCACTGAGAGTCTTTCCCGGTTCAACTTCGCCAAGCGTTTCAGACTCCGGATTGCTGCGGATAAAGCTGAGACTGTCCGGTTCAGCGAGATAGAGCCTGGCTTCGCCGCGCGCCCGTTGCAGAGCTTTGTCAATCGTCGCGCGTGGGCTCTTTAGGATTTGCGCGATCTCTTCCGGATAGTAGCCAAGAAAAAATCTCAGCATGACGATGCTGCCGGCTTTGGAACTGCCCTTGCGCGCGACTGCGTATTGGCAGATGCGCCGCAGCTCATCTTGCACTTGCTGTTGGGCTCGTTGCTCGATGCTATTTAAGCCATTTTCCAAAGAGCTGTGATCGGGAAGCGAGAGAATGTTCTCAAGCGGACTTCCCGCCATCGTTAGCGTCGCCTCTTGCAGACGCGTGGCACGGCGCATTTGCGAGACGCGCATGTTCCTCAGGACTCGATAAAGGTAACCATCCAGGTTTTGAATGGATTGCAGGTCTGGATGCGATAGCAGGAATTGAACAAAGGCGTCATGCAGCAAGTCTTCGGCCTGCTCCTGGTTTTGGTTAGTCAGGATCAGCGCGGACTTGCGAAGCCGCTCGTAGCGTTCGATGAACGCAGATTCATGAGTGGCCGGACTTGGTTGCGGCTGTAGCATTCTCTTCGGTCTAAAGGACGCGATTTTCTTATTGATTTTACGCCGTTCCTATTCTAAAGACGCTCAGTTTGGCTTATCTGACATTGGCAGAAGCGTCGATGAGGCGGACGGACCTGCGAGACGGATAAATTAAGACCAACGGGCGCTTGCGAATTCGCGGGAATACTATTGGTCGTGGGCTTCTCCGCGGGCCTTAAGGGATGTGCATATATATAGAAGGAGAAGATACGGCAGGCGAGCGAATGGCGAATCGCCAGTCTTTGCGGATTTATAGGGAAATTAAGCCTTCCTGGATAGCATAACGGGTCAAACCCACGGAGGAATAGATGTTCAGCTTTCTCATGATCGCGGCCTTGTGCGATTCGACCGTTTTGACACTGATGCTTAGTTCCAGGGCAATCTGCTTCAGTGAGTTATCTTCGGCCAACAGGACCAGGACCTCGCGTTCTCTATTCGTCAGCTTGGCATCGCCGGCTGAGACGATGCTGTCGTGAGCCAACCGTCTGGTTTCGATTACGATGCGCCGAAAGACCTTCTTGACTGCGGCCTCATCCAACGGCGGGTAGCTCCCTTCGCATTGAGACTGTAAAAGAATGCCCAGACTGAGTGTGTCCATATTGAGATTGCCCAGAGACAACTCTTCAGAGCTTAGTAACTGGAGGGCTTCAAGCGCCAACTCCAAACGCCGTTGGAGCAGAGCGATGAGTTGCTGATCAAGCTCATGAAGCTCTTCCTGCCACTCTTTGAAGCTATGAATCATCGTCGGGCAATGATCCTTAGATTATACTAAGGTCTGTTCTACCAGAGAGCGATATCCCGCACAAGTTAATGACTCAGTTCTCAGGCCACTTCAGATCTCCCAGGACCTCGATTATTTGATTTATGGCCCAATGAGTCTCGGACTCAGTGATTACAAAGGGCGGCATAAAGTAAAGGACATTGCCCAGCGGGCGCAACAACAAATCACGGCGCAGAAATTCGGCACTAAGCTGGGAGCCAATACTGGCAAGATATCCTTCTCCTGAAGCAGTTTCTTTGTCGCGTACCAACTCCAGAATCCCGACGCCGCCGATCACCCGCACTTCACCAACATGCGCCAAGCCTTTGAGCGGCTCTAACCGGCTTCGCAACTGCTTTTCCAAGCTCTGCACCCGCGCCAACGCGCCTTCATTGAGCAGCCGCAAACTTTCCAGGGCCACCGCACACGCCAAAGGATTGGCCGTGTAAGAGTGTCCATGAAAGAAAGTCTT
>WNFY01005381.1_pt1 | contig 11584 bp, 7 predicted proteins | sample 5400091 | NCBI WGS metagenome assembly WNFY01 (sample SAMN13153364, study PRJNA577476) | soil metagenome | isolation source: 60 cm soil or saprolite under grassland replicate 1 | place: USA:California | collected 2016-06-15
GGTGGCGAATTGGACGACGCCATCGACCATTTCCACAAAGCCCTGCAAACGGACCCACAATCTGCCATGGCACACTATAACTTAGGCCGAGCCCTTGCTCGACGCGGAGACATAGAAAAGGCAATGGCGCACTATCACGCAGCTATAGAGATCAACCCCGCAGATCCTGACATCCACAATAACCTAGGTCTGCTGCTTGCCAGTCAGGGCAAATTAGACGAAGCCACAACCCAATTTCGTGAAGCTCTGCGGCTAAATCCCGGCTACGCCAAGGCATACTTCAACCTGGGCAAAGTATTCTCTCAACAGGATCGACTCGACCAAGCAGTCGACTATTTTCAGCAAGCCCTCCAGATCCAACCGGCGGTCGCCGAAATCCATGAGAATCTGGCGCGCGTTTTCGCCCGTCAGGGCAAGAAAAGCGAAGCCGTGAAGGAGTATGAGGAAGCCCTGCGGCTTATAGAGTTACGCCGTAAGCCGGGTAGCGCCGGTTAGTTAGTTGCGATCACAGGAAGCGAACGGATAAGAACAAGGTTACGACCTACAATGCCTGACTTTTTTTCGCGTTATGGGGTTGCCGGAATCTGATTCTGTGCTTTCATCAGTCGTAGCGCCTCCTCATAATGACCCTCGGCCTCGTTCTTCTTGCCTTGCGCCGCGAGCAATCGTGCCAACGCCACGTGAGTGTCGGCGAAATCCGGTTTCAGATTAACGGCCCGTCGGAATTGTGCCGTCGCCGCTTCCAACTTCCCTTGCCGTGCCAAAACATTTCCCAAACCGAGATGGATTTCCACTTCGTCCGGGCTTAACTTCAGAGCTTGTCGGTAGTTTTGAACCGCATTTTCCAATTCTCCCTGCCGGGCGTAAACTCTTCCCAGATTAAAGAAGGCTTTGGCGTAGTTGGGATCGATTTGCACGGCCTTCTGAAACTCCTCCAAAGATGCATTGACATCTCCTCGTATCGCAAGCAAAAGACCCAGGTTGTTATGCGCGTCGGCGTCGTCCGGCCGAATGCTTAGAGCGAGACGATAATGTGAAATCGCCTCCGTCTGCTTTCCTTGCTTCGCCAAAAATCTACCAAGGTTGTAATGAGCGATGCTCGAATTGGGATCGAGCTTCAGGACATGGCTCCAAAGCGTCGCCGTGTTTTGCCAAATTTCCGTCTGCCTCCAAGTCAATGCGGCAAGCGTACCCAGGATCACTGCCGCCACAACGGTAGCCGCGAAGGCGGACGGCGCGCCACTACGCTTCTGGCCCGAAACTCTGAGAAAGTAAAGTAGCCCCCCTCCAGCCAAAATCGCCCAACTCAGGCCACACAAATAGCTGTATCGGTCCGCCACCAACTGCGGTCCGGTCGGAACGATGCCGAGAACCGGAGCCAAAACGACGATCGAGTAGAGCCAGCAAGCCAGACCGGCAGGCCAGTGGTTTTTGAGAAGATAAAAAGAAATTGTCAGTATGATTGTGGCGATTACACCGGCAACAATCGAGGGGTCGGATAGACTGAAGTGAGGGGGTATCTCGTAAAGCGGTGACAGGTTGACCGGAACGACTGTTTTCCACCAGTAAAAGCTAGGCCCGAAAAGCGTCTGAGCTAATCGGGAGCCAAGACTGTAGCTGTCTAGAGACCGCAGCGCCAACGCTTGCTGCTGACCAAGTAAAGCGATGAGCGCAAACGGAATCGCCACGAGCACGAAAGGGATCTTCTCCCGCAGCACTGGGCGCTCTGCGGAAACAAACCATTGTCGCGGACTCCAATGCAATCGTCTCAAAGGATAAATATCCAGGATGAATAAAACCACCGGAAGCGTGATCGTGATGGCCTTGGAAAGCAATGATAAAACGTAAACGGCGAGAGCCGCATGTATCCATCGTCGCGAACCCCCATCGGCATGAGAATCGGAGTTTGCTCTCAAGTAACAGTCGAGGGTCGCGAGAAAGAAGAACCCCGACAGCACGTCGCGTCTCTCGGTAGCCCACGCGACAGACTCGACCCGCAACGGATGAATGGCGAACACAAGAGCCGCAAACGCCGCGCTCATGGTAAGCTGCCAGGCTCCTTGTTGGTTAGACGTGGGCAAAGCCACTGTCAGCAGCCGACGGCAAATGAAATAAAAAAATACCGCATTGGCGGCGTGAAGAATAAGATTAGTCAAGTGATATCCGACCGGGTTCATTCCCCAAATCAGGTAATCAAGCCCAAGAGTCATCCAACTCAGCGGCTGGTAGGGACCCATGTGAAACGTGGTAAACATCCAGCGAATTTGACTCCATCCCAGACCGCGGTAGTGCGGGTTGCTGATTAGATTCTCATAATCGTCCCAGTCAACGAATTCATTCCACAATACGGGAAGAAAGGATACGCAAGTGAGCACGGCCACGATGAGAGGGACAAGCCACCGGGTGGCGGCATTGTGTGGATGCCTCTCGGCAAGTCTACTTGACTTCTTGCTTCTTCTCGGATTATTGCTTTTCATTCAAGATTCATGGGGAAAGACAATGCCATATAACAGCCTCCATGACTTCCTTCAAGTTTTGACCAAAGAAGGCGAAATCAAGCGGATTACCTATCCGGTCAAACCCGAATTGGAAATCACCGAGATTGCTGACCGGGTTATGAAACAGGGTGGTCCCGCATTGCTGTTTGAGAATGTCGTCGGCAAAAAAATCCCGGTTCTGATCAACGCATTCGGTTCGCAGAAACGCATGGCGCTCGCGTTGGGAGTCACGGATGTGGAAGAGACCGCTCGTGAAGTCGAAAAGCTTGTTCAGACCAAACCGCCGAAATCCTTCAAAGAGAAGCTGAACCTTTTCTCCGAACTTATCCGTCTAGCCGGAATTCCTCCTAAAATTGTCAAACAAGGCGATTGTCAGCAAGTGATCCATCGAGAGCCGGATCTAGGCATGCTTCCGGTCTTAACCTGCTGGCCGGGTGATGGCGGCCCGTTTGTTACATTGCCGGCCGTGTTCTCTAAAGATCCACGCAAAGGAACGCGCAACGTCGGGCTGTATCGCATGCAAGTCTACGACCGGCAAACGACCGGTATGCACTGGCATCTCCACAAAGTTGGAGCGAGACATTATCAACACCAAAAAGAGCGAAAGGGAAGAATGGAGCTTGCAGTCTGCCTGGGCGGAGATCCAGCGCTGATCTATGCTGCCACGGCGCCGCTTCCCGATCAGATCGACGAGATTCTTTTCACCGGGTTTCTGCGCAAGAAAGGATTGGAGCTGGTCAAAGCAATTACCGTTGACGTGGAGGTGCCGGCCAGCTCGGACATCGTCATCGAAGGATATGTCGATCCGTCAGAACCTTTACGCCGCGAGGGGCCCTTTGGCGATCACACTGGCTTCTATTCATTGGCGGATGACTATCCCGTATTTCATGTAACCTGCATCACTCAACGAGAGAATCCGATTTATTTGACGACTATTGTTGGCCGCCCACCCATGGAAGATGCCTTTATCGGGAAGGCGACGGAGAGGATTTTTCTACCGTTGCTTCGTCTCACTTTTCCGGAGATCATCGATATGAACTTGCCGGTTCATGGTGTCTTTCACAATCTCGCCATCATCGCCATCAAGAAAAACTATCCGGCCCACGCGCGCAAGATCATGCATGCGCTTTGGGGAATGGGGCAAATGATGTTTACTAAGACGCTCGTTGTCGTCGATGATGACGTCAACGTGCACGATCTCTCGGAAGTCACTTGGGTCGTGGGCAACCATATCGATCCCAAAAGAGACATTGTCTTCGTCGAAGGTCCTGTCGATGTTCTGGACCATGCCGCTCCAATCATGGGCTATGGTTCGAAGATGGGCATCGATGCCACTAGGAAATGGCGCAGCGAAGGCTTCGAGCGCGACTGGCCGGGTGCTATTGTGATGGATGAAAAAACCAAGAGTTACATCGATTCCATATGGGAGAAGCTCGGGTTATGAGAATGGTATTCAGAGTCCCCGCCGTTTCAGTTTCTGAGTCCTGGCTGCTCATTTCTATCCGGAACTGATTCCTCAAAAATTTATGTAACCTGTGCGGTTGAGAAGCGCTAGATGGCGAAAAGGAAAAAACCGTATCGCGGGGCAAAGCAAAAGGTCTCTTCCGGCATACCGACTCCCGCGCGTGTTGCCAAGGGATGGAATAGAGATTCCCGTCTATTGTCGGCGTCAGTGGTTACAATATTCGGTCTCCTCTTCGCTTTTCTCTCAATAACTAGTTTCGTAAAAATGTCTCCCACCGTTGATGAACCCGTGCATCTTTTTGCAGGGTATTCTTATCTCACGTGGGACGATTTCAGGGCTAATCCAGAGCACCCTCCTTTGGCCAAGGTGTGGGCTGCTCTTCCCCTTCTGGCATTTGACATCAAAGATCCTCGCTCGTCGGGTCCTTACTGGGATCTGATCCCGACGGGCAGCCCTCGCAAACCCCATACGATAAACATCGCTGCTGAGATGCTCTTCCGACAGAACGACGCTAAGACCCTCTTCTTTTACGCCAAACTCCAGATGATCGTCCTGGGGATGGTGCTCGGGGTGTTTGTTTATTTGTGGAGCAAAAAGCTGTTCGGCCTTGAGGCCGGCATCGCATCTCTTTTCATCTACTGCCTGGACCCCACTATCTTAGCGCATAGCCAGCTTATTCACACGGACCTAATGTTCACTACGTTCTTTTTCATCGGAACCTATTTTTTTTGCCAAGTCCTAAGGCAGTTGACTTGGATTAACCTGATACTCGCAGCTCTTTTTTTTGGACTTGCCGTAAACAGCAAGTATTCCTATATAGCTATCCTCGTCGTCTGGACGACCCTCGGTCTTGTCAAGTTAATCTCATCTGAACCGCAGCGGCGTGCGATTGGAAAAGCTCGCGATCTGTATGGTCATTGGGAAAAAGCTGTCTTACTTGCAGGAGTGGCTGGATATATTTTTGCTGTCAGCTACTTTCTGATCTGGGCGATATATGGCTTCCGCTTCAACGCAATCCCAGGGGGTGGCTTGCATCTCCCAATGGCTCAGGAGATGCCGAGAAATCCAATGCTCCAAGGGCTCGTATCTTTTCTGATTAACCATGAACTGTTTCCGGAGGCGTGGATTTACGGTCAGCTCTTTGTCCTTAACCATTTAGACCGGGCCGCGTATCTTTTAGGTCAGTACTCGGACAATGGCTTCTGGCTTTATTTTCCCGTCGCGTTTGCTGTCAAAACGCCTCTGCCAACTGTTCTTATGGCTGGGGCGTTAACGATTTGGATTTATAAGCGTGGTATTCAGCCAGCCAAACTATTTCTCCTCATTCCTATTGTTGTGTATTTTTCTTTGGCTGTGCTTTCACGTTTGAACATCGGCCTGCGTCACATTCTGCCTATTTACCCATTCCTTTTTGTACTGGTCGGCGGGATGATCGCGGAGCTTTGGCTAAGCGGTACGCGGCCCAAAAGGGTCACGGTAGTGCTTTTGAGCCTCTGGTACATCTGGTCTTGTGTCAACATCTATCCGCACTATCTTGCCTTTTTTAATGAAATTGCCGGGGGACCGAAAAATGGCTATAAAGTGCTCGTAGATTCAAACCTTGATTGGGGACAGGATCTGCCAGGACTGAAAGAATGGATGGAAACCAACGGAGTCAAACGGATCCAGTTCCTCTATTTTGGTTTCTACAACGCGGCAGAACCACAGCATTACGGAATCGACGCTGTTTATCTACCGGGAAGCTGGGTAATTGAGCGCCCATCAGCTAAGCGAAACGACGACTTACCGGACTATCTAGCTATCAGCGCCACCCACCTGTATGGGCCAACCCTCAACGAAGAACAAAAGGAATTGGTCAAACCATTTAAAACAATTGTGCCTGTTACAACTGTGGGGCATTCCATCTTGATCTACAGAATCGACCGTGCCATTGAAGAGTTCCGGAAGGCGGTGCAAATCAATCCCAATTCTGCCGAGGCACATTATAGCCTCGCCACGCTGCTGGAGAACGGGGGCGAATTAGATGAGGCAATGTATCATTATCGCTCAGCCTTGCAACTGAGTGCTGCTTACAAAAAGACAATCTACGCAACGGGCAATAGCTTAGCCAGATGGGGCGAGGTTGAAAAAGCCATAAATCATTATCGCGTAGTCCTGGAGAGTGATTCCTCTTTTGCCGATGCCCACGATCGGTTGGGTCTTATGCTGGTCGTGCGTGGTGAATTAAGAGAGGCAACTGAACATTTTCACCAGGCTTTAAAACTTGATCCGATGCGAAGCGAAACCCAGTTCAATCTGGGTGTCGCCTTGGCGAGACAGGGCTATCTCCCAGAGGCCATACAACACTTCCAGGAGGCCCTCAAAATTAGACCGGATCACCCGGAGGCCTATATCAGCCTCGGCAGAATTCTGGCTTCTCAGGGTCATATTGATAACGCCATAGACTTGTTCCGCCATGCTCTGCAAATACAGCCCGATTCTGCAGAAGCTCATGAAAGCTTAGCCATGGCCCTTAACGAAAAAGGCCGAAAATATGAGGCGATCCAGGAATTCCAGGAGGCGCTGCGGCTTAAGGCGTCAGGGGAATCTGAAATCCAGGCTCACCGTTAATTCGCATTCTAAGGCCCTATAGAATAAATAAGCTGGCATGACGACGATGAGTGAATTATGAAGCCCAGTGTTAGGCGTGCGGCCCGACGACGAGCCGGTGTTCACGTATCGGACACAAACAAAATGTCCGGCCGAACGAATAAAAAATCCCCGCCCCAAAATCTGAGGACCGAGCCAAGCACACACTTAGATTTTTACATTGCGCTCTTTGTTGCCATCGTCACCCTCGCAGTCTTCTTTCCCGCAACGCGCAACGAGTTTGTCGCCTGGGATGACGTTGAGCTTTTGGTAAACAATCCTCGCTACCGCGGCCTTGGCTGGGAGCAGCTTCGCTGGATGTTTACTACTTTCTATATGGGTCACTACCAGCCGCTTAGCTGGGTAACATTTGGCCTGGACTATCTGCTTTGGGGCATGAACCCGTTTGGCTATCATTTAACCAATCTCGTTTTGCACACTGCCAATGCCGTGCTCTTTTATTTTCTCACGTTGCGTTTGCTTTCCCTGCCTCTGCCGGTACCTTCAGCGCCAGCGGATCTCCGCCTAGCGGTGTCCGCCGGTTTTGCCACGCTTTTTTTTGCCATTCACCCTCTACGGGTGGAGTCGGTGGCCTGGGCAACTGAACGACGCGATGTGCTCTCCGGGCTCTTTTTTTTAGCCACCATCCTTTCCTATCTTCATGCGACTACTGTTTCACATGCCAGCTCCTTTCGGCGGAGATGGCTTTGCGTGGCCTTGATCTTTTACAGCTTGTCTCTTCTTTCCAAAGCAATCGGTGTCACCCTACCCATTGTTCTTTTGGTTCTTGACATATATCCCCTTCGGCGGCTCCAGTATGTTCCTGGAACGTGGTGGTTTGGTCCTTTAGCTCGCCGGGTATGGTGGGAAAAGGTTCCGTTTCTGGTCCTCGCTACGGCGGCTGCGGTGGTCGCGCCGTTAGCCCAATACCATGCTGAGGCGGTGGCATCTTTACAAATGCACGGCGTAGTCCGTCGTGTGGCCCAATCCTTCTATGGGCTGGCTTTTTATCTGTGGAAAACGATCTGGCCTACGGATCTATCCGGGTTATACGAGCTCCCGCCGAATTTGAATCTGGTAGAGTGGCCGTTCTTGCTGAGTGCCGCGGTGATTGTGGGAGTTAGCGTCGGTCTTTTTATCCTGAGGCATTCGTGGCCCGCTGGATTAGCGAGCTGGGTTTGCTACGTAGTCATCGTCTTGCTGGTTTTAGGAATTGTTCAAAGCGGATGGCAGATGGTTGCGGATCGGTACACTTATTTATCGTGTATGGCATGGGCCACACTCGCTGGGGGAGGTCTATATCATCTGTGGCAACGCAGTGTTGATCGTCGCGACGGCGGCCGGAATCTGTTTCTCTTTGGTTGTGGAGCGGCAGCTGTGCTCATCATTGTTTATGGCATCTTGACCTGGAGGCAGGTGAAGGTCTGGCACGATACGGATCTACTATGGAATCACATCCTCGCTATCACAGATAGATCAAATTTTAAATCGGGCAACGTTCACCATCTTGTGGGTCGTTCGATGGTAGACCAGCGAGACTGGAGTCGAGCGATCGAGCATTTCCGAAAATCGATCGAAATCGAGCCTAACTTTGCTCCGTTTTACAATGACTTGGGCAATGCCCTAGCTAGACAGGGTCGGTGGGATGAGGCGATCGAAAATTTTGAGAAGGCTCTCGCGCTCAACCCGAATCTCAGCGTAGCCCATTTTAACTTAGGTAACGCTCTCGCTCTTCAAGGGCGTTTTGGGGAAGCTGTGGCGCACCTGCAAGATGCCTTGAGGATTAAACCTGAATATCCGGAAGCCTATAACAATATGGGCAGGATCTTGGCTGCGCAGGGTCAATTGGACAGAGCAATTGACCTCTTTCGCCGGGCCGTACAAATTCAGCCAGACTTTGCCGAGGCTCATCAAAGCTTGGCTATGGCTCTCGATGAAAAAGGCAGAAAGGAAGAGGCGATCCAGGAATTGCAGGAAGTCACGCGGATTATGAAATCGCGGTCTGAAGCCCAAGCGCAGCGTTGATTTTGCGCTCCACTACGTCTCCCATTGCGTAGAATCCCCTCCACCTTCAGCTCCTGAGTTCGGGCTCCTGATTTTCGAATTCTATTCCGGAACAAGCAACAAGCGCGAGCATGATACCAAACATGACGATCACCAAAAAATTACACGAACTTGGTAAGCTGATCCGCTTCTCCCATACAATTTTCGCGCTGCCGTTCGCTCTGGCCTCGGTTGCCCTTGCCTGGCCGTCTCACCCGGTAACGCTGAGAACGTTGCTCTGGATTCTCGTCGCTATGGTGGGCGCCAGAAGCGCGGCCATGGGATTCAACCGTCTCGTTGATAGGAAGTTCGACGCGCTCAATCCGCGCACACGGGCATGGGAGCTGCCGCAAGGCACGGTCAAGACTTCGGAGGCCATTGTCCTGATATTGGTTTCTTCTCTCGTTTTCGTCTATGCAGCCTATCAGCTTAATTTCGTCTGTTTCGTCCTGGCGCCTTTGGCGCTGGCCATTGTCTTCTTCTATTCGCTGACGAAGCGTTTTACTTGGGCTTCTCACTTATTCCTCGGTCTTGCTCTTTCACTGGCGCCGATGGGCGCATGGCTAGCGGTATCGGGGTTGCCCATTGATCTCGATGAGCTAAAGACCCCTTTGTTTCTCGGTCTGGCAGTACTCTTTTGGCTGGCAGGGTTCGATGTCATCTATTCTCTGCAAGACTTTGACTTCGACCGGCAACAGGGACTGCATTCCATTCCTGTTCACTTCGGTATCGCAGGCGCGTTGCGGCTTTCCAGTTTATTCCATTGCGGCACGGTGCTTTTTCTTGCAATGGTGGGGCTCTCGGCGCAGCTGGGCATCGTCTACTGGATCGGTTTTATAGCCGTCTCGGCCGTCCTTTACTGGGAACACCGGATCGTGCGGCCGGATGATCTATCACGCATCAACCGCGCATTTTTTGACCTTAACGCCTATGTAAGTATCGGCTATCTCCTCACCACAGTCGCTGACCTCATCCTCAATTCCGGAATCGGTACCGGGCGATGACACGCGATAGGCTCATACTGGCAATCCGCCACCAGCTTTAACCGATTGCTTTTCCGCTCGCGTCTGACTATGTTAATCGCCAGGACTAGGAGGTAACTATGAAGGCGCTCAACTCGATTGTTTTCTTTGGGGTAGTTGTTTTCCTTTCCGGTTGTGCCAGCTTTCAAGCCGGCAGCGAAGTTGAGGCAGGTCGAAAGGCGTTTCTTATCGGTAACAACGAGGCAGCTTTCGGCTATTTTCAGAGAGCGGCCGAATTGGACCCCACCTATGTCTACGGCGTTGCGCTGAGACAGAACATCTGGAGCTATGTAGGAAGGAGCGCGTATTCCACGGGTAATTTTTCTCAGGCGCGGAATAGTCTAGAGAAGTCGCTTTCGATCAATAAAGAAGAAGATATGGCGCGGCTGTATTTGGGTCTCACGCTCGCTCGCAGCGGAGATCGTCCGCAGGGGGTAAAGGAAATCCAAGGCGGGATGAAAGGGTTATACGATCAGCTTGAATATATCTCTCAGGCCTACAGATTTTCATACGGTCAGTACTGGGATACGAGAGGAGAAATCCGCTCAGCCATCCGGAGGGATCTCGCTATGATCGACGGCAAGGATCTCGACTGGCAAAAACTCATTTCTAACAGTGAATGGTTAGGGAGGAAAGTCGAAGAGGAAATCGATCTCGCGCGGCGCGATGAGCGGGAAGACCGTCTGAGAGATTCATCGGGAAGAGACAGCCAGCCTTAAAGGCCGTGTTGAGAAAGCTATAAGCCTCGGCGGTACTGAACGGGCGCTACGTTCTTTTGGAAGTTCTCTTCATCGTCCATCCGTGCGAGAAGGGTATCGCAGGCGCGCAGGATATTTTCCTTATCCTCCACGCCTTTGGTGACTTCTAAGGCGCTCCTCGAAATGGCGCTCCGCACCCCGCCTTTGATATCCCATTCCGGATAGCCCCGATACCCTTTTGTAACCACCTTGCTAACCAAGGTAATGGCTCCTTTAAGCGTCTCGATGCCCCTCTCGTCCTGGCCGAGCTGAAGCTGAGTCATTCCGAGCGTGAGCCAGGCGACTTCGTCGTTCTTGTTGACCACCAGGGCTCGCTGGAGGATTTGGTTTGCGTCCTGATATCTTCCTTTGCGGTAGTAAGCTCTTCCCAACAGCGTGAGACTGTCCCGATAGGTGGGATCCTGTTGCACTACGGCCTCCAGAGCAGACACCGCTCTATCCATGTCTCCGCCGCGTCCCCTTGTGAATTGCTCTCGGCCTTCGTTGTACCTCCCGCCGATTCCAAATCTGGGAACGTCATGTGAGAAAAGGCCGCAGGATGACAGAAACAGAGAACAAACGGTTAGTAGAACAAACCCCAGAATTGGATTGGCGCTATCGGTCTTTTTTTTCATAGCAAATCGTGTGGCAGCGAAATCTCGTCGCAGAGAAGAAAAATCGTCATCTCTTTTTTGACTTGGCAATTTTTCGCCTTTTCTTCTTTTGAGTCTGGGCATTAAGTGTCTTTATCATTTCCCGTACCAAGAGATTCGTATACTCTTTAAGGGGCATGTCCTTTAATTCCCCTGTAGACGGCTTCCGAGATACCGTCTTTTTCGCTTCGCTTCCCCTTCTCATAAGCCTCGTCCAAGGCGTTGGACAGCTTCGCCCTTAACTCCTGGCGACGATATTTTGCCGCTGCAGCTTTGACAAATTCGATGTCTGACAGCGCTGCGTTTCCTCTTCCCCGGCTATTGTCGATAATGGCGATCGCAACCCTGTCATCGTCTCTGTAAGCCGCCGCAATTTTTACCAGCACATCCGCGGCTCCCATATGGGTATCAAGGAAGGCTTCGAGCGGCAAGGTCCTGCCCATTCTTTCCGCCCGCGGGAGCACTCCTGCGACAAAAGAATCAATCGGATCGTGATAAACGAAGATTATGCTTACCATTCGGCCGGCGGCCACAGCTT
>WNFY01011340.1_pt1 | contig 11581 bp, 9 predicted proteins | sample 5400091 | NCBI WGS metagenome assembly WNFY01 (sample SAMN13153364, study PRJNA577476) | soil metagenome | isolation source: 60 cm soil or saprolite under grassland replicate 1 | place: USA:California | collected 2016-06-15
GCCGAGTTCCTCGCCGAGCACCGAGAAGATAAAGTCCGTGTGCGGCTCCGGCAGATAAAACAGTTTTTCCTTACCTTCCATCAGTCCAACACCGGTCAGCCCGCCCGTCGAAACCGCGATCAGAGACTGAATGATGTGGAAACCACGGCCTTGCGGATCAGAATACGGATTCAGAAATGCGAGAATTCGATCACGGCGATACGCTACATGAAAGATCAGAAAATAGAGCGGTACGAGCGACCCCACAAACCCGTACGCCAGATATTTCACGTCCAGTCCAGCAACGAACAGAACGCAAACTGTAATCGCCGCACACGCGATGGCAGTGCCGAGATCCGGCTGGAAGACGATCAGTCCAACAAAAATCAGGGTTGGCAGCACGGCTGGAATCAAAGTATTGCGCCAGTCGTTCATTGACTTGGTGCGGTTCTCGAGAAAGAACGCGAGAAAAAGAATCAATACTGGTTTTGCAAGCTCCGATGGCTGAAACGAAAATCCGCCAACGTGGAACCAGCGATGCGTGTTGTGCGCGCGATCAAGAAAGAACACGGAAATCAGCATCAGGGTGGTCAGGCCGAGCAACGAAAATACAACTGCCGGATGCTTGAGCCGCTTATAGTCGATCTTCATGGCCGCGAGCATGGCAATGAAACCGGCGACGGCCCATCCGAGTTGCCGTAGGAGGAAGAAGTATCCAGAGTGGTACCGCTCCTTGGCAATCACCGCTGAGGCGCTAAACACCATCACCAGACCCACAAACACCAGCAGCAAAGTGACCACGAACAGCCACCGATCCACACTGACACGCTTAGCCATGAACAGTTATTTCACCACGGAGGCACGGAGACGCGGAGGAGGAAATCTTGGTCGCCGATAGGTGAGTGTTGATTGTCTTGGTTCCTGGAGCCTGGCACCTGCTAATCAGACTTCAGTCCTCTCACTAACTCTTTGAAGACCCTGCCCCGGTGTTCGTAATTCTGAAATTGATCAAAACTCGCGCACGCCGGCGCCAGCAAAACCACATCTCCGGGCCGGGCTGAGGCCGATGCTTGTTTCACTGCGCTCTCCAAAGTGCCCGCAGCTACAACTTCCGCCCGGATTTGCGCCGCGATCTTCTCGGCCGCTGCTCCTATCGTGTAAACACGATTAACTCGCTGACGTAAGAGGTCGTTCAGTACGGTGTAGTCACTGCCTTTGTCTTTCCCGCCAAGAATCAGGTGAACTCCAGACGGAAAAGACTCCACCGCCTTGATGGTCGCGTCCACGTTCGTGGCCTTGGAATCGTTGTAGTACTCCACGCCGCGAATGGTAGTAACGTATTCCAGCCGGTGTTCAACCGCTTTGAAGTTCCGGACCGCGGCACGAATTTTTTTCGGTTCGCATCCCAGCAAAATTCCTGAACAAATCGCCGCCAAAACATTTTCAAGATTGTGAGCGCCTTTGAGTGGAATTTCGCTGACTGGCATGATTTCCACTCCCGATCCATCTCGTCGGAACGTTATTTCCCCATCGCGTAGATATGCGCCTCGATCCACTTGCTGCTTGCGGCTGAACCAGAAAACCCGAGCGCGAGTGCGTCCACCAAGCTCAACACAGGTTGGATCGTCGGCGTTCAAGACAGCGAAGTCATCCGGCTGCTGGTTCTCGAAAATGCGCGCTTTAGCGTCCACGTAGGCAGAAAACGTGCGATGGCGATCAAGGTGATCAGGCGTCACGTTCAGGACAACCGCAATTTTCGGCCGGAACGTGCGGACGGTCTCCAATTGGAAGCTGGAAACTTCGAGCACGGTAACGGTCTCGGGCGTTGCTTGGTCCACCAGCGAAATCGCCGGCATGCCAATGTTCCCACCCACCAGCGTATTCAAACCACCAGCCGCTAAAATTTCGCCAGTCAAGGTCGTGGTTGTCGTCTTGCCATTCGAGCCGGTTATGGCGACAACCTTGCCGGCAAGAAATTCCGACGCGAGCTCAATTTCTCCGACAACTGGCTGGCCCAGCGCCCGGGCTTGCGTGATGGGTTCGGCGTCAACGGGAACTCCCGGACTCACTACGATCAGATCTTGATTTTGAAATGTGCGCTCGCCGTGGCCGCCGGTCTCGACTGCGATCCCCTGATCGAGCAGGTTTTTCAGGACGGAGACAGAGAGGACATGTATCGGACAGGCGGCTCGCCTGTCCACTCCGGAACCGTGTCTCGTCGGTGAAGATTATCGCAGCTTCAGCGTGGTCAGTGCGAACAACGCAAACACCAACGACGCAATCCAGAATCGCACGATGATTTTCGACTCCGACCATCCCATCAGCTCAAAGTGATGATGGATTGGCGCCATCTTGAAGATTCGCTTTTTGCGCAGCTTGTAAGACGCGACCTGCAAAATGACGGACAAGGCCTCGATGACGAAAACGCCGCCTATGAACGGCAACAGCAGTTCTTGCTTAATGATTACGGCAACGGTTCCAATCGCGCCACCCAGCGCCAGCGATCCCACGTCGCCCATGAATACTTCCGCAGGATGGGCGTTATACCACAGGAATCCGATCGAGGCCCCAACCATCGCGCCGCAAAAAATCGTCAGCTCGCCCACTTGCGGCATGCGCGGAAGTTCCAGATAAGTGGACAACGTAGCATGTCCGCTAACGTAGGCCAGCACCGTGAGTGCTCCAGCCGCTATCAGTGTGCAACCGATCGCAAGTCCGTCCAGCCCGTCGGTCAAGTTCACCGAGTTGCTGGCAGCGACGATCATGAACACCACAAACCCAATAAACGGCAGGAAAGCCAGCGGCCAAAGATCGGGGTTATGGACGAGTCGGTCCACTACCAAGTCAGGATGGAACTGCTTGATAAACGGCACCACTAGCTTTGTCGAATACAAGTTACGGTTCTGCATCGCGATCAGCGCCACAGCGATCAACACACTAGTCAGTACCTGCAAGCCGAATTTCATGCGTGCAGTGAGACCGAGATTTCTCTTATGGATAACCTTGGTATAGTCGTCGGCGAAACCGATTGCCGCAAATGCCGCCGTTGAGAGCACAGCCATCCACACGAACCGGTTCTCCAGGTCCGCCCACAGGAGCGTCGGCACAATAATAGAAATCGCAATCAGTACTCCGCCCATCGTCGGCGTCCCCGCTTTTTTCTGGTGGGCCTTAGGCCCCTCTTCACGAATATATTGTCCGATCTGGAATTCGCGAAGTCGTTCGATCACCAGCGGTCCGATGATCAAGCCGGTGAACATCGCCGTAAGGCTGGCAAAGGCGGTGCGGAAGGTCAAATAGCGAAAGATCCGAAAAGGCGGAAAATAATGAAAGAGTTTTAGGTACAGCAGCCAGTAGAGCAATACGCCTCCCGGTTCGGTCTTAGTCGTCTTGAGCTGAACCACAGTGTTCCAACGACCGACGGCTAACGAATAGCTCCTGCGGATTCGATCATCACGCTTGTCCTGATGGATGGCTGACATCTGATAGCTTCTCCAGCGCCTTCTCCAGCTTCACTCCTCGCGACGCCTTCAGCAACACGGCATCTCCGTCGCGTACCTGCCCTGCCAGCCACTCGCCTGCCTCTTCCGGAGTGGCGACAAACTCAGCGGTCATTCCCGCTTGCTTTGCGGAATCGACCATCTCCTGCGCCAGCCCCCGTACTCCGATCAAAAGGTCAACGCCTTTGCGGGCAATGTCTCGGCCCGACTCGCGATGCATCTCTTCGCCCTGCGGCCCTAACTCGAGCATTTCGCCTGCAACAACAATCCTGCGCTTGGCCGGCATTTCAGCCAGCGCGTCCACCATCGCAGCAAGAGCTTTCGGATTGGAATTGTAGCAATCATTGATTACGGTAATGTTGCCGATGCGGACAACCTGCCCTCGTTTATCGGCAGGCGAGAGCTTCGCCATCGCTGCCGCCGATTCGCCCAGCGTCACACCGTGTTCCAGCCCGACCGCTATCGCTGCAAGCGCGTTGTGGACGTTATGCTTCCCAATTAAAGGCAGAACAACATTCTCGCGCTGATTGCCCACCACGACATTAAAAACCGATCCGCCTTCTCCGTTCGACTCCCATTTCTCAGCCCGCACGGTGCAAGCAGACCCCAATCCATATGTGATTACTTTCCCTTTGAAATCGAGCCCGAACTGCGAGACGTATTCGTCATCTCCGTTCAACACCGCGATGCCATTGGCCGGAAGCGATTCCACAAGTTCGTACTTGGCGCGCGCGATTTCCGCAATCGAGCTAAAAAATTCCAGATGCACCGGCGCCACGTTGGTGACCACACCCATGTTCGGCTGCGCGATCTGCCCCAGGGCTGTGATCTCGCCCAGGTGTGACATGCCAAGTTCCACCACCGCAAGGTCATGTTCGGGCTCCAGCTTGAGCAACATGAGCGGCAGCCCAAAATGATTGTTAAAGTTCCCTTCCGATTTGTGCACGCGAAAGCGAGTTGCAAGCATGTGCGCAATCGCTTCCTTTGTGGTCGTCTTGCCAGCCGATCCGGTCACCGCGATCAGCGGCCGGGCCCAGAGTCTCCGAACTCCCTGGGCAAGAGCTTGCAGTGCAACGAGCGTGTCTTCGACCGGGACTAGCTTGGATGCTGGAGAGACTAGCATCCCCGCCCGTCCGATTTGTACCCTGACCCCGGAGAGCTGCTCTCGTGCGACGACCGCCGCCACCGCTCCCATTTGGAGCGCCTGCGACACGAAATCGTGCCCATCCATTTTTTCGCCTTTGACCGCGAAGAAAAGGTCGCCCTGGCGAATTGTGCGAGAGTCAATCGAATAACCGATTGCGGTGGCATTCGGATCAACCTCGCCCGCGCTTGTGCCGATAAGTTCCGCGATCCGGGAAAGCGTGAGCTTCATGCCATGCTCTCCGTCGTGGCGATCTGTTCGTAACCCATCGCGCGCAGCGCGTCCGCCACAACCTGACGATCATCAAAGGGAGCTGTTCCAGTTCGTGTAACCTGCACCTGTTCGTGCCCTTTCCCAGCTATCAGAACAACGTCGCCCTGCCGGGCTTCGCTGACCGCAAAATGAATGGCAGCACGGCGATCCGGTTCGGTCTTATATTTGGCGCCTGATCGCTGCAACCCGACGATCGCGTCGTTAATAATCGCCAGCGGATCTTCGCTGCGCGGATTGTCGGAAGTTAGCACCACAAAATCACTGCCCTTGCCGGCAGCCTCCCCCATCAGCGGCCGCTTGCTTCGGTCGCGATCTCCGCCACAGCCAAAGACTGTGATCACGCGTCCGTTCGCTGGTTTTACGAGCTCTCGCGCGAGAGCAGTCAGGTTCCGAAGGGCGTCGTCGGTGTGTGCGTAATCCACCACAACTGTGAATGGTTGCCCACAATCAACCCGCTCAAAACGCCCAGGAACACGGGTCAGCATCTCGACTCCAGCACTAATACTTTCGGTGTTGCAATCACGTGACCAGGCTGCCGCGCTTGCCGCCAGAATGTTGTAAATATTCACTCTGCCAATCAGCGGGGATCTAACTGCAATTGTCGCGTGCGGCGTAACCATTTCAAAGCTGGTGCCGCGCAGGTTAACTTCAAGTTTGGTCGCGCGGAAGTCTCCCTTCATCAATCCGTAAGTGACCACTTTTGTGCCCTGTTCCTTGCAGAACTTCAGAAGCTGCAGACCACTATCGTCGTCTGTGTTCAGCAGAGCGACTCGGGGCCACCCTGACTGGCTGCGCGCGAATAACATTCGCTTGGCGGCAAAATACTCGTCCATGGTCTTGTGATAGTCGAGATGATCGCGCGTCAAATTCGTGAAAACAGCCACATCGAAGGGAATGCCGAAAGTTCGCTGCTGCACGAGCGCGTGTGATGACACCTCCATCGCGATTTCGCTGGCGCCATTTTCAACCGCTTCGCAAAAAAGTCTCTGCAGTTCGAGTGGCTCCGGCGTCGTGTGTGGCGCGGGCAGCACCTTTCCCGCAACGTGATACTCGATTGTGCCGATCAAAGCGGTCTTCCGGCCCGCAGCGAGAAAGATGGATTCCAGCAAAAAAGCGGTCGTGCTCTTTCCATTGGTGCCCGTAATTCCGGTGATGGCAAGCTTTTCCGCGGGACGCCCGTAGAAATTTGCGCTTAACGCGGCCAGCGCTCGCCGTCCGTGTGGAACTTTGGCCCAGGCAACATTCGTGGGTGTGACGTCCGAATCTGTGACTACTGCCGCCGCCCCGGCTGCAATCGCCTGCTGGACAAACTGATTGCCGTCGCTCGACTCTCCGCGCATCGCCACAAACACATTGCCGGGTCTCACGCGGCGAGAGTCGTGTTCGACGCCGGTGACTTGCAGATTTCCGCTCTGGGCGGACACTTCCACCCCGTCCAGCAGCTCAAGAAAATTCATTGCAGTGATTGTATTAGAAAGTGGTAAACAGGCCGAAATCAGACCACTCAGCAGACACGGAAAGTTCAATTACCAAATGATCTAGTCCCGATTTCGATGCCTCAATTCGTGCCTCTGTGTCTCCGTGGTGACTTTGGCCTTGTTGAAGTAACATACTCTCCCATGCGCCTGTGGCTTTCTCGCGGCAGTAGCATCAGCGTTCGCGAGCAATTGGTCACTCAAGTTGTTCTCGGTATCTTGAGCGGCGATCTCAAGCCTGCTCAGCGCCTGCCCAGCACCCGCGAACTTGCCCGGCGTTTTCATGTTCACCCTAACACAATCAGCGCAGGATATCGTCAGCTTGAGCGCGACAGCTGGGTCGAATTCCGCAAGGGTAGCGGTGTTTACGTGAGGCAGCAGACACCTCAGACTTCCGCGCCAGCAGTTGCGCTCGACAAGCTAATTGCCGATTTCTTCCTGGCAGCGCGAAAGCTTGACACTCCCCTTGCTGTCGTCCGCGCGCGGTTGCGACATTGGATGGAGGTGCAACCTCCCGACCATTTTCTTCTCATTGAGCCAGACCATGAACTTGCCAGCATCACCCTGGCAGAGATGCAACAACGCCTCACTTTTCCGGTACAGACTTGCGCTCCTGAGGACTGCCACGACAGCACCTTCGAAGGCGCGATACCCCTGGTACTCTCCATCAAGAGCAAGATTGTTCGCGAGGAGGTACCCAGGAATCGCGACCTGGTAACCTTACACCTCCGCTCCGCCGCGGACTCTCTTGCGCCATACCTGCCCGTTCCCTCGACTGCCCTGGTCGGCATTGCCTCGCGATGGACGCCATTTCTGAAGACTGCCCGCACCATGCTGATCGCTGCCGGCTTCCATCCCGATTGCCTTCTCCTGCGCGACCCATCCAAGGCCAATTGGCGGCGCGGCATTAACCAGGCGTCCGCGATCATCTGCGATTCGCTCACCGCCCAGAGCCTTGAGGGCAAGACGCGTGTTCTTACTTTTCCACTGCTGGCAGAATCTTCGCTTCAGGAGCTGCAGGAATACGAACAGTTCATACGTGGACCGCTTGTCGCCTGATGTGACACTCGAAAAAGTGCCACAGATACCGCCTATGACCTTTCCTCTGCTATTAGATTGGAGCCCATGCGATCACGATTACTGATGATTTGCTTGCTCTCCTTGTTCGCTACTACTGTTTTTGCGAAGTCTCCAATCGGAGATTGGCAGTCGGTCGAAGACATACCAACGGGTTGGCAAATCACCGTGGTAACGACATTCACCTTCCCCTGCATTTTCGTGAGGGCAAGCGACAGTGAACTGGTCTGCGGCGAACTGGATCGTCACGCGCATGTCTCGGACTCGGATGAAATTCACGTGCGCCGCGGCGCAATTCGCGAAGTACGAGTAGAGAAGCGCAACGGCGCGAACAGTCTGGCTGCCGCAGGGCTCGGAGGTGGACTAGGAGCCGGTTTCGGCGGCATCGCAGTCGCGGGCGCAAGGGGCCCCGCCGCCTATTTGTTGGGAACCATGGGCGCCATGATCGCTGCGCGCAAGGGACACGATACTCATCTACTGCGCGGAAAGGTTATATATCGGGCGACTTTGCCTACCGCCGGAGAGACCAATCGGTCAAGCACGGGGCAGGTGCCTATCGCCCGAATCGCACCTTGATCCTGGTGCCGCTGACGACATGCGCCCCGGCAGGCGGCGATTGGTCTTGGCCTACACCGCTTCCCACGACTTCTAAGTCGAGCCCACTCGATTGGGCAAGCTCAATGGACGAACGCACCGACTTACCGCTGAAAGACGGAACCACAATTCCGCCTTGTTCCACATCGAGGACAACAGTGCCTGCGGTTGTAGCCGACGGCGAACTCGAAAGCGCCTGTGCCGCGCTAGGTGCTGTCATCTCCTGATCGGGAACCGGAACTCGCGCACGCATCGCAGCTGGCACGATTGCGTTATTGATTGTGGGGGGGCGGGCGTCTGCCCGGAGCGAAGCCGAAGAGTCTTGCCTGTCCGAAGCCTTCCCAAGAGTCGAAGCCGCGATCTCTGCCGGCGCCGCTTCCGCCGCCTCGATCGTCTCCCCCGGATGGTCCGGAGATCCCTCTTCTAACTCGTTGTTACTGGTCTTCGCGCTGGCCAGCAGGACCTGCCGGTTCGCCGGAATCTCGATATCGTGACGGGTGTGCAGGTATTCGAGCACCTGCTGTGCAATCCGGGTGAATACAGGCGCCGAAATTTGGCCGCCTTGATGCAATCCAACTGCTGAGTCGAGTACCACGACCACCGTGATTGCAGGATCATTAATCGGCGCAAACCCGGCAAACGATGCCACGTACTTGGTGTGCGAATAGGCGTGGGTCGCCGGATCAACTTTCTGCCCGGTGCCGGTCTTGCCTGCTGAGGTGTATCCGATGAGCTTGGCTTTTGTTCCAGTGCCATGCAGCACCACGCCCTGCATCATTTGGCGCATCTGCGCTGCGGTCAACGACGAAATCACCCGATGCTCGTTCACGGGATGAAAAGCGACCGTCTGCGGAGCGCTCTGCGGCTGGATTGTCGCAGCTGTAATCCGTGGAGCAACATAAACTCCATCATTCGCCATAGTCGAGATCAGCCCCACCAGTTGCAACGGGGTTATTCCGATCTCCTGGCCCATCGAAATCGCCGCGATGGAAACCTTCGACCACCGGCTGACCGGCTTGGTCATGCCGCGCGTTTCTCCCGGAAGTTCTATTCCGGTTTGCTGACCAAATCCGAAACCGCGGATGTATCTATAGAAGCGGTCTTCGCCCAGTCGGAGACCAATCTTGATGGAGCCAACGTCGCTCGATTCCGCCAGCACATCCGACACCGTCAGCAATCCATGCGGACGACTGTCGTGGATTCTCATACCATTGAAGACGATCGATCCCATCTGGCAGTCGAAAACCTCGTCCGGGCGAGTGACTTTCTCCTCGAGCGCACCCGCGATGGTTACCAGCTTGAAAGTCGAGCCGGGCTCATAGACATCGCTGACCGCGTGGTTCTTCAGCTTGTCGGAGGTAATTTCCTTTGAGAGATTCGGATTGAATGTCGGCCGGTTCGCCAGCGCTAGAATCTCGCCGGTCCGAGTGTTCTCGACTACAGCCGTACCTGTGATGGCATGGGTTTCCCGCATCGCAGTTTCGAGTTCGCGCTCGGCGATGTACTGAATCTTCTCATCTATCGTGAGGACGACGTTCTGTCCCGGCTCCGGCTGCTTCTCCACGCTGCCGAACCATTTCTTTCGCGCGTCAACAGAAATCAGCATCTGGCCAGGGCGGCCGTGCAATTGGTCTTCGTACTCTCGCTCGACCCCGCTGAGCCCGGCATCGTCCATGCCGACATAGCCGAGCACCTGCGCCGCGAGCTCATTTTTCGGGTAATACCGCTTCGATTCTTTCTGGAAATACACCCCGCGCAGATTCAGCGACCTGATGCGTGCCGAAGTCTCCGGATCAGGTTTTCGTGCCAGCCAGCAAAACGTCTTTGATGCTTCACACTTCGCAAGGAGTTCGCGCGGGTCCTGTTTTGTAATGCGCGCGATCAGCGAAATTGTGCTGCTCGGATTTGGCATCTCTGTGGGGACCGCAAAGACTGAATCCACATTGATAGACATCGCCAGCTCGCGCCCCTGACGGTCGTAAATAATGCCTCGTCGCGCGGAGACTTCCTCAGTGCGTTGTTGCTGATGCTGGGCACGCTGCTCGAAGCTGCCGTAGCGGAAAATTTGCAGATATACAAGGCGCGCGCAGATGCCGCTGCACCAGAAAACGAAAACCCCTGCCAATAAATACAGCCGGAGATTCGTGCTATTGCGGGCTGTGGCGGCCATTCTTCTCTCAGATAAATATGGCGGCCGGTTAGCCGCCATGCTCAAAACACAAAATGAGGATTGTCATTTCGAGCCAAATCAAATCACGTAAGGGCGGACTCCCTCGTCCGCCCACTTCGGCGGACAGCACCCGAAGCTACGTAAAAAATCTAGCGCGTCGAAACCACCGAAACCGGCGTCAGACTCGCCATCACCGAGCTAGATGCCTCAGGCAGCGCCGTATCCATGCGCATTACTTGACCCGCCTGCGGCGACTGCAGTCCCAGCTCGCGCGCCATGCGGTCAATTCGTTCGGGATCGCGCAGCGAGGCTTCTTCCAGCCGCAAGGCCCGATTCATCTCCACCAGGCTATCGCGTTGTGACTTCAGCGATTCGATCTTGTATCCGTATTCAATGGCCTTGAAATGCTGAAATGCATAGGCCATCACAAACAAAAACAGACAGCCGAGAGCCACACCGAACTGCCGCATCTCGCGCGCGCGGCGCGGATCTTCTACTTTCACCAATTTTGAAATCGGAGTTTGGATCGCCGCGGCTGCCATAACTAAGCCACCCCGGCGAGTTCGTAACTCAGATTTGTCACTTCGCTCTGCGCTATGGCATACCAGTAGGCGAGTTTCGATTCCTGTTCCGGGTCGAGACGGAAGCTGGTTTCCGTTCGTTCGACCGTCGCGATCAGATTGTCAATCAGTTTTCCCGTGTACATTGCGTTTCCCCGTGCGTGAATTCCTACCTTGAACCACGTGGGACAGGCGGCTCGCCTGTCTCCCTTGTTGCAGCATCCGGTGCTTTGCGGCACTCTCTCTATGAAGCTCGAAAGCCTTAAACTCAAAACCTGTCATCCCGAGCAAGTCTCTTTCGCGGAGCGAACGACGAAGCCGAGGGATCTGCATTTCTAAACTCTTTCCGCCGCCCGCAATTTCGCACTGCGGGCTCGCGGGTTTGAAGCAATCTCTTCTTCACTCGGTGTCACTGGCTTTTTCGTAAGAACCTTGTACTGTCCCGCCTTCGCGCCTTCCCGCATCGCGTCTTTCACGATGCGGTCTTCCAGCGAGTGAAAGCTGATCACCACCAGCCTTCCACCCGGTTTCAGCAGCTGCGGCGCTGCTTCCATCAGCTTCCGCAGATCGTCCAGTTCGCGGTTTACGAATATTCGGAGAGCTTGAAAGGTCCTGGTCGCTGGATGAATACGCTCATGTTTCATTGACCGGGCCGCGGCTGAGATCACGGCTGCGAGTTCCGCAGTCGTCAATATCGGCCGCGACCGGACAATGGCTCTGGCGATTCTCCGCGACCTCCTTTCCTCACCGAATTCGTAAATCAGATCGGCAAGCTCGCGCTCGTCGAACTGGTTTACCACTTGTTCGGC
>WNFY01025215.1_pt1 | contig 11581 bp, 10 predicted proteins | sample 5400091 | NCBI WGS metagenome assembly WNFY01 (sample SAMN13153364, study PRJNA577476) | soil metagenome | isolation source: 60 cm soil or saprolite under grassland replicate 1 | place: USA:California | collected 2016-06-15
GTCGCGAGCAACAAGCCTTGCGCGGCCAGGTCGCGCCACGCCAGCAGCTGTCCGAGGACGAACGACAGGCCGAGCGCCAGCGTGACGGTCAGCCAGAAGCGCCCACGGGTCGACCGCCGGCGCGAGGTCTCCAGGGTGACGCTGCTCACGACGAGGAGCAGCGTGTTGAAGTAGAGAATCGTCGGCAGCCGGAAGTGCTGCCAGTCGGGCGACGCGCCTTGCCGGACCACCAGCGCGCTGGTGAACGCCGCGAACGACATCGCGATCGCCGCGATGCCGACGAGCACACCGGTCCGGGTGGGTTGTGGCCGGGGCCGCTCGGTCGCCGTGGGCGGCACGGCCGCGGTCACCGGCGTCGGCGGCAAGGATGCGACCGTCGTCATCACCGGTCCGGCGCGGCCTGCATGAGGTAATCGTCGCCGGTCCCTGCCCCGGCGCCCGGCACGCCATACTCCTGCGGCCCGCGATACACCACCGGTGGGTGGCCGCCGAAGTTGTCGACCGGCGGCGGTGAGCTCGTGGACCACTCGAGCGTCGTGGCCTGCCACGGATTGTCCGCGGCTCGGGCGCCCCGGACGCGGCTGCGGATCAGGTTATAAAGGAAGAGCAGCTGCGCGGCACCGGTGAACAGGGCCGCGATCGTCATGAACTTGTGGACGGGGACGAAGGGCTTCAGGTAATCGTCGGTGAACGCCGCATAGCGACGCACGTTGCCGGCCAGCCCGATGAAGTGCATCGGCATGAAGACGCAGTAGACCCCGATGAACGTCAGCCAGAAGTGCACCTTCCCCAGCGTCTCATTCATCATGCGGCCGAACATCTTGGGGAACCAGAAGTAGATGCCCGCGAAGATGCCGAACATGGCGGCGACGCCCATGACGAAATGGAAGTGCCCCACCACGAAGTAGGTGCCGTGCAGGTACGTGTCGATCGAGGGCTGCGCCAGGAAGAAGCCGCTGATCCCACCGCTCACGAACACGGAGATGAACCCGAGACAGAACAAGGCCGGCGTCGTGAACCGCAGCTTGGCGCCGTAGACCGTGCCGATCCACAGCAGGGTCACGATCGTGGCGGGAATCGTGATGATCAGCGTCGGCACGGAGAACAGCGTCGCCGAGAAGGGGTTCATCCCGCTCAAGAACATGTGGTGCCCCCACACCGTGTAGCTGAGAAACGCGATCGCGATCAGACAGGCGATGAAGACGCGCGGGCCCAGTAGCGGCTTGCGCGCGAAGACCGGAAGGATGTGGGAGATGATGCCGAAGCCCGGCAGGATCGCGATGTACACCTCGGGGTGCCCGAAGAACCAGAACAGGTGCTGCCAGAGCAGCGGGGAGCCGCCCGAATGCGGCTGCAGACGGTCGCTGATCACGAGCCCGGCGGGAATGAAAAAACTCGTGCCGGCCAGCCGGTCGAGGAGCAGCAGGATGCAGGCGGGCATCAGCACCGCGAACGCGATGAGGGCGATGACGGCGGTGATGAACCACGCCCACGTCGAGAGCGGCATGCGGGCGAGCGACATGCCCTTGGCGCGCAGATCGAGGGTCGTCACGATGAAATTCAGCGAGCCCAGCAGCTGGGCGATGCAGAAGATCAGAATCGATACCGCCCACAGCGTCTGCCCCGTCCCCTGCCCCGGTCCCGCGTCCTTGCCCACGGCGCTGAGCGGCGCGTACGCCGTCCACCCGGACAGGGCCGGCCCGTCGGAAACAAAGAAGGAGCTGATCAGCACGAGGAACGCCACCAGCGTCACCCAGAACGACATCATGTTGATGCGCGGGAAGGCCATGTCTTCCGCGCCGATCTGGATCGGCAGGAAGTAGTTCCCAAAGCCCGCGAACGGGGCGGTCGTCAGGACGAAGAACACCATGATGGTGCCGTGCATCGTCATGAGCGACAGGTAGTACTCCGGCGTGATCACGCCGCCCGCGGCGCCATTGGGGGACAGCCTCCCCAAGCCCGGGATCGGCGTCTCGGGGAACGCCAGGTGCAGGCGCATGAGCCACGACAGCACCATCCCGGTCACGACGGCGACCAGCGCCAGGTCCAAATACTGCTTCCCGATGACCTTGTGATCGACACTGAAGACGTGTGTCCGCAGGAACCCGCGCGGGGGAGCGTGCGGATGGACGGCCGCGGTCATTGTTCAGCCGCCTTGGTCTTGAGCCATTGGTCGAACTCCGATTGGGGCATGACCTCGAGGTACGCGCGCATGTTGTAATGCCCCAGCCCGCAGAGCTGCGTGCAGACGATCTCGTACTTGCCCGTCTGGGTGGCGGTGAAGTGCAGCGGAATCACCATCCCCGGGACGAAGTCCTGCTGGATGCGCAGCTCGGGGACGTAAAACGCGTGATTGACGTCCTTGGCGTGCAGCTCCAGGAGAATGGGGTGGTTGACCGGAATCACTAGACTGCCCGCCACGATGTCGTCCCGTGCCGTGGTGTCATTCGCCGGGTCCAGGCCGAAAAAATTCTCGTTGGCATCGTTCATCAGGTCGGGATGCATCGCCCCGAACCGTCCGTCCGCTCCCGCATACCGGAAGTAGAAGGCGAACTGTTCGGCCTGCACTTCGATCTGCAGCGAGTTGGGGTCCGGCGCCGTCTGGTACACGCTCGCCCAGACCTTGGAGCCCACGAACGTGAGCACCAGGATCTCGGCCCCGACCAGCACGAGGGCCAGCACCACCATGGGGGTCGCGCCCCCGGGAAACGTCCTGATCCCGCGCGTCGTGGCGCTTCCGGCCTGCCACACGAACGCCGCCAGCGCCAGCTGAGCCAGCACGAACAGGATGCCGGAGCTGATCATCGTCTCGCCGAGCTGGCGATCGATGCGGGGTCCGTGAGCGGAGATGTCGGCGGGCAGCCACCAGATGTGCAGGGCGAAAATCGCCGCCGACACCAGCGCGATGATCGCCACGACGACGGCAAACAGCTTCCCCATCGCTTAGTACGGCCGCGCCGTGAACACGAAGTTCACCGTCTTCGTCTCCGTGCCGGCGATGGTCACCTCCTGGCTTTGCGTGCCGAACTGCTCGTGCCACGCCGTCACCGTGTACGTGCCCGGCGGGAGCCCCGCCAACGTGAACCGTCCCGCCTCATCGCTCACCGCAGAGTGCGAGGTGGTGAGCACGGCGAAGTACCCGTGCATCCACGGATGCACGTTGCATTTGACGGGGATGAACTCGGGCTTCTCCCACTGGGTGTGGATCGGCGGCGCGCCCTTGGGCTGCGACTTGTTCCACTCCGCATTCACGCGCGCGAGCGGATGAATGTTGTGCGAGTGGGGATCGTCGTTGTAGATGTCCATCGGCTGGTTCACCTGCAGCGCCAGCACGTGGGGGAGGTACTGGCAGCCCTTCTGATCATAGCGCGCCGCTTCCGCCGGGGCCGTGGAGCCCGCGTCGCCAGCCGAGATGTAGACCACGACCCAACGCAGCGTATTCCCGGGGCCGGTGACGACATTCTCCGTCATCAGCGGCGTGGGGTGGGCGGTCACGCACGCCGGCTCCTTCGACATATCGATCGGTTTCATCTTGGGCGGTGTCCCCGTGTAGGTCACCGTCCCGCCGATGGTGGCAGCGGCCGGGGCCACCGGCCGCACCATCATCCCCGAAGTGGCCGCGGCCAGCGCGGCGAACAGCGCGAGGGAGCGTGTACGCATCGAAACATCCTTTCTGTCCAGCCGGGTCACCAGCGTTACTGATCTCCCCCCTCAGGCCCGATGGGCTTGAGCTCGGCGGCATGAGACGCAACCCACGCCCGCCAGATCGCCGCCTCCGGCGTGTTGAGCGGCTGCAGCGTCCGCAGGAAGTGGACCAGGTCCCACGCCTCCGCCGCCTGGAGCTGATCGGAGAAGGAAGGCATCGGCGAGCCGTCGAGCCCGGTCATGAAAATCCGGTACAGGTCCTGGTTGGTCGTTCCGCACATGAACCGCGTGCCGGTGGAGAAGTTGTACGGGCGAATGGGATTGTCCTTGTTGTCGGTCAGCGTGTTGGCGGAAGGACCGTTCCCGTGGCCCGCGGGGCCGTGACACTTCCAGCATTCCATCTTCTGGAACAGCGCGCGTCCGCGGAGGATGCCTTGGATGGTCGTAGCCGGCTCCGCTGGAATAGCAATCGGCGTGCCGGGCCGTGCCGTCTTCCATCGGGGGGAAAACGTCTTGATGTAGGCGATCAGGTCCACGCGGTTCTGGCCCGTGAGCGGCCGCCATGGCGGCATGTTCGTGGTCACGAACCCACGGGTGATCGCGTTGAAGAGATCCTCGTCCGTCGGCAGTGTGCCGGTCGGGGTCGACCGGCATTTGAACACGGCGAGGGTGAAATCCCGGGGTTTGGGATCGATCCACGGCGCGTTCTCGCCGTCTCCGTCCCCCTCCGGACTGTGACAGCCGACGCAGTACCGCTGATACAGGCGCTGGCCGGCCGCGGCGTGGCCGGTGAGCTGACCGACATGGGTCTCCTGGGCCGCGGCGGCGCTCGCTCCTGCCGCGGTGAGCACTCCGACGCTCGAGAGGAGTGCCACCAATCGCAAGTTCGGTCTCATGAAAGGCCTCCTCTCCGGTTAGAAGGCGAAGTCGAATGCGAGGAGCAGGCTGCGGCTCCACACCTTCGCCGCAGGGTCGACGACGCCGGAACCGTCTCCGCTCAGGGGCGGCACGCCGATGGATTTCGTCATCGCGAACTCTCCGTGGATCGCCATACCATCGCGGCTGAACAGGAACGGGTACGCCCGGAAACCGATCGCGATCGCGTCGGCGTTGCCCGCAGGATCTCGTAACGTGCCTGCACCAGCAGGCGGGGCGTGGCGACGTAATGGGCTTCGAGCAGCGCCGAGTTCCATGTCGGCTTTGCGGTGCCCGACCCCAGCGCCGCGTCGTCGGACGCGTGCGCGAACAGCGGGATCAGCTCCAGGTTGCCCATCCACAGTTGCGCGGTCGCCCCCAGCCGCACGAACGACTTGTTGTCCGATCCGGTGCCCGGGATGGGATTGCCGCCGCTCAGCTCAAAGGTCGTGGGCCGATGGCCGAGATAACCGAACACGCCGATGCGCTGCGGGCCCAGTCCACTGCCCATCGCGAAGGCGCGGCTCGCCGTGAACATGGCGTCCAGGCTCTTGCCGCCCGGTAACCCCGGCTCGCCATCGTCGGTGGTCAACAGCGCCACGCTGTAGCGGGTGTAGCTGTTGATGGAGTGACCGGAGAACTCGGCCCCGATCTGGTTGTCCCCAAAGCCGAAGTTGTTCCCGCTGTTATCCAACTCGAACTTGCCGACCTTCACGTTGGCCCACGGTGAGTTGCCGAGATTGTCGAATCGCACGAACGCCGCCTCGACCCCGGTGGTGCCGTCGGCGTCCAGCGTCGGCACGAGCCCGAAGGTGATGTTCTTGTAGAGGGTCCCGAGCAGCAGGAAGTCGATGCCCGAGAGGTCGAAGCCGGCCTGGGTGATGGTCTTGCCGTCCGGGGCCGGGGCCGCGTCGGTGATCTGGTGGGTGGTGCTCTCGAGGCGCAGCTGCGGCGTGGTGCGCAGCGCGAGCGGGAAGTACGCGGGCGCTTGCCAGATCGGCGAGTCACGATCGTTACCGAGCTGGTAGCCGTTGTCCTTGAACGCTTGGCCGAACGCGTTCAGCTCGGGCCAGACCGTGTGACAGGCCGAGCACGGCAGCCCGTATTTACGCGCGAACGCCGGGATCGCTCGCGACGCAGTCCGGTAGGCGGCCTCGTACGCCGCGACGGTCCCCCGATCACCCCGAACGTCTAGTGTGGGAGTGGTGGCCGTCGCGAGCCGAGGTGCCACAACGGCGCCGCCCAGCACCATCGCCATGAGCCACTTGACCATGTTGCCTCCCGTCTGGTGTGAGACCATTCAAGAGACTGGCACGTAACAACCCTCGGACGTGGAGTTGGGATACTCGGTACCTCGACGTGGGTAGATTCCTGGAGGGCAGATGCTACTGCCTTCCGCGATCAGTCGCGTTGGACTGCGCGGCCAGGATGCATCACGATCACGGTCGTTTCGAAGCGACAGACCAGGAACACATACACACCGCTTCGCCGGTTGTCAAACGTGTGGAGACGTGACAGCGTGCAGCCAGCCGGAGGGTCAGAGAGTCAGGATGAAGGTTCCTTTATGAAGCGCATCACCGACGTCCACGTCCACATCCAGCCATGGCGGGACTTGAAGCCCCAAGTCCAAGAAGCGATGCGCCGCGGGAAAGAGGCGCATTGGGAGCTCCTGATCGCCGTCATGGACGACCCCAAGGCACTGCTGGAGGTCCTCGATCGGTCGGGGGTGTGGCGCGTCGGGATGGTGAACTATCCCAGCCCAGACGTGATGGGCTTCACGAACACGACCAACACGTTCGCCGCGAAGTACGCCCAAGCGAGCCCCGAGCGGTTGCTCCCCTACGGCGGGGTCGATGCCCGGCACACCAAGGATCCGGCCGGCGACGTGGACCGGCTCGTCGACCTGGGCATCCGCGTGTGCAAGATCCATCCGCCGCATCAGCGCTACGCGGCGAATGCGTACACGGAGGGCCTCGACGCTCTGGGCCGGATCTACCGTCGCTGCGAAGAGCGGGGGCTGCCCGTCATGGTGCACACGGGGACGTCGATCTTCCCGGGTGCGCGCTCCAAGTACGGCAACCCGATGGAGCTCGACGACGTTGCCATCGACTTTCCCGACTTGCGCATCGTCATGGCGCACGGAGGACGGCCGCTCTACATGGAGGAGGCGTTCTTCATTCTGCGGCGGCACTCCAACGTGTGGCTCGACGTCTCCGGCATTCCGCCCGGGAAGCTGTTGGAGTACTTTCCCCGCCTCCCGGAGGTCGTGGACCGGACGTTGTGGGGAACGGATTGGCCGAGCCCCGGCGTCAAAGACCTCCGTGTGAACATCGATCAGTTCCTCGGCCTGCCGCTAGCCGAGGACCAGCAGCGGGCGATCCTCGAGACCAATGCGCTGGCTTTCCTTCCTCCTGCTCGCCGGTAATACCGCCGCGGCGCAAGGCGCGCGCGGAGCCAAGCCGCTGCGCTTCGACTTCGCCCTGATGGCCGAGACCCGGGACTCATTCGTGTTTCAGGTGCGGGGGGAGCAGCGCGGGTGGGCGGTGTGGCAGTACGAGCTGCGCTCGGACGAAACGGGCCAGGAGGTGCTGTACACCGCCCGCTCCGAGCTGCGCCCCGTTGAATCCGAGAGTCTGCGGATCGTCGTCAACCGGTTGACCGGCGCCCCGGTGGCGTCATTCCAGCGGCTCGATTTCTTCGCCCCGGGAAGCGATACCGTGCAGCTGGAGCACGACCTCGACGTGCGCGGCGGTGAGGTGACGGGGCGGCGCCGCGCCCGCACCCGCGAGGGCGAGATCCGCATGACGCCGGTTCACACGGCCCTGCCCGCGGGCGCCGTGTGGAACAACTACGCGTTTTTCGCCGCGGCCGTGGCGCAGGCGAGCCCGGGCGATTCCCTGGTCGGGCAGGCGTACCGGGAGTTCGCGGACTCGCTGGGTCCGCTCGTGGTCGTCGCCGAGACCCCCACCACCGTCAGCGTGCCGGCCGGCCGCTACGACGTGTTGCCCCTCAAGGCCAACGGTTTCCGGCTCTTCGTCACCCGCGCCGCTCCGCGCCGGGTGGTCCGGGGCGAGACGCTCGACGGCGTGTTCAGCTTCGACCTCGCCGCGAGCGGGCCCCCGGCGCATTGATGCAACCCTGAACGAGGATTCCCCGAATGCGTACACGTGGTATGCGCTGCTGGCTCGCCCTCGGCATCGGCTTGTGGGTCGGGGGTCTGTCGCTCCCCGTGGCCGCGCAGCAGGCGGGCCAGATCCGCTACGAGACGTTCACCCTGCCCAACGGCCTCCGCGTGATCTACTCGGAGGACCATTCCACCCCGATTGTCTCCGTGGACGTCTGGTACAACACCGGCTCGCGTAATGAGCGGGCGGGTCGCTCCGGGTTCGCCCACCTCTTCGAGCACATGATGTTCCAGGGGTCCGCGCACGTGAAGAAGGCCGAGCACTTCCAGTACGTGAACCGCGCCGGCGGCGTGATGAACGGCAGCACGACGGAGGACCGGACCAACTACTGGGAGACGCTGCCCTCCAACCGGCTGAACCTCGCCTTGTGGCTCGAGGCCGACCGCATGCGCTCGCTCGCCATCAACGACGAGAACTTCCACAACCAGCGCGAAGCGGTGAAAGAGGAGCGGCGGTTGCGGGTGGACAACCAGCCCTACTCACGCGCGTTCCTCGACGGGCTCACAATGCCGTTCGACTCGACCACGTGCTTCGCGTACGCGCACACGGTGATCGGCTCGATGGACGACCTCGACGCCGCCCGGCTCACCGACGTGCAGGCGTTCTTCGACACCTACTACGCCCCGAACAACGCGATCCTCGTGGTCGTCGGGGACTTCACGCCCGGGCAGCTGCGGCGGTTCGTGAATCAGTACTTCGCCGGCATCCCCAGCCACCCCGCCCCGGCCCCGGTCGCCTGTCAGTGGAAGCCGGGCACGGGGCTCGTCCGCCGCGAGATCACCGACGAGCACGCGAACCTCCCCGCGGCGCTGCGGCTGTATCGCATCCCCGACCACGCCGACGCCGATACGCCGGCCCTGGAGCTCTTGAACGTCATTCTGGGCCAGGGCGAGAGCTCGCGGCTCAACGTGGCGATCGTGCGCCGCGATAAGGCCGCCCTCGGCGCCCAGGCCGTGACGGTCGGCTCGCGGCGCGGGCCGGGCGTCACCGCCGTGCTCGGTATCGCCAACCAGGGCGTAGACGTGAACCGGCTCGACAGCCTGCTGGCCTCGCAGGTGGACTCGATCCGCGCGGGCGGCGTGACGGCGGAGGAGCTCACCAAAGCCAAGAACTCGTTCCGCGCGGACTTCATCCGCAACCGGGAGACCACCCTGAATCTCGCCGAGGAGATCCACCACTACGACATGTTCCACCGCAGTCTCGGTGAGATCAACACGGAGCTGGCCCGCTACCTCGCCGTGACCGCCGACGACATCCGGCGCGTGGCGCAGAAGTACCTGGACCCGGCCAACGCGGTCGTGATCATCGTGAAAGCCGGGTTTCCGCGCCGGCGACATCTACGATCCGGCCGGCAAGGAGGGCCTGGCGGGTCTCGTGGCCGAACTGATCACCAAGGGAACGCCGACGCGCACGGCGGATCAGATCGCCGCCCAAATCGAAGGCGCGGGAGGCAGTCTTGGCGCCTTCTCCGGCGCCGACGTGCTGACCGTGACGACGGACGTGCTCAGCGACCGCGCCGACCTGGCCTTCGAGCTGCTCGGCGACGTGACGCGGCACCCGACCTTCCCCGCCGAGGAAGTGGACCTCGCCCGCACCCGGGCGCTGTCGGCGCTGCAGCTCGAGCTGTCGCAACCCGGCAGCGTCGCGAGCCGATTCTTCGCTAAGGAGATCTACGGGCGCAACCCCTACGGCCGTCGCCCCACGTCGGAATCACTGCGTGGGCTCACGCGGGAAGACGTCGTGGCGTTCGCGGGCCGGCGCATTCGGCCCGCGGGGGCGCTGCTGGTCGTGGCGGGTGACGTCACCTTGGCCACGGCGCAGTCCCTCGCGCGCGCCGCGTTCGGCGGCTGGGTGGGGGCCCTCGCCGCGACGCCCCCGCCGCCCGCGCCGCCGGCCAAGACCGGCACCGACATCCTGCTCGTCAACCGACCGGGATCGGTCCAGGCCAACATCGTCGTCGGCAACGCCACCTTCGCGCCGACGGACCCGGGCTACTACGCCGCCCGCGTGGTGACCCAGGTCCTGGGCGGGGGCCCGGATTCCCGGCTGTTCCTGATCCTGCGGGAGCAGAAGAGCTGGACCTACGGAGCCTACGCGGGGCTGCAACGCAACCGCGGCCTCGGCTTCTGGCAGGCGACCTTCGAAGGCCGCACCGAGGTGACCGACAGCGCCCTCACCGAAATGCTGCACCAGATCGACCGCATCCGCACCGAGGCGATGCCGGACTCGGAGCTGCGCAATTCCCAAAACTTCCTCGTGGGTTCGTTCCCGCTCACGATCGAGACCCCGCAGCAGATCGCCCAGGTGGTGACGCAGGCGAAGCTCCTGGGACTGGACCCCGACTACCTGCGGCTGTACCGGGAGCGGCTCGCGGCGGTCACGCCGCTCGGCGCGCGCGCGGCGGCGCAGCGCATCTACCGCCGCACCGGGCTGACCATCGTAGTGGTGGGCGACGCCGCGAAGCTCTACGACAAGCTCAAGGCGATCGCGCCGGTGCGGCTCGTGGACATCGACGGCAAACCGCTCACCGTGGACGACCTCCATCCCCAGGCGGGGCCGCTGACGCTCGACGCCTCGCAGTTCGTCACCCGGACCGACAGCTTCCAGGCCCTGGTGCAGGGCAACGTGTTGGGGTCACAGGTCACGTCGCTGCGGCGCACGGCGGATTCCGTGGTGCTGGTCGAGCGCACCGTCCTGGGCCCGTTCCTGCAGCAGCAGACGACGGTGGTGCTCGATCCCACGACGTTCGCTCCGCGGCAGGTCGATCAGACCGGCACCGCCGGTACGCAGCCGGCGGAGGTGCACCTCACGTATGCGAACGGCCGGGTCAAGGGGCGGGCCGTGACCCCGCAGCGCGAAGGGACGCCCAAGACAATCCAGGTGGACACGACGATCGCGCCGGGAACGGTGGACGACAACCAGTTGCACGCGATCCTCCCCGCCCTGCCCCTCGCGGACGGCAAGAGTTTCACGATCAATGTGTTTTCGTCCGGCGAAGGGGTCACCAAACTGCTGACCGTCAAAGTCGCGGGCGTCGAGACCGTCACCGTCCCCGCGGGCACGTTCCCGGCGTACCGGCTCGAGCTGTCGGGCCTGCAGCTCCCGGTCGTGATGCACGTGACGCGGGACCTCCCGCGCCGGCTGCTGCGCATCGAGCCGGTCGGCGCACCGTTGGTGTTCGAACTGGTGAAATAGCCGGACGGTCGGACTGTCGGACGGTCGGACCGAATTCGCGGAGGAGACACGTCATCCATGAGGCATGCAATGCTCGGAGTCCTAGTCATCGCAGCGCTCGGCTGCGCGTCGGCGCGCGCCCGCCCGGCGCAGCGGCCCGCGCCGGTAGTGGGGCCCGCCGCCCCGGCGCCCAGCCAGCCGGCCCAGGCGCGCGGGTCCGAGGAGACCTCGTCGGTCGACCGGGCCCAGTATCCGTCCACCTATCAGCGTCACTCCAACCCGCCGGTGCTGATCCGCAACGCGACGATCCTCACCGCCGCCGGGCAGGAGATCGCCAACGGCTCGATTCTGTTCAAGGACGGGCGCATCGTGGCGGTGGGGGCGACGGTGCAGGCGCCGGCCGATGCCGTGGTCGTGGACGGCACCGGCAAGTACGTCACGCCGGGCTTGATCGACGACCACTCGCATCTCGGCGTGTACGCGGCGCCGGGAACCCAGGCGGAGTCGGACGGCAACGAGGCCACGAACCCGGTGACGGCCGAGGTATGGGCCGAGCATTCGTTCTGGCCCCAGGACCCGCAGATCCCGCTGGCGATCGCCGGCGGGATCACGACGATTCAGGCGCTGCCGGGCTCGGCCAACTTGATCGGCGGCCGCAGCGC
>WNFY01005385.1_pt1 | contig 11580 bp, 10 predicted proteins | sample 5400091 | NCBI WGS metagenome assembly WNFY01 (sample SAMN13153364, study PRJNA577476) | soil metagenome | isolation source: 60 cm soil or saprolite under grassland replicate 1 | place: USA:California | collected 2016-06-15
GGCTTTATCTGGCTAGAGATAGAGACCAGGGGCATCGCTGCTCATGGCTCGCGCCCCGACCTTGGTATCGATGCCATCGTGAAGATGGGCAAAGTCCTCGTCGGTCTGGAAGAACTGGATCGCTCGTTGCGCTCGGCTCCCTCGCACTACCTCCTGGGCAGCGGCTCGCTCCACGCTTCCTTGATCTCGGGCGGCCAGGAACTCTCAAGCTATCCAGAGCGCTGTGTCTTGAGCGTGGAACGCCGCACCATTCCTGGCGAAACAGCACAGGATGTCGAGTCCCAGGTACGCCAGATCCTCGACCAGGTGGCAGCGTCCGATGCCGCCTTCAAAGCATCATTGAGAACAACCCTGCTGCGCGAGGCATTTGAAGTATCCCGGGATGAACCCATCGTACAGGCGGTGTACCGCCACGCAACTACTATACTTGGTCAAGAAGCGGACATTATTGGTGCGACGGCATGGATGGACTCAGCTATCCTCAGCGCTGCTGGCATTCCGACGGTCATCTTCGGACCTGGAGGCGAAGGAGCGCATGCTGTTGTCGAATGGGTTGATCTTGAACAGGTGCAGCGCTGCGTGGAAGTGCTGGTTGCCACTGCCGAAGAGTTCTGCGGTTAATGATACTATGCGGGAATTACAACCCGCAATCTCTCATTAGCCATGCGTGCATACCCTGGTGTCTGTCCACGAACCTCCCCATCCAGCGTTACATCTTGTGGATCAACACTCGTCGCTATAAACACGCCGCGCGCCTGGATGTGATGGATGCCAGGAATGTGCGACAACTCTGCCTGGTTCAGCGCTGGATACTGCTTATGCCAATCCGCCGGACCTGTTGGATGCCCTTCCTCGTTGTTGAAAATACGCCCGCTCGCTTCCCTCAACATGCCTAGATCAATATCGTCTATGACAACGATGTCCAGTAAACGATCCCGCAGGCTCGCTCTTGGAATCGCAAGTTGCCGCGATCCACCAAAAATAGGAGCATTGATAACCGTTGCCTGTAGCACTCTAGAATGTAGCAGCGGCGCCTCGTCGGTGAGTATCGGTGCTGTTTGCCCTGTTGTAGCTGCCGGCTGAAGCGCCAGTCCCTCAAAGCGCAGTTCCATATCCAGGGCTGTATGGCGCCTCAATACCTCAATGGCAGCGACGGAATAAGTCAGCTTCCCGAAACGCTTCCGTGTAGCCACGTTGGTTGCCAGGCGAGCAAATTGAACGTTCATTCCTACTGTCAGTGCGTGGGCAAAATATCCGTGTTTTCCTGGTGCCACGCTTATTGGTACAGATTTGCCTTGCTCGGAACTGGTACTGTGCAGGGCTTGTTCAGCAGGGTGCGCTATACCGATATCCACCTCTACCTGCCTGCCATGGGCAATAGTTTCCGCCGCCTTTCGCACATCTTGCGGAATATCCAGCGAGCGTGCGATGTCATTTGCTGTCCCGAGCGGGAGTATACCCAGCGGGAGACCACATTCGGCGATATGTGTAATCACTCCTCCTACTACACCATCACCCCCGGCAGCTATGGCTATATCAATGCCTTTTTCCATCCAGCCTTGCCCCTGGTCGGGTAAACCATCCAGGCTTGCTATAGAAATAACATCGACGACATCCATGCCTGCCTGTTTCAAGTGACTGAGAGCCGCTGATAACTTATCTGCCCGGCCTGAATGCGGGCTGCGTACAACAAGTGCCCTGGACATATTTCCCCCATTATTCCTGCTTGCTGGGTCGCGCGCACTTCTATTATAGCTTATTAGGAAGTAGGACACAGAATGCTTCAGTTGCTTCAATAGAACAGGCATGCTATACTTCAAACAATGTACACGAAAACACAGGTGGAAAAACCAGCTGGCACCCGTTAGTTTTTGTACAAGCAATTAGTACCACGTATTTCTGCCAATCTTGTCAAATGCCGTATTATGAGAGATGAGAACATGTAATAGCGAGGGGGCATGAGATGTTTATTGGCAAGATCGTCAAATCTGACTCGCATATCAACTACGTCTGCCAGATCTATGGACCTCGCGAGGTAGAAGTCGAACCTGGCCCGGCGGATTACGCCTTTGGCCGTTTCGTACGTATCGGGCTCCGCTCCGAGCAGCCCGACGACCCCCACTCCGACCTCAACTTTGCCCTCGGTATCAGCCATGAACCCAAAACCTATGCCGTCGGCGTCATCTATGATACTATCCTGCTCAATCCAGCCTTCGGCTCGCTTGGGCCGCGCCTCTCCAACGAGACACAGGTAGAACTCTTCTCGCCCGATTACATCTCAGAAAAGGCAGTCCTGATTTATGTGATGGTCCTCGGCATCTTGGAACAGCGCGTGCATCCCGGCGGCCAGGCTGAATTTTTCTCGACAATGCACGGCGTGCCATTGCTATCATTGGAGCTAGGGAGCGAAATCGAAACTATGACCGACGCGGAAGTCCGCGCCTTCCATTTCTTCAGCGACCAGCCCGAACCAGGCAAACGGGCCTATCTGCATATGGGCTACTTGCCGCATATCATCGCCCAGCGTAACAGCCTGCTGCCTATGGTCACATTACGTATTATTGATCAGTTAGAGCGTCTCTTCCCACAGAATCTCCCGCTGCTCTCAATTGTCAAGCGCAATTTTGCCTGGCGACTAAAAGTGGAAACAACCGGTTAGCAATAAATGTAGGGGCGAGGGACCCTGTCCGGGGGACAGGTAATGCCCTCGCTCTGGTGAGGTCTCAACGCATGATTGATCCAAATACTCTCGCGCGCCCCAGGTTCAGGCCCGTAGGCATTACGAAAGGACCAGGCGAAACCACTCATGAGTATACCTTCGTCTCCCGTGACGACGAACAGGTTCTCAAAAATGGTGAATACGTCTATTACGAACTCTCTGACCCCGGCGATGCTGGACTCTCAGAGACATGGGAGTCGTCCCAACGCGCCTTCTCGCGCCGGGTACTCGGTCGTATCATCAAACGCGTGCCTTTGCAACTTTACCCGGACACCTTTCTGGCCGAGCCCGAAATATCACCCACTGAGGTAGCTGCTATGGTGGGCTACGATTCGCGCGCCAACGAACTATTTGAACTGCATGTCGCCATCATGGGCTACTACGAGGAAGCGACCGGCTCATTCATTAATCCCTGGATTCCCCCACAATCGGGGAAACAGATTTTCCTGGCAGACGACGAGATGCTCACGCGCATCCTCAGCCGCAAACAAGCGGCACAGCCCGGTTCCGCAACTATCGGTTCACTGCTCACACGTGCTTCTGGTGCAGTACCCATCGTGCTCGGCGTCAAAGACTTCGTCAGTACACACCTTGCCATCATAGCCAGTACTGGTGCTGGCAAGAGCTACCTCGCCAGCGTCATTATCGAAGAACTGATGCAGCCTCATAACAAAGCCTGTGTCCTCATCATCGATCCTCATGGCGAATACGGCACGCTGGACCAGATTGCCAACCATGATGGGTTCAGTGAGAACGGCGCGAGCAGGAGCAGCTCTTACCGGCCTCAGGTCAAAGTCTACAAGCCCGACCAGGTCAAGGTGCGTATCTCCACGCTGACTATGGGCGATATGCGCCATCTTTTGCCCGAGATGACAGAGAAGCAGCAGTACCTGCTGAGCCGGGCTCTACGCAAAGTTGTCGAAACCAGGAGAGGCTCCCCCTGGAGCGTAGCTGATCTCAAGGCTGCTGTCAAAGCCGTCTCGAAGCAGAAAGGCGACGAAGATAGCGAAGGTGCAGATGATTCAAGCACGGTACATGCATTAACCTGGCGCATTGATCAGCGCTTCGTCGACAGCTTCACCTTTGACGACATGCAGCACCTGGATCTGCCGGAGATTTTCAAACCGGGACAGTGTACCGTACTGCAACTCAACGATATCGACGAGCGCGATCAGCAAGTCGTCGTGGCGACCTTGCTGCGTCGTCTCAATAAAGCACGCATGGAGACCGAGCGCGGCAAAGTCCATTCAGGCGAATTTTACCTGCCTTACCCCGTTTTTGTGCTGATCGAGGAAGCTCATCACTTCGCTCCCAGTGGCACCGAAGTCGTCTCAACGGCTATTCTCAAGCAGGTGTTGGCCGAAGGGCGAAAATTTGGCATAGGCGTTGGCCTCATCAGCCAGCGCCCCGGTAAACTCGATGCCGATGTCCTCAGCCAGTGCCAGACGCAATGTATCATGCGTATCGTCAATGAAATCGACCAGAAAAGCGTTGCCGCCGCCATTGAAGGTGTCGGGCGCGACCTGCTGGACAATCTGCCCGCGCTCTCCAAGGGGCAGGTCATCGTTGCCGGAGCGGCAGTCAACACACCCGTCATCTGTCGCGTGCGCTCGCGCGTTACCAGGCATGGTGGTGAAAGCAAGGACGCACCGGATATATGGCATAAGTACTTTGGTCCTGAAGCTCAAGAGAGTCGCCGCCGCAGCGAAGCGCCTCTGAACGGCAATCAGGGCTTTAATTTGTTGAGATAACCATTAATGGCCAATCTGAAATCTCTGTCTCCCGTGCCGAGTAACCCGCCTGGCGCTGCGCGCCCAGGAGACGTGCAATGACCAATCGTGCAGCATTATACACGCTGCTGGTGCTGGCACCCCTGGTCTGGGGAGGCCTGCTCCTCTTCACGCGTTTTGTCCCTCCGCATACTTTACTGGCATTTGTAGCGTTTTTTATGTTGCTCACAGTCGCGCTTGTCAGCACCTTCTCACCCCTGGCGTACTTGATCAGCCTTCGCTTTCTCGCCTCGCGGCTCTACCGGGCCACCGTTCGCCATGCTCTCCGCCAGGGTGCCCTGCTCTCGCTTTGCATTGTCCTCAATCTGATCTTGCTTGCACTCCATAGTTGGAGTATCTTTACCGCTGTGGTCATCTTCGTCGCGGCTATTGTAATCGAGATGCTGTCACTGGCACGGAAGTAAGGAAAAATGATCGGCATGCGTTTTCTGATCCTTCGTCCTGGCGCCATTGGAGACACCCTCCTCGCTTTTCCCGTACTTAGAGCTTTGCGAGCACAATATACCCATCCTCATATCACGTTTGTAGGCAACGCCAGTGTATTGCCCCTCTCGCTTGCCTTTGGAGTCGCGGAGGAAGTATCGGACTACGAACATGTCCAATGGAGTGAATTATTTTCAACCCGCGGCATCCACGCTCCTGCCTTGCAAGACCTGTTGCAGTGTATCAATAGTGCTATTTGCTGGCTGCACGATCCCGAGGGATTGGTAGAACATAACTTACATGTGGCTGGCGTCAGGCATGTGATCGTTGCCCCCGGTCGCCCGCGGGGGAACATGCATATTGTAGAGTACCTGGCACAAACAATAGGCTTGTCGAAGCCTGTGGAAACGCTTACACGCTTCACATTGCCTGGATCAGGTGCAACATCCCCTGATAAAATGGTTGCCGTTCATCCTGGCAGCGGTAGTACCAATAAATGCTGGCCTACCCGCCATTTCGCCGCCGTTATCGAGCGGCTATGGAATCTACCTGGACAGGTTTATCCGGTGTCCTTACTATCAGGACCTGCCGATTCAGAACGCGTACATGATCTACTAAGCTGGCTCGCACCACCTGAACCGGCATTGCTCAAGATGATAGTCAATGAACCACTATTGGTAGTTGCGCATCAACTGCAGCACTGTAAGTGTTATCTTGGCAACGACTCCGGTATTACCCACCTGGCAGCGATGCTAGGTGTCCCTACCATTGCCCTCTTCGGGCCAAGTGACCCTGCTACCTGGCGACCGGTGGGGCCTGAAGTGATAGTTCTACAAGAAGCTACACTCGAGCATTTAAGTATAGATGTGGTGATGGATGCGCTGAATGCCATTCTGGGCACATAATGCGCAGAACCCATAGGCCTTTTGGCATAGAAAACTATACATGGAGCGATACGTGCAGTATACTAGATAATTGAAGCGAAGTGGCCGTGAGTCCTTATCCTAGATTCACGCAGGAGTAGCCAATCAGGGACCCAATCCCCTTCAAGGGGATTGGCTTGTGGATGGGGTGGCATCACATCTGTCTTCGGCAAGCTCTGCCTGATTAGCCTTGGTGCCTCTGGCACTCCGTTCGGAAGGTCACGATACCTACGAATACTTGCTCTAGTTTGTAGCTCTATCGCTTTGTGATTAAACGTTCTGATGGGTAGGAACCGTGTTGCAAAGCCGAACAAGCCTTTTGAACATTGGCGAAGAGCGCCTTACTCTCGCAAGAGAGGGAAGTGATCTATTCGCTTCCAACAGGTTTGAGCGTTCCTGTTCAAAACGCTCCGCCTTCAGGCGGCCTTTCTTTCCTCCCGTCGCCTGAAGGCAGATGGGTATCCAGAAAGGATTTTTGATGATAGAGCAACCCAATACACAAGAACAGACGCCTCAATCGCGACAACTGGTTCTTCCGGCATATCCAGGTGAGAAACAGGGCGTGAATATCGGCCAGCAGCCACCTGCTGGGCCATCACAATACACACAGTTTGGCACAACGCCCACTTTTACTGATATATCTAATTCATTTCAAAAACTCGGCCACTTCTGGCATAAAGATGCCGCCTATAAAGTCTTGATTATAGCTGTAGCGGGAGTAGTGCTCTCGGGGATCCTGTTTATGGCCCTTAGCACCGCCTCACTTTTACAAGGCCTCGGCTTCATCTCACAGAATGTCACAGTACCTCAGAATCCATCCGCAGAAGCCCGTGCTATAGGTACCGTCGATCTCCGTCCCACATTTCCTACCCCCAGTGGGGGCAATGGGACCAACAAAAGCAGCCAACCTCCCCCTAGTTCTTCCTACTATCCTCCCACGTCATCCGACTCTACTCCTACCCCGCAGCCGACATCATCTGCCCAATTGACTGTGCAGATTACCAGTATCCCATCTCAAGTACCTAATCGCAGCGCAGTATTGGTAAGTGTGACTACCAGTGTGCCACAAATAGATGTCAGGCTGCAGGTCTACTACAATGCTCCGCCTTACACCTATACCAGCATTGCACGTACTACTGATGGCAGCGGAAACGCTGTTATTCCCTGGCACATACAGGTCACTGTACGTGGAACTAAAAACGTAATCGCAACAGTGGTAGCAGTAGCCAAAGATCAGAATGGGCAGCGAGTCATTTCTCAACCGGTTCAGGTAATGGTAAATACCAGTAGTTTCGGCGGGTGAAGTTTTTCGCCTTTTGTGCGTATAATAGAAAAGCGCCGCAATACTCCGGGGCATTCCTGTCCTCTATACAGGACGTGTCCCTTTTGCTTGTACATTGAATACATAGCTCGGTGTAATTGTTGTATCTAAGACAAGGCCTGTCCTCTCGCGTTCGCGGCGGCAACTAATGAAGGACTCCACATGACACAGACAGATGAAATCCGCCAGGTACAGGAGGCTACCCGCTCCATTCGCCAGAATATCAGCCGGGTGATGATAGGCAAAGAAAGCGTGATTGACCTGCTTATGGTCGCTCTTCTCTGCGAAGGACACGTCCTTTTCGAGGATGTACCAGGCATTGGTAAAACCACACTGGCAAAAGCATTAGCCAGGTCGCTTGGATGCTCCTTTCAGCGTATTCAGTTCACCCCTGACCTGTTGCCCTCGGACATTACCGGTATCACATTTTATAATCAGAAGAAGGGTGAGTTTGAATTTCGCCCTGGCCCCCTCATCTCACAAGTCGTGCTTGCCGACGAGATCAACCGCGCTACGCCCCGTACCCAGTCTGCGCTGCTGGAAGCGATGGAAGAACGCCAGATCAGCATCGAGCGTGAAACAATACTCTTACCCCCTCCCTTTATCGTTATCGCCACCCAGAACCCAATTGAGTTGGAAGGAACGTTCCCCCTGCCAGAAGCCCAGCTTGATCGCTTCCTTATGCGCCTGCGCCTGGATTACCCCAGCCAATCAGAGGAACGACTCATTTTGCGCCGCTTCAAGGAAGAGCAACCCTTGCAGGCTCTGACGCCGATCCTTAGTGCAGACCGGCTGCAGGACTTGCAAAAGCTGATTCGCCGGGTGCGCGTCGAGCCAGCTATCGAGGCTTATATTGTTGAGTTGGTACGCGCCACCCGTGTTCATAACGGCATCGAACTGGGCGTGAGCCCGCGCGGTACCCTGGCGCTCTATCATGCCTCTCAGGCCTTTGCTGCTCTTAGTGGCCGGGCCTATGTCATCCCCGATGATGTAAAACACACGGCACGTCCCGTCCTCTCTCATCGCATGATCGCCACCAGTCAGTCTCGCCTGCATGGGCGTGTGCTTGAGCAAATCGTAGAGGATGTCCTGCATGTTGTTCCGGTTCCGGTGGAATCATGATTAATCGCTTGCTCATCCAGGGAGGTGCGAGGCGTCCGTCTCAGGATCAGGGCCCTCGTAAAAATCAGGGACAGCGCTTGAGGGTCGAAGGCATCACAAACAGGCGCTTATACTATCTCAGTCTGGCAATTATCCTTGTTGCTATCCTGCTCCATCAACCCTTACTGGTCGTCGTGGGGTTGCTCATCCTTGTCGTTACCGGCACAACCGATATATGGGCCAGGTACTGTCTGCAGGACCTGTACTACCGGCGCCAGTTCAGCGAGCAGCGTGTGCTCTTCGGCGAAGAAATAACGCTTTCGCTCTCCATCGAGAATGCCAAGCTCTTACCGCTGCCATGGTTGGAGACCGAAGATAGCGTGCCGCGTTCGCTTATCTTTCCTAAGGGTGATATACATGTCAGCATTCGTAGCAATGCAGCCATGCTGGAGAACCTTTTTAGCCCACGCTGGTATGAGCGCATAACACGACGTTATACGATACGTTGCACCGCGCGAGGCATCCATACCTTTGGTCCAACCACCTTACGCAGTGGTGACGTGTTTGGATTTCTTAACCGTGAAGTAGCGCTGCCCAACTGGCAGTATCTGCTCGTCTATCCCCTGGTCGTGCCGTTGACGCGTTTTGGTTTACCTGCCCGCCATCCCTTTGGCGATCACCGTGCGCCGCGCCGCCTCCTGGAGGACCCCTCGCGCGTCATCGGCGTGCGCGATTATGTCTACGGTGATGAATTGCGTCGCATCCATTGGAAAGCAACGGCCCGTACCATGCAAATGCAGAGCAAGATCTATGAACCCACGACGACCTATACACTCGTCCTCTTTCTCAACGTCGTTTCACAGCTTGATGCCTATTATGGCATCAACCCCGAAGTACAGGAACTCTGCATCTGTGCCACTGCCTCGGTTGCAGATTGGGCTGTCGATCAGGGTTACGCCGTTGGCCTGTATGCCAATACCATCATGTATATGCCCGAAGTCGGCCTCTCTGCCGATGCCGGAGAAGATCATAGCCAGGTGAGCGGAGAGCAAGAGGAGCAGGAACAGATACCTGGGCGGGGATTAAAGGCAGCTCTTGAGGCTCAGTTGAAGCGGCGGCGTATTCACCTGCCGCCAGCGAGCAGCGAGGAACAACGCAAGCGCATCATGGAAGTGCTGGCGCGCATTCAGTCCTATTTCGGCAGCACAATCGAGGATGTAATTCTGACCGAGCGTACCCGCCTCCCTGCCGGGGCAACCATCGTTGTCGTTACTAGCACCATTAGTGACCTCCTGCTAGACGCCCTGGCGCGTGTAAGACAATCTGGCCATGCTGTAACAATCTTGTATGCGGGCGACACTTCCCTGCCAGGCAGACTGGCAGGAGTAACAGTCTATCACCTCGGAGGCGAGGATACCTGGAAAGAACTGGAAGCTTCCTATAGAAATCCTGAACAGGACTCATCCTCTCCTATGCCTTCTCCTGCCGGGTTCCGTTTCTAACGCAGGAGATGCTCTGATGGATTAGAGAACATCAAGCGGCACCAGATAGTCATAATTACACATTCGGCACCCAATCCTCGGCGGGCGGGATCTCGGGTCCTTCTTGAGGAGCAGCAAACCCTCTTGGGTTCGGGGCAGAGACAGGGGCATCGCTGGGACGCAGTTGCAACAGTGCTTCAAGTTCAGCCTGCTTGTAGAGCCGCTGCCGCTTGATACCTTGCTTATAGCTTCTCAGCAGTCCCCTGCTCACATAAGCGTAGAGCGTCGAAAGCTTCACACCCAGCAGAGTACTGGCCTCATCTCCGTCCAGGTAGTTTTCACCGTCTAGCACAATCATCTCTGATAGACCTTTTTCTATCGCCAACAAACTGTCCTCCTTTAAATGATAGAGATACCCACTAACTTTGTCAACAGTAAGGCGAAAACAGGCGGCAGGAGGCCTTGCTCCTACCGCCTGTCCTTGGAACCCGGGTTCCCTCTCTCTTAAATCACCGGCAGCGTCTGCCCATCGGTCATCGCCTGCGGCCCGGCGTGCAGAGCCCCGCCACCACCATCGAAGGGTGTGCCTGGGATGGTGGGATCGTTCAGCACCCTGCGAGCGTTGCTAAGGCCATCGAACCACATACCCACGTGCTCCAACTGAATGCCGGAGGCATCCCCCGACTGATCCGTTGATGTGCCCGGGTTGCGGTTATCCGCCGCGAACGCCACAAAGGTAATCAGGTGAAAGACCGACTCACCAGTACCATCCCCGCGCGTGATCAAGTCTCCGACATATTCAGCGTGACCAAAAGGCTTCGAAGAAATCTCGGTGAGGAAAACCGTAAACTTGACATTGGGCGGCATATTCTGCACGTCCACCGTTAGCGTGTCAAAGTCATTCGCGTTGGGATTCTGGAAGACAGTAACCAGCCCTTTGGCATTTGGAAACAACCTCTTGATGCCGCTGGGTACAAGCGGGAATTGTATGATCAAGGTAGGATCAACCGATGCCAGCACCTTGACCGTCGGTGCCTCCTGGCCCGTCGTGGCAAACGTCGGCGTCCGCAGGTGCGGTGGCGTCGTCGGAAAGCTGGGACCAGGACCACCGCTGGTCGTCGTCCCATTGGTCGGCGTACTTGATGCCGTTGTACCTCCTGGAGGTGCGCAGGCGCCCGCGAGTAAACTCAACAGCACGATCGCAGCGAGTATGCTGGCCGGGCGTTTCAGGGGCGAGTAGCCCTTTCCAGAGCTGGAGACTCTGCCTGCAAGTTGGGTAATGGACCCCTGCTCGCCTCTGACAAAGTTCAGTAAGTGTTTAAACATATCTCTCCTCCTAAAACACTGGCGCGGTCTGCCCATCGGTCATCGCCTGTGGGCCTGCGTGCAGCGGCGGGTTGCCGCCATCGAAAATCGTTCCTTTGAGCGTGTTATCGTTGAGTACCTTTTGTGCATCCTGCAGCGAGGAGAACCACATCCCCATGTGCTCAAGGTTTATCCCCGAAGTTATTCCTTCCTGCCCATCCCGCGAGGTACCGGGATTGCGTGCATCCATGGCGAAGGAAACGAATGCGATATTCTGGAGCACTGTCTCACCACTGCCATCGCCTCGCGTCGTCAGGTCTGCCACGTATTCGACGTTGCCGAAGGGCTTGATGGCAATCTCGATGTAGAAAATGGTGAAGGTGATATTGGGCGGCATGTTCTCGACATCCACTGTCACTGTGTCGGCAATAGCGTTGTCGCGGTTGCCTCGTACTATCGTCACCAGTCCTTTGGCATTGGGAAAAGCAGCCTTGACGCCGCTGGGCACGAGCGGGAA
>WNFY01014772.1_pt1 | contig 11579 bp, 6 predicted proteins | sample 5400091 | NCBI WGS metagenome assembly WNFY01 (sample SAMN13153364, study PRJNA577476) | soil metagenome | isolation source: 60 cm soil or saprolite under grassland replicate 1 | place: USA:California | collected 2016-06-15
TGCGGGCAATGAGCCACATAACCTTTATAACTGTCACTTGCAGTAAGCCCCCAGCAATTTTCTTCGTAGCCTTTAAAGTGCTTTGGATTATCGATGCAATAAGCACGATTGATAAGTGTGTGATTTTTGTTTTGCTCCCAATAATCCGTGTGCCAGTCTTTTAAATTATGCGGATCAACACCCTGAAAAGTATAATGCGCAAAAAACAATGGACCGCTATATTCAAAACCCAATGGAAGTTTTATGCCGTAATAAGTTTTATCGTTGATATACGACGTGCTGTTTACAAAACTGTTGAAATAAACTTCAGGCGCAATGGGATGTGTGGGCGATGATGCAGACATAATAAAAGTGATGAGACATTCATTCCATCCGCGGATGGGAAAGTTCATATCAAAACTATTCCCCGGGCTCCAGTGCCAGTATAACAAAACGTTTCCTCCGTTTGTATGCCAGTTCCAGTTTGCAACATTCCAGAGTTGAGTTACACGATTTCTAAAATATTTTTCCAAAGGAGTATTGCCTTTAAAATATTCTCTTGCACATAAAAAGCCCATGAGCAGATAACTTGTTTCAACGATATCTGCACCATCATCTAATTTTCCGAAAGGAATTGTTTTGCCCGTTGCACCGTTCATAAAGTGCGGAAAGATGCCATGATAACTGTCTGCCTTATTTAAAAAGTCAACCATTTTTACCAAACGTTTGAGTGCAGTATCCCTGCCAATCCAGCCTCGCTGCACTGCAACAATAGTTGATAAAATTCCGAAACCTGTGCCGCCGATGGCGCATGCTTCAGGTCCATAAGTATTCTTGCTGAAGTTAGGTTCATCATACGCTTCGTTGATATAATCCCAATAATAATCGCCACGAACTGTATTATCTCTTTCGCGTGCAAGACCGCTTACCGGATGTGCATAATGCCAAAAGAATCGAAAAGTTTGTCGTTGCACAATATCGAGCAATTCAGAATCAGAAATATTTTTGATGATGCCAACGGGTGCGATGGAATCTTTATTGAGAGTAGATGTTTTTTTATTTTCTTTTTGAGCAATTGCTGCTGTTGCTGTCACTAATAAGAAAATTGAGAAGATATATTTCATGTAAATTCTTTTGCCACAGAGAGCACAGAAACACTGAAAGCCTGTTATTTCAATACTCATAGAATAAACTATTTTTTCTGTGATTCAGTGCCTCAGTGGCGGTGGAAGAATTTTTTGCACTGAGAACGCAGAAACACTGATGTTTTTTTTTGCCCCGGAGAACACAGAAACACTGAAAGCCTGTTATTTCAATACTCATATAAAGAAACTATTTTTTCTGTGATTCAGTGCCTCAGTGGCAATTACTTTATCAGTGGGCTTTCAACCCCAATTTCAAAATATGTTTTATATAATTATTTTGCCACAGAGAACACGGAAACACAGAATTTGTATTTGCTAATAAATAACTCTTTTAATTTCCAGTTTAAGTCTTGCAAAATTTAATATCAACCCAATTTTACAACCTGAACATTTTAAATAATTAATTGACCGTGCGTAATCTTCTTCAGCAATTCCACCTTCCTTGGCTTTTACTTCTAAAATTACATTTTCAAAAACAATGAAGTCGGCGTAGAATTTATGTTTTAAAATAATATCCTTGTACTTAATCTGAAACTCTTTTTCTCTTTCAAAGAAAATTTGATTTGTTATGAATTCATATTCAAAAGCATCTTTATAAACTATTTCTAAAAATCCCGGACCTAAAATTTTATGAATCTCTATGCCAATACCAATGATTCTACCAGTCTCCTGTTGTAAAGGATAATCATCTTTATTTGTTGGTTCAATGTTCATGTGTGAATATTTTTCCTCTGTGTTTTTGTGCCTTCTGTGGCAATTACTTTTTTGCCGCTGAAACATTGAATTAGTGTAATTTTCCTCTGTGTTTTTGTGTCTTCTGTGGCAACTACTTTATCCTTGTACTTTCAAATTCTAATTTCTTTAAACCATTTTTTATTTCCGGATTGCTCATAAATAATTTCCATATCAGTCCTGTGCGGTAATTTTCTATCATCACTACCATTGGCGCCTGGTTTAATCCCATATAAATTTCAGAGCACCAGTTTTGTGTAAGATCGAATGCATCGCGAAAGCCATATTCACCCCACAAAAATTTTCCATAATTATAATAATAGTTCTTTAATGCCTTCATTGATTCCATTGGTGTATAAGGAAAAGAACTGATTGCACCCGTTGGCACTATTTTTCCAAAATCCCGGTTTGCTACAGGTTCATCGGGTGTGTAAGTAAAAGGTCCGTCACAGGCTGTTAAGCCCCAGCAACTATCGCTATATCCTTTAAAATGATTTGGATTTTTAACACGGTAACGGAAATTGATGAGAGCAATATTTTTATTGTTTGTAAAATAATTTGTGTACTTATCTGTGATAAAATGAGGATCATAGCCCATCTAAGAATAATGTGTAAAGAATAATGGTCCGCCGTTTGAAACTCCTACATCGAGTTTAATACCGAAGTAAGTATCTCCGTTTGTATACATAGAGCCCTCTTTTGTGCCTCCCCATGCAGAACGATATTGTTGTCCACGGCTTTCCTGGTTTGCCCATCCTGTATAATACATGCTTGCAGGTATAGCGTGTGTTGGTGAAGCAATAGCAAGAAGATAAGCAACCATTGTTTCATTCCAGCCTATAAGATTATGATTAATTACCCACCCCTTATCCGGTGACCAATGCCAAAATAAAAATTTGCTGTCGGGAGATTGTTTATACCAATCCCATTCTACTCTTTGCCACATCTGTGTGATCTTATCACTTATCACTTTTTCTTTTTCATTATCCCTATTAAAGTAAGCTCTTGCAGCAAGAAGCCCTTGCATCAAAAATGAAGTCTCGATAAGATCGCCGCCATTATCTCTTGATCCAAAGAAAGGTTCTACTTTTTTTGTCGGTCCATCGGCAAAATGTGGCAATGCACCATGAAAAGTTTCTGCCTTTTCCAGGAAGTCAACAATTTTTGTAAAGCGCTCAACAGATTGTTCCCTCGTGATAAAATTTCTTTTTGTTCCAACAATCAATGCCATAATACCAAAGCCTGATGCACCGATGGCAATCATATTTTCCCTTCCTGGAATATCTTCTTTGGCCAAACCACTATTGCTTTCTGCTCCTTCCCAATAATAACGGAAGCAGGCTTCCTGTACCATTGATAATATTTCATCATCGGTCATTGATCGTGTTTGTGCAGATACAGGTGCGGATAAATTTGTTTCCTGGTAATTACTATTCAGAAACGAAATTTTATAACTATATGATTTGCCAGTCTCGCCAGTAAAATCTGCATAGCGGGAAATGATTGGTAATTGTATGCCTATTGGTTGATAGTTTTTCTCATCAATAGCGCGATAAATTTTTACATACTTTATGGCAGTATCAGAAATGGATTTCCACTTTATGTCTATATGTTTTACACAACCTTTTGCTTCAGTTATAATGGGCTGTTCAGTAACTTCATGAGCAGGCATTGATGATAAGAATTCAATATCATCAATATAAACAGTATGCTTTTTACCGTCATTGTTACGTTGTGAAAAAACAACCGTTGTTATATCAGGTGCATTCTTAATCTTTATTCCAAACGAATCAATTGGAATAATCACTTGCTTCCATGAATTGGTTTTTGTTATTTGAAAGAAACATTTTTTTGAGAGCACACTATCAACCGACATAAGCTGAATCTCGTGAAGGCTTTCGGAAGTTGTTCCCTGTATACTATATAAATGAAAGGAAAGATATTTTACAGTTTTAAAATGATCCTGTGCGCGAATTTCCGGTCTGTAAATAATTGCATCCCATTTCCCATTTGCCGCATTTACATATTCAAGCTGAAGAGAATTACCCGGAGTAAAAAAAATATTTTCATTCACAGGTAACTTTTGATCTTTATTTTTTATAAATGACGGCGATCGAAAAGTTGTTTTGGTGTAAAAATAATTTTCACTCATTCTGCTATTGGCAAAAAATATATAATCCTACAAGGGCTCCTGCGCTTGTACTGCGAATGAAATAACTAAAAAATATAGAAGCAATTTATTTTTCAATGCTTATGTGTTTAGTGGTATTATTGAAACTTATAACAAGCTCTAACTATTCAATTCATTTTATGTATATGCTTTTAAAACCAAGTTTCTTTAAACCATTTTGTATTTCAGGAATATTCATAAATAATTTCCATAACAATCCTGTACGGTAATTTTCTATCATCACCACGATTGGTCCTTCATCAATTGCAAGATGTGTTTTTGCATACCAGTTTTTTGTTTCACTAAAGCCATCTGCAAAACCATAACCACCCCAGATCCTATCGCCTAAATCATAATAAAAATGTTTAAGTACCTGCATACTGTATTCAGGTGTATAAGGAAATGCGCTTAAAGCAGCAGTGGGTTGTATTACGCCAAAATCTTCTTCGGGACAATGTGCTACATAACCCTTATAACTATCGCCTGCAGTAAGACCCCAGCAGTTTTCGCCATAGCCTTTGTAATGTTTTGGATTCTCGATGCACCATTGCCGGTTGATGAGGGTGTGATTGGTATTTTGTTCTAAGTAATTGGTATGTGAGGCCATGTGGATCAATGCCTAAAAAAGTATATTGGGAAATAAATAACGGGCCGCCATATTCGAATCCTAACGGCAACTTGATGCCATAATATGTTTTATCATTTTTATAATTGGTGCTATTTACAAAGCCATTAAAATAAACTTGCGGATCTATTGAATGCCGGGGGGAAGCTGCGGCCATGATATAAGTAATCAAACCTTCATTCCAGCCTTTGATGGGGAAGTTCATATCAAAGTCGTTGTTAGGGCTCCAGTGCCAGTATAACTTTTCATTGCCACCGGCAGTATGCCAGTTAAAATTGGCTGTTTCCCAAAGTTGGGTTATACGTAACCGTAAGTACTTTTCAATTTCATTATCTGCATTAAAATATTCTTTTGCACAAAGTAAACCCATTAATAAATAGGACGTCTCCAGTACATCCGCTCCATCATCCAGCCTGCCAAACACTATGGGCTTACCGGTAGCGCCATTCATAAAATGTGGGTAGATGCCATGATAACTATCGGCAAGCAATAAAAAGTTTACCATTTTTACCAGTCGCCTTGCTGCCGTATCTCTACCAATCCAGTTGCGGTTAACAGCTACGATTGTAGCCATCACACCCATGCCTGTGCCAGCCATAGCGCAGGCTTCCGGGCCATAGGTATTGTTGCTGATATTGGGTACATTATATGCCTCATTTATCCAATCCCAGTAATACTGGCCTTTTACAGTATTGTCCCTCTCCCTTGCAAGACCACTTACCGGATGAGCGTAATGCCAGAAGTAACGAAAGGTTTGTCGTTGCACTATATCGAGCAATTCAGAGTCAGAAACGTTTTTGATGATGCTGACTGGTGCAATGGAATCAGGATAAGTTTTTGCAGCAGGAATATTTTTCTTCTGAGTAAATGCAGATGAAGTAAGCAAAGAAAATAAAATAATAGCGCTCGTTTTGTTCATGTTTGGTGGTTAACTATTTTAACGTAAATATTATTTCACCACATAAGAACATAGAAACATAGGTTTCACATAGGATTTACTCAAGGCTTTCTATGTGTTTTTCTCGTGTGCCCTATGTGTCTATGTGGTTCAATTTTTTTTATTCTTATCTACAGCCTCAATCTCGAACAGTAAAATTTATTTTATGTAGGGACTTTCAAAACCAAGTTTCCTCAAACCATTTTGCACTTCGGGGCAACTCATAAATAGCTTCCATAACAAGCCACTTCTATAATTTTCAATCATCGTAACTTCTGGCCCTTGATCAATAGCAAGATACCACGGCTTGCACCAATTTTCGCTTTCACTGAATGCATCATAATATCCATATTTTCCTAAAATGATTTTGCGCAAACTGTCATCTTCATACCAATGTCTTATTGCAGTCATTGACTCTTTTGGAGTATATGGAATTGATGAAATTGCTGCGGTTGGAGAAATTACACCTAAATCATTTTCCTCATTTGGTGCATGCACTGCATAAAATTTTACTGAATAACTTGCCGTTAATCCCCAACCGCTATCACTATAACCTTTGTAATGTTTTGGATTATCTATGCACCATTGATAATTGATCTTTGCCATTGTGCTCATCTCTTTCCAGTAATCTGCATATTTATCTTTCAAGCCATGCGGATCAAGACTTACATAAGAATAATGTGCCCAGAATAACGGGCCTCCATGTGGAGGATTACCTTGCATGCGCAGATGCAAAGTGTCATTCTTATAAAAACTTATTTGATTAATCGCACCATTTTCTGCCCACCCTTCATGATATACTTCTGGGGGCACTCCATGCGTAGGAGAAGATGCGCCTAAAATATATAAGATCAAACACTCATTATAACCATGTACAGGAAAGTTCATTTGCCATGCATAATCAGGACTCCAGTGCCAGTATAAAACATTTTTTCCGCCGTTTCTATACCAATCATATTCCACATCTCTCCAAAGTTTATCTATGCGTGATGACAACTTTTTTTCTTCTTCATTGCCATCTTTAAAATATTGCCGCACGCAAAGCAAACCCTGGAACAAAAAGGAAGTTTCTACCAAATCTCCACCATTATCTTTTTGTCCAAATGGTTTTACATGTCCTGTCTCACCATTTATCCAATGCGGAAATGCACCATGAAAACGATCTGCTTTTTCTAAAAATGAAATGATCTTTTCAAAGCGCTGCAAACCTTGCTGCCTGGTTATATACCCACGATTAATACCTGCAAGAATTGCCGTTACGCCAAATCCGCTGCCTCCGGTTGCAATAATACGCGGGTCTTTATCTGGATAATCTCCATCCATGTGAATACGTTCAGGAGCCATGCCACTGTTTGGTTCTGCACCGCTCCAGAAATATTCAAACGTTCTGTGTTCAATACTATCGAGCAGCGCTGTATCACTTAAATTTTTCGGAAGATCGGCAGAATTTGTTATGGCATTTTTTTTCTGTTGTGCACATGCACCTGCAAAAAGTGCAATAGATAAAATGACAAAAACAATTTTTTTCATAATTAAAATTATATAAGTGCTTATATATTTTAGTTTAGTAGCGTTTTACCTATTGCATTTAACTCATATCACTCGCTATGTTTTGTTCTTTACGTCGTAAGCTCCAGCGGTATCAATTTATCTTATTAATACAACAGTTCCTTTCAAAAAAATCTTATTGCTTCCATCCAAACCGCTGATGAAATACATATATACTCCTGAATTTGCCTGCGCGCCTTTTACATATCCATCCCATCCTTTATTAATATCGGTGGTTGAAAAAATTTTATTTCCCCATCTGTCATAAATAGAAAATTCCTTCAGGTTTAATGAAACATCCGCAGGTATCCTGAACACATCATTCCTTCCATCTCCATTAGGGGTAAACGCATTGGGCATATACAATTTTCTAAAAATCTTTATTGTAATCTTTTTACTTGTTGTGCAACTATCAATCGATAAGATACTGAAAATATAATCTGTATTATTTATTATAGGTTGTGTAAGGGGAGATAAAGATAAAGGATTAATCAAATTTGTAGCAGGCATCCATTGGTAAGAGGCAATAGTACCAATAACTGAAGCATTTAGCTGCACCTGGCTGCCTGCGGATACGGTGGTGTCTTCCGGGTAAATATTAATTACAGGTATATTTTTTACTATCATGGTAACTAAACCAGAGGACACGGGGACACTTGAGCAACTGTTATCTGAAGTAACTGTACAGTATATATGGTCATTATTGACAAGATTATTATTAACGTATGTAGGACTATTGTTTCCTACATTGACTTCATTTAATTTCCATTGATAAGAAGGCAGAGGACCTGCATTTTGAGGAATGGCGGTGAATGTTGCCAGGGTTCCCGGACAAATATTATTATCAGAAACTCTGATACTAACAGAAGGAGCTAATGCAGAGGTTACATTCATTACTATATTACTTGATATAGCGGTACGGGTAGTAACACAGGTAAAAGAAGTATCTGCTGTTAATACACAATTCACAACATCACCGTTTGTTAGTGCTGAAGCAGACCACGTAGCACTGTCTGTTCCAACATTGTTACCATTTAATTTCCATTGAAAAGAAGGATTGCTTCCACTATTAAGGGGAGTGGCGGTGAAAATGATAGTGCCTCCTGTGCAAACAGAAGTTGCACTGGCGGAAATAGTTACAGATGGAGTCGCAGTTGGTTTTATTGCAACTGTAATGCTATTGCTGGTAACAGTTGTGGTGATTCCGTTACAACTTATGGAAGTCATTGCACAACTAATTATGTCGCCGTTATTTAATGTATCGGGCTCGTATATATAATAGTTAGGGCCAACATTGATCCCATTCTTCTTCCACTGGTAATGAGCGTTTGTACCACCATTGAGAACTTCTGCAGTGAATGTAACAGGATTGCCTAAACAAATACTTGCAGGAGAAGAAGAAATATTTATAGTTGGATCAGGAGAAGGTGGTGGCGGAGAAGTAAGGTTAACATATATTTTTCGTATTCGATGATTGGCATTATCAGCAACAAATAAATTTCCACTATTATCCGCGCATAGAGCAACGGGACTATGAAGAGCGGCATTTACAGCAAGACCTCTGTCTCCGCTAAATCCGTTAATTCCATTTCCTGCAAACGTGGTTATTATGCCTGTAGTAGCACTTATCTTACGAATACGCGAATCATCATACTCTGTAATATATACAGTTCCTATTGGATCGACACATACACTTGCAGGATTAAATAAGCTTGCATTTGTGGCTGGGCCACCGTCCCCGCCGTACGCATAAATTCCGTTCCCGGCTATAGTCGTAATGACACCAGTTGTGGCGTTTATTTTTCGGATGCGTGAAGTAATTCCGCTAAAAACTTCAGCGATGTACACATTTCCCATGGCATCAACACACACACTTACCGGATAAGCCACGCCTGCCTTTATTGCCAGGCCGCCATCGCCACTAAAGGAAGGAGAACCTATACCGGCAATGGTTGTAATGATACCTGTTGCAAAATTTATCTTACGAACACGTGAATTGTAAGTGTCAGCTATATACAGGTTTCCGCTGTCATCTGTATTTATTCCTTGTGGTGTATTCAGACTTGCATTAACAGCAGGTCCCTCATCTCCACTGTACCCGGCTGTTCCCGTTCCAGCTACAGTAGAAATAATATGGCTTACTGCATTAATTTTACGAATACGATTGCCACTGTATTCTGCAACGTATAAATTTCCCGCAGGATCAAGGCATATGGACTTAGGAGACTGCATAGTGGCATTAATAGCAAAGCCGCCATCGCCACTATATCCATAGGCATTTGAGCCGGCTATTGTTGTTATAAAACCACTATTGGCATTAACTTTTCGAACGGCATTAGAACTGGTAATGTAAATATCATTACCCGGAGTAACACATACTCCTGAAGGAAAAGGAATACCGGCGCAGATAGCAGGTCCACCCTCTCCTGTTGTACCATCGTAACCATTGCCGGCAACAGTCCCTATCAGTTGTGCGGATAATGATAAAGAGGAGAATAAGAAAATAACAATAATAATCAGCCGCAACACAAATGTGCTTATCATGCCATATATTCCTGATGGAGCGTGTTTAAGCATTTAATAGGGCTAATCGTGTATTTAAAATTATAAAAATCTCCAATTATTGCGGTCCCAATAATAAAGTGCAGAATCGTTTATCTTCTTAAAGTGAGATAAACCATCTATTGAAAATTTAAATCGCAAATCAAATTCAAGAAAATCCAACCGCTAAACAGCGGTTGAAGATTTTGCGGGTATGATATTAATTCTCCTTTCTACAACTAACCTTTTTACAATGATTATTAAGAAGTAGTTCATATCAACTACTTCTTTTTTATTATTCAATTGAAGCAACCTACCTGCTATTTTAAAAGTTGAAGGTTTTATTAATTCTATGCCATAAGTTCCCAATTCCTGGTTCTATATTGAGTGTTGAATATTGAGTGTTTGAATAATACTGTCAGGTGAAAAAAATATTGAACACTTTTTTTACATCATAAAAAATAAACACAATTAAATCCATAATTCATGGCTCTTATTATTTTGTCACCACTTTAATGGTGTATCACTGCCTGAATAAAGAGAAGTACAATGCAGAGCATAAACAATATTGCTATTCCAGTTATAAGTCGTGTTATTAATTCCTTTATCATAGGTTTTAATTAAATAAATATTGCTGATATCTTATTAACAGATACATTCTCTCTTTATTTTGTTACCTGTCTATTTTTTTAGCTACCGACTACTCACAGAGTCCTGCGACAAACTCTCAACTCCTATCTTTGCGCAAAATTTCGATTGCATGCAAAGAGATAATTTGGTCTTTGATCTTATTCATAAAGAGTTGGAACGTCAGCGACATGGCATTGAACTTATTGCATCAGAAAACTTTACAAGTCTACAAGTGATGCAGGCTATGGGTAATGTAATGACCAACAAGTATGCCGAAGGTTATCCCGGCAGGCGCTACTATGGCGGCTGTGAAATTGTAGACCAAACTGAACAGCTTGCCATTGATCGTTTAAAACAAATTTTCAAGGTTGACTATGCAAATGTGCAACCGCATAGCGGCGCACAAGCCAATGCAGCAGTATGTTTGGCAGTGCTGCAACCCGGCGATGATATTCTTGGTTTGGATTTAAGCATGGGCGGTCATTTAACCCATGGCTCTCCTGTAAACTTCAGCGGAAAATTATACAAGCCACATTTTTATGGAGTAGTACGGGAAACAGGTTTGGTTGATTATGATATGCTGGAAACAAAAGCAAAAGAAATAAAACCTAAACTTATTATTTGCGGTGCAAGCGCTTATAGTATTGTTACCTCAACAACACATAAAACTTTGCGAGGGCCCCGAGGCGGCATTATTATGATGCGCAAAGATTTTGAAAATCCCTTTGGTTTAAAAGATGTAAAAGGAAATATACGCATGATGAGTAATTTATTAGACATGGCAGTTTTTCCCGGCACGCAGGGTGGTCCTCTTGAACATGTGATCGCTGCAAAAGCTGTAGCATTTGGGGAAATACTTACTGATGAGTTTACCGTTTATGCGCAGCAAATCATTAACAACGCACAAGCAATGGCTAAAGCCTTTGTTGAAAAAGATTATAACATTATTAGTTGCGGAACAGATAATCATTTAATGCTGATAGACCTGCGCAATAAAAACATCAGCGGAAAAAAAGCTGAACAGGTATTGGGACTCGCTGATATTACTGTAAATAAAAACATGGTTCCTTTTGATGATAAAAGTGCATTTGTAACGAGCGGTGTTCGTATTGGTATTCCGGCAATTACAACGCGTGGCATGAAAGAAGAGCACATGCAGTTTGTAGTAAATGCGATTGATAAAGTGTTGATGAATACTGATGATAAAAATCTTATCGAAGGAGTGAGAAAGGATGTAAATGAATTTATGCAGCAGTTTCCTTTGTATCCGGA
>WNFY01005389.1_pt1 | contig 11576 bp, 13 predicted proteins | sample 5400091 | NCBI WGS metagenome assembly WNFY01 (sample SAMN13153364, study PRJNA577476) | soil metagenome | isolation source: 60 cm soil or saprolite under grassland replicate 1 | place: USA:California | collected 2016-06-15
TGCTGCCCTGGAACCTCATCTCCAATACAGACGAAGTGTCCACATAACTTATTCGTGGACACTTAGCAAGACGGTTCACTTCGGACGCTTACGAACGGACAGGCGGTAAAGGAAATGAAATTCTTTCCAAACTTTCTGTTGCGGGAATTGATGGCCTGGTACACGGCTCTTGGGGTTTTAGGTGCATTGGCCGCTCTCTTTCCCTGGAATTTAGGGGTTAAAGCCGATCCGTTCGCACCCGCGCCTGCGGGCATCAAGCCTGAGTGGTACTTCCTCTTTATGTTCCAGACTCTGAAGCTTATTCCGGCGAAGCTATGGTTTGCCGATGGTGAGGTGTTGGGGGTGCTGGGTTTTGGTATCGCTGGTCTGTTTTGGCTGATGTTGCCTTTCTTTGAGAGCGGCCCTCATCAAAGAGGTAAACGGTGGATTACAGGTTTGGCAGTCTTTTCACTTGCGTACATCGCGAGCATGAGCGCTTATGGACACTTTGCGAAATAGCCTTCAACGGTGCGGTGAGTTTGTTTTGGTACTCATGCTTCTAACCGGCACCGTAGCCTTCGGCCAGGCGAAGAACTCTTGTCTGGAGTGTCACTCCAGCTTGGACGAGCCATATGGTGTCACTGAGGAGACGTTCAATCAGGACATTCATGCACAAAAGGGCTTAACTTGCGTCAGCTGTCACGCCGGCGATCCGACGAGCAATGACCCGCGAGTTGCAATGAGCAAGAAAAATGGGTGGAACGGGCACATTGAACGCAAGCGAATTCCAGAACTGTGTGGAAGCTGCCATTCCGATGCCGCCTACATGCGGCAATTCAACCCCAGTCTTAGAACCGACCAATTGAGCGAATATAAGACGAGCGTCCATGGAAAACGGCTTGCCTTGGGCGATGACAAGGTTGCAGTGTGCGTTGATTGTCACAGCATTCATGATTTGAAGCCACCGAGTGATGCTCGTTCCAGGGTGAATCCCCTCAACGTCGCGGCCACGTGTGCGCACTGCCATGCCGATGCTGAGTACATGAAATCCTACAAAATTCCGACTGACCAGTTTGGTAATTACGGCAAGAGTGTGCACCACGATGCACTTGCCCTTCGCGGTGATTTAAGCGCGCCAACCTGCTCGACTTGTCACGGGAACCACGGAGCGGCTCCTCCAGGTGTAGATAAGGTCGCGAACGTTTGCTCCACCTGCCATGCCTTTCAAGCCCAGATGTACGAGAAGAGCTCTCACAAAGAGGCGTTCCAACAGGCCTCACTTCCAGGCTGTGTCGTCTGCCATAGCAACCATGGCATTTCCCATCCGACCGATGCAAAACTCGGTACCGGCTCCGAAGCCGTATGCCTGCAGTGTCACACGCCGGGCGATAGTTGCGATCAGGCAAGAGCCGGGTTCCTAAACCACTTGAGTAAGTTGGACGGCGAAATCAAAAAGGCAGACCGCGCGCTTGCCCTCGCCGAGTCTTCTGGGATGGAGGTCAGTGAGGCTCAACTTGCTCAGAGCCAGGCGCGTGACTCCCTCACCAAAGCGCGAGTCACGATTCACAGTTTTAAGAAAGATTTAGTCGATCAGGATATCCATGCTGGGATGGATATCGCACAAAAGGATCTGCTAGCCGGTCAGAACGCCATGCTGGAACGAAACCACAGGCGTATTGGCCTGGCGTTGTCGCTCGTCGCGATTACGTTAATGATTGTCGGCTTGACGCTCTACATTAAACGCATCGAAACGAGACACTGAAAACATCTCCAGAGCACTCGCGGACTACAAAAAGCCTGCAGAGTGCCGCATCGGATTTTCTGGCCGGCGGCTCTTTAAGTCAACTGCACAGCACAGAGGAGTCAGTGCGCGGCCTTCGCCATGTCTTCATGCGATTTCGCTAAAGCCTCGGCTTCATCGGCTTCTTCGTTTTCGAGGTCAGCCCACTTCTGGCAATGCGGCGCCCCATTGCTCATTCCCTGTTGCTGCATGCTGCTGCCAGCTGGCGCCTTAGCGTAAATATCCGCCCATTCTTTGTGTTCCTTTGCGTCTGCCCTCAGCCGCTTGGCCTCTGCCTGGTAGTACGCCGCGATTTTCTCGTGGTCTTCTGGCATCTTTGCTGTCGTGAGTAGTGCCTTGAGCTCTTTCTTAGTGAGCCGATGTTCTGTTGCAGCATTGACGGCCTTGTCCGCCACACAGGCCAAAATGACAAGCGCCAAAACAGCCAAAGACACTCCCCCTGCTAGGGCCCTTCGGACCATTGATTTCCTCCTCAGTTAAAGCGAATTCTGCGAATGCAGATCTCGAATTTAAATCCCGCACTAACCTGAGTCCAATTGATTAAAGTTATCGGACGCATAAAGGGACCTGCCTGGTCGAGGGTGTGGTGCTGACTTTGTCGCAGCGGTTTTCCTTGTGGTGGCTCGACAGCCGTTTCTGCTCTGTCTGCGTAGTAGTGGAACTTCCTTTGATGTTTCCCTTCCGCGAACTGGGATCCATTGGGTTCTGGAGAACGTCAACGCTTCTGCGGAGTAGCATGGCACGCGCGCTGCGATGAGCGTCGTGACAGTCAAGGCACGCCTTTTGTCCCATAGCCCAGTGCTGCTCCATAGCCGACCGTTCATGGCATGCAAAGCACAACTGCTCTCGAGGAACCGTTAGGACCATTTGAACGGTGCTGCTTTCCTCTCGCGCTGCATGGCAGAGAGTGCAGGAGAGCTCTCCAGAAGAATGCACGGATTTGCCGATGAGCAAATCGGCATGGCATAGGGTGCATTTTGCATTCTGCCCCGTGACTGACGGATGGTTTTCACCGAGCGACCAACATGGCAGCAAGAAGAATACGGATACGGTCGAGACCCTAGCGATAGACCGAAGCCGGTCACGGATCCTATTGGGCCGCTGTGCTGCGGCGGCAATCATTGGGTCAGTTTGTGCTCTTCGTCGCAATTGAGTTGTGATTTTGAACTCGTGCCTGTCTCGTCACTTATTTGCGCCATTGTTTTGTCGCCGCTGATGTCAGAAACACTTTAGCGCTTTCCACTATCGCTGTTGCACGCACAACAACTTCGTCGTTGCCGATGGAGAACGGGATCGGCACCGTTACACAGCCCTGACCCAGCACAATGCGCTCTTTTTCCTCGCCCATTCGCATCGGTTGCTGACAGCGCCCGCATATTAGCGCACCCTCTTTCAGGTAATTCTGGTGTCGCAAGGAGTAGCACGCTCCACAAAATGCAAAAGAGGCTCGAATGACGCCCTTCAGATCTCGCGTGACTAGCAATCGGATGCGTTCTGACGAGTTCACGGGATAGCTGAAGAGACGACTACGGCCTGGTTGCAACTGAGAAATGCCGTAACGAAGATCCTCATTCTCGTGAAGAGCGACCTCGGGCAGCGGATCAGAACCGACCCTACGCCGTTCTGAAACGGCGTACCATCCCGCGGCTGCAGAAATGAGCAATACTACTGTGGCAAGGGACAAGAGCAAGGGTAAGCACTGGCGTGCAAGGTCTTTTGTATGCCGTTTGCGGCCAGAACCGCGATTTAGAGCGGACGACACTGCCTAGTCTCCCTCATAGGCATGGACTTTCTCCAGGCCTGAATTCCTGAATTGAGTGTCGTGCCAATTGATCTAACCAGCGTTTCGGAGGGTCCATTGACGCTGACAGGCGCCAATCACCCGTAACTTCTTCTGCATGTCGTCCAGACATCGAACTTGACACTCGTCAACTGGCTGGTCAAAGCGTTGACGGTGCAGAATCATCACACTGAGAGTGACATCAGGGCGCATCGCGCGAACTGACGAATACCGAAGTGCCTGCTGGAAAGGCCCAATCTCATAAATCGAAGGACGATCGTCTTTGGGAAGAATCCAGGAAGCGATCGTATTTAGGGATTGATACACCTGCCGACAGGCTGGGCAACCTGGCCCGACGTGTTCAGTGCCAAGCTCTGGAGTGCCGCTGAGTTCAAGCTCAAATCCAATCTGTTTTTCCTTCCCATCGACGATCAGGTATTCAGGCCAAACCTCCCAGCAAACCTGGTAGCGCTTCACCAGTTCTCCCAATAACGAGGGGATCTGCGTCTGTGTTTCCGCCAAAATACTGTTTTCCCTGCTTCTCACGGGGAGAAATGCCTCCAATTCATTCTTCGTACCCCGAGCATGCCACGGCTCCGCCGACACAGATCTGCTTCTGAGCATGCACTCGTCCGACTCCATCTGCACTCAAGTGTGCCTTGTAGAGGCCTGGGGGTAGGTCTTCAACGCTTAGCGAGACGACACGGAGAGAACGGATAGCATTTGTGAGCTTACTGAGAGCACGAGCGGTGTGTCTTTCGTTATCTATTGAGATGCCCGCTGTTTTATTCGAAATGTCTTGAAGGTTCCATCCGTAGATGTAGATAGCTTTAGTGCCGTGAGTCGAATGATCAGCAACAACCGCTGTCATTACCGATGTATGCTGTGCCAACGCGTATTCATGCAGCCTCTTGTAGCTAATGTGACTCCCGGAGTCGTTGCCTTCGGCAATAACGACCAAAACCCGCATTCCTGGCCGATGTGACAATTCCTGCAGTGCAAGAGCCATGCCATCGTAGATCCGTGTTTTGGCCTTCCGACTGGCTTCGGTCGTCAATTGCTGAACGGAGCTCAAAGGATCTGCACTAGAGATCGCGGCTGGACGGAATCCTGCTCTGATAAGCAGAAAGCTAGTGTTACGATCCGAGAAATCAGAAATCAGTCCAGAAGCAAGCTCCTTCTCGCGACCGAGAGCCCACACCTGGTTTGAGCCTACGTCAATTACCAAGGCTATCGTCAACGGTGCCTCATTTGTATCGCGGACGGAGAGAATGTTCGCTTGATGCCTTCCGGCATGTACAGTAAGCCGCGGTTGCTCTATCTTTCTTCCCGGCGAATCTACTCGGATAACTATCTTCGGATTGATACTGGCTTCTATCGCGTGTGTCGGCTGGGCGAAAAAGCCCAGGCTGGCTAGCAGTAAGGAACTGAATAGGGTGAAGCGCTGTCTCGGGTTGCGCGACATATGACCTCCTCGGAGAGGCTGCCTTCCTTTCACAACAGAAAGGCAGCCTCCGTCAGCATCGAGGAAACGACAGCGATCACCGATTCACAGCAGTTTGTCCTGCAACTAAGCTGGCAGACTGCTGTTCGCCCTTTTGCGCCATTCCTTCGTGCAGGGCGGCCAGCTTTGCTGCCCTCTCAGCCTCATAGGCATATTGCGCGGACCAATAACGGCAGTGACTGGCAGTCGGACCGAAAGCACCAGGGTGCTTAGAGTCCAGGGCAGCGAACGTTCGACTCTGCATGAGAGGAGCTACCTCGGCCCCATGGTTGTTGGAACGGGCTGTCAATCGCTGCGCTTCCTGACGGTAGTAGTTGGCGACCTTTAGGTGATCGGCTGGCGATTTAGCGTTCTTCAGCAGAGCCTTTACTTCTTTCTTCGTTATGGTGGCGGTGTTTTGTGCAGAAGAAGCTTGTACTGAGAAGGCTGCCGCTGCAATTGCAAGAACTGCGAGTAGTGTGATTCGTGATTTCATTTTCTTATCTCCATGGAGCGGCTTTGCTCCGGTCGTAATTCCGAGAGGTCTGGGGGCGTGCCGGCCGGACGACGTGGTCAAAGCCTAGCTCTGCGACAACGCAGTCACGCCAGGAACAGAAGGCGCAAGCTTGAAAGAATTAAATGAGGAAAAAGCAGAGGGCCGCCAGCTGCGGGGACTTTGGGGGAGAAGCTGCAGTCGTGGTGAATGCATGTTGGGCAACTCGCAGTCCCGGCCCTTCAATAGAGGTTACCAATGGTGTGGCATGTGCCGAGCGCCGCAAGTCATCTTTCGCCTCTGTTCTCTTCAGAAGCGGTGGCGCCTGGGAAAGCTGGCAGCATGGACGCGTGCCGGCCGCTACGGAAATCGATTCCTCCATAGATACTGGATGTGACTGCATATGCAGGCAACCTGCGTGGCTAGCGTGTGCGGAGGAGGAATGCATCAGGCAGACTATTGCTGCAGACATTGGGAGCGTTGCCATACTCACAGCCAGTGCGAGCGCCACGAATTTGACAATGCGAGCCACGTTTGTTCCTTGTGCATGGTCAGGCTACATCAGAGGGGACTTGCGGCCTATGATCTATGTCACGGGATTTTGTGATTGTAATCACAGCCCCAGACGCGTCGCAGGGCTGGGCGCTATTCGGGAGGTTCAGAGTTGCGACGCAACGACGCGGTTGCGTCTAACCTGTAAACCGTATCTACTTTGCTCTTTTTCCGAACAACTGAGGCAGATTAATATCGAGCTGAGTACTGAGCTTCCATCTGCCGTTTATCGTTTTGTCGTTGAAAAACGTAGGGCCAACGAGCAAGCTGATGTCCTTCGTGAAGTAGTAGTAGAAACCGCCGCCTGCTGCACCAATTGCGTTGTGGCCGGATGCGTAATCAATGGCTAACACCATGCGATTGAATTCCTTAGTTTTTGATGGCATGAATCCGTGATCGAAAGCAGTCATGAAACCAACGTTCTCGGATTTTCCGTTGCCATTCAGAAGGGCCGAGTGGTTGCCAAAATAAGGACCGACGGAGAAGCGTCCAAGCTTCGGAATCGTCTTACCGACCACCCCATACAACACGTCGAAATCCATCCGGCTCTGGCCCGCGAAGAGGCGGTACTTTCCGCCAACTCCAAACACACCAACTTCAAGAGCGGGTTGCCATTTGGCAAATGAGCTCTCGGGCGATCCGAATTTGGCATTTCCATACCACGGATGAGGAGCATTCCCGAAGTAGTCGATCCCTACTTCCATCTGGATTTTCTGAAACGGCAAGACACCGACTGTGGGCGCCGTGAAATCGGTAAAGAACGACGGGTCGTGTGGACTGCGAATCCGGAAGTAGTCATCGATCCCGAGATGAAAAACCCCATACGGCTGGAAATCTGGAGTTTCCGACGTCCAGAATGTTGTGGAAGATGTCGCAGACGCAATGTGTATCGCTGCGAGGAACAGGCTTGCGACCGCAATTGCCGAGCATATTGCCCGGATCTTTCTGTTGGTAACGATTGAATATGGTGTAGTTATCATTAGCATCGCCTTTATCGAAGGAATTAAGTTGAGTATTAGAGAACAGTCAACTTGCCACTCAGGGTGACATTGAGGTTTAGCAATGTCTAAGTCATTTTCTTTATTGGCGCGATAAACCAGGAGAACAAGTTTCGTGTGATCAGAATCACAACCGCGGGTGATGCCTTTCGCAGACATAGTCGCCGAGCAATGGGGATACTCGGATTTCGCTTGGAAAGGGCAACTACATTGTCGTCTTCTGACCTTCGGCCCCTAATCGAACGATGGCGCACGGATCCCGATGGCACGTATCAAACATGGTTCTTGTGGGAAGAGCGACTGAAGAATTTTCGCTCAATCCGTCGAGGGCTCCAGCAGGTTATTCAACAAATAAAGAATGGAACTTTCGGCAATTTGTATCGCGGTTCATCGCTAGAAACAGTCGTCAAATCCATCGCGGAGCAACGGCAAATATTTAAGGGAGCGGATCACGCCTTTCTGTGGAAACCGAAGCTGCGCATTCCTGACATCTACGAATCCCGCGAGAACCAGCTTGCCTTTGCGGAATTCTTGGATACTTGTGCTTGCTGCAATGCGGAGAAGCAGGTGTTAAACGCCATTCACCGTCTGGATGAACGGGGCATCAAAGGGCTGGGCCCCGCGGCGGCCAATCTCCTGTATTTTTTGCATCCCACCATTATTCCTCCTTTTAATACAGCTATTGTGAAGGGTTACAACCTATTAGCTGCTGCCAATGTGAAGCTGGGAAGCTGGCAGGAGTTCCTGGCCATGCGAGAAGGCATTCTCCGAATGAACAGCTCGCACCAGGGGGTGCTCTCGAATGATTTAGGTGCGATCGGCGGCCTCATGTTCGATATCGGCTCAGGGCGCTACGCGTCGGCTACTCCCGGAAACGATGCGGAACAGCAATCAGCGTGGGAACGTGACCTCGCGGCTGTGCGGGAGATGAGCGTCGTTCAGCAGAAGCAGCTGAGATCAGCGCGTGAGAGCGACTGTACCCATACTGAAGTGCAAAGCTGGCTCCGGGATCTCGGCAGGGCGCTAGGATTCCAAGTTTGGATAGCAGCAAACGATCGGGCCCGCCCGGTTGGGTTGGGCAAACTTGGAGACGGCTGCCTCGAATCACTGCCCACCGAAATTGCCGGAGCTCCGGGCGCCGAGAGCGTGCGCCTTATTGATGTCCTGTGGTTCGAGGCTGGGTCCGACACCGTGGCTGCAGCTTTCGAGGTCGAACACACGACCTCAATTTATTCGGGGATGCTGCGGTTGCTGGACCTTGCTTGTTCCCTTGACGGAGCAAAAGATCTGCGAACATTTCTGGTGGCACCAGACTCGCGAGAGCAAGATGTTCACGACCAGATTCATCGAGCGGCTTTCCGCAACCTGGCGAACTTTAATGTGAAATTCGTTTCATACGGTGAATTACGAAATAATCGTGAAGCGATCGCGCGTTTTGGCACAGGACTGAAAGGGATCGAGGCTATCGCACGTACGGTTCAGGAAAACAGACAAGCCTAAGTCCGGGGCCAACGACAAAAAGCGACTTGGAGGCTCTGCGGCGTGGGTTGCACGATGCGGATGAAAGTTTGGCGAAAATCAAGAATCTGATGCAAAACGCGACAGATCCTGATGCTCGGCAGGAATGGCAGAGCGCCTCCAAGTCCTTGAGTGCAGATTCAACAGCTTATAAAAGATGTCTCTGGCGCAGGTAGGCAGAGAAATTCCCTCTAAACTGCTGGTATTGTTCGATCACGCTTATTTGTGATTTCGATCACAGATTGTCACCTCACAACCCTGCCAGTATCGGCCAGCACTCGCTCGATCGCCACTCCCCGAGACGAGAAGGAGTACTAGCCATGAGAATCCTTCGGCAAGTCGATAGCACGAATACATGTCGTTTCACCGTGACGCTCTTAACGGTTTTGATGCTAATCATCATGCTGGCTTCATGTGGTGGCGGATCGAGTTCGCAGCCGTTGGCACAGAACAACGCAACGGTGCAAATCAACGTCGGCGATGCCCCTTCCGACCGGCTCGTGGCATTCGCCATGACCATCAATTCAATGACATTCACAAACTCCGGCGGCGCCTCCGTCTCGGTAATGTCCTCTGCTGCAACGATGGAACTGACGCACCTCATGGGTACGATGCAGCCTGTGTCCCTGATGAAAATTCCGCAGGGCACATACACGGACGCAACGATCACGATGAGCAGCATGGGAATTGTCTATATGAATCCCTCGAACGGTCAGGTGGTCCAGCAGACCATCACCGGTCTCACTACAGCGAAAGTGAATTTCCCTTCAACGCTGACGCTGGGTTCTGGCCCTATGGTTGCGAATTTCGATCTCGACATGGCGAACTCGGTGGCAATCGACAACATGGGGAATATGACTTTCACGCCAATGTTCCACGTCTCAATGCAGCCAGGGGGCAGTAGTGGGAACATTCCCTACAACGGAGGCATGCAGCACATGATGGGGGCTGTCGCCAGCGCTGCAGCAAGTTCTTTTAGCTTTTCAATGATGGAAAGTACCGGCCCGATGACGATTGCGACAAACTCAAGCACACAATTCTCTGGCATGAGTGGCATGGGAATGATGTCAAACAACCAGCTGTTGGCGGTTGATGCCGTCATGCAGCCCGACGGCACGATGATGGCGACAGAGATCGAGGACATGATGACCTCAGGCGGGGCAATGGCTATGGGTCTGGTTACAAGTCTTACGGGCAATCCCGTTTCTCAGCTGAATCTCGTGGCCCACGACGTGTCCGGTGGTGGAATGATGTCGTCAAATTTGGCCGGTGTAATGACGGTGAGCATCGGCACTGGCACATCGTTTTCAATCGATTCGGATAACGTGGACATGAGCAATCTGCCCTTCGCTCCAACATTCGATTCAACAATGATTTCTAAGGGGCAGTTTGTTGATGCTGATAGCAATTCCGGAATGATGTCGGGTGGAATGGGTGGTGGCATGATGGGTGGCGGAACGCTGACGGCCACCGATTTGCGTCTTGAGGAACAGGGATTCAGCGGCACCGTCTCTGGCTACATAGCGAGCGGTTCGCAAGCAACATTCACATTGACGTTGCCTTCAGGTTCAGCCTTCACGACCTTAACAGGAACGAACAGTATCACTGTGTTTCAGCAGGCTGGTACGCAGCTGATGAGTTTGACTTCCGTCGGGAATGGGAACTCGGTGCACGTCCGAGGCTTGCTTTTCTTGGACGCTGGCGCATACAAACTTGTTGCAACCCGGATAATGCCATAAAGCTCTAGGCGGAGTGAATTTCCTGTCGTGATTTGCGAGCCTTGGCCGACAGTTCATAAACCGTGAATCGCTGAATTGACGGCCTCTTTTAAAGGGCATAGGATTCTGACTGCCATTGGCTTGGGTTGAGCCTACTGGCAACGCCACGTAGTCGCATACCTCATTTCGTTCTCGGAGGACACTCCCATGTATAGACTCTCCGCTCGTCAGTTGGTTTTTGCTTCTTTGCTCGTGTTGCTGTTAGTTGCGCTGCCTACCGTCGTGCTTGCTCATCACGCATGGAGCGATTACCACTGGGCCCGCACAGTGAATCCATTTACGGTAAGGATGGGAAATAATGTCGGCACTGCGTGGCAGACCGCACTCTCCAACGCATCTTCAGAGTGGAACAATTCCACGGTTGTGCATAATCAGGTTGTCGCTGGCGGCACAAGACCCCGCAATTGCCGTCCCACGAGTGGCCGGGACGAAATCTGCAGCGCGGCCTACGGAAACACGGGCTGGCTCGGTGTCGCTCAGATTTGGTTGACGACCGGCGATCACATCGTGCAGGGCACCGTCAAACTTAACGACTCATACTTCGGAGCCGGATCACAATACAACACCCCTGAATGGCGTGCTCTGGTGACGTGCCAGGAGATCGGACATACTTTCGGCCTCGATCACCAAGACACGAATTTCAACAATACGAATCTGGGAACTTGCATGGACTACACCAGTAATCCCCTTGGGCCGCCCGCGAATACCAGTCCCAACCAGGGTGACTATGACCAACTGCTGTGCATCTACGCTCCGGCTGACGCCGGCAGAACTTTGAACAGCCCGAACCACTCCTGCACGGGTACAGGACACTTTGACAGCTTCACTAGTGTTGGGCAAACCACCATGAAGATGCCCGCGGCCATGACCATCGTGGACTACAGCAACCCGAGTCAATGGGGCAAGCTGATCAGCGGCTCCCGAGCCGCGGGGACTTCAACCTACGACCTTGATTTTGGACACGGAAATCACATCGTTACACATGTCACTTGGGTGAAGTAAATACGTTTGCGGAAGAACCGATGAGGGGCGGGGCCGGTGGCCTCGCCTTTTCGTTTGGTGCGCCCGGCAGGGCGCACTCACTTGGAGGTGAAAGTCCTCTACACACCCGGCAAGGGGAAGTGTTAGCCGAACAGCAAGGGTGTCCGTCGCGAGGCGGAATCTGGAGGAAGCTGAAGGCAAAACGCTGGCCTG
>WNFY01005390.1_pt1 | contig 11574 bp, 10 predicted proteins | sample 5400091 | NCBI WGS metagenome assembly WNFY01 (sample SAMN13153364, study PRJNA577476) | soil metagenome | isolation source: 60 cm soil or saprolite under grassland replicate 1 | place: USA:California | collected 2016-06-15
TCCATTTGCCGTCATCTGTCCATCAGAAACCTCCTTCAGGTTTTTTTGCTTTCTGGTAGTTTGCCAGATCGGGAGCTTTCTTGTCTTCTCTTTCCCCCTTTTGTCCTTAAGTGGAATGGATTGGGCCTTGCGTCTGCCTCCTGAGTGGGCGCAGCTCGCGAGGAGTCCGGGCGCGACATCGGCAGACGCAAGGCCTGCCTCTACGGGTCCATGGCATTTACAAGAGCAGGGGTAATTGGTGCAGCGGTCATGGGCCTCATCATTAATGTCCTAGAGCGAGCCAGGCAAAAGCAAGCTACGCGTTGGGATTTCCGACACTGATGATAGTGTTAGCGGGATACTGGACTTTGACCTTGACCGTTGTATTGGCTCCGATGGCCTGCGCGTTCCCACCGAAATCACTCAGCACCGCTGTCGTAGGGATAGTATAGGTGTAGCTCTTGACACCTGCAGTGAAGTGGATAACACGATTAGCTCCAACGGCGCTCGTCGTGACGCCTGTATACGCTATGACGTTCAGATCCGGGTCACCCTGCTGAGCGGGCTTCAACGTCGTTGCCGCCAGACTCCCATCAGGGTTAATAGCTGAATCCATATTAACAGAGGAACCCACAGTTGGTAGACCTCCTCCAAAGGCCGAGCGATCAGTCTGGGCCGTGATTGCCATCGTGTATGTCCGCCCATCTGGTGCGCTCATGACAAGGCTACTGTTATTGACGCTCTTCACAGGACCGATAAATGAGATGACTCCAGGCTTAATGCAACGGATGTGGTAGGAGTGGCTGTTGGTTGCGTGGTGGCTGCTGGTTGAGTAGCTGTAGCTGGCACCTGCGTTGCAGATGAGGTCGTGGCAGTCGTGCCTGTTGTAGTCTGCTGTCCACTACTACCACCAGTCCCGGCACATGCTGAGACCACAATCATCATAGCAAGAACGACGGTACACAAAAGCATACCTTGAAAACGACGGAATAGATTTTTTTGCATAGTTTTCTCCCTGTATCTCACATGGGTTTTCAGATTAAAGTCACAGTGCTACGACATTACCAATCCGCAAAAACCTACAACATCGATCGTATATGATATACGACAATACACCTCTTTTTTAGAAGTCTACTATGCCTTACAGCACAGTGGAACGGTGATATTGCTCACATGCATATCGGCTGGCACTTTTCTGGCACACTTTGTCACACATAACGGGATATACTGACCGTTATTAACATATATAAAAAAATATAGTAAAATATATTGAACGCAATGAATTTTGCAGTTGGGATGATACAAAGGAGTATTGGTTATGAATGTGCTTCAGTTGGCAGGCGTGATTGGAGGCATTTTCCTATTGGACTTAGCTCTGAGTGGGGATAATGCCCTGGTCATCGGCGTTGCCACATCTGGACTGCAACGTAGCCAGCGCTTGTATGCATTCCTGATCGGAGGAGCGGGTGCCATTGGACTCCGTATCGGCCTGACCTCTATAGCATCTGTACTGCTGAATATTCCCTTTCTCCAGACCTTTGGAGGGGCTCTTCTCATCTATGTAGCCTACAAACTGCTGCACGATCGTTATCACCCGGATACAGCATCTTCCCCGGATCAACACACAACTGCTTCGCGCAACAGCGCCTTCCGCTCCGCGCTCAAAACCATCATCATCGCAGACGTAACAATGAGCCTCGATAATATTCTCGCGGTAGGTGCATTGTCCAATGGAGATGCCCTTCCACTCATAATCGGGCTGTTACTCAGTATCACTATTCTCCTGCTAGGAAGCGCCATCATCTCCGTCATTGCCGAACGGTTCCGCTGGTTACTAGATGTAGCAGCGCTCATACTTGGATGGACCAGTGCCACCATGATTACGGATGATCTGCATGTACTGGCCGTGTCTCATCACATCAACTGGCTCATTGAGTTTAGCAACAAGAACCTGCCTCTCAATCTGTCCTGGCTCCTGCTCGTCATTGCATTCATTACCTGTGGTCTCGTCGTCGTCTTCAACCTTCGCTTTCGTCTGCACAGCAGCACTCCTCAAGAGACTACCTCAACAGCAGAGACCTCATTCAAGAAAGTGGTCTGATCCCTCTAGATCGCCTGATAATCGGGTAGGTACCGTCTTGTTTGTCAAGCAGAAATGTCGCGCCTTTTGATCATCCCACCACCTGGGGTAGGGACCAGCTTATGCGGTTTAACCAATTAATCGCGGTTTTTCTCGTAGGGACCGAATTATGCACATTAACAAATTAATCCAGAGACCATACCTCATCAGGCAATAAGCCGACCTCATGCAAGAGGGCGGCAGATTCTTCGCGGTGCTTGTCGAGCCAGAGGTCCAGAGCATCGCGAAATGCCTGTTCATCACGTCCATAAGGATGCTGGTTCATGAACGAGCGGTTGAGCTTGAGCCAGAACTTCTCAATCGGATTGGTCCACGGCGCGTAGGTGGGCAAGGGCAGCAAGCGGATCTTGCTGTGGATACGTGCGAGATTGCGGGTCACATACTCGTGAAAGTGGACCGGCCAGTTATCCAGGGCGATAGAGATGATCTGGGCGTCGGGAGAGTGCTGCTCCACATGGGAGAAGAAACGGAACATCTCTTTGACCGGAAAGGTGGCTCGTCGCCGCACGATCACCTGCCCCGTGGCGACATCCAAGGCTCCCGCTAAACGGATCAAACGGGAAGCAGCCCCAGTGGCCTTTGCACCTTTCAGTGCTCGGCCTTGGTAAGCCCATCCCACGCGCGGACGGAGATTGGCCGTATGCTCATCCACATAGAGGAACACCACGTCTCCAGGAGCCTGGAAGGCCAAATCACGTGCACGTGCAATGGCCGCTTGCTTCTGGTCATAGAGCGGATCAGGCGAATGGACGTGCTGACGCCCCCGTTTGTAGCGCAGATCGAAGCGACGTCGCGCACTTGCACACGGCTGGCAGGCTCAGTCGTGCCATCCAGCCAATCACCGAGCGCAGCGTTGCCAGCGTCCAGGTGCTGCGATCCAGGCCAAAGAGGCGTGGACTCCGATGAACCACATGGGCCACCGCAGCCCGCGCCAGTTCTTCGTCCAGACCCGCAGGGGGAAAAAGCGGGCTTGCGCCCGCGTCCTGGATGCATCAGCAAACCGGAAAGCCCATCTTGCTCATACCGATTGATCCACTCGACTTCTCGTTTCGATACGTCTGTATTTGAGCAGGCCGCCTTGTCCGACCGCTCGCATGGAGGACCCGCTTGCCACCTTCAAGAGGGCAGCGGCACGCTCACGCATGTAGGAGTTCTCGTGATGATCACGTGTCCAGGTTAATTCTTGGAGCTGCTCATCAGTCCACTGAACGGATCGGGCTTGAGCCATGTGATGTCCCTCCTTTGAGAACCTGGGTTTTCTCTTAGGATATCATCTCTGGATTAATTTGTTAATGTGCATTATCCGGTCCCTACATCGATTGCAGGATGGATAAGAGGGCAGACACATGCGATGAAACGGCAGGCAGGGCAACCGTAAGGGTCAGGATGGAACGGCGCTGATAGTAACGCCCGACTGGTTTCCTGCCACGTTTATCGAAGCGCTCCCGGTATAATTGGTCGACGTCCCATTGTTTCCGCTCACCGAGATTGTGCAATTACCCTGGGTCACGTTGCTGAAGCTATAATTGCCAGACGTATCAGTCGTCGTCGTGAGCGATGGGCCATTACCCGTCAGCGTCACCGTAGCACCGGCAAGCGGCACAGAAGTACTGCACCCACTATCAGCACACGCATTGGCCGTACCACTCACCGTAAAGCCGGTCACCGTCAACGTCACAGGAACTGTCTGTGGACTATTCTGGACTGCGCCACCGTTCCCACCGGCAGACAGTGAGACCGTCCCATTATAGGTTCCAGGTGCCAGGCCATCCGTATTGATACTGACTCCAACAGAACTGCCGCCTCCATTGTCCGCACCAGAAGTTGGGGATAGTACCAGCCAGCCGCTATTCGACGTAGCAGTCCACCCCACCGGACGAGCACAGGTGCCGCTCTCACTCACTCCCAACGTCTGTGCGGAAGGAGTCTGACCCTGAGCCGTAGAGAACGTCAACCCGGACGGAGCCTGAAGCGTGCAAGGTGCCTGTACTGTCAGCGACACCGTAAATGACTGTGGGCTCCCCGTCAGTGACTGGCCTGCGCCATCAGTAGCAGCAATAGAAACCTGCGCCGAATAGGTACCAGGCGACAGACCAGCGATAGTCGCCGCAACATTGAGTGTAGCCGATTGCCCGTTCGCGTTAAATGCACCTGCACTAGGCGACAGGTGTAACCAGGACGGCAAGCCGCCACTAGCCCTCCAGTTCACAGGCCAGGCACAGTTACCAGCCGCAGTAAAAGAGAGCGCCTGCACAGCCGGATCGCCACTACCCTGTGTCGCAGTGAACGCAAGCGAACTCGCCGAAGGCGGCGCCAGCGTACAGGGTGCTTGTATATTCCCACCAATCGTCAAACTCTGCGGACTTCCTCCAGCGGTTTTGTTATTAGCATCATAGCCAGAAATCTGGGCCGTAAAACTAAAGGGACCTGGAGATCCGCCAGCCACCCTGACATTCACAACCGCCTGCTGCGTCTGTCCGGGAGCAACTATTCCACTAGAAGGAGCAAGGGCAACCCCAACAAAAAGATTTTGCGTAAGGGTCGAACGCCAGTAGAGAGGCCTACCACCAGTATTGGTAATCGAGAATACCTGTCCGGGAGGGTTCGGTTGCCCCTGAGTCACATTAAAGCTGAAGTTCAGCGGAGAGACGCTGAGGATCGGTGCGCCGGGCGGTGGTGGCGATTGCACGACCAGTTGTACCTGCACCACCTGCGTATTCCGACCCGTCGTTATGGCGATAACACCATTATAGGTCTTAGCTGACAGACCAGCGGTATTCACTTCCACCCCCATAGTAGCACTCACCACACCCTTCAGTTGACCACTGGCAGGAGTCACCATTAGCCAGGATTGCGAGGACGTAGCATTCCAGGCCGTCGTCGCCTGACAACTTGCAGTAGCAGACAAACTTACTGCCTGAGAATTTGGATTGCTCTGCCCCTGGATCGTAGTAAAGGATACCGCATTCGAGCTGAGTTGCAGCGAACATTGTGGCTGCACCGTCAGAGAGATATTCACGCTTTGCGGACTATTAATCGTCCCCTGGTCAGCAGTAAACATTATGGTATCAATATAGGCTCCTGGTAACAGGCTCAGGCTCTGTACATTCACCTGTACGCTGGCCGTCGCTCCTGGAGCCACAGTACCGGTTGTTTGATTGGTGCTCAGCCAGTTTATCGTAGAGCCAAGTGCAGTCAGGAATGCACCCTGGCTTTGTGCAGAAGGAGCATTATTTGAAAGTGACCAGTGCATTGGCCTGGAACCAGGGTTGCTGACGACAAGGTCTTGTGAAGGCGGATTCGCTCCACCATCGTTTGAAACGAACGCGAGCACCGCCGGAGTGACCTGCAGCACGGGTCCAGCATTGGTCGGCAATGGGCGCACCGTCATTATTACCGGAACAGTAATAGCCGCACCAGCGTTCGAAGATACCGTTATCGTCCCTTTATAATCTCCCGGCTTGAGATTGGCGCGCTCACCCCCAACAGAGATCGTCTGCTTATCGCTAAAGGTTCCCTGGTTGGGCGCAAGCAATAGCCATGGTTGATCGCTACTGGCTGACCAGGTGATTGAACCGCTCCCGGCATTGTGCATCTCCAATGGGCGAAGAGAATTTGCGCCCTGCATCTCTGCTCCCAGATCAATCGTAAGATTATCGACAACCAGATACGGTGGACGCGTCGGACCAGCGTTATCGATATGCAAAGAAGTGCTCGCTGTATAGTGTGATTGAGTATCCTCGGCCTCAATTGTGTGGTAGCCGGGGTCCCACGTCGTGTCAACATACATGGAGACATCGGCATCGCCATGGGGATTGACACGAATCATCGAACGCACAGGTCCCACCGTCGCAATTGAAGCATCGAGTCGGATCGCCACCTCCATATCACGCGTCACATAAACCTCAGAAGATGGTGAAAAATGACGGATATGTAAAGTCACATCCTGACCGTATGTCACATTATTTGAAGAAAGAGTAAGTGTTGGAGTACCGGCTTGAATCGAAGGAACAGGTCGTTTATTATGTTGAAGTACAAAGGATGCCATGACAGCATCTATTGTTAAACCGAGCAGTACAATGAGCGCGAGGCAAACAAGGGCAATGCGTATACGAGCAGGTCCTCGTTTACGTGGCAAAGGCAACGAAAAGGCGGGCGGACCTTCAACAGCTACTCGTTGTATATCTTCCGCCTCGATATATGCGGCCTCCGCGCTATCAGGAAAACGCCGTGAAAGTAATGGATCGTTATGATCTGACCAGCCGGTGGGGACAAGCTCCTCAGGATCACTTTGCAACCAGGGCCACGGATCGGCGATAGCGCCGACCATCTCATGATTTCGTCCAGGGCCGATCGCAGGCATTCTTTGACCATATATTGAAGGTCCCGGAGTATTATGCCGTTGAATCTCTCCGGAGACATCGTGCATAGGAGACAGGCGCGCAAATCTCGGCTTATGACTATCGCCCGGCTCTACCGCCGCGATACGCCGCGCGGCATCTTTCAACCGCTGCAAAGCCTGCTCCACCCGGTTGGTATGCATGCTGTAGAGCGAAGATTGAGACAGATGAGGAGAGAGAGACCGCACAGCAGGATTCGGAATTGTCGTACGTTTAGCGATATCATCTTTACCGCTAGAAGTCGGGGCATCGTGCTGTAGTATTGCCATATGTGGAGATGTAGATAGATGAGAGATATCTTCCTTCGCACGCACAGGTTGAGCAGGCGTAAATGAATCCATCGACTGCCTTACAAGCACCCTGCATTCATCACAAAAGAGGGAGGCTACACCACATTGCTTGTGGCAACGCAAACACTGATTCATATCCCCTCTCTTCTAGCGCTTCCGGGCCAATCAGCTACACCCGGTATTACGCGCTCATACATCTATATTTCCACCATTATAAATATGTGTCTATAAGCATAACAGAGTGAATTTGTTATGATGCGGTTGCAGAAAGGGGTATTTCGTGGTAATTCCTTAACCTGATATGTACCGCCTCGTAGCATTTCCTGCTGTATTCTTACAAAAATGTTGTTGATATGAAAGATCGGGATGATGATCTAAAAGAGGAAGTAAACAGCGTCTATATAACAGAACCGATTCAATCGTCCAACCACGCACTTATTTTTCACGTTCTCCTTAGAGAAAGGAACCGATGCGATGAATGTAGCAGCAACTGTTCAGATGGTTGTGGAGGCCATCGAATCACACGATATTCAAACATTGAATACACTGGTGGCAGATGACTTTGATTTTCCCCTACCCGGTGGCATCGCACGACTACGTAAAAATGATTTTATCGGCCTGATGGGTACACTGGTGCAGGCGCTGCCTGACTTCTCATTCAACGTCAGGCAGGTCGAGGTACAGGGAGACAAGGTGCGCGTCACGACACGCTGGACAGGCACTCAACAGGGGCCGCTCACACTGCCTGGCCTATCACCTTTCCCACCCACGGGTAGAAGTATAGCTTTGCCCGAAACAATCGACGAGTACACCGTGCGCGACGATAAGATTGCCGCACTCTGGATAGAGGATGTGCCGGGTGGAGGCGTACCCGGTCTCCTGGCGCAACTGGGAGTGATCGCACCAAAGCGATAATATTAGCTCCGTGGTATCATACCCGTAGAGGCATGCCTTGCGTGTGCCGCATCGGTGGGAAGGAACGCCGTCGAGAGGTTCGAGAAGTCCTCCCCAACGACGAGGCACACGCAAGGCATGCCTCTACGGGCCCGGGTGGGCGACCTTTCGATGGAAGAGGAGAACCTATTTCTATGAACGCTGAAATATCTCATGTTGGCCGCTGCATGATCAGCCACGAGGGCAAACCCTGCAACCAGCCTGCCGCATACGTCCAGATATGGAGTGCCAGCCGCGTCTTTCGCTACTGCGAGGAACATGTCCCTCCGCTTGTCAAGAAAACTGCACGCGCTGCTTTACATAACAACAGACAGGATTCAAAGTAAATCAACTCTATCATCTGATGATTACCCAGAAATGCGAACTGTGATTGTTCTGTGCCAGGCCAGCGACTCATTGTGATGGCAAGGTGAGATCAAGAGAGTATACTTCTGATGGAACATCCTGATCTTCCATAAGGAAGTTGATGTTTGGCAGGTTTTCTCCAATCCAGGAGAAATGGAAGAAAGATCATGAAACATAAACTAATCCGCATCGCGCTGGTCGTCTTAGAGGTATTTGTCGCACTGGGTGCCGTCGCAGGGGGCATAGGTCTGCTGACAGGAGCGATTCCAGCCTCACTTGACGGGCTGCAAGGCTCGCCGTTCGTTGATTACACCGTCCCCGCCCTGTCGTTGATGGTCATTGTGGGTGGCAGTATGTTCCTCGCCGCAGCAACCATCCTCACCGGGCGCGAATTTGGTGTGCTAGCATCAGCTTTCGCCGGGCTAGCCATGATGATCTTCGAGATCGTGGAAGCAGCCGTCGTTGACCGTACGGGTGGAAGCCAGCTTATGATTGCCGTGGTCCTGCAGGCCTTCTACTTCGCGCTCGGCCTGGCGATCTTTGTGCTGAGTTCCTCCCTCTGGATGACCGAGTATCGGAGTCACCACTTCCCAACCAGGCATGTCAGTCACGCCTGAAGGCAAACGGGTAGGACGGTAAGGCTGTCAACAAGCCAGGCGCGGTGTTCTCACCAGGCATCGCGCCTGGCTTCTTATATTGGAGGTCGTAGGGGTTGGTCTTGCACCCACCCGCGAACTCCTTGCAGAACCGAAAGGTCTCTGCTCAAGCTCGCGGGTGGGTGCAAGACCAACCCCTACGAGCGCTTTTCAGTCGCCCAGGCCAGACGACTCCACCTGGAACGATTCCCTGACGACTAACCCATATGGTTATATTTTTCCCTTTTTTTTTCGCACAATCGTTATAGGATTATAGACTCCATATATTGTTTCATTGAAGAGAAAGTGAGTATATTTTTATGAAGCATAGGACGAGGAAGATCCTGGCTATTAGTATGGCATTAGCAGTAGTTGCCGCCAGCGCTCTTCTCGCGCTTGCCTCTATCATCGCTACGCGCCCACAGTCAGCATCCGCAGCAGGCATCAGTAGCATTACCGATTATGCTGTTCCTGGGGGCGATCCGTGGGGAACTGCATTTGACAGTAGTGGACTTGTCTGGGTAGCGGTGCCCGGCTGTGACCTGGCACCGAGTTGTCCCAATACGACTCTCCCTGGTAAGCTCGCATTGTTTGACCCAACTTCGCATAGCTGGGTTACTACTGTTTCGCTCCCCACAGGCTACGGTCAACCGACCTTTGTTGCGGTCGATCACACTGGCAAAGTCTGGTTCACCATGCCGGTCACAAACGCCATCGGTATGTATGATCCTACCAGTACAGCCGTTAGCCAATGGCCTGTCCCGACGACCAGTGCTGGACCCTGGGGTATTGCCGTTGATCCAGCGGGAACCATCTGGTTTACTGAGCATTATGTGAATAAAATTAGCTCTTTTAATCCCAGCTCACATACTTTTCATGAAATTGCGACCCCCGCAACGAATAGTCAGCCTTATGGTATTACGACAGATGCTTCAGGGAATATCTGGTTTACTGAGAATATTGATGCTGTTGCATTAATTGGAGAATACACCACTGATGGTACCTTAAACGAGTATAAAATACGAAACACTGCAACAGGTGGTACTGGTCTGACGCCTCACCTGATTACTATTGATCCTGATGGCAATCCCTGGTGGTCCGAGGGCTTCGTCGGTTCTATTGGTACACTAAAGGTCGCTTCCAGCCAGCCGGGGACGAATAATGGCGTTGCTGAATACCAATATAATACTTCTGGTGGTTCGCATACCTCTGGTATCAGCGCTGGAAAGCAAGGTCTGATCTGGTTTGATGATTCTCTAAAAAATACTTTTGGTTCACTTCCGATTGGCGGAGGGTCTTTCTCTCTCACTAAGAGCCCCGGCGACCACCCTCATGATGGCCTCAATGTTGATTCTCAGAATCGTGTCTGGTTTGATGAGGAATTCGCGAACAAGTTAGGGGAGGCCATTCCATCTTCAGCCACGCCTACACCTACGGCGACCGTTGCACCCGGTACCACGCTGGGGACGGATACCTTCCAGCGCGCCAATCAATCGCACTGGGGCACCGCATCAGATGGGCAAACGTGGGGTGCCGATGCCAATAATCAGAGTGTGTTCTCCATCTCGGGGAACACCGGACACGTCTCCAATACGGGTTCAACCAGTTATAGTACCGTCTTAGGGTCCAGCTCTTCTAACGCCGAAGTGTCAGCAACGGGCTCGCTAAGCTCCTTTAGCAGTAGCAACTTTGGGGATGTGCTGCGTTGGACCGATGGTAACAACTGGTACAAGGCCTATATCGATGGGTCCAATTTGACTATTCAGAAAAGGGTGAATGGAACATCCACGACACTTACTACTAAGCCATTTAGCGCCACTGCCGGGACCTCCTACACCATTCACTTCCGTGTGGTAGGTACGACCCTGACCGCCAACGTCTGGGCCTCGTCGGGCTCCGAGCCTGCTGGTTGGATGGTCACCGTCAGCGATAGTAGCCTCACCTCAGGTTTCTCCGGGATGCGTTTCCTGACACAGGCCGGTACTGCCACCGTCACCTCCTTCCTGGCAGACGTCCCCGGTGGATCTGGCACGCCAACGAATACGCCGACACCCACGCCAACGAATACACCTACGCCGACACCAACGAATACGCCGACACCGACACCGACCGTTGCACCCGGTACCACGCTGGGGACGGATACCTTCCAGCGCGCCAATCAATCGCACTGGGGCACCGCATCAGATGGGCAGACCTGGGGTGGCGATGCTAACATCCAGAGTGTGTTCTCCATCTCGGGGAACACCGGACACGTCTCCAATACGGGTTCAACCAGTTATAGTGCCGTCTTAGGGTCCAGCTCTTCTAACGCTGAGGTGTATGCGACGGGCTCGCTAAGCTCCTTTAGCAGTAGCAACTTTGGGGATGTGCTGCGTTGGACCGATGGTAACAACTGGTACAAGGCCTATATCGATGGGTCCAACCTGATCATTCAGAAAAAGGTGAGCGGGACATCCACCACACTCATCAGTATGCCATTTAGCGCCACTGCCGGAACCTCCTACACCATCCATTTCCGGGTGGTAGGTACGACCCTGACCGCCAACGCCTGGGCCTCCTCGGGCTCCGAGCCTGCTGGCTGGATGGCTACCGCCAGCGATAGCACCTTTACCTCGGGCTTCTCTGGGATGCGCTTTCTGACACAGGCCGGCACTGCCACCGTCACCTCCTTCCTGGCAAAGTCGCTCTAAGCATCGGCACCGTAGGGGTGGGGCTGCGGGTGGGGGCCAGCCCCACCCCTACGAAACCTGAGGAGGGGAAATAAAAAATGTATCTTCAATATAAAAAGCTTGTGATGGGAGTGGTATTGCTGATGTTAGTTGTGTTGCTGG
>WNFY01009994.1_pt1 | contig 11574 bp, 6 predicted proteins | sample 5400091 | NCBI WGS metagenome assembly WNFY01 (sample SAMN13153364, study PRJNA577476) | soil metagenome | isolation source: 60 cm soil or saprolite under grassland replicate 1 | place: USA:California | collected 2016-06-15
CTGATGATCAAGGAAGGTTCAAAGTAGTAAACCTTCGGCCAGGCACCTACAGAGTCACCATCAATGGGTCCGGCTTCAGCCCTTACACGCAGGAGAAAGTGACCGTTGAAGTTGGTCGAGAGACCAGCCTGGACGCCGCGCTTTCCATTGGGGCCGTAACCGGAACGGTCGAGGTCACTTCCGAGGCACCGGTTATTAACAACACGCAGCAAGACTTCTCAACCAACATTAATCAGGTCTCGCTGAACAATCTTCCGACCAACGGTCGCCGTTGGTCCAACCTTGCTATTCTCACTCCCGGCGCGACCCCCGACGGCACATTTGGCCTGATAAGTTTTCGCGGCATCTCGGGTCTGCTGAACAACAGCACGATTGATGGCGGAGACAACAATCAGGCGTTCTTCTCTGAAGAGCGAGGCCGCACGCGCATTGGCTATGTGATTAGCCAGGCATCGATCCGCGAGTACCAGGTCAACACTTCCAACTACTCGGCTGAGTACGGACGCTCCGCGGGCGGCGTGATTAACGCTGTCACCAAGAGCGGAACCAATGAATTTCATGGCTCAGCTTTCTTGTTTGACCGCAACAACAAATTGGGCGCGCGCAATCCGCGGAGTACTGTGAATCAGCTTGTTAATGGAGTCTTGACTCCGGTTGCTTACAAGGCTCCGGATGTGCGCTATCAGTTTGGCGGAACTATCGGCGGGCCAATCATTAAGAACAAGCTCTTCTTTTTCTTTAGCTATGACCAGCAAAAGCGCAATTTTCCCGGAGTTTCTGTCTTCACCAGCCCCAGCTATCTGACTACCGTGAACACATGTGCTTCGGCGACGGCGCCGGGCTGTACTGCTGCTCTCTTCACCGCATCCCTCAAAAATCCGACTCGTGGTCTGACTGATGCGCAGATTAATTCGTCGCTGAGCTTCATCAACAGCCTGACCGGACCCACGCCGCGTCGTGGCGATCAGAAGCTCTTTCTCCCGAAGTTAGACTGGAATATCACTCCGAATAACACTTTGACGGCGACATACAACCGACTTCGTTGGGCTTCGCCCGCGGGAGTTCAGACTGCCGCAACAGTGACGCGCGACCGCAATGGCTTCGGCGACGACTTTGTCCAGTCTGATGCGGTTAACCTCCGTCTTGCGTCAACGATATCAAGCAAGCTGGTCAATGAGGGACGCTTCCAGTGGGCGCACGAACTTGACTCCCAATTTGCTCAACCGCCTCTGCCCGGCGAGCCAACTACGGCTAACGGATTTTCCCCGCAAGTCGCTCTGACAAACGGTCTGACTTTCGGTAAATCGACGGGCTTAGACCGGCGTGCCCTGCCGGATGAGAAACGCTATCAATTCGCCGATACAATGACCTACTCAGTTGGCAACCACACCCTCAAGTGGGGCGCTGATATCAATCACGTGCGTGAGGTATATGACGAACTGTTCACTGAAGCTGGTTCTTACGCTTACTCCAATATCAACGACTTCATCGTTGATTACGTAAACTTCACTTCCAGCGGAGCATTAAGGACGGCAAGCAGAGTGTGCTCTACCAGTACGCGATTTGCGGGCAAATGCTACACCAGCAACTATCAGCAGGGTTTCGGTCCGCCGCGCTTTGAGTTTTCGACGAACGACTATGCTTTCTTTGGTCAGGACGACTGGCGCGTGACACCGCGTCTGACCCTGAATCTCGGTCTCCGCTACGAGTACGAGCAGCTTCCACAGCCGTTTCCTGCCCTTATCAACCCCGCCTTGCCACAAACAGGGAACAGGCCAAGCGATAAAAACAACTTCGGCCCGCGCACCGGCTTCGCATGGGACATCAAGGGCGATGGCAAGATGAGCCTTCGCGGAGGCTATGGAATCTACTACGGACGCATCAATGGCTCAGCCATTACTCAAGCGCTTATCAATACGTCCGTTCCAGGCTCTAGCCAGATTGTCGCTTCGGTGATTCAGACCGCACCTACAGGCACACCGACTGCGCAAGTACCTTTAGGTAACCCGGCCGCACCCATCTTCCCAAACATTTTGGCCACCGCGCCTTTGGGATCGGCAACGGTTAACTACTTTGCGAGCAACTTTCAAAACCCGCTGGTCCATCAAGGTGATGTTATCTTTGAGCGTGAAGTGGCGCGCAACACGGTCATCTCCGCCTCATATCTCTTCAGCTTCGGGAAGCATCTCCCGAACTTCGTCGATACCAATCTGAGTCCGGCGACCGTAACGAGAACTGCCACGATTGTAGATGGTCCATTTGCAGGTCAGAACTGGACATTTCCTTACTACTTAGGGGCCGCCCGCCCAAATCCGAATTTCGGACAGGTTCAGGAGATTCGAAGCAATATCAGCACCAAGTACCACGCGCTGGTTCTGCAGGCCAACCGTCGCTTGACGGACGGGCTGCAATTCCAGGCCAGCTATACTCTTTCCGACGCACGGGACAATGGACAAAATTCGCAAACCTTTACACCCAGCTTTTCGGCTCCCTTCGATCCTTTCAACCAGTCTGGTGAGAGCGGGCTGTCGAACTTCGACCGGCGACACAAATTTGTCGCGAGTGTTGTCTACAACACCAACTTCGCCAGGTTCAAAGATAACAAGGCGGCAAAGGCGATCTTCAATGGCTGGACCATAGCGCCGATCGTAAACATGTTCTCAGGCGCGCGCTACACAGGGACTACATCAGGTACAAACGGCGTCAGCACTGTTTTTGGCTTTAGCCAGGCCGGGGGTCTTAACGGCTCAAATGGTTCGCTCCGGTTTGCGCTGGTGCCGAATAACTTTTTCAAACAGCCGTCGATCAAGTACGTTGATCTGCGTCTTTCACGTCGTTTCGCTATCACCGAAAAAACGCATTTTGAACTGATAGCGGAGGGCTTTAATATCTTCAATCGCACGCAGGTCACGAGTGTCAACAACACGATCTACACCGTTAATGGAGCCAACGGCGTCGTGAGTCTCACATACAATCCTGCGTTTGGCACTACCACCGGGGCGGATGGGTTCTTCTTCCGAGAGCGCCAAATCCAACTGGCTGCCCGCTTCGAGTTTTAAGTAGCGGCGAGCTGACTCCACCTACCTGGATTGGGTGTGTTCTTGCAAAAGGACACACCCAACTTTTTTTGACTTGTTGTTCTCAACGATGAAATGGTGACGTACCGAAATGTTTGGATGAATGCGGGCCAGTGGTTATAATGCCTGTCTTCAGGAATGCACTAAACGGGCTAGTAAATGCCGGCAGTCGCGCGTTTTACTTTTAGACTTGCAAGTCTTTTCCTTCTTGAATCTTCTATATTGCATTTGGGTCAATTGTGGTTTTCTAAATCCTGCGCTCCCCGACGAGACGAGGCGCATTCACGTCAACACAACAACTAAGGAGTTCCCCTATGTCGAGCATTGTAAAACTCTCTTGGGTATTCTGTGTGGTGCTCGCTGTGAGCACTATCGTAATGGCGCAGTCAACTACCACGGGCGCAATCGGCGGCGTGGTTACAAATCCAAACAAGGAGGTTGTTTCCGGGGCGGCCGTGACTGTCCTCAACGTCGAGACGAACAAAGAAGATTCCTCGACTACTGATGATCAAGGAAGGTTCAAAGTAGTAAACCTTCGGCCAGGCACCTACAGAGTCACCATCAATGGGTCCGGCTTCAGCCCTTACACGCAGGAGAAAGGAATCAGACTTCGATCAATGAGCTGCCGATCAACGGACGGCGCTGGTCCAACTTCGCGCTGCTGACTCCGGGCTCGTCGTTGGATGGCACATTTGGCCTGATAAGTTTTCGCGGCATCTCGGGTCTGCTGAACAACAACACTATTGATGGTGGCGACAACAATCAGGCGTTCTTCTCTGAAGAGCGAGGTCGCACGCGCATCAGCTATGTAATCAGCCAGGCTGCCGTGCGCGAGTTTCAGGTAAACACTTCCAACTACTCGGCTGAATACGGACGCGCCGCCGGCGGCGTGGTGAACGCCGTGACGAAATCCGGGACAAATGAGTTCCACGGTCAGGGGTTCTATTACCAGCGCAACAATAAATGGGGTGCGCGCAATCCGCTGGCGACCCAGACCGTGCAGACTTCTCCTGGCGTGTTTGACGTTGTGGGAATTAAGCCTGTCGATGTGCGTCATCAGTTTGGCGCCGCGATCGGCGGACCGATAGTCAAGGACAAACTCTTTTTCTTCTTTAGCTACGATGAACAAAGACGCAACTTCCCGGGTCTTTCGATTTTTAGCCAAACTGATTTTCTGAATCGGGCCGATACTTGTCTGCTCACAGCGGTGAATGGCGCGGCTGTCACTCTGGCGAATTGTCCGGCATTCTCCGGGACCGTTGGCCCAACCCGAACCGGTACGCTCGCCACAGGAAAAGGTCTGACGACTGCCAACGTTAATGAGGCCCTGAATTTCCTTGCGAGCATCTCTGGTGAAGTACCTCGAACGGGTAATCAGAGATTATTCCTGCCGAAGATTGACTGGACAATTAACGACAAGAACACCGCGTCTTTCAGCTACAACCGGCTCCGGTGGGCATCTCCCGCAGGTATTCAAACCCAGGCTACGAACACTCGTGCAAAGGACAACTTCGGCGACGACTTTGTCAATGTGGATTCCTTCAACGCCCGATTGCAGTCAACCCTTAGTCCAACGCTGGTCAACGAATTTCGTTTCCAATATGGTCGGGATAATGAATTCGAGTTTAGCCAGCCGCCTCTGCCAGGCGAACCAACCACCGCTCCAGGAGGGAGATCGCCGCAGACCTTTATTACCAATGGTTTCTCTTACGGTATTCCCGAGTTCCTCGAGCGCGTCGCCTTTCCTAATGAGAAGCGCTACCAGTTTGCCGACACGGTAACGATGTCCCTGGGAAATCACACTATCAAATATGGCGGCGACATTAACCGCGTCAACGAGGGCATCAATAATCTTCGCTTTCAGGGTGGTGAATTCAACTATAACGGTGGTACGAACAGCGCAGGCTTCTACGGCGGGCTAAACGACTTCATCATCGACTACACAAACTTCCGCGCTGGTGGCGCCACTACCGGACTCTGCTACAGCAGCACGAGGAATCGAGGCAGGTGCTATTCAGGACAATTCAATCAGGGATTGGGCGTAACGGGCTTGTCATTCGCCACCACAGATCTGAACTATTTTGTTCAGGATGACATTCGCGTGACGCCTCGCTTAACGCTTAGCCTCGGGTTGCGCTATGAATACCAGCGCAATCCCCAACCCGTTAACGTTAATCCTATTCTGATTCAGACCCATAACGTGCCTAACGACCGCAATAACTTTGGTCCTCGTATCGGCTTCGCCTATGACCTTACCGGCGACGGCAAGACCTCGATTCGCGGTGGCTATGGCATTTATTATGGCCGCTTGATCAACTCGACCATCTACAATGCGCTCATCAACACCGGTGTTGGCGTGACCCAGGCTCAGCGCCAGATTTCAATAAACGCAGCCAATGGAGGTCCCGCTTATCCAAATCTTCTCGGCGCCGGCGCACTGGTACCACCGGCGGTTCAGTACTTTGCCAACAACTTCGCAAATCCGCAGATACACCAGTTTGATTTCATCCTCGAACGCCAGGTGGCACACAATACAGTTGCCTCCATCTCTTTCGTTGGCAGCCTGGGACGCAGGCTCCCAACCTTTGTTGATACTAATCTGAGTCCCCCGGACACAACCAGAACCTTCACCGTCTCGGGTGGTCCGTTCGGAGGGCAAACGGTTGTGCTTCCGATCTTTCCAGTAGCCAGACCGAATCCAAACTTTGCTCAGATCACAGAGATTCGTAGCAGCATCAATTCGGAATACGAGGCCCTGATCCTTCAAGTAAACCGTCGGTTTACAAAAGGCCTGCAATTCCAGAGCAGCTACACGCGCTCTCGCGCCACAGATACCGGACAAAGCTCGGTAACCTTCACCACGAATAATATTCCGTTCAATGTTTTCGATCTCAGTTCGGAATCGGGCAAGTCAAACTTCGACTCTCCTCATAAGTTCGTGGCGAGCGCGGTTTGGACTCCGACTCCCTTCGGCGATGACAACAAAGTTGCTCGCATGATCTTCAATGGCTTCACCCTCGCGCCCGTTTTTTATGCTTTCTCGGGAAGCCCTTATTCGGGGGGCTTGTCAGTGAGTGGCGCCGGCGGTGCGGGCGGCGTGAACCAGTCGGGCGGCACGAGCAGATTCCCGTTGCTGCCTCGCAATTCCTTCCGGCGACCGAGAATCGTAAACTTTGATATGCGGATCTCGCGCCGGTTCAAATTTAACGAGTCGGCTGCGCTGGAACTACTGGCAGAAGGATTCAATGTATTCAATCGGACTCAGGTTACGAACGTCAACACTACCTTCTACAGCCAGAATTTTGCGAATAACACTTTCACCTACAACACTCCGTTCCAAAGCATCACCGAGACGGGAGCCACTCTGTTCCGTGAGCGCCAGGTGCAGTTGGCGGTACGCTTCGAGTTTTAGATCTGACAGTCGGGAGTTTTCTGGATCGGGTGCGCTCAGGAAACAGGGGCGCACCCGATTTTGTTTGTTGAGTTCTTTTGGAAACGCAAGCTCGTGACTTTGTGTTAGTCAGTCTCGATTCCGCCGCCCGATTCTTGCCAGGCTTTCCAGCCGCCTGCCATCGAAAAGACATTGTTGTAGCCCATCCGCTGCAACACGTCTGCTGCCAGTGCTGAGCGATAGCCTCCCCCGCAATACAGAATTATCTCAGCTTGCTTGTCCGGAACTCTCGCTTCGATGTCGCGTTCGATGATTCCCTTGCCGAGATGGACCGCGCTGGCCGCATGACCGGCCTGCCATTCCGTGTCCTCACGCACATCGATCAACCGGGCTTCGGGGTTCTGCAAGGTCATCACCTGCGCCTGGGCCACTGTCACTTCGCGAATTCGACCCTTCGCGTCATTAACTAACTTGAGAAACCCTTCGGAATGTTTCATCTACCGACCCTTTCGTCTTTACCTGGATATTCCATCCAACCTTTACGCGCGTGGCGGTTGGATGAATGCAGGCTAATGATTATAATGCCTCGCTCTATAAAAGAACGCACTTATCAACTAACTGTGAGAGAAGCTTAAGGGATCGACGTGCCCGCCTGCGATCCTTCATCCAAAGTGCGGGGTGGCATACGGAGTTTGGCGCTTACCGATTCGCTGAGAGAGGAACTTTACTAAATTGGCTAACGAACAGTTTGACGTGACGATTATCGGCAGTGGCCCCGGCGGCTATGTCGCAGGTATTCGCGCCGGTCAGTTAGGTCTTAAGGTTGCGATGATCGAGAAGGACACCCGGCTGGGAGGAACCTGTACCTTGCGCGGTTGCATTCCCGCCAAACAGATGCTCATGTCGGCACATGTTTATGAGCAGATGCAGCACGCAGCCGACTTTGGTGTGCAGGCCACGGGGATCCAGCTGGCCTTTGCTGACGTACAGAAAAGAAAAGATAAAGTAGTGCTCAAGAATAGCAAGGGCATCGAGTATCTGATGAAGAAGAATAAAGTAACTGTCTTTAAGGGCACAGGACGTCTGGTGCTGCCGGGGAAGGTCGAAGTTACAGATGCCGAGGGCAAAAAGCAGACACTAGAGGCAAAAAACATCATCATTGCCACCGGCTCAGTGGTTCGGCCTATATCAGGATTTGAAACTGACGGCAAGCAGGTAGTTAACAGCGACCACATACTCGAGTTGAAGGACGTTCCCAAATCACTGATCGTGATGGGAGCCGGTGCTGTGGGGGTCGAGTTTGCTTCAGTCTACTCCCGCTTTGGAGCCCAGACTACCATTGTTGAGCTGTTGCCACGTCTGGTACCGCTGGAGGATGAAGAGGTTTCCAAAGAGCTCGAGCGAAGCTTCCGCAAGCGCGGCATCAAGTCGCAGGTCGATACTAAACTAGAGAAATTAGAGAAGACTGACAAAGGCGTGCGCGTGTCCGGCCAAACCTCCAAAGGCGAGGCTGTCAGTCTTGAAGCCGAAATGTTGCTGGTAGCAGTGGGTCGCATGCCTTACACCGATGGCCTCGGACTCGAGGGCACCAAGATTAAGGTAGAAAAAGGATTCATCCAGGTCGATGAGTATCAGCAGACTGCCGAAAAAGGCGTGTATGCGATCGGCGATGTGGTGCCGACCCCACTGCTCGCACACCTGGCCTCGAAGGAAGGGATCGTAGATGTCGAACACCTGTCGGGCCAGAAAGATGTGCGTCCTATCAATCTGCGCCTGGTGCCAAACTGCACCTACTGCGATCCGGAAGTAGCTTCGGTGGGATTAACAGAGGCGAAAGCTCGGGAGCAGAGGTACGATGTAAAGATTGGCAAGTTTCCTTTTTCAGCCTCAGGTAAGGCCCGTATTCTTGGCGAAGAAGAGGGTTTCGTGAAGATCGTGGCTGAGAAGAAATACGACGAAATTCTCGGTGTGCATATCATTGGGCCACACGCTACCGAGCTGATTGCCGAAGCCTGCGTTGCGATGCAGCTCGAGTCAACCGCAGATGAGTTGGGACGTACGATGCATGCGCATCCGACGGTTTCCGAAGCGGTCATGGAAGCTGCGGAAGGCGTGCATGACCAGGCGTTGCACATCTAACATTTCTACCTGCGTGTCCAGGAAGCGAGGGACGAAAGGAGTGTCTTTCCACCATTAACGTTATGGAGCAGCAACAAAGCAAGTCAGACAGGAAAGAATCCTCGCATGATAAGAATCAGCGGCGGCGTGGGCGACAGCGGCGCTCGCGCTTCCAAATGCGCGTCAGTACCAGATACGCCCCACGTAAACTTGTCGATGGCAAACCGCTCAGCTGCACCACTGAGACCTCCCTGAAGGCCGAGCAACTCCTGGAGCTTTATCGCTATTTGCAGCTCACCCGCCTCGTGGAAGAGCGGCTGGTAAATCTGTATCGGCAAACAAAAGTTGTGGGCGGAGTCTTTCGCTCGCTGGGCCAGGAGGCCACGGCGGTAGGTAGCGCCTATGCGTTGCAGCCGCAAGATTTTCTAACGCCCTTAATTCGCGACCTTGGTGCAGTCCTCGTCAAAGGAATTCGGCCGCGCGAAATTTTCGCCCAGTATATGGCGAAGGCCTGGGGTCCTTCGGGCGGCAAAGATCTAAATATTCATTTCGGCGACATGGAGAAGGGCTTTATCGGTCCAATTTCACACCTGGGCGATATGATCCCCGTCATGACCGGCATATTGCTCGCTGGTCGAATGCAGAAAAAGCGTATCGTGGCGGCTGCATATATCGGCGACGGCGGAATGAGCACGGGCGCATTCCATGAGGGTCTGAATTTTGCCGCGGTCCAGCGCCTCCCGCTCATTGTGATCGCCGAATACAACCATTACGCGTATTCCACGCCCACTAGATTGCAGACGGCTGTAAAGGATCTTGCTGAGAAGGCGGCCGGCTATGGGATACCGGGCCATATCGTTGATGGAAACGACGTAATCGCCTGTTATGAAGTCACCAGGTTTGCTGCGGACTATGCGCGGCGCGGCGGCGGCGCGGTCTTGATTGAGGCGAAAACCTATAGACGGAAAGGCCACGCGGAGCACGACGATCAACGATATGTAGCGCAGGGTGAAGTTGAGTGGTGGGAGAAGAGCAACGATCCACTTGATCGGTTCGAAAGGTTTCTCCTCGAACAGAACGTAGCGACCAAAGATGCGCTTGAAGCAATCGTCGCAAATGTCATGCGCGAGGTTGACGAAGATTCTGCCTGGGCCGAAAGCTCACCAATGCCTGACCCGCAGCAGGCTGCTCGCGGAGTTTTTGATAACAATATCGTACCGCCTGCATTTCGACCGAAAGTCTTAGAGCGTTAAGAGGTTTTATTCCAACAGATGGATAGCATTTTCAAAGAATAATGCGTCCCGAAGGTTACTCACCGACCAGGTGAAAGAGATGGGACTGGGGTAGCTTTTCTTGATCTAACATGTCGATTGCCGTCAAAAAAGAACACAAATCAGCACGTCCGGAGCGCGGCGGTAAGGCCACGCTGGTAGAGGCGATTCGCCAGGGTATCTGGGAAGAGATGGAACGCGACCCCTCGGTCTTTGTGATTGGAGAAGACGTTGGCGTCTATGGTGGGGCGTTCAAGGTTACTGACGGATTGCTGGATGAGTTTGGCCGGGAGCGCGTGGTTGACACGCCTATATCGGAAGCTGCGATCGTCGGGGCTGCGTGTGGCGCGGCATTAATGGGGATGAGACCGGTGGCCGAATTTCAGTTTATCGATTTCATTTCGGCCGGCTTTGACATGCTGACCAACTACGCAGCGAAGTGCCGCTATCGCTGGGGTGCCGGAATCGCGGCTGTGTTTCGGGGTCCCTGCGGTTCGGGCGTGCGTTCGGGACCATTTCATTCGATCAATGCCGAGTCGTTTTTTCTGAATACTGCCGGTTTAAAGATCGTCGAGCCTGCCACTGCGTACGACGCGAAGGGTTTGATCAAAGCGGCTATTCGCGATCCCGATCCGGTGATCTTCTTCGAACACAAGAAGCTATATCGTTTACCGCGTCTGCGCGAAGATTTGCCCGCTGATGATTATATTGTGGAGATCGGCAAAGCACGCGTGGCGCGCGAAGGTCGCGACCTTTCGATTATTACCTTTGGCGCGCAGGTTCTGACCGCACTCGATGCCGCTGAGGAACTCGAAAAGGAAGGGCTCGATGTCGAAGTGATCGATCTGCGAACGCTGGCGCCACTCGACAAGCCTGCGATCCTCGCGAGTGTGAGAAAGACAAGCAAGGTGATCGTGTTACACGAAGCATCGCGCACTGGCGGCATAGGCGGAGAGATTTCTGCGATTATTGCAGAAGAGGCATTTGAGTGGCTCGACGCGCCAGTTGTACGGGTGGCCTCGATAGATACGCCGGTGCCGTATTCGCCACCGTTGGAGGACTATTATTTGCCACAAATCGGGGATATTGTGGATGCCGCACGCAAGCTCACGGCCTACTGATGTTTGTTTAATCGAGATCTCAGTTTCAGATCTTAGATCTTGGACCTTAGATCCTATTTTGGATTTTGTGTTTTAAACTCAAGACTGAGACATTAGAAGAAGGAAGCGACCCTACATGCCTCGATTCATAATAGAACGAGAACCGCGAATCGGATTTCCGAAATAAAGACTATGATTGATCCGACTACAGCCGATGCGGATCCGCGTTCAGCCGCGCAAGCCGGATGAGTCTGGACGATTGGCGGTTGGGGACAAAGATTAGTGGAGAAAAGATGAGCACTGAAGTTGTCATGCCGCAAATGGGAGAGTCCATTGCGGAGGGAACGATTACCAAGTGGCTGAAGAAGGTTGGGGAACGCGTGGAACGCGACGAACCTCTCTTCGAAATCTCGACTGATAAAGTCGATGCTGAGATTCCTTCACCGGCGGCCGGCACCTTGACTGAGGTCCGGTTCAAGGAGGGAGAAACTGTCGATGTAAACACGGTGGTAGCGGTCCTGGATGGAGATTCCGCCGTCGCGTCCGCCGCCGCAGACTCCGCTACGCCGGCCCCTGAAACGAAACCCGTCGCTCAGGAGCAGCGCAATGAGCAAGCT
>WNFY01010560.1_pt1 | contig 11574 bp, 12 predicted proteins | sample 5400091 | NCBI WGS metagenome assembly WNFY01 (sample SAMN13153364, study PRJNA577476) | soil metagenome | isolation source: 60 cm soil or saprolite under grassland replicate 1 | place: USA:California | collected 2016-06-15
TCCTCCCAGTTTCTTCCATAGGGGAAGTATAGACGCAGAGAGGGAAAAAGACACGCCCCAAAAGTAGAGGAGTACAGCAGGACGACGACCTCGACTTTTGGAGGGGGAGCTGCTCATTCGTCCTCGCCAAAAGTCGAGAGGAGGCCAGAATGCATACCGATACGCGGCAAGAAGCGTGTTCGTGCGAGAACACGCTTGTGCGCATACAGGAGATGAAGAGGGAATATGCGTGAGCCAAACGAAGCAAAGGGAGCAATTTATGGTTCTGCGGAGAGCAGACCAAGGCTGCGCGCCCGTGCCACGGCTTGCGTGCGGTTGCGCGCCTGGAGCTTGGAGAGGATATGACTCACATGAAACTTGACGGTCGCGGCTGTCACCACCAGTTGTTCAGCAATCTCCTGGTTCGAAGCGCCTTGTGCCAGCAAACGGAGCACCTCTAGTTCTCGCTCACTCAACGGGTCGAGCAGCGGATACGCTTGCTCGTGTGGAAGGTGTAGACTCGATGGACTTGTATGGAACTCAGGATGCGGCTGCTCCTTATGGAGAGCTGAAGAGGAGAACGAGGCAAGCACAGTATCGAGGTATGGAGTTGGCCCCTGCTTCTGTTCCTGTGTTCGGAGTGAGGAGAGCAGCGTCTCCATTGGATTGCCTTCGTCAATAAAGGAGCAGATGTAGCCTTCTGGTTCGGCCAGACGCACTGCCTCAGCAAGGGCGGAGAGGGCCTCGTGTTCCTGCTGGTTCACCTGGTAGGCCAGCGCTTGTAACAGCCGAGCCTCGATCACCTGGCTCCAACGCTGCTGCGCTGTGGCTCGCTCCAACACGCGCTCTAGCCGTGTGAGGGCCTCTGCCGACTGCTCCTGGAGAAGGCAGACACGAACCAGGGCGACCTCCTCCCGCTCAGAGGCTAGGGGAGCGCGGGGGCGCTCCCTGCGATCCAGTCCCACCGCCCAGTGAACGGCCCGTTCTCCCTCCCCACCTGCGATCCACAGTCGTACCTGTTCTACAGAGGTGAGGGCGGCCTGCTGGTATGGATTCTGCACGAGCAAGGGGAGTTGGAGCATCTCCTGAAGCGTTGCCTGGGCCGCTTCCAGTTTACCCTGGGACAGATAGGTGCGCACCAGCGCTTGGTAGCCTCTGCCGAGATATACTATATTGTAGCCTCCCTGTTCAGCCAGATGCAGTCCTCGCAAGGCGAACTCGAGTGCTTCGTCGAGGCGATTCCACTCGCGTAAGAGGTCCGCCTGGTAGGCATACGCCAGCCCCACAGCCACAAATGGCACATTCTCCGGTCCCCTCCCGAGGGCGATCGCATCCTGGTAGGTCTGCCACGCTGCGCGTAGCTGCCCTTGCAGGTGCAAGAGGGAGGCCGCGATGCACAGAAAGCTGACGGCGGCTCCCACGTTGTCTACCGCCTGCATCAGCGTACTCATTTCTAAGGCATGGTGGACAGCCGTGCTGGCTTCTCCTTCCGCCTGGGTGGCCAGTGCCCAGGCGCTGGCGAGACTGGCTCGTTCATAGACGTCCCGGTCAGTGAGAGAGGAAAGGGCTTGCTGGCACAAGGAACGTGCTGTCCGGCTTTCCCCATAATGGCCTGCAATCACGGCTCGATACGAGAGCAGTCTCCCCAGGAAGGCCTTCCGCTGGTGTTCTGACAGGCCAGAGCCGCTTGTGGTTTCCGTGATCCCGTCCTGCCGGGTGAAATGCGCTGTTCCCGCATCGGTCAATGCACCCTCAGCGGTATCGAGCCAGGCGAGCGCCTCTTGGAATTGGGCGGACAGAAACAGGGAGCGCGCATAGTACAAGCAGAGACGAGGACGTTGGCCCACCACGGCTACCGGAAGCCGGCGCAGCCAGGGGAGCACCGAGGGCGATCCTCTTGTGCCCAATGAAAGCGTCTGGGTAGCCAGCTCTATCAAGTCCGCCGCACGCGGCCAGTCCTGCGCCTGTAAGGCGTGCTCGAGCGCCTCGCTCACATAGCTGTGGTCGGCATACCAGTCGCAGGCTCGCCGATGCAGCTCATGGAGCGCGTGTCGCTCTTCTCCCTGTGCCAGTCGAGCACGCAGGGCCTCCGCAAAGAGCGCATGGTAGCGATACCAGCGCCGCTCTCCATCCAGCGGGACCAGAAAGATATTCGCTCGCTCCAACGTCTCCAGAACCTGCTGGCCGCCGGCCCGTCCCAGGACCGTGTCGCACAAGGAGGAGGTGAGCTGTGCGAGAATCGAGGTCTGGAGGAGAAACGTTTGGATCTCCGCGGGTTGCTGCTGGAGCACTTCCTCAGTCAAGTAATCCAGGATATAGCGCTGCGTGCCGCTCAACTGGGCGAGCAAGGCGTGCGGCGTGCCATGCCCGCGCAGGGAGAGACCCACTAACTGCAGCCCCATCAGCCATCCCTCGGTGCGTTCCGTCACCTGCTCCACCTCGTCAGGTTCCAACGAGATGCCCATCACCTCGCGCAGAAAGGTGTGTGTCTCCTCAGGGGTACAGCACAAACTGTCGGTCCGTATCTCGAACACCTGACCGTGGCCACGCAGCCGGGACAACTTCAAGGGAGGATCGACGCGGGTGATGAGCACCATGTGGGTCTGAGGTGGCAGACGCTCGATGAAGGAGGAGAGGGAGGCATGGATCGTGGCCTCGCTGATCGCTTGAAAGTCGTCCAAGACGAGAAGCAGCGGCTCACTGTGGTCCGCCAATGTGTTCAGCAGCGCTGTGAGTAAGGAGTGTGGAGAGAATTGTTGCTTGCGGAGCACCGTCAGAAATGGACGAAAGACTCCGGGTCGGCATCGCTCGCATGCGGCGAGCACATAGCTCCAGAAGCGCAGCGGGTCATTGTCCCCTTCATCGAGGGTGACCCAGGCCACCAGGGAACTCTCCGTCGGTTTAGACTGCACCCAGGTGGAGACCAGCGTCGACTTGCCAAAGCCGGCAGGGGCAGAGACGAGGGTGAGAGGACGTGAAAGCCCCTCGTCCAGCAACGCAAAGAGGCGAGCACGAGAAATCACCGCCTGAGAGGACTCAGGGACGAAGAATTTGGTCGTGAGCAATTGGTCTTGAAACAGCCTCGATTCATCCATAGTGACCTCTCCTGGCGTATTCGCTCAACCGATTCTGCACTCAAAGTGTGCCCTCAATGCAAACCCACCTCAATAGAATACACGAACGCAGGTTGATTTCGGATGAAGAGGAAGCCTCCTGGCATCTGCTAGCGCGGCAAGCGGCGCACAACAAAGCTGCAGCGCCCGACCACCACTGATAATGAACGCCTTGCCCCTACTCTGCTGGCGCACCCGGTCGGGATGCACCTTCCAATTTTCGTAGAGGACCTCGGGGTCATGCGCCGCCGGACCACTGATTGATTCTCTTGCCAATGCTAAAACGTTTGGTGTGAATTGAGATGACGAACTTACCACTCGAGCAACTCAGCAAAGGCCAAAGGATCGCGGCCAAGCAGCAAGTTGAGCCAGATACAAAAGTTATGCAAGGCCACTTTGGCTGCCAACCGGGCTTGAAAGCCGTCCAAGGTATGAGGGCGCTCCCGAGCCAGTCGGAAGGTATTGAGCACCTTGTCATAGATGGTTTCAATGATCTGACGCAGCCCAGCCAGCCAGCGTCGCCAGTCTTTGGACGACCAGCGCACTTTGCTGCGTTGATGTGGCGGGCTGACCACCTGCGCACTGTAAGTAGCTTGCCAGTGGTGATGCAACTGATCGCCAGCAAAGCCTTTGTCGGCAATATAGACGCCTTGCGCCGGAGCGCCGACACTGCTCAGGCGTGGCGAGGGATGTGCTCGTGTGGCGAAAAAAGTTTCGGCCAGCGGAGTCGGCTTGCCCGGCCAGCCAGCCCGTGCCACGTCGCTTGGCATCGCGCGTGGGAATGCCCGAACTGTCCAGGGCTTCATACAGGCAGCATTGTGCTTGCATCTGCTGCACCAGGCACAGACTGAAGGCCACGATGGCGTCACGATACTGCCGCTGCAAGCGATTGAATTGCTCGCGATCTGGCAAGGTCGGAAACGCTGGTCGCAAGTGGCACAGCGCGTAGCGATAAAAGGCGCGTTCACTGGGGAACTGCGCCCATTGGCCAAACACTGCCAGCGTCACCACCTCACTGCACGTCAGCGAAGCGGGCGGCCCAGGACGATGCTTCTTATGCAAGCCTTCGGACTGGCAAAAGTCATCGATCATCACGTACAGTGTAGTCAGAAAGGTATCTTGGTCCATGATCAGCGAGCTCCTTTTCCTTGTGAATTGGTTAGACAAGCTCACTGTAGGAGACAGGATACCCTTCTTTCAAGTCCTTTCTATTTCACACCAAACGTTAAACCTTCTTTTCCTCGTCTTTGATCTGTGCTACCCCTGGTTCCCCAACAGCACGACGTACCCCAGCACGTCTTGTACGTTTCGGCTTTGTGGGTGATGGAATAGCACCCAGGGCTGAAGACGTCTCATTCTCTTCTGGAGACTCCGCCTTGGCGCGCGCCTTGCTATCCTCCACACCTTGCGCCTCAGCCTTCTTCCTCCGATCTTTGGGCGGACCAAGTGTAGGTTCCACTCCTACTTCTGACCCTTTCACGCTCTCCTGTTCCTGCTCTGGTGGACGCACTTCGGGGACTTCCCCTGCTCCATCGATCACTCGAATGGCATCACGGCGCAGCGTGAGCACTTCGGCTGCTGCCTCTAACGTCTCTGCCCTGACATCGGCTTCCCCTGTCGCATAGCTCCATTCCAAGGTGGTGGCGACGAGCTTCATCACATAATCCATGACCACCCGTCCACTGCTGGTTAGATCAAGTAAGGGACGGGTCAGCCAGGTGTAAATGGCTCCCGACCACTGGCGTAAGTTGAGCTGCGGAAAGGACTTACGGTACACGGTTTCCAGGGCTGCCAGGATCTCTCGCACTTCCTCGCTCGTGTGGCCTGCAATGCGACAGAAGGGGTGCAGCCGGTCGAGACGGCGGCGAAATTGCATCCACATGGTCTCCTTTCTCACCCCCGCCTCCTCTTTCAACTTCTTCTACGCTCTTCCCACTTTTTCATGGAAATATCATCTTCTGACCGCGCAGTGGCGGGTAGCTCAGCGGGAGCTAGCTGTGTTCAGGTCGTAGGCCAGTTCCTAGAGCTTCCCATCAGACCTGCAAAATCATGTGGCTCCTCTCCCTTCCAGGGCGTTGGCAGCTTCCGCGAGCAAGGCGTCAATGACTGCTCTTGGGGATCCTTGCCCGCGATTGCGGAAGAGTTGTGTTCCACAGACCAGAAATTCTGCTCCCATTTGGACAGCTTGCCCGATCGTCTGGGTGGTAATCCCTCCCTGAATTTGCAGCGTTCCTGTGAAGGACTCTCGGAGGAATGTCAGGAAGGAGGCAAGAGCATCCCGAGCAAAATTCCCTGTCGGTCGGTTTGAGCGCGAAGCGGTTCCTGCCGCCTGGAAGGTCAGCATCCCGATAGCAGGTAGAACAGGCTTGAGGAGTTCTCGCACCCGTTCTTTTGGCAATGGGTGCAGGTGTGTACTGCCAACCGTCTCAATCACGGGACTGGCGCAGGCCCCTCCATCAATAATCTGGCTGACGAGTTGGGCTAATTGTCTGTTGTCATCGACCACCTCCAACTGAAAGCAAATCGCACCCGGCGCGAGGTGGGCCAATTGAGTAAGATGCCGCTGTGGATCAGAGGTCAGCAGATGAAGATTGAGGAACCCTCCAGAGGACCGAATACGATCATTCAAACGTTCCAGGTAGGCAGGCGTAAACACAGAGAGATTGCGTTGAGGCCGCTCATCTCCAAAACCGCGGTAGTCGTCGAAGTTGAGATCCACATGGAAGGTGCGGATCTTGTAGGTGAGTAAATCGACCACCTGTTCCCAGATCTGTTGCTGCAGGACCTGTGGGTTCATCTGATCGATGAGCCCATCTGTCAGCGTGACTAGAGCGGGATTCAGTTTGATTACCCGACCGGCGAGTACATCCTCGCGGATACCGTCGTGCAATGTAGATATTCCATAGAAAGCTTGAGCTGCCGTTCTCATGGCTCTGTTGTTTCCTTTCTCGTACTCAACCCGTGGAAAACAAGAGGCACTTTTTCCAGATGATGGGCTCTTCACTTTTTCAAGGGTTTGCACCCATCAGGCCCATACCAACACATGTCTGCCAAACTGATCTTCACCCGAATTGATGTCTCTGGAGCCAGGATCGTGAAAATGAGTGGTTTCAGAGCAACCATACACTGCCTCCTCTGTCATGAGATTACAGATCAAGAGCTCGGGGTCTCTCAGGCCTAAGCTCTCACTGAGGTGCTAATACTCCCCTCATACTTCATGAGCACAAAATGCTGTGTGTCACGCATCCGTAAGATCAGCCTTTGGAAGGGAGAAAAGAGTGGCAAAGCCGTTTTTACATCAATTGGTTCTGGTTTGCCCAGAGCATATTCTCTGCCATGCCAGAGCAGGGTACTGTGTCCAGCAGCCAGCACATTGCGATACCAATCCACTGACTCTCCATAGGTTAACGCGATCACAAAACCCTCTGCTGTCGGCTCTACCATGATAGGCGTCTCATAGGGCTTTCCGCTTCGACGACCGACGTGACGGATGACCGCAAACGGGCCATGCGAAAAGCTCGCAAACCTCCGCGTTATCCGATTGGTGAAGTGCTTATTAAAGGTCCGTATTCGGTTGAGGGACATCACATCCTCCTTGATAAAAGCCAAAAACAGTTCCTGTGGCGTTAGTTAATGCGCGCATCATGACCTCGACAAGCGCATCGACACGCTCAAGGGCAGGAGGCCGCGCCTGCTCTCCTGCTGACATCAAGCTCGTGATGGCATAGGTCAACAGTCCACCAAGCAGCGCGTGCGATACCGCCTCGAAGTCAACGTTAGCGATAATCTGTTGCTCCCTGGCTCCTCGCAGCAGTGCCATGATGAGAGAGAACCCACGCTGCGGGACGGTATCCAGGATGAGGATGACTTCTTGGTCAAGGAGTACGACCTCGTTGAGTATGGCGAGCAGGATGGTCGAGAGCGGGGGAGCCTCTCGCGCGTGCAACAGGGCGAAGGCCTCCTCTCCAAGCGTGGGCTGGCATCTGCGCAGGGCCGCGATGCATGATGCCCAGAAGCGGAATGACCACCACCTGTGATCAGCACAAAGAAAGAAGGTTGAACTATCCGATTTGGGACAGTGTGCCGTCATTGCCCCTTCCTTTCAAGGTCTACGCGGTGCGAGAAGCGGGGAGCTGATCCAAATTGGTGAGGAACTCCAAAGAGACGCGTGCGAAAGGCATCCAGTGCATTCGTGGGGAGGAAGGTCGCCAGGAGTGGCAACAGTCTCGACTTGGGTCCAACGGGATAGCGTTTCCTGGGCGTGCGAGCTGTGAGTGCCCGCAATGCAATTTCTGCCATCACTTCTGGACCCACACCCTCCTCTTCTATCTTCAACAATGACTGCACAAATGCACGATACGCTTGCGCATACAGCTTCGTTCCCGAAGCCGAAAACCGCTTGAGCATTGCTTCGCTATCAGCGTCCAACTTGTCCCCGGCTGCTGTGCGAATACTACCCGGCTCAATGACGATCACATGGATGCCCCAGGGCAGAAGCTCCATGCGCAGCGCGTCACTGATCGACTCAAGGGCGTACTTCGATGAGCAGAATGCGCCATTGAAGGGGATCGTGACTTTCCCTCCGACCGAACTGACGTTGAGAATGCGTCCGCGAGCCTGGCGAATCAGCGGGAGAAAGGCCTGGATCACTGCCACTTGCCCGAACACATTAATGTCAAATCGACGGCGGAGTTCTTCCAACGGGACCACTTCCATCGGAGCCGTGACTGCCACGCCCGCATTGTTCACCAGGCCGACGAGTCCGGCATCCCCAACGGTTTCGCGAATCAGCGAAACAGCGGCGGCAATGGTGTGCTCATCCGTCACATCAAGGATCACTGGGATCAGCCGGGATGATCCTGCTTGCTTGAGCGTTTGCGCATCACGTTCCTGGCGAACGCCAGCAAAGACAACATACCCTGCCCGAACCAATCGCAAGGCGCAGGCTTTCCCCATGCCAGAGGAGGTACCCGTCACCAGTACTGCACCCAGAGGTGTCTTCATGATACAATTTCTTTCTTCACTCATTGTTCTTGGCGGAAACACCATCCATGCTCTTCTCAACACAGGAGGTGAACCCATCCGTAGACTGGATCGATGGGGTAAGAACCGACCGGTTCCCACGCCACTCAAAACATGCTCTGCTGCCTGTTAAGTGGAAGCAGCGCTAGAGCGGCCCAGAACAGGGGCCAGCACCTGTTCAAGCACCTGCTTCGGCCCAGGAGTGGTCGTCGAGGTCCTGCTGCGCCAGGCTACAAAGCCATCCGGTCGGAGCAGCACGGCTCCATCTGACGACACACCGATCCTGGCTTGCCAACTATGCTCCAGATCAAGCAGGTCGGCATCTGGCCCGATGCGGTAGGCCGCAAGCCGGATTCCCAAGGAAGCTGCGACAGCAGGTGCTGCCTCGCACCAGGAAGCTCCATCGGAGCCTGCGAGCAAAACGAAGCGGCCGTCGAGCAGGTCCAGGGTAGAGATACGCTGCCCCTGTCGCTCAAGCCACAGATGCGGCACGCGCGTGCCGGGCAGCCCGGAGAGAAGCGGGCGCTCCAACAGTTCGATCCCCTCCTGCGATGATGGGGCGGTGTCTTCTGGGACGATCGCCTGGGAACGATAGCGGTAGCCCACAGCGGGAGCAAAGAGTGAGACCTGTTGGTCCGAGGGAAGCGACGCATGCCCTGGTCGCTGCTCAAGCAACGCAGCCGCCGGTCCCGTGAGCGATTGCTCCGCCGCAAAGGTCGCGACAGGATGGCGTTCGGTCGTGTAGGTCGAGAGTAACGATGGAGCCGCGTGTCCCGTGAGCACCGCCGCCAGCTTCCAGCCCAGGTTCTGCGCGCTCTGAATCGCCGTATTGACGCCCAGCCCCTGGTTGGGCGGCATCGTATGCGCGGCATCGCCGACCAGCAACACCCGCCCTTGCTGGAACCGCTCAGCCACGCGCTGGGCGGGCTGCCAGTGGGCGATCTCCACGATCTTGATGGCCATATCTGGTTTCCCCATCGCCTTCTGGAGCAGATCCTGACAGCGTTTGGCGGTGAAATCCTGTGGGGATGTTCCTTGCGAAGGTTGCTCCGTGATGATAAACATCCCCCGCCTCCCTCAGATCGCGTATGCGGATAGCCGAGGGCCTGCGATCTAAAAAGGGGGTGTTGACCTGTCGAAGGATGGCAGTGTAGTAATCGACCCAATCAAAGCGACCTGATCCTGGACCGGTGGCGCTCACACTCACAAAGGGTCACTTTGCATCCGTTCGCTCGCCCGCAGAAGCAGCTCTTGTTCGAGGAGTCTGATGAGGGTGGTTTTACCGGCCCTCATCGGCCCGATGACAAGCACCATGGTCCCTCATCGGTTCAGGCTCGGCCCCGCCCCTGGGGAGCAGATCGTCGTGAGCACGGCATCACGTGCTTGCAGCAAGAAAGCATGTTCAATGGTACATTCCTTTTCAAACCAGGCTACTCGTGCGGCTGCCGGTTGTCTCAGCAGCGCAGGATCAAATCGTTCTGGTCCCTTCTGGCAAGCCTGGTCTGGACGATCTGACTGTGTGCCCTCATCCATCAGCGGAGCCGCCTCAATACCCGCAGCGTGTCACCATCTCCTGTGGAATGCAGAGCTGGCCCTGGCGATGGCTCACGCTGGTTGTCCTGGGGCCGTTCGCTTGGAACAGTGGCGAGGGGAGTGAGCGAGGAGGAAAGAACCGCCGGGCTCTGTACCCCACGTCCGCCTTCTAGCACCTGAAGCGCCGCTCTCGTTTCGCGATCATGGCGTTGTTGACGCAGCCGCACCTCCTTCGCTGCATTCTCGCGCCGGAAGTCGGCGAGCTGCTTCTGGGTAATTTCCACTTGCTCTCTGCCATACAGGAGTCGATTGCGCTTGCGCAGTTCTTCCGTAATGACCTGGAGTTCTCGCTCCGAGCAGCCTGCGAGCTCGTCCACGGCACAGACACATTTGCGCCAGCGTCCGCCAATCCTGGCGTAGCCAACAGTGACATCAAAGGGATTGTAGCGGACCGGTACAATGGTGCGTTCAACCTCTTTGTCGCGCATCTCATCACACCAGTAATCCAGGTAGTTCATGCGAACATTATGTAGACACTTGAGGATTACTTCCTCATTGTACACATCTGGTCAAGTCAGGCACATCTGTCAGGCCTGTTCGCTGTCTAGACAGTGTCCAGGTAGCCGTGAGGGCACTGACCACAGCGTGTGAAGGAAGGAAGTTCACAGTAAAGCTGGTAGAAAACTTTCCTTCCTTTGGCATCGAGGGCCTCTTTGACCACGGTGCCATCGTGATCGATCCATTCCCCTCGTTTGACTGGTAACAAGGCCATGTCTCTGCTCGCATGGGTCAGCACCTTCGTTTCCGGCACACAATGGAGCCGAACAAAGGCCAAGAGTGCAACGAGGTTTCTCGGCAATGAGCCTGTGAGGCGCTCTGTCCGGCGCGAAGAGCGTCGTGGCGTCGCGGCTTCCAGGCGATTGAGCAGATCCAGGACCTGCTGTTCTAAGACCTGAACGCGCCTTTCCAATGCCGCGATACGGCTCTCAGGAGATTCCAGGCCAGGTGCAAAACGCTCCAGGTCAGAGACGGCAATCTCGCTGCGATTGGACTGAGGGGAACGAGCTGGTAAGGTGCCCTTGTGAATGGCGCGCCGAATGGTTTTGTCACTCACCCCGCACCGTCGCGCGGCTTCCATGACCGTAACATATTCCATACGCACATCCTCCTTCCTACTTGGACACTGTCTAGACACACCCATCCTGCCACTGAAGTTGCAGCACCAAATGGCGTCAATCCGTGGCCTCTGGCCCATCGAGCGACTCTCCCAAATCGAGGAGTAATTGCGCGATTCTTCTCACGGTACATTGGTGCCGTTCCACCTCGCGGTGCCAGCAGCGAGCAACAGCATCTTCGATGAGTTCCTGTTCGATCCGGCGGCGGCGGCGAAGGCGAGGAGCATATTCTGGTGTGGTCACAAACTTCGCACAGGTCAGATACACATCACACTCACACGGCCCTTCTTGAGGAAGCCGCAAACACCTGCCAAGTTCTAACTCGGTCTTGAGAAAGTTACTCTTGACCCAGTTCAGTTCGGCGGAATCAAGCTCCCAGGATCGGACCAGCTCGGCCCCAGGACCGGCAATCATGGCATGGGAGCCAAGAACTGCCTGGTAGTCGTCGCGGACATCCTGGTCTGTCAGATCAATATACACCATGGACATAGCCGCGCTCTCATGGCCTAAGATCTTCTGGATGGTTCGGAAACGTGCTCCTTTCCGGGCAAGCTGCGTTCCCACCGTGTGCCGGAAACGGTGGGCGGAGATCGTTGGCTTCCCATCAACGGTGACTAAGCCTGCCACAGCACAGGCTTTTTGCAAGGCCGTATCAAAGAGGTACCCAAGGGAAAAGCGGTGCCCAAGCCGGATGAAGAGATAGCGAGTCACGGCTCCGGTCAAGGGATCTCGCAATCCTCGCTCTTTGATAC
>WNFY01018389.1_pt1 | contig 11574 bp, 9 predicted proteins | sample 5400091 | NCBI WGS metagenome assembly WNFY01 (sample SAMN13153364, study PRJNA577476) | soil metagenome | isolation source: 60 cm soil or saprolite under grassland replicate 1 | place: USA:California | collected 2016-06-15
TTCTCGTCCAGCTTCATCTCTGGCTTGCCGGTTGGACGGATGCCGAAGCGAATAACGGTCGGGCCGATGCTGATATCCTCTGGTTTCACCTCGGCATCGACGCGGAAGCTGCGTAGGGTATCCTGGATGATCTTTGCCAGGGACGTTGTATCGTCGCCCAGCATGTGCAGTTTGACTTCTTCCGGATTGTTGAGCAACCTGATGTCCGGTAGTTTCCACGGCGGCTCAAGCGCTGATTGTGACTGCGCGCCTGCCGCGCGCGTAATAACTACGGGCTGGTTATTACGCGCCGGATTGGGTGCGAGTGGCTCCATCTGCGTTTTGTCCTGGTTGAAGGGAAGCTGCTGCTGGTGAGCACCCTGTACAGCGTCGTTATGCTCTTCGCGATTCAGTTGCTGAGCGGAGCGCGATCCTCGCGGCACCTGGCGAATCTCGTCTTTGTGCAGGTTGATGTCGTTGAGCGCATCGTCTGCTACGCCGTCAAAGTCGTCCTCGAATTCGATCAACGCGTCATCATCCTCGTCTTCTTCATCTACCTCGTTACTGGCCTGTTTCGCCTGATCCGGAGCCCGTAAGCCAGTGCCATAGCGGCTATATTGTGGACGCTGGCCGAGGTACGGCGAAGTACCAGCGGATGTACCCCCTGGCGATCCTCTCTGTCCACCGGACAGCATCCGGCCAATGGCACGACCGATCATTAGCACATGTCCAAACCTGATGCCGAAGGCAGCAATCACGAAAATGATACAGAGTCCAATTAACAAAACATGGATGAAGATAGCATTTCTGGCCGTCCAACCAGAGAGTGGGATGGCCAGGAAATCTGCCAGTATGCCAGCTTTGCCGAGGCCGAGGAGCAGGCGGCTTTCGAGGAGCACTAACAACCAGAGCGCGACCAGCCAGAACATCAGCGACCCGCGAATAAGGCGCTTGTTAAACATGCCTTCGACAAAATGAGCCAGGGCAAAAGCGACCAGGCCAAGTGCCAGCAGATAGGCCGACCAGCCGAAAAAGGCGGTAGAGAGTTTATAAAGATCGGCAAGGATCGGCGCCTGGCGGAACAACGTGAGTGCGCCAAACAGCAACAATGATAGCAGAAGCAAGAGGACACTGAGAAAACGCTGCTGGTGATGTGGTTCCATGTTCTCCCACCCTGTGCGCAGCCAGTCGATGAAACGTGTATCCCTGGTGGGAGCAGGAGCGGACTGTTTGGCTGGAGTCCGTCTCTTTGTCGCCTGCTTACCGCTCTGTGTTCGCTTTGAAGCAGCCTGCCGAGGAGAGTTTTGCCCGGTTGCAGCAGGATTTGAGCGTTGCTCAACACGCATGCTTTCCGAGCCGATGGTACCGGCTGCCCGGCTGACACGCGAGGTGCCCTGTGCCACATCTGTCTTCACACCTGGCGCCAGGCGTCCATTCTGGCGCCTGTGTTCATTTCTCTGGTCACGGCCTGCCATGGCTGGTTCGCTCCTTTTTCGATGCTCCGCCGTCATAGCTACTTTAACGGTCTGAGGAGTTTCAATGGTACCATTGTGAAGCTCCTGCAAGAGACATTCGTATCATAGCCCAGATGTTCCAAGAGCGCAAGAGGACAATGCTCTCTTCACCGCACCTTTTTTACGTGGCATAATATAGAACAGAAGCAAGGAAAGAAATCGCAGTCATCAAGACATAGGAGTCATTATGAGTACCGAGATAGAGAAAGCAGCCGAGAACAAGGAGCTGGTAAATACAACGCTGAAACATTTAAAATGGCCGACTTCCAGGCCGGGCCCGCGGGCGACACCGCCACCGCCAGGGGAGAAGCCGGTGGCGACTCGCACCGACCAGATGATCGAGATAGCCTACGACCAGGAACGTGGCGAGCCTATTAACAACTCCATGCTATAGAAATGGTCTTTCCTCCCGTGGAAAAAATGAAGGAACCGCTGTGTAGGCAGTCATTGTATATATAGATGACTATTTGCTGGCGGTGGCCTGGCCATAGTATGCCCTTTGAAGAGGAAAAGGTTGCTGTTAGCCCGCTCCTGGATATAGACCATTTCAGCTTGTTATGGTGGTTCTTGGACAACGTCAATGTAATGATACACCTGTACCTGCCCTGGGCAAATGTGCAGCCTGTCGTGGCATTGATATGGTCTGGAATGATGGTTAGTCCAGCTATTGGTAATGGCGTGGCAGTTGCCACCGGTACTGGCGCCGTTGCAACCACGCCTGCCGAAAGCTGTGGAGTAGCATGTAGAGTGCTCTTGGGCAAGACAATGCGTGGAAACACCAAAAAGAATAGAACGATGATGATGGTCATAACTATGCGAGTGGCCAGTACCACTACCTCTAGCAGCCTGGAACTCTGACCGCCACTTTGGTGATGAAAATTATCGTTCCCGGTCTGCTCCCCAGTGCTCAGAAGGCTTTCTCCGGGGATTTCAACATGAATATCAGGCATATTGGCCTGGATACCGGCTACATCTGGATGGGTGCTAGCTGCGCCGGTGGAAGGCTCAACTGCGAGTTCTAACCGCGATTCAAGAGCTGCTGTGGAAAGAGCCTCCTGCTCTGTGCTCTCCCAGTGGGGTACTTTAATCGCGCGACTCTTTTGAGTATCTTCGTCATCCTCTTCAGGTATATCTGATTGTTCAGGCTCCGCATCTGCGGGTATCTGAATATCCGCTAGCAGATCTCCGGGCAGCTGAGATGGGTCCCCATTGCTAAGATGTGAGTCTTCCCTAGCCTGTTGACTGTGTAGCACCGCCTGCAGTTCATCCAACGGTACCAGTGCTACAGCTGCGGGGACTCGTACAGTAGCAGCTTGCTCGTCGTTGGCAGCATCTATGGAGCGCCTGCTAACTATACGATAACTACCAATATGCTTGCGGATATAGGTTTGTACGCCTGTCATATTTTGCACGCCTATCATGTTGGAACATCTTTAGAGGGTCAAATTGTGTGGAACGTCTGCTACCCACGGCACAGTATAGGGGAGCGCAATAGGCTATGTCAATGCGCGGTACTAGAGGCCTATGTTCAATACCCGTGAGATAAAGCAACTTGACAGTCATCGACTCAAGATTTATACTGTAAAGGCAATAAACTTTCCTGTCAAGAACACATTTTGAATTTATTTTGAGCTCCCACAAGTAGGTGACCCCACGGGGTTGCCTCTATAGTTAAAGAAATGAACTGATAAGGAGATGTAACGAGTTATGGAAGAGCGACAGGAGTTGCCAGAGGAACAGGTGAATGAAGATGCCGTACCTTCTCCGGAGGTCACTCGTATTGCCGAATTAGAGTCGCAACTCGCACAGGCACGCCAGGAGGCAGCAGAGAACTGGAATAAGTTTCTGCGCGAGCGAGCAGAGATGGAGAACTTTCGCAAGCGCCAGGAGCGTATAGCGGCAGACCGTGTACAGCAGCAGAAGAAGGCGCTGTTTCACAAGATACTGAGCGTGATGGACAACGTAGAGCGGGCTTTAGGGTACCAGGAGACATTGGATCGCCAGGGCTTGCAGCAGGCTCTACGTATGGTACTATGGCAGATGAACGAAGTGATGCGCGGCGAGGGGATCAATCCCGTCCCCACCATTGGCGAGACGTTCAATCCCTATGTGCATGAGGCGATAGAAGCAGTCGAGGATAGTGACAAGCCCGAGGGCATCATCGTAGAGGAGGTGCTCAAAGGCTACACATTGGGCGATGAGACACTGCGTCCAGCTCGCGTTAAAGTAAGCACCGGAAACAAACAAGAATGAGCCATCCAAAGACTTGATAGTATAATTGCTTTGCTGATCCTGAATAAAAAGGAAGTGCCTCTCCCCTGTGCTCAATTGCAAGCTAGCTAGGATTTACAGCGACACTGTCCCCCGGCAGGGTGGCAGAGCTAAAAAAGAGGTGCACAATTATGGACTACAAGGACTATTACAAGGCACTTGGTGTCCCACGCGGAGCCGGTGCAGATGATATCAAAAAAGCCTTCCGCAAGCTGGCGCGCAAGTATCACCCTGATGTGAATCCTGGCGATAAAAAAGCAGAAGAAAAGTTTAAAGAGATTAACGAAGCCTACGAGGTGCTTTCAGACCCCGATAAACGGCGCAAATATGATACGCTGGGTCCGAACTGGCAGGATCAATTTGGCTTCCAGCGAGGTACCGGGACGAGACGCTATAGCTATAGTGGCAGCGGTGGCCGTGGTACGCCGCCCTTTGACTTCGATAACGGCAGTGGCTTTTCAGACTTCTTTGAGACTCTCTTTGGCCGTACAGCAGCAGCGGGGGGGAGGGGAACACGCGATGATTACTATCGGAGGCGTGCAGGCGATAATATTGAACAGCCTGTTGAGGTGACGTTGCAGGAAGCATACGTCGGGGGAACGCGCACCTTCAACATTCAATCAACCGAGGCCTGTCCGGTCTGCCAGGGAACAGGAGAAGTCTCGGGCAAGGCGTGTGCCAATTGCGGCGGCCAGGGTATGATCGCCCGTAATAAGCGCATCCAGGTAAAGATCCCCGCGGGAGTAGATAACGGTTCCAAGATCCGTGTTGCTGGTGAAGGGCAGCCAGGTATCGGAGGCGGGCCGCGCGGTGACCTCTTTCTGGTAATCACTGTCAAACCTGATAGTATGTATGAGCGCAAGGGCGATGATCTCTACGTCGACATCGATGTGGACCTGGTGAAGGCTATGCTGGGCGGTGAAGTGCCGGTTCCCCTTCCTGATGGGCGCAGGCTCGTGTTGAGCATTCCGGCCGAGACACAGAACGGTCGTATGTTCCGCCTGGCGGGCAAGGGTATGCCGCATCTGCGTGGTCAAGATAGCGGTAATCTCTATGCCCGTGTCAAGGTGATCCTGCCAATGCGCCTCTCTCTTGAGGAACGGGAATTGTTCGAGAAGCTGGCGCGTAGTCGCGGTGTCGAGGTCACCTCCTAGAAATGTGGAGGGAGCTCGTTTGGGACTTGATGGCGATTGTGACAGTTTTCTCTGCCAGGTTACTAGGACTACCTTCCTACAGGAAAGTATTGAAAGATGCTGCTTTGCAAATGAATACGTTTAGAAAGGCAGTGATGCATCGTGCCTGAGAAAAGTGAAGGCGCATGGTACATTATCAGCGTGGCAGCAGAAAAGGCCGAGGTACACGAGCAGACATTACGCCACTATGAACGCCTGGGGCTTATTACACCCGCGCGCAAAGGCAAGAGCCCACATAGCCCGCGTTTATATTCGGATCGCGACATTGAACGTGTTGTACACATCCGTGGTTTGATGCGCGACCTGGGTGTGAACCTGGCAGGCGTTGAGGCCATCCTGCATATGAAAGACCGCATGGAACAGATGCAGGAAGAACTAGAGCAAGAAATGATCCAGTTGCGCGATCAACACATGGCGGAAACGCGCAGATTGAAAGAGATCATAGAGCGACTGCAGCGCGGCTCCTCGTGAAGTAAGAACCCGCGCACGGCTTCGCCGACTCCTTAAAGGGAGGTGCAGGAGGCGCAGCCTCCTGCCAGGGGCGCGGGGGTGTCCCCCGAAAATCTCCTCTTTTTATATACAGAGATTATAGTATTGAGGTGGTACCATAGGCATCAAGTGACGTTCGAGTTTGAGCGCGATGATGCGCGTAGCGGCCTCGTCAATGCGGGCCCTGGAGAGTTGCCCATCATACAAGGCAGCTTTCAGCGCATCCAGCATCTGCATCATCTGGTAAGGCCCATTCCGCAGGCAATTTTGGATCAATTGCAGGCATCAATATATCTGTCGGCATGATCATCCCCGGTTGTTCCAGTGGATTCGTGGTCTGGATGAAGTACTTGAAGGGCGCCAATTCAGTTGAGTAGATCTGGCTTTTCGTGCGATCTACCTTTGGCAGGTCGTAGTGGGCATCAGTTTTGGCTGCGCCTAGACCCGGAAAGTGCTTGATACAACCAATGACGCCATCGCTCTGGATAGCACGCAGGTAAGCTCCACCGTAGGTAATGACCGATTGAGGAGTATAACCCCAGGTACGCAGGTACTGATCTGGCCCATTTACTAGTTGCACGTCGATATCAGGTGCAAGGTCGGTATTAATCCCAAGTTGCAGCAATTGACGAGCGATAGTATGCCCCAGGCGAGCTGCATTGTTTGGATTACCTGTCTGGTAGATTTCCAGGGCTCCCGGGAGATGGCCATAAATATTCTGAACCCGCTCAACGAATCCACCTTCCTCGTCGGCTGAAATCAGCAATGGGAAGGTGGCACGCTTTTGCATCATGACGATGTCGTGTTTGGTCTCAGCAAAGCTGTTCATCTGGAAGGCGTACATAACGACACCTCCGGCATGCAACTGGTTGATCATCATGTCGAGTTCTGGCGCGTAGTAAGTGTCGTAATACTCGGCCATGAAGAGTTGCCCCAATTCCTCATCGAGAGTCATGCGTGAGACATAGAGCTTTGCGAGCTGCTTGTAATCCATATAGGTGATGAGATGCCTCGTCGCATTGACCTGGGTAGGGTCGAATGGCAGTTCTACAAACGGACCTTGTGCCAGTGCTTCTCTTACCTGGGATGCAGGTGCCTGGTTCGAAGAGAGTGATGCTGAGACTTGCCCCAGGATAATGGTTATCGCCAACAGTACCAGCGTGATCACAAGTGGCATAGTCAAAGGGGAATGAGAACATCTTTGCCGCTGTTCCGGATCCTTCAAATGGTCCAGGGAAGATTTTTGCGCGATTTCATTGGTAACAGACATAAAAACTCCTACATAAATTATCGCTGAAAAGTTCCACCCTGTCTCCAGGAGACCCACAAAAGATAAATCAGGAGCATTTCCTACCCGGAGCACAGGTAACACAGCCGCAGCTAATTTCTATTACTAATACGTTTCAATAACGTGTGAACGTTTCTTAAGCCCAGATGCCTTGCTTACTGCTGCGGCACTACGGCAGGCATGAGATGATATTGCATCTTCAGAGCAATGATACGCGTAGCGGCCTCGTCAACGCGAGCCTTGGAAAGTCTGCCGTTCTTCAGAGCAGCTTTGAGCGCGTTTAACATCTGGATCATTTGATCCTGGTCGGTAGGCCCGAGCAGCATGTCATTGCCTGCATTAAGAGCCAACACTGCCGCCTCTGGCATGCTCCATTTTTCGGTGATACCCCTCATATACAGAGCATCTGTTAAGACAACTCCATCAAAGCCAAACTGCTTGCGCAGGATCTCGGTCATGAAGATATGCGAAAGTTCCGCAGGGTAGACAGGATCAATCGCCGGCATCAACACATCGGTCGGCATAATCATCCCTGGCTGCTCGAGCTTATTCTGCGTCTGAATAAGGTACTTGAACGGTGCCAGTTCGACCGAGTAGATTTGCTGTCGCGTACGCTTCACCACTGGCAGAGTCGCATGAGCATCGGGCACCGCGTCACCCAGGCCAGGGTAGTGTTTGATGCAGCCCACAACGCTATCACTCTGCAGGGTTTGCAGGTACGGACCCGCGAATTTGATCACCTCTTGTTGTGTATTCCCAAATGTGCGCGCCACCATGTCGTAGCCGTTGACAAGATTCACATCCACGTCAGGAGCCAGGTTTTCATTTATACCCAGTGCAAGTAGTTGGTGTGCAACCTTATTCGCTTGCTTAACTGCTACATTGGGGTCGCCCGTTGCTGCTATATCCGATGCTGAAGGACGCAGCGGGTAAATATTCTTTAAGCGATGGATATACGGGCCACCCTCTTCATCCGTTGAGATGAGCAGCGGTATCTGCGCGCGTTTCTGCATCTCAGCGATGTCATGTTTGGTCTGTGAGAAGGTTTTCATCTGAAATTCGTACATAATGACACCGCCAGCGTGAAGCTGGTTGATCATCATATCGAGCTGGGGTGAATAGTAATCTTCTGCGTACTCCACCATGATCAGTTGACCCAGTTCCTCATCCAGAATCATACGCGAAACATACAGGCTGGCAAGCTGTTTGTATTGCATATAGGTCACGAGGTGTCTGATAGAATTGATTTGAGAAGGATTGAGCGGCGGTTGCACGAATGGGCCCGTTACGGTCACTGGAGTAGGCGCTGGTTGAGCCTGCGTCCCTACGAATATGCGTGGCCCATACAGGCTGCCAAAGGCAATAACTCCAACCAGGAGCACCAATATCACGAGGATTGGAGATCTTTGAGGTGGCTGATCAGTGATCGACATAGCAACTCCTGATTGTATTCTTTGTATTTATTATAGCCCAGGCTCCAGTAGGGGAAACCTACTCTCGTTAATACCTCACTTCTCTTCCTTCTTTGCATCCTATCTGGCATCCACTCCTACAAGCAGGGGAACCCTGCCTGGGGCAGGTAATCCTCGCCACACTCCCTTCTCTCAGATCCTATCCCTTGACAGCGCGTTCTCCGGGCTGTAGTGGGTATCGTTTGGGCGGTTTGGCAACGATGACAGTTTTATCACCTGTCGCTTCTGTAACGTCCCCTCCAGGTGTGTCAACTGGTACAGCCGGCCCCGGTATGTCGCTCAGCGCCGGAGTTTGTAGTCGTCGCTGTGACGAAGATCGTACATTTGGAACTACCGATGCAGGTTGCAGCGAGTAGTCAAAGATTACCTTGATGGCGCGGCTATCTGCCTTATTTGTGGCGGTAGTCAGCGCGCGCTGGTACTCACTGAGCGGGAAACGATGAGTGATCAACTGAGTGGAGTTCAGCTGCCCAAGCACAATCATCTCAGTGGCTATGGCAAACGTTGAATGGCGTGATTGAGTTCCAACAGGCCAGGTCTCCGAACCATGAGCCAATGTACCGATCAGGTCAACCTCTTGATACCAGACCGGGGTGAGGTCCAGGTGCATTAAGTGCAGACTAACTCCTACCACTACCACGGCACCGCCAGCTCGCGCCCAGCGCAATGCCTCGTGAATGGTGCGTTGTTTGCCGATGGTATCATAGATGACATCGTAGCCGCCCAGTAGCATCTGATTACCCATGAAGCCCTGATAGAGTTGCGCGCCTGTAGTGCGCTGTACTGCCTGGTAGCCATCCTGTGGATAGAGAATGTGAGCCGCTCCCAGGCGGGTAGCCTGTTCTACCTGGAAGGGGTAACGAGCGGCTACGCTGATCTCGGCCTGGGGAACAAGAGCACGAATAACTTGCAAGAGAAGCAATCCAATAGTGCTGGCGCCGATAATCAGGACGCGATCAGCGGATCGAGGCAAACGGCGCAAGGCTGCATGCACAGCCACAGCAGCCGGCTCCAGGAGAACAGCCTGCTCGTCATTCATCTCCGGGGGGACACGGAAGAGCTGCTGTTCGTGCAGCAGCATCTCTTCACTCCATCCCCCGCCGAAGGGATACGGCCCGGGGAAATCACCGTGTTCGCAAAGATTGTAGTTGCCGGCAGCGCATGAACGGCACACAGGTTGTACACCCGTTGATAGACAATTGGGGCCACTCTGTAGGTGTAGATCACTTCCACATATACCGGCGAGACGATTGCGTACGCGCACCCAATAGGGGCTGGGTAGTGGCTGTCGCGGAAGATTCTGCACCTGCAGAGGAGCAAAGGAAGAAAAATAGGCCCCTCTCCAAAAGCGACCGATGAGCTGAGTGGGAATGATACGTCTCAGGCTGAGTTCCATGGTTGAGGTCCACACGACAGGAGCCCTCCTTACTTAAGACATGATCGCTATCTATTAGTAGATACGCGCTAGCAGTGTACCACGCTTACAGGAGAGGGTCAATCGCGATAGGAAGCGTGGGCAGTGGTACTAGGGTGATAAAATCCGGAAAGTCCTTCGATCAAGTTGCGTAAGGGAGCGCCACGGTAAACGTTGTGTTTCCGGGTTCGCTCTGGGTGGTCAGATCACCCTGATGCGCGTGCACAATGGCAAGGGCAATCGACAAACCCAGTCCTGCGCCTGCAATTGGCGTGACATCGGCTGATGTGGGCGAGTTCCGTCCGCGATAAAAACGCTCAAAGACGTGTGGTAAATCTTCCTCTGTGATCCCTTTACCATTATCGATCACATGCATCAGTATCGTGTTTTCCTGCTTATCAATGGCCAGGACGATCCAACCCTCGGCTCCTGGGCGACCGTACTTAAGTGCATTGTCGAATAAGATCAGCAGCACCTGCTTGAGCCGGTCTACATCTGCTAGCACCTCTAATTGTTCATCTTCCGTCGTCAACTGTAATGACACGTCACGCCCATCGGCAGCCAGTATGTACGTTTGTTCTATCGCCTCGGCTCCTATATCCAGCATATTGACGCGCTCAATGTTCAGTGGGTTACCCTCATCCATCCTTGCCAGTGTTAGCAGGTCGTTTACCAGGCGCGACATACGCTCGGTCTCATTTTTCATCAGTTTCAGTGAGCGCTGCAATGTCTCTGGATCATCTTTCGCCCCGCGCATCAATACATCCGTGAAGCCGCGCAAGGAGGTGAGTGGGGTACGTAGCTCGTGTGAAGCATCTGAGACGAAACGGTGCGTACGCCTCTCTGAGGCGTGTTGCTCCTCGAATGCACGTTCAACCTGGTCGATCATTTCGTTAAAACTGACGGCCAGCGCGCCTATTTCGTCATCGCTCTGAGGTAAGCGCACGCGCTGTTTGAGATCGCCAAGGGCTATCGCCTGGGCTGCGTCGCGCATGTGCCTCAGCGGACTGAGCAGTAAGTTGGTAAAGAAGAAAATGGCTGCACTACCAACACCGATAATCGCGATTGTCGCTATGACTATCATTATCATCAAACGGTTGAGGATGGCATGTTCAGCGCTATAGAATGTTGCCACTCCCAGGTAGCCGTAAAAAGTATTGCGTGAACAGCCCCTGGCAGGAAGAGGCGGCGCAAGCTTCGTTACAAAAATACCGATGGGCTCTCCGTTGATGCTGCTGGCTTGAAGGCTTTTCCCCGTGGAGAGCGATAGTGCTTCGGTATAAGGGAAGACCTGTCCAGGCAGACCTCCGCCATCGCTATTGGCAATAGCCTGCCCCCTTCTATCCAGAAGGTAGATAGAGTCGATATCGTTTGACTCATTGGCCACCTGTACAGAACGCAGAGCTGTAGGAAACGACATCCCTCGGCAGTAGATGTCGTTGATGAGCTGTTCGCGTACCCCATTGCTTCCCAGGACTCTCGCCGGCAATGCAGCCAGTCCATTATTGTAGAGTTGTGTGGCTACGGAGCCATATATAAAGCCACTCAGGATGAGCAACAAGAAAACGAAGAGCGCAATAAAGACGAACGGAATCTGCCAGCGCAGGCTAAAAAAAGGGCGCAGCCACCTGTTTATACGCTGCCTCCACTGCTGCACTGCCTGCACCCCCACTTGAGATTTGCTACCTGCAAGGGTGACAGCGCTGGCTGTTATGCCCTGGACTGCCGCTTGTGTACGCCTGGAGGTGGTGTCCTGCGCTCCCTCTGCACTTTGCTGAGCCTGGAGGCGGCGTATGCGCTGCAAGGAGGAAGCTGCTTCTGGGGCCAGGTAGAGTGGTCGTGTTATATGCGCAGTGGGCGAACTGGCCGAATTCTGCTCTGATAACATGCTCCTCTAGCCTTTCAGCACGTACCCCACACCACGCACGGTCTGAATGAGGCGCGGTGTGCTGGG
>WNFY01005395.1_pt1 | contig 11568 bp, 12 predicted proteins | sample 5400091 | NCBI WGS metagenome assembly WNFY01 (sample SAMN13153364, study PRJNA577476) | soil metagenome | isolation source: 60 cm soil or saprolite under grassland replicate 1 | place: USA:California | collected 2016-06-15
GGCACATCAGTTCCAGGGCCAATAAAATTTTTCTTGATTAGTTCTGCAGTGTAGCGTCGTGTAATTTTCTCCAGTTCGTACGCGGAATATTTTTTTGGATCAACCCTGATGCCGCCTTTACCGCCGCCGAAAGGAACGTTTACAATGGCGCATTTGTAAGTCATCAATGCCGCAAGGGCCATCACTTCATCCTGGTTTACCTCGGCTGCAAACCGAATTCCACCCTTGCAAGGAGTTTTGTGTTGGGAATGTTGTACACGATACGCCTCAATCACTTCGATCCGTCCATCATCCATTTTTACAGGAAATTTCATTTGATAAACAGCATTACATTCTTTTATTTGCTCCAGAACTCCCGGATCCCATTTTGTGAACGCCGCAGCTTTATCAAAAGTTTTATTTACGTTTTCAAAAAAACTATAGTGTTTCTCTGACATGAGATTGTTTTTATATTGTTTTTCGATTAATAATTTTTGTGTATTGCTATTTAGCCCCGCAGGTGCGGCATTGGTCGCATGCTGATGGCCAGCATCGAGACATTGATCATCCCGATACTTCTGGTTTCCGTATCCTATTCAGCAATTCATAATTCGTTATTATTGGCTTTTAGTTATACTTATTTATTCTCTTTTTCCAGTCTTGTTATTTTTTTATCCAACCTTATGAGATATAAAATCAATCCAATTAAAATCACGAGTACAACTGCTACCACCACATAAATGCGACCATTGCTTCGCATGGTATCTGCCATATCCACCTTTTCCTGAGCAAACGATATGTGAGTTGAAAAAAGCGCGCCTATAAGGAAGGGTAGAAATCTTAATATTCTCATGTCAGTAGTTGTTTTTCTTTTAAAACATTCAGCCGTGCTTTTAACGAAGCGATCCATACGCCCAGTAAGATCCATCCGATTGCTGCCGGATAGAATACAATCTTCATGCTGTTGTCAATATCCTTTGTGTCCAAAGCGGGATTTCCATTTTCACCACCGGGATGGAGGCTTGGCAATATTCTGGGAATGATCCATATCATTGGAAAGAGCATAGCGTACGCAAAAATGTTGTATACCCCACTTATTCTTGCTCTTTTGTCTATGTCTGTAATCGAATTGCGAAGAACCATATATGCAAAATAGATAAGCAACGCAATGGCGGTGCCGATCAGTTTTGGTTCGCGGGCCACAGCGCTGAAGGACTGAAATGAACTATTATTCGGGTCGGCCCAGGTATAGCTCATCCAGACGGCACCTGTTGCATATCCCAACAAGCCAAAAAAGATACCCACCGCCGCGAATTGGCGACTGTAAATATCATGTATCAAGTTATTACTTCTCAAATACATGATTGCATATACCACTGATACGGTAAAAACCGTCATCATGGAAAACCACATAGGTACATGAAAATAAAGATTGCGGATGGTTTCGGATAAAGCCGGGAGTCGGGGAACATCCAATAAAAAGCCGGCTATAAAAGTGTAGATCAGCAAGATCACACATAATATTTTCCACCAGGATTTAAGCATACATATTGAGCCGCAGCAGTCATTGTTTAAGAAAGCCATGTCTGTAGACAAGCAGGATTTCAATGACTGGCAGCAATCGTTTCAAAAGTGGAGCAAAAATAAGGAGGAATGAAGAAAGAATAATTAATAATTAAGTCAATGCAAGGTTGATTGTCCATTACTTCCTGCTTAGTCTTTCCACAGAAATGGAAAAAGAATAACAGCAAGCAAGATCACCATGGCGTCCAGAGCGATCAATAATAAAACTGTTGCCACAGGTATGTTTGTTTCACTAAATGCCGCGTTTGACAGCCGCATTAATAGCAATAACTGGGGAATGATAATTGGAAAGCCAAGTATAGCCATGATGGCTGCATTCTGCTGAGCCTTTGCCGCGATCGCCGCTAAAAACGTAAATACAAGGCTCAGGCTCCAGCCTCCCAGGAATACCAAACCAATGAATGCACCGACCTTTTGCACAGGATTGCCAAGAAATAAACTGAATAGTGCAAGACTGAGCAAACTCATAAGCAGCATGAGTAAAGAATTGAAAAGCAATTTTGCCAGAATAAAATCCCTTGGTCCAGCAATGGAATAAAAATAAAGCATTCGCCCTCTGCTCTCCTGCAAAAAACTTTTTGCTACCGCATTAACGGAAATAAAAAGTTGAATTACCCAAAACAAACCGTTCCATACATTGGTTTCAGGCGTTTCAATCGCCATATACAAAACAAAAATGGTCGCAGCTATATAGAGCAATACACCATAAAAACTATATTGCTGCCTTATTTCAAGCAACAGATCTTTTTTGAAAAGAGTGAGTATATGGTTAACTGATCTCATTCATCCCCTGGTTGTAGCATATCCGACAGCGTGGTTCATAAACGTCCATTTCACCCAGCATGACCTGATCGTCATTGGGCACTTTGCGGTAAGAATAGTTGGCAATATTGCCGCACTTCACACAAATTGCATGCACTTTGGTTAAATAGTCAGCCTTTGCCATCAGGCTGGGCATGGGACCAAAAGGGTGGCCCAGGTAATCCATGTCAAGACCCGCAACTATTACCCTGACTCCACGTAAAGCAAGTTCGTCACAAACACGCGGCAATTCCTGGTCAAAAAATTGCGCTTCATCGATGCCAATTACATCTGCCTCTTGTGCAAGCAGCAAAATTTTTTGAGAGTTATCAATCGGCGTCGATTGAATAACGTTAGTATCATGGGAGACTATCCTTATCTCATCATAACGCAAATCAATAGCTGGCTTAAATATCTCCACTTTAAGATTAGCAATTTTTGCTCTTTTTAACCTGCGGATGAGTTCTTCGGTTTTTCCTGAGAACATAGAACCGCAAACGACTTCAATCCAGCCGCGGCGTTCACCTCTTGTATGGGGTTCAATAAACATTGTTAAATTGACTAGATAAGTTGTTCACACTCTCTTTATTGGCAAACAGTTTGTAACTTTAATTCGCTGATTTCGCGGACTATAAAAGGACTACGCTGATAGATTTTAAAGAATCTTTGTAAAAATACATTCCGTGAAATCCCTTTCAAACCATTTTAATCAGCGATTCAAAAATAATTAAATCAATGGAACGAATCCAGATCCTGATCAGCAAGTTGAAAGAACAAGCGGAGCAAAGTGCCAGTCCCTCTCACATGCTGGTAACCGTTCAAATGCTGCAAAATGAATTATATCAGTTACAGGTAAATGGTAGCTATACGCTCGGCACTTCCAAAGTGGCTGTCATGCTTCCTAAAACAGTAAATATTAGTGTGCCACAAGAAGTAAATCAGAGGGCAACATCTAAAGTTGAAAGGCAATCTCTTGTGGAGGAAGAGGAGCCTGCCTACTCAAAATCCCGAACAACATCCACAAGAAAAACAGATCAGTCAAACTTATTGTTCGACCCGTTGTTTGAGATTCCCACTTTATCACATCAGCAGGGTGTAAAAGAAATAAACGAACACATAAGCCTGCAAAATGAATCGTTGAATGATCGCCTGAAACAAGATAGAACCGAAGTGGTTGAAGTGTTAAAACATGAGCCAATCAAGGATCTTCGGAAAGCTATTGGTATCAATGATCGTTTTGTATTTATCAATGATCTTTTCCGCGGTGATGAGCCCATGTATGAGAGGAGCATTAAGACCATCAACAGTTTTCATATTTTTCCCGAAGCTGAATATTGGATCAATAGAGAATTGATTGTGAAGTTAGGTTGGGATAAGGACAGTGAACTTGTAAGGCATTTTTATCAGCTTGTCAAAAGACGGTTTTCGTCGATGTAATGCAGCACTTTTTCTGTAGCGCCCCTATTTTCCAGCACATAATTTTTTGATGCCTGGCATTTTAGCCTGTAATCATCCTCATCATTAAGCAGGGTTGTAAGTATTTGATATAATTCCTCTTTATCAGAAAAACTTTTGGCGCCTTCACATTCGATCAAGTCTATGGCTTCTTTGTATTTTTTATAATTTTTTCCAAATACAACAGGTCTTCCATAAACTGCTGCTTCAAGAACGTTATGGACACCATCCTTTGTAAACCCGCCGCCCACATAGCTTATATATGAATAATGGTATAATCTGGAAAGTGTACCAATATTGTCGACTATGAGAATACTGCTGGCTGTGGGTGCCTGGTTGCTGATCAACTCCGAAAATCTGATTGATTGCGGGAAAAGCTTTTTTAATTCATCCAAGTGACCCTCATGGATTTCATGCGGAGCAATGATCAATTTAAGATTGGGATTGCCTAATTCTGTAAAAACCTTTTGCAAGACTTCTTCATCTGCTTTCCAAGTGCTTCCTGCAACAATGCATTTATCATCGCCAATGAATTTTTCAATTAATGGGATAGGTCCAAACCTCTCCGCGACTTCGATGACAGTATCAAATCTTGTATCGCCGCTTACTGTGCAATTTTGAATGCCTATAGTTTCCAATAATTGTTTCGACTCTTTATTCTGTACAAATATTTTTGTAAAGCAGTGAAGCATTTTTCTATGCAAACCGCCATACCATTTGAAGAAAAGCTGATCCTTTCTGAATACAGCAGAAATTAATAAACAATTGATCTTTCTTTTTTTTATCTCATTTAAATAATGATACCAGTAATCATATTTGATAAAAATGACAACAGAAGGGTTAATAATAGTGAGAAACTCCCGGGCATTTTTTTTTGAATCCACCGGCAGGTAAAATATATAGTCAGCCCCTTTGTAATCCTTTTTTACTTCAAGCCCTGAAGGGGAAAAGAAAGTAAGGAGAATTCTGTGCTCTTGACCTTTCAACCTGATTCTTTCCATAACCGGCCTTCCTTGTTCAAACTCCCCTAATGAGGAGCAGTGAACCCAAACAATTCTTGATTGCTCACCGGCAATTGTAGATTTAATATTTTTCAAGAGACCTCTTCGTCCTTTCAGCCATTTTTTAGCTTTAGGGTTCCATAACGACGCAATACCAACTCCCGTCCGATATAAAACAAGAAAAATATTATAAAGAAAAACAAGCAATTTTTTTTGATTTCGGCAAAAGTAAAAGCAATCCAATAACCTACCTATATTTTATTATTTTTGCCCGCCCGTATCGAACGATACGTTCGGGCGGGCGCCGCTCTAAATAGTCATATCGTCATAAAGTCAGACCATGATTTTTATATAAACGACCAATGACTTAACAGCAAACAAATGTTAAACCAGGAACTTAGAATGAGGCCCATACAAATGGTAGATACGCAAACGCAGTATCAAAAAATAAAACATGAAATAGATATTGCTATACAAGAAGTGATTGACAGTTCCGCGTTTATTAATGGAAAAATTGTGCAGTCATTTGCGATCAACCTTGCAAATTACCTCGATGTAAAACATGTGGTCCCGTGCGCAAATGGTACAGATGCATTGCAGCTTGCCATGATGGCTCTGGATCTGCAACCGGGTGATGAAGTCATTACTCCTTCGTTTACCTATATTGCTACTACTGAGGTTGTCGCCCTATTAAAACTAAAACCGGTATTTGCGGAAGTTAATCGGGAAACGTTTTGCCTTGATCCTCTCGCTATCCGCAAGGCCATCACTTCTAAAACAAAAGCAATTGTGCCTGTTCACTTATATGGGCAGGCAGCACAGATGGAAGAGATCATGAACATTTCCCGCGAATATAATTTGCCGGTCATTGAAGATAACGCCCAGGCAATAGGTGCCGATTATATTTTTACAAATGGTATAAAAAAGAAAACGGGAACAATTGGAACTATTGGCACCACCTCTTTTTATCCTTCTAAAAACTTAGGTGCATTTGGCGACGGCGGAGCGCTGTTTACCAATGATGAAGGACTTGCCCAAAAGTTGAAAATGATTGCGAATCATGGACAGAAAAAAAGGTATTACCATGATATGGTGGGCTGTAACAGCAGACTTGACAGTATACAGGCCGCTATTCTCAATGAGAAGCTGAAACATCTTGACGAATATATTGATGCTCGTCGTAAAGTGGCTGATTTTTATGATGATGTTTTCGCGGCTTGTCCAAAAATTAAAACACCGGCACGGGTGGCGTACAGCAATCATGTATTTCACCAATACACGATCATACTGGAAGGTGTTAACCGTGATGAGTTACACAAGTTTTTAGCGGATCAAAGCATACCTTCTATGATCTATTACCCGGTGCCGGCGCATCGACAAAAAATGTTTGAATATTTGAATATTGATGAGCTGGAAATGCCGGTTACTGATTGGCTGACTGAAAGGGTAATTTCTTTACCCATGCATACGGAACTGGATGAAGAACAATTAAATTACATTTCCGGGAAAGTGCTGGAATTTGTGAACCGATAATTATTAACTAATGAAAATTGCTGTTATTGGTACTGGCTATGTTGGTTTAGTAACGGGAACATGTTTTGCGGAAACAGGTAATACGGTTATTTGTGTGGATATTGATGCGGAAAAAGTAAAAAAGCTTTCTAATGCAGAAATTACCATTTACGAACCCGGGCTTGAAAAATTATTCTTACGAAATCTTCGCGAAGGGCGATTGAAGTTCACTACCAGTCTTGCAGATGGTGTAAGGGAAGCACTGCTTGTCTTTCTTGCGTTGCCCACTCCTCCCGGTGAAGATGGATCCGCGGATCTGTCGGCGGTGCTGAGGGTCGCCGAAGATCTTGGTAAAATCATAAATGATTACAAGATCATTGTAGATAAAAGTACCGTGCCGGTAGGTACGGCAGAAAAAGTGCAAAATGTTATTGCAGCGAATTGCCGCTGTGAAGTTGACGTAGTGTCGAACCCTGAATTTTTGCGAGAGGGTCTTGCGGTAGAAGATTTTATGAAACCAGACCGGGTAATAATTGGCACAGGTTCCGAAAAAGCAAAAAAAATTCTTAGTGATCTTTATGCGCCGTTTGTGCGCCAGGGCAATCCTGTCATTTTTATGGATGAACGTTCAGCGGAATTAACAAAATATGCCGCTAATTCTTTTTTGGCAACTAAGATTTCTTTCATGAATGAAATAGCTATTCTATGTGAAAGTTTCGGTGCTGACGTGGATATGGTGAGGCGTGGCATTGGCAGTGACGAGCGGATTGGTAAACGGTTTCTTTTTCCCGGTATTGGATATGGAGGTAGTTGTTTTCCTAAAGATGTCCATGCATTAGCGAGATCAGCGGGTGAAGCAGGATATAATTTTAAAATACTGGAAGCGGTAATGCAGGTAAATGAGAAACAAAAAATCTCTTTGGTGTCACGCATAAAAAAATATTTCAATGATGATCTAAGAAATAAAAAGATTGCTTTGTGGGGATTGGCATTTAAACCAAATACGGATGATATACGTGAGGCGCCTGCAATTTTTATCATAAATGAACTGCTGAAGGAAGGAGCTATTGTCTCAGCATTTGATCCGGAGGCAATGAAAAATGTAAAAAAGAGTATGGGTAATAAAATAATTTTGGCGGCAAGTCAGTATGATGCCATTGAGGACTGTGACGCATTAGTTATTGCCACCGAATGGAGTGAATTCCGAACTCCTGATTTTGAAAAAATGAGTTTAGTAATGAAAAATAAAATAATTTTCGATGGAAGAAATGTCTATGAGCCGGCACGGATGAAAGAACTTGGTTTTTATTATGAAAGCATAGGAAGGAAAAACCCCTTTAAGGGAGAGTTGGATTGAATGTGCAATAAATTCTTATTGCCGGACGCTATTGTAATTGACGCAACCGGAGTGAATAAAGAAATAAAGTTGACTAATAAAATAAAATCCCTTTAGGGATTAGGGTACATGAAACGGATTTTGATAACAGGAGCTGCAGGTTTTTTAGGTTCACATCTTTGTGATCGGTTTATCAAGGAAGGCTATCATGTTATAGCGATGGATAACCTTATCACCGGTGACTTGCGCAATATCCAACATCTTTTTAAGCTGGAGCAATTCGAGTTTTACCATCATGATGTCTCTAAGTTTATTCATATTTCCGGAAAGTTGGATTATATTCTTCATTTTGCATCGCCCGCCAGTCCTATTGATTATTTAAAAATCCCGATTCAAACATTGAAGGTGGGAGCATTAGGAACACATAATTGCCTGGGACTCGCATTGGCAAAAAACGCGAGAATATTGGTGGCATCAACCAGTGAAGTGTATGGCGATCCGCAAGTGCATCCGCAACCAGAGGAATATTGGGGTAATGTAAACCCGGTAGGACCACGGGGTGTGTATGACGAGGCAAAACGTTTCATGGAATCCATAACTATGGCCTATCATAGTTTTCACAAAGTTGATACAAGGATCGTTCGCATTTTTAACACCTATGGTCCCCGAATGAGACTAAACGACGGGAGAGCATTGCCGGCATTTATCGGCCAGGCTCTGCGGGGAGAAGATTTGACTGTGTTTGGTGACGGTTCACAAACAAGAAGTTTTTGTTTTGTTGATGATCTAATTGAAGGAATTTACCGGCTTTTGCTTAGCGATTATCATTTGCCCGTTAACATTGGAAACCCGGATGAAATTTCTTTGCTTGATTTTGCGAAGGAGGTGTTGACGTTAACGGGTAACAACGCAAAGATTATATTTAAACCGTTGCCGGTGGATGATCCCAAACAAAGAGAGCCCGATATTACAAAAGCAAAAGAGATATTGGGATGGGAGCCAAAAATAACTCGTAAAGAAGGTTTAATGATTACATACGAATATTTCAAATCCCTTTCACCTGAAGAATGGGAAAAACAACCAAAGGAATTTGTGCGTATGAAATGAAAATTGAGATAGGCTGGGTTTGATGACTATAAATATAAACTATAAATATTAATGTATCGCGAACTTGTAGAGAAAAAGAAAAAACTGGCCGTAATTGGTTTAGGTTATGTGGGTTTACCAATAGCATTAGAATTTGCCAGGAAACTTTCGGTAATTGGGTTTGACATTAATGCAGAGCGGATAGAATTGATGAAGAAAGGCATTGATCCAAGCCATGAATTAGATAAGGGTGCATTCGCAAATTGTGATATTACATTTACGAATTCTCTTGAGGTACTGGGTGAGGCAAATTTTTTTATTGTTGCAGTACCAACTCCTGTGGACGAGCACAATGTTCCCAATCTTGCTCCCGTGCAGAAAGCTTCGCAAACAATTGGGAAGGTAATTAAGAAAGGTGATTATGTTGTGTTTGAATCAACAGTTTATCCCGGGTGCACAGAAGAAGATTGCCTGCCAATTATTGAAAAATTATCGGGGCTAAAGAATCTTACAGAGTTTAAATTGGGTTACTCTCCGGAGCGCATTAACCCCGGCGATAAAAAACATACTCTTGCCAGCGTAGTAAAAATAGTAGCCGGATGTGATGCTGAATCGTTGGAAGAAATTGCCAAAGTGTATGAGCTGGTAGTGAAAGTGGGTGTGCACAGAACTTCGAGCATAAAAGTAGCTGAAGCAGCGAAAATTATTGAAAACACCCAACGGGATCTGAACATAGCACTGATGAATGAACTGTCCATCATTTTTGATATGATGAATATTAATACTTACGAGGTATTGGATGCTGCGGGGACCAAATGGAACTTTTTAAGATTCCAACCAGGCCTTGTAGGTGGTCATTGTATCGGTGTTGATCCGTATTATCTCACGTATAAAGCAAGAAAGCTTGGCTATGGTTCGCAGGTAATTTTAGCCGGAAGAAATATTAATGATGATATGGCTGGCTACGTAGCAAGAAAAATTATTCAGCATATAATTAGGTGGAATGGAGATGTAAAAACCTCAAGGGTTTTGATTAAGGGGGCCACATTCAAAGAAAATGTGAGTGATATACGTAATTCCAAAGTCGCTGATATGGTGAGGGAGTTAAAGTCTTTTTATGTAAATGTTGAGGTTGAAGATCCTTATGCTGATTCCGAACAGCTAAATGATGAGTATGGGTTTGGGTTGACTGAAAAACTTTCAAATGAATATGATGTCGTTGTTATTGCGGTACCGCATGAACCCTATCTCTGCCTCGATGAAGGTTATTTTGAAAGTATTACCAAACCGCACGGCATGATTGCCGACCTTAAAGGTTTGTATCGAAATAAGATTACAAAAAGAAATTACTGGAGCTTATAAGATGCCTTTTGTTAAAACTGATTTTACCGGTCTATTTGTTTTTGAGCCTATTGTATTTGAAGACAGCCGTGGCTATTTTTTTGAATCATATAATGAAAAAATTTTTCAGCAGCAAGGCATTAATCTTCGATTTGTACAGGATAACCAATCAAGTTCAGGTTACGGGGTTATTCGTGGATTGCATTACCAGTTGAATCCACACGCTCAGGCAAAACTTGTAAGAGTGTTAAGCGGAACAATTCTTGATCTTGCGATTGACCTGCGCAAAAATTCTCCCGGTTATGGAAGGTCTTTTTCGGTGGAACTTTCTGCTGAGAATAAAAAGCAATTATACATACCGCTGGGTTTTGCGCATGGGTTTTCGGTATTGAGTGAAAGAGCCGAAGTGTTTTATAAATGCGATCAATTTTATAATAAACAATCTGAAACGGGTATTCGCTATAATGATCCCTCTTTAAATATTGATTGGAGAATTCCGCGGGAAAAAACCACCGTTTCTGAAAAAGACCTGCAGCTTCCTTTGTTGGCGGATTGTAAAAATAATTTTGTATTTGGGTGACCAGGTTCTTAAAGCAGAAAACCTCTCAATTATTTAATTGAGGTTATCTCTGTCGTTCCGTTTTCTGATTCTGTTTTTACAACTCCAAATCCTGGTGCATACCACTCAGTCACGTCGGCATTCATATTAAAGCCAATAAGAAGCTTAAAGTTCATTTTGCTGTGATAAGTAATTCTATAACAATTCCAGGTACCGGCAGGAGTGGTTATGCTTTCCTCACCCGCTACTTTCCGATTTGTCATATCGATAGTAAGGTGGCCTGCTAAGCCGGAGGTCGATTTAAAATCCATAGAAAAATTCGCATCCTTCAATGCGTCGCCCACCTTCATCGTACCGGGATATTCCAGGTAGCTAACCGTACCTGTTGCTGAAAGATCTCCCATCTGTGTTTGCTGTGCAGAAGGAATAAACATTTTCATGTCCATCATCAATGTTCCATTATCGCATTGCACACTGTTCACCGCTTTTGAAATACTTTTTCCGTTCTTATCAAAAAAATCTGAATTTACTGTAGCGCTTGTGCTACTTCCTGTTTTTTTCATGTTCGAAATATTATAAACCAGTTTTCCGGCCTCTTTTCCTTTTTTATTGGTAATTGTCATTTCAATTGTCTTATTACTCTGCAAAAAATAATAATCAGAACATTTCTGGGAAAAGGAGTGAGAGCTTACAAAAACTAAAAAAAGAAGAAAAAACTTTTTCATGATTGGAGATTTAAGCTGAAAAGTTAAGAAGAAAAAAACCTGCCAATACCATTGAAGTACTAACAGGTTTGTTGCCCTGCAAGGATTTGAACCCTGACATTCAGAGCCAGAATCTGACGTACTACCATTATACTACAGGGCAAGAGGAAGGCACAAAATACAAAACGCAAGGCACAAGTCCGGAGCTTA
>WNFY01017153.1_pt1 | contig 11568 bp, 9 predicted proteins | sample 5400091 | NCBI WGS metagenome assembly WNFY01 (sample SAMN13153364, study PRJNA577476) | soil metagenome | isolation source: 60 cm soil or saprolite under grassland replicate 1 | place: USA:California | collected 2016-06-15
TGCCATGTTCGGGCTGTTCATGCAGCAAATGCGTCTGCGCATAGTCCGGCGGCTACCGATCGCGTTCGGCTGGCTGACGATGCGCGGCGATGCCGCTACCGCCCGGTGGATCAAACCGGTCTTGAAGCAGCGAGAGATTCGCCGCGACGCCGTCCGCGTCCTGCGCGCGGTTGAGGCCGGGCCGCGGCTGCTGCTCGACGTGGCCGAGACGTTGCCAAGCTTCGACCGTCCCGCCCTCGTGGTCTGGGCGAGCGCGGACCGCGTGATGCCACCCGAGCACGGTCGCCGCCTGGCCGAACTGCTCCCGCAAGGGCAGCTGGTCGAGGTCGACGACAGCTACACGCTCATTCCCTTGGACCAGCCGGCGAGGCTCGCTCAGCTCGTCCGCGAATTCACCAAGTCCGGATGAACTTAGCCACCGTCTGCATGATCATGTCGCGTCCGACCGCGGGGGAAGCGCCGGTGGCGCAGTCAAACGCGACATGATCATGAAACAACGGCGAAGGGTGCCACCTTGCCGGTGACCCGCTCGATACCGACGAAGCTGGCTGACCCGTCGGTGCGGCCGGCCTGCAAGAACTCGACGACACCGTCGCCTTCGATGTCGCCGCTGAAGCTCTCCTCGACGTGCCCGACCCGCGCATACGAGTGGTGATCACCTGCAGTTCCCGCTCCGCGAACGGTGCAGGAACTGCAGGTAATCACGCCCGGCGGGCCGGGGTGACCTGAGCTGGGTCCACCATGCGCAGCAGCTAGGCGAGCGGCACCACTTGCGAGGCCAGGACAGTGGGGGCACCGACCCGGACCGGCGACTGTCGGGCCGGGGAACTGCTCGTCCGGGGCGTCGACGAGCCGGTCGGAGAACTGCTGCTCGGCGTCGGGGCCGCGTCGTCGCTTGCGGCGTTGTCGGATCGTCGGTGCACGCTGTAAGCATGGAGCCGGCCAGAAATGCTGCGGCGATCGGCAACGTGCCTCTCATCGCTCGACGATGCCTACTCGCGGCAGCGGATCGCTCGCCGCACGCTCGAGCCGCACCGTCATCGGATGGTCGATCAGTCAGCACAGCTCGTGACACAGGAGGGAATCCGAGCGCATGACCGATGTGATCCGCGCCAGCGGGCTCGTCAAGATCTACGGCAAGCTGCGTGCACTGGACGGTCTCGATTTCGCGGTTCCCGAGGGCACCATCCTCGGACTGCTCGGCCCGAACGGCGCGGGCAAGACGACCGCAGTGCGAATACTCACCACGCTCATCGAGCCGGACGCGGGTAGCGCGATGGTGGCGGGACTCGACGTGGCGAGGGAGCCGGGCAAGGTGCGCGCCCAGCTCGGGCTGTCCGGCCAGTACGCCGCTGTCGACGAGTACCTGACCGGCTTCGAGAACCTCGACATGGTCGGCCGGTTGTACGGCCTGGGCCGCAGACCGTCGAAGGGGCGCGCCCGTGAGCTGCTGGAGCAGTTCCGGCTGTCCGATGCGGGCGATCGCCCGGTCAAGACCTACTCCGGTGGCATGCGCCGGCGGCTCGACCTCGCCGGCGCGCTGGTTGCGCAGCCTCCGGTGCTGTTCCTGGACGAGCCGACGACCGGCCTCGATCCACGCAGCCGGACGGAAATGTGGGACGTGATCACCGAGATGGTCAAGGGCGGCACCACGCTGCTGCTCACCACGCAGTACATGGAGGAAGCCGATCAGCTGGCGAACAACATCCTGGTCATCGACCACGGCAAGGCGATCGCGGAAGGCACCGCGGACGAGCTGAAGGCCCAGGTCGGCGGTGAGCGCATCGAGATCGTCCTCGCGTCCGCCGACGATCTCGGCTCCGCGCACAGCGTGCTCAGCGGCCTGATCGACAGCCCGATCGACGTCGACGACCACTCGCGCCGACTGACCGCGCCGGTCACCAACGGCGCGACCGTCCTGATGGAGACATTGCGGCGCCTGGATGCCGAGGAGATCAAGCTGTCCGACGTGGCGTTGCGTCGTCCGACTCTGGACGACGTCTTCCTGACCCTGACCGGTCATGCGTCGGAGGAAACCGCCAGCGGGCAGGAGACGAAGCGATGAGCGCGGCAAAGACCTTCACCGACGGCGCGGTGATCACCAAGCGCAACCTCATCAAGATCAAGCGAGTGCCCGATCTGCTGGTCTTCTCCACGATGTCGCCGATCATGTTCATCCTGCTGTTCGCGTACGTGTTCGGCAGCGCGATCGACGTCCCGGGCACCAGCTACCGCGAGTTCCTGATCCCGGGCATCTTCGCGCAGACCGTCATCTTCGTGTCCACCACTACCGGCGCGGGCCTGGCCGACGACATGCAGAAGGGCATCATCGACCGCTTCCGTTCCCTGCCGATGTCGCGCGCCGCGGTGTTGATCGGGCGGACCGGCAGCGACGTCGCGAACAACGTCCTGGTCATATTCATCATGTCCCTCACCGGCTACGCGGTGGGATGGCGTATCCGTGCCTCGATCTTCGAGGCGATCGGTGGCTTCCTGCTGTTGCTGATGTTCGCGTACGCGGTCTCGTGGATCATGGCGTGGGTCGGGCTGATCGTGCCGAGCGTCGAGGTCGTGAACAATGCAGCGTTCATGGTGATCTTCCCGTTGACGTTCATCGCGAACACGTTCGTGCCCACCAACAACTTCCCGGGGCCGTTGAAGACGATTGCCAACTGGAACCCGGTGTCGTCGCTGACGGAGGCCTGCCGGGACCTGTTCGGCAACGGCAAGGGCGCGAAGTCGGGCGACTACTGGTCGCTGGACCATCCCGTCGTCTACACGCTGCTGTGGACCGCCTTGATCATCGCGGTATTCGTGCCGCTCTCGGTGTCGCGGTACAAGAAGGCAACGAGCCGCTAGGGTGCGAGTAGCTCGGCGCCACACGCGCGCGTACCGCGGACGGCTGGTGCTGGTGCTGGTGGCGGGCCCTTGGCCGTCTCCGACGATGACGATCCGGGCTCGAGCGCCGCTGATAGGCTGTGACCTTCCATATCGGCGCCGGCGCCGGCAGTGCGCAGGCGCGGGGGGCGCGAGTGACCGAACGTGACGCGTTTGCCGACCGTGCGCGGGGGCTCGAGGAGGAGTACTTCCGCAAGCGCGAGCAGGAACTCATCGAGAAGCTGCGCAGGCGCGCGGCGGCCGAAGCCGAGCTGCAGCGGCTCGGCGAACAGTCCGGCGTGGCTGACGAGGAGATCCTGCAGGACCTGCGCGATCTCGGCTACACCCCCGAGACGGTGATGCTGCTCCATCTCGTGCCCCTGGTTCAGATGGCGTGGGCAGAAGGGGGTGTCTCGGACCGCGAGCGCGCACTCATCGTCGAAGCCGCGCGGGCGCGCGGTGTCGAGCCTGGCTCCCCGGCCGATCGGCAACTTGCCGAATGGCTCACGACGCGGCCGTCCGAGCGATTTTTCGAACGAACCCTTCGCGCGATTCGCGCGTTCCTGCAAGCGCGTCCCGCGGAGGAGCGCGAGGCGAGCCGCCGCGAGCTGCTCTCCTACTCCACCGCCATCGCGTCGGCGTCGGGTGGCGTGCTGGGCTTCGGCGCCGTCTCCGCGGAGGAGCGCGCGCTGCTGGCACGCATCAGCAGCGAGCTGGAGCGTGCCCACGGGCCGGCGAATCTCGAGGAAGATGCCGCCGACGGGGACGAGCTGCCACCGTCACCGCGCCCGCCCGGTCCCTAGACTCTCTGATGGGCAGATGATCTCGGGCCAAGCGAGTCAGGCCGGTTGAACTATCCGGTGGAGCACGACCGCCCAAACCGGGAACCGTCGACCTGCAGGATTCGCTGGGCTGCGGGCGAGCATGCCGGCCTGTTGTCCAGCGGAGGTGGTTGCCGTGGGGTCGCAGCGTGGGTTCCCGAAGCTTCGGCAGGTGGTCTTGGACTGCACCGACGCGCGAGCGCTCGCAGAGTTCTACCGTCAATTGCTGGGATTGCGATACCGGTCCGGGGACGAGCCTCCGCCCAGCGGCGAGCCGGACCCGCGTGGTCAGGACTGGCTCGTGCTGCATGACGCCGCCGGCACGCCTCGGTTGGCATTCCAGCAGGTGGCGGAGCTGCCCGAGGCGACTTGGCCGAGCGGCGCGCGTCCGCAGCAACTGCACCTGGACATGAGCGTGCCGACGGCAGCTGACCTCGACGTCCAGCATCAGCGGGCACTGGCTCTCGGCGCACGCCTGCTGTACGACCGCTCCGCCGATCCCGAGGAGCCGCTGCGCGTCTACGGCGACCTCGCCGGGCATCCGTTCTGCATCTTCGTAGCCGAGCCGACATGAACCCACGAGCGCTGTTCGCCGCGTTCGACGAGCAGCTTCGCCGGCACCCTGAAGTGGACGCGTCGGAGTGGCAGGTCGAGCGCGACGACCGCGTCGTCCGTTGCATTGGCGACGCATGGACCGAGGTGGCCTGGTGCGACCTGGACGAGGCCAGCGCGGACGCGGTCATTGCCGCGCAGGTCGCCCGGTTCGCCGAGCTGTCTCGGCAGTGGGAGTGGAAGCACTACTCCTACGACCAGCCGGCGGACCTAGCCGGCAGGCCTTGACCCTCTCGCTGCACGGTCACGCTTCGTCGCGGTTGATACCCGTGAAGGGGGCAGCGCTCTTCAGCGCACTAAACCCTATGACGACGTGACCAAACTTCGACTTGGCCAATACTGGACACGACTAAAGATCATATCCATCGATTTCAACGACCTCGCGAACGAGTCGCTGCGATAGGTCATTTGACTGACGAAACCGCTTGACCACACCTAACATAGTGCAACATACCGGGGCAAGATCTGAAGATGATCTGCCGCGCTAAGTGAACGCTAGTCCACGCTGCGCGACCGACGATTCTCGTCTTCTGCCAACGCGTCTCCGTGCGAGTGCGCAAAGCGATAGGGCGGTCACACGGGCCAGACCATGCGTCGCGTAGGGTTCGGAAATTCGTGGCCGTGCGTGGGGACGTCGAACATTCGGGGACCGGCTGATAGTGGCTGACCAGCGAGAGGTTCGCATTTGTCTAAGCGCAAGGTGTTGGCGGTCCTGCTCGGAACAGTCGCGGTGCCCTCCATATTTGTGGCGGCGCTTGTCATACACCAGCGGTCTGCTACCGCGTACAGCACGACTTCAGCTATAGCTGATGCTTATACGGACTCGTCCCATGCCCAGACCAACCATGGGACGGAGAGTTGGGTCGCGGCCGATGCCCGGCCGCCCAAATACAGCTACTACAAGTTCAACGTGGCAATTCCGACTGGCCAGGTCGTCAGCCACGCCGACTTCAGATGCTGGGCCGGGAGCTCGAACCGCAAAGGGCTCAAGCTGTGGGCCACATCGACTGCGTGGTCTGAAAAGACGATCACCTGGGCAAATGCGCCGGTGACTGATTTCGCCAGCCCGCCGCTGGCACAAACTGGACCGGTCAGCGAACACCACTACGCGGTCGCGGACGTGACTCGCGCTATCAATGGCAATGGCACGTATGCGTTCGTCGGGAGGACTGACAGCACCAGAGCGTGGTCGTGCGCAAGCCATGAGAACACGCAAAACCACCCCGCCCAATTGACGATCACCACAGCACCCGCCACCACACCCACGTCCACGCCTGCCTCAACGGCGACCACCTCGCCGCCGGAGCAGTCGTTGGCGTTGCCTGCGCGTGGTGCGTTCTCCTACCCCTGGTTCCCGGAGGCATGGAGCCAGAACGGCGTGTCGCCGGCGACCCATTACAGCCCGTCCCTGGGTTATTACGGATCGGTCGACGTGATGGCCAAGCACGTCAACGCCCTGCTATACGGCGGGTTCCAGTTCGACGTGTCCAGTTGGTGGGGGCAAGGCAGCATTGAGGACGTCAGGCTGCCCAGCCTTCTCAGCGCCGCGCATGGCACCAGCCTGAAGATCGCGCCGTACTACGAGGGCGAGGGCAACAGCATCAGTGGCGTCGCGAGCTCGCCCAATCCGAGCAAACGCCGCCGCAACCACGCACTTCTATGTTGTGCTCAAGGTGTTCTCTGGCTACGCAACCTGCGCCTCGCAGCCCGCCAACTGGCACCAGTACGGGCCGGCGTCGGCTGAGGACAGTCAGGGAGCGCACTCGTTTTCGATCTCGCCCGGGTTCTACAAGTACAACGAGACCAGCCCGCGCCTGAGCCGGAGCCTCACGCGCTGGGCGACCGACGTCAATGACATGAACTGCTCCAGAGCTGACTTCAAGCTGGTGACCACGTTCAACGAGTGGGGCGAGGGCACGTCGGTAGAGTCGGCGAGCCAGTGGGCCTCCGCGAGTGGCTCCGGCAGCTACCTCGACACACTGCACAACAACACGACATGCAGCACCCAGAGCCCGACCGCATCGGCCACGTCATCGCCTACCCCGACCGGCTCTTCGACGGGTGCACCGCCGACCAGCAGCACCCCGACGCAACCGACGACCACCTCGACGGCCCCAGCCAGCGGCGGCCACAAGGTCCTGGTGTTCATCGAGGAGAACCACAGCCTTTCCGAGGCGCTCTCGCAGATGCCGCACTTGTCGTCCTGGGCAAGGACCTACGGTCAGGCCGGGAGTTACTTTGCGATCGGCCATCCCAGCCTGCCGAACTACCTGGCGATTTGGGGCGGCAGCACATTCGGTGTCACGTCCGACTGCTCGGTCGGCCAGTCCGGCTGCATCCCGACCGGACCGTCGGTATTCGGGCAGACGCTGGCAGCCGGCAAGACCGCCCGTGCCTACCAGGAGTCGATGACCTCCAACTGCCAGACCGGTGGCTCCGGAAGCTACGCGCCGCGGCATGGGCCATGGCCCTATTGGCTCGACAGCACGGAACGCAACGGCTGCTCCGCTAACGACGTCCCCAGTGGCACGACCAGCAGCGGCAACCTGCTGAACGACGTCAACTCCGGTTCGCTTCCGGTAACCGGCGAGGTCACCCCGAACCTGTGCAACGACGCCCACGACTGCAGCCTGGCTACCGCCGACAACTGGCTGGCGGCATGGATACCGAAGGTGATGGCCGGTCCGGACTACACATCCGGCAAGCTGACCATCATCGTTACGTTCGATGAAGACGACAGCAGCCAGGGCAACAAGGTCCCGTTCGTCATTATCGATCCGCGCGTGTCCGCAAAGTCCGTGACCGCGACCTTCAACCACTACAGCCTCACGAGATGGCTGGAAGACAACGCCGGCGTCAGCACGTTGCGCAACGCGGCGACCGCGCCCGACCTACGTGCCGCGTTCGGCTTATAACAGCGCGCCCTCGGGGTCATACGCCTTGATGTCTTGCAGGTGTTGCTTGGTGGGGCACCGCGCATGCATGCCGAGCTGAACCTCGGACGCGGCCTGCGGATCGCCGGAGACCGGTCGCCAGGCTGATGCGCTCGTTGTCATCGCGGGCATCTGCCGCTGCCGCACGGGCCGGCGGCGCCCGTTCCGCCTTCAGAAGGTGTAGGTCTGTCGGTCGAACGTGTTACCGAGTGAATCGGTCGGTGTGACCGTCACTTGCGAACCGGCGACGGTCACCAACAGGAAGTGGGATACCTGCGCTGTCGAGGTCGGCGCCACTGCCAACCCGCACCTGCTCCCCGCGTTCTTGCTGTAGCTCCATCCGATGCCGAATGCGTCATAGGAGCCACATCCCTTGGCGCCGATCGGCTCCAAGTTCGCACCGCCGCCACCGGTCGCGTACGACACGAAGCCTTCGCCGGGTTGTGGGAGGTTGCGCTCGTAGATGTGCGCATGGCCGTTGAAGACCAGCTTCACACCGTTGGCGGCGAACAATTGCGCGACGCTGCCCGACCCGTGCATCCAAGGGTCGGTCGTCTCGGTGGCGTTGTCCGAGTACATCGGAAAATGCAGCACCGCAAACTTCATCGCGCCTGGATGCGCAGCCAGATCGCTCGCCAACCACTGGTACTCCGCGCACGTCTCGCACCAGTGGTAATCGTGGTCGTTCTTATAGATGTCAGCCGTGCCGACGTTTCCGTTCGACCAAGTGGCATCCAGCACGTAGATCCGAGTCGGGCCGGCGTCGAAGGCGTACCAAGCCGACGGGTAGTTGGCCGAGACCGTGCCGTTCAGGCAGCAGTACGTCTCCATCTGGTAGCGCCCGCCCGACAGCACCGGGGCCGTCGGCTGAGGCCAGACGTTCAAGAACGTCGCAGTACGCCCGTGGTTGCCCAGGGCGTTGAACATCGGGGTTACGTCTCCGACGTTCTTGTAGAAGGTCGGGCCGAAGACGGTGCTGCCGGTCTGGAACAGGTCGCCGTAGTTGGTCTGGCTACCGCTGTTGTATGCGGTGTCCCCTGTGCCGAGCATGAAGCGCGCGCCGCTGGCAGCGATGCGGATCATGAGGTTTGCCTGGTTTGGATTCTGGCCGTTGGCATCCACCGACCCCCAGTCGCCGATCACGGCGAACGAGAACGGAGTCGCCGAACCAGCTGCTACCTGACTCCAGAACTGCGGCGAAGGATCGTCGCCGAGCAGGTCAACGAGGTCTCCGCTGAGCTGGCCAAGCCACAGCCGGTAGCAATAGATCGTGCCCGGAAGCAGGGCGGTGATCTTGGCCTTCCACTGGTACTCAGCCCTTGCCCCCACGGTAATGGCCGTCTTGGAACCGTTTGCCCGGTGGGCGGTGCAGGCTTCACTGCCGACCGCACCATAGGTGGCATATCCGGTTGTCTGAGACTGATCCGTCGCCCAGTTCAGTGTCGCGCCGGTGGTAACCACGTCGGTGAGGTAGGGGTACCGGGTCAGTTGAGGTTGCGAGGCCTCCGCCGGTGTTGCGATTACGGCGATCGCAGTAACGAGCGCTGCAGCAATGACCACGGCCGCCCACCTGGGTAACCCGCCTCTGGTCAGTCCCATGGTTGGCTCCCCCCGCTCTGGAGTCAATTGTCAGATAAGAGCGGCTCTACGTCTGGATGCCCCGATCCGTGCGTGGCGCTTGTTATGCAATTTACAAAACTACAGAATTCTTCCCGGCTTGCATACACTACGTCGAACAGTCGTTTGCATTTGGCTCGCGTCATTAAACACTGGATGCAACTGCCCGAACCGGTCACAATTCGTCGTCGCATCGCCCTTCACCCGTGCAGCCGGCAGCCGGCCCGACCAGTGCGTGACACCCAACTTCTTCGGCGCCGGCTTCGCCGGCCTGGTGTCCAGCGCCGGGAATTCAACATCTCATTGACGATCCGATCGCGGGCACTAATTGACTGGCGGTTAGTGGTGCGGAGAATGGTGGCGCCTGCGGCCCGGTGGCGAGGACTAGGCGGCCGAAGGCCGTGTTGGAGTGGCCGGGGACGAGCGGGAGACGACAAGCAGCTACGCCGTGGCCGACCAGATCTTCGAACGACTCAACCAATATCTTCAACGGATTCCCGGCGCAGGACACTAGAGAGGCGTCACGTATGCGGCGCTGATGCCGCCGTCGACGAGGAACGTCGACGCCGTGATGAACGACGCGTCGTCACTGGCGAGGAACGTGACGGCCGCCGCGATCTCGTCGGCCTCGGCGAAGCGTCCCATCGGCACGTGCACGAGACGGCGGGCCGCCCGCTCCGGGTCCTTGGCGAACAGTTCTTGCAGCATCGGCGTGTTCACCGGCCCAGGGCACACTGCATTGACGCGGATGCCTTCGCGCGCGAACTGGACGCCGAGCTCGCGGCTCATCGACAGGACGCCGCCCTTGCTGGCGGTGTAGGAGATCTGTGACGTCGCCGAGCCCAGCACCGCGACGAACGACGCCGTGTTGATGACCGAGCCGCCGCCGTGCGCGCGCATCTGCTCGATGGCGTACTTGCAGCACAGGTACACCGAGGTCAGGTTGACGTCCTGCACACGCCGCCACGCGTCCACGTCCGTCGTGAGGATCGAGTCGTCGTCCGGCGGTGAGATCCCCGCGTTGTTGAACGCGATGTCGAGCCCGCCGTACTCGTCGACCGCAGCCTGGAACAGCGCGCGCACCTCGGGTTCGGACGTCACGTCGACCTTTACGTACCGGCCGCCGATCTCGGTCGCCGCCTTGGCGCCGGCCTCGTCGTCGATGTCGGCGCAGACCACCTTCGCGCCCTCGACAGCGAAGCGGCGTGCCGTGGCAAGGCCGATCCCGCTACCCGCGCCGGTGACGACCGCAACCTTCTCGGCGAGACGATCTCCCATTGCAGCGCTCCTCAGCTTCGGCGGTTCAGGCGTTCGAGATGAAGACGTTCTTGGTTTCGGTGAAGGCAAGCGGCGCGTCCGGGCCGAGCTCGCGGCCGAGTCCGGACGACTTGAATCCGCCGAACGGCGTCCAGTAGCGCACCGACGAGTTCGAGTTCACCGAGAGGTTGCCGGACTCGATGGCGCGGCTGACCCGGATCGCCTTGCCGACGTCACGCGTCCAGATCGATCCGGACAGCCCGAACGCGCTGTCGTTGGCGATGCGGATCGCGTCGGCCTCGTCGTCGAACGGGACGACCGCCACGACCGGACCGAAGATCTCTTCGTGCAGGACGCGATCCGCGGGGTCGTCCGGCGTGAGTACGGTCGGCGGGAACCAGTAGCCGGAGCCTGCTGGGGCGCTGCCCCGGAACGCGACATTGGCGCCGACGTAACTGGCGACACGTTCGCGGTGCCCCGCGCTGATCAACGGGCCCATCTCGGCCTTGTCGTCGGACGGGTCGGTGACGACCACCCCGGCGACGGCCGCCTCGAACAACTCCATGAACCGGTCGTACGCGCTTCGCTCGACGAGGATCCGCGAACGCGCGCAGCAGTCCTGACCCGCGTTGTCGAACGCGGCGTACGGCGCGCCTGCCGCAGCGGCCGCGAGGTCAGCGTCGGCGAACACGACGTTGGCGCTTTTGCCGCCGAGTTCGAGCGTCACCGGCTTGATCTGCCGGGCGCAGCCGGCCATGATCTCGCGGCCCACGTCGGTCGAGCCGGTGAAGACGATCTTCGCGACATCTGCATGGTCGACGAAGCGTTGGCCGATGACGCTGCCCTTGCCGGGCAGCACTTGGAACACGTACGGCGGGATGCCAGCTTCGCGCGCCAGCTCGGCCAGCCGCAGCGCGGTCAAGGGCGTCAGCTCGGCGGGCTTGAGCACGACCGTGTTGCCGGCGGCCAGCGCCGGGGCGAACCCCCACGACGCGATGGGCATCGGGAAGTTCCACGGGACGATCACCCCGACGACGCCCAGTGGTTCGTGGAACGTGACGTCCAGGCCGTCCGCGACCGGGATCTGCTGGCCGATCAGGCGTTCCGGCGCGGCCGAGTAGTACGCGATGACGTCACGCGCGTTGCCGGCCTCCCACCGCGCGTTGGTGATCGTGTGTCCCGAGTTCGCGACTTCGAGCTGGGCCAGGTGCTCGCGGTCGGCGTCGACGGTCTCGGCGAAGCGGCGCAGCATTCGCGCGCGATCGCCGGGTGCGACAGCCCGCCAGGCCGGGAAAGCCTTACGGGAACGGGCAATCGCCGCATCGGTTTCCTCGACGTCAAGCGATTCGACGGTGGCGACGACCTGCTCGTTCGCCGGATTGATGACCTGCATCGCTACATCCGTTCGAAGCCGCGGACGCGTTCCCAGTCGGTGACCGCGGCGTTGAACG
>WNFY01005396.1_pt1 | contig 11566 bp, 9 predicted proteins | sample 5400091 | NCBI WGS metagenome assembly WNFY01 (sample SAMN13153364, study PRJNA577476) | soil metagenome | isolation source: 60 cm soil or saprolite under grassland replicate 1 | place: USA:California | collected 2016-06-15
CTTTCTTGTACCCTCATGGGGTAATAGAACAGCACATACTCGGGATTACCATCCACTTCCATGATAATCCAATCGAAAAATGAAAGTCAAACCTTAAAAAACCTTTGATCGGTGCAGGCTCCATGTTTCTGGCTGTCGCTGTAGTGCTGCGTTCCTTAAATGCGGCAATAAAACGGATTGGCCTGTAGAGCGCGCCCAGGTAAATTTTAGCTCGCTCTTATTGTAGCAGCTTTTAAGGAACGCAGCAGTAGCGGTACTTTGTGGACTCGAGACACAGTGTACCCTTGCATTTCCGGCAAGGCTGTCTATGCCTAGATCCGTCAGGTCGAGAAAACATTGGTTGTTTGCTATGAACCGATCAGAGCAGGGCAACGACCTGTAAAGAGGCAGCGTCGGGAATGCGTCAACTGACGGTATAGTTGACGCTGCTCATCAGGAAAGCACCAGTTCGTCTCGTACCAGACGAAGCGAAAACAGCATGCGGAAAAAGATGGAAAGGTGTCAGCTTACAGGGGTACAGGGTGCCAAACGATAGCCTCTCCACCTGCACTATTTCCATGCAGGCAACGCCCTCACCGTCAGTTGACGCATCACTGACGTAGCCACTCACGCTGGTTTCTATTTCAGGCGTGGAGAGCCACTGGCTCTGAGAACGGTGTCTTGCTCGCTGCGACATTTTGTCAGAGTGACCCCTCGCCTGAAAAGCAAGTACCCCCCACAGAGCAGTACGGCGTTGCATGGCAAGGCAGAGACATCGCCGGCGACGAACGCCAGGGGAGCGCGGGATCTCCCACGGCGAGTTTTTCTCGGTCCGCTCGCACCTGGCTGTGGCCCTCTCACCTCGATGCGGCGGGGCATCTTCATAAGCTGAGCCGTGTACCCCCTTTAGTCAATGTGTAGCACCGCCTGTGGTCTACGCTGGCACGATTGTACTCTTGTGCCCTTTCCATGCCGTTCCCATGCCCTTTCCATGCCTCTTGTGCCCTTTCCATGCCGCTCACATGCCATTCACATGCTGTTCCCATACCACTAGCACGCCTTTCTCTTACCCGCAGCGTGTCGCTTTCCTGCCGCTACGAGCCGTTTTCAGGCCCTCAGTGGGTAGACTGACATTTCCTCTACCTCTCGCTCTCACAAGAGGCTCACAATCGCATCGTGGCGTGATTATGGGCAGAAGAAAAGCACTGGCGAGAGAGAGTCAGTCTAACCAGTGCTCGTTTCTATCCTAGCGAAGGTTCTCTCCTTGCCGCAATGGTCTCCATGCCATTGCAGCGCAAAACAGGCTCTTTTCAGAATGGAATATACTTGTTTCAAAACGAGAGAACAGACGAAGAAGAAGCGCTCGGAAAGGACAGCGTATGGTGACAGCCAGTTCATAGTCACGGGGGCCGACCCACTAGAGATTGCTCTTTCTCCTACGTCTACATAAGTAGTACAACCATTGACTAAGGCTTGAGAAGAGATAAGGAAAAGAGCGAGTACATGAATGTCATACGTGAGTGGTGGAAAGGGAAATTCCCCTACCCTCTTGTAGTCACCCTTACCATTATAATAGGGGTTGGCCTTGTGGTCCTGCTGATCTCCCTTGGTTACCATGCTGACTGGACGGGTTTTAATCGACATGTGGAAAGTGTGCCTGCTGGACAACAAGACCAACCAGCTAAAACTTTGTGGGACTGGATGTCATTGCTGATTGTGCCCACTGTATTGGTGGTTGGAGCCTTCTTGTTTAATCTGGCAACGAGCAAAACCGAGCAAAAGATTGCCCTGGACAAACAAAGAGAAGACTTGCTCCAGATTTATCTGGATCGAATGTCGGAACTGCTTTTAAAGGAAAGCTTACGAACCTCCCAAGCAGACGCAGAAGTGCGCAATGTCGCGCGTGTACGAACTTTAACGGCCCTTGGGCAGCTTGATACCTCCCGACAAAGTGCCGTACTCGCGTTTTTGCGCGAGTCGAAGCTAGTGACCTCAGAACTGGGAAAGAGTATCGTTTCGTTGGGTCAAGCTCAGATGAGCCATGCTTACCTCAGAAGAGTAAACTTTTCTTATGTTGATCTTGGTGGAGCTGACTTGAGCTTCGCTGACTTGAGCTTCGCCAACCTCATTGGAGCCATCCTCATCGAAGCCCACTTCCGCAAAGCTAACCTGATCTTCGCTGACCTCATCGGAGCAGACCTGAGAGGAGCCCATCTCATCGAAGCAGACCTCATCGGAGCAGACCTGAGCGGAGCCCGTCTCATCAGAGCCGATCTGAGTTGCGCCAACCTCTACAGAGCCCATCTGAGCGGAGCCGACCTGAGTTGCGCCAACCTCAACGGAGCCCATCTGAGCAAAACTGACCTGAGTTGCGCCGACCTGAGCGGAGCCGACCTGAGCGGAGCCGACCTCGACGAAGCCAACCTGAGCATCGCTAAATTCATCAAGGCCAAACTGAGCGATGCCAGCCTCGGCAAAGCCAGCCTCGAAAGAGCTAACCTGAGCAGAGCTAGCCTCCGTCGAGCCGACCTGAGTGGAGCCGATCTTGGTGGAGCCGACCTGAGCGGAGCCGATCTTGGTGGAGCCAACTTGAGCGGAGCCAACTTGAGCGGAGCCGACCTGAGCGGAGCCGACCTGAGCATCGCCAATCTCCGTCGAGCCAACATAGATAAGGCTCTTGGTATCACTCAAGAACAATTGTCAAAGGCTAAGGTGTAATTTCTAGCCAACAGCAAGAGCTGCTACGATCATCGGGCTATGCGGCAACGGCGCAGCTCGTCTGGCTGCCGTTATCGGGGGGTCTGTCGTCCTTGTGTGGCAAGGTTGCAGACCTGCCTTTCTCTTGCCGTTAGCGTGTCGCGTTCCTGCCCTTTGCCTGGCAAGCGTGCCGTTCCCATGCCGCTTTCCTGTCGTTAGCGTGTCGCTTTCTTGCATCTGTCAGCACCTTGCTCCCATTCAGCCATTCAGCCATTCAGCCGGTTATGGGTATTTTGTCTGTAGCAGCGTGAATGAATGAATGTAGGAAATTGGCTTGTACAGAGAAGGTGGCGCACTTGTACAGAAGTGTTGGGAGAACTGTAATAGCTTAAGAGCGCTCAGACTCTCTGAGAAATAACAGCCAGTTTCAAGCATGCTCCGAAACGAGCATCACCGATCTACAAGCGATCTACAACCGACCTACAATCCATCTCCCCTGGTACGTAGATCGATACCTACTCGTCAGCAATCGCATCGGCCCATAGAGCCACACGAACGCCCCTTGTTCGCATGGCGCTCTACGCCGCTGTGATGACGCTGCATGTCGCTTTATGACCCTGTGATGACGCTATGATAGCGCTGTGACGCCGCTTTCTGGCCCTTCTGTCACCTTTGACTTTCGTCTGCACTGATTTGTGACTTTCGTCTGCACTAACAAGCAATCGATAAAGAAAGTAACGTCAACCTTAGATATTAGATATCGCTTCACTTCCCTTAAAAACGTTCCAATCACTCATACGTAACCTCTTCCTCATATTCTTTCACAAGTAAAATGCCTTCACATGGAGGAAAAGATATGTCACCATCGATCCGCTTTTCTAAAATAGTGAATGTCACATAAATATTAAGATAAGCATCGATAATATGCTTTCCCCTGTTGTTCTCCTGTTGACTCTTGTTGAAGGGATGTAAGGTGTACCTCGCTGGCAGCTTTTTCCACCACCAGTACAGTAGATGATGGGCAAGCGCTCTTGCAAAGTAGCGGATGTTCCAACGGAACAAACGATTTTTTCTCTCGGCTGAGCGATTTTCTTCTTTCGAAAAATCCTTTAGGCAGTCGAAAAGATAGCATGCTAGTTCTCGGACACTTGTGCTAGAGTGACTGCTGAGAAGTTCGCTGGTGAGTTTTTGAATTCGGGTAAGGGTGGCAACAACAGCACTGATCTTGATTTGGTCTTGGTTACTCAGGCTGATTTGAGCGCAGTCACGAGTGTATAATGCGATGTCTTGGGCAAGGTCCTCAGCAAAGGTGAAGGCAAAGTCACTAGCGGAAGCGGAAGCATTTTCGAGAGCGTTTTTGAACGTCTCATCCTTGATAATGTTGAGGACATGATCGAGGTCGAGAATACCATCGCTCACCTCAGGAGCACCGGAAGCACGGGTGAAGGTAAGAGCTTGATTACAGATGTTTTCAAGAGTATCAAGGCATTTCAGATCAGCTTTACGTTTGTCTGTATTTTGTTGAGCCTGCTCTAGCTGGTACTGAAGGGTTCCTTTGTTCTTGCTATTGTATTGAGATTGGAGTATAGCTTTCTCATTCTGAGCTTCATTAATCTGGTTTTGTAATTGGCTTTCTCGTTGCAGAAGTTCTCGGAACTGGCTGTCCATCTCGTTTACAGGTTGCAAAACCTCTTGGAGTTGTCCTTGAAGGGTTTGCTCACGGCCTTTGTTTCTAAGAAGGAAGAATCGTTTGCGCTCTCTCTCTAGCTGGTCTGAAGCGATATGGACAGATTGTTGGGCCTCTGCAAGTCGACTCTGAAGAGAGGAGATTTCTTGCTGCGCAAGTTCGTGTACAGCTTGATCCTTTCGGATTTTATTCTTTAAGGCTTTGATCCGGCGATCCTGAGATGTTTCTCGTTCATCTTCGCTCTTGATTTGGTCTTGAAGGGCTAAGACTTTCTTCTGGGCTTTTTTAAGTTCGGTTTGAAGGATATGATTACAGACAAGAATCTGCTTACAGGCGTCGGTAAGAGCGTTGACAAGCTCACTATGAATAGTGCGAACATTTTGAAGAGCATGAGCTAGCGTGACGCTTTTATGAAGGATGCTGTCGTAGGGACGACTGTTGAGATAATAATCTCGATCCTCTTTATCTTTTTTAAAGGCATCCTCCAGTTGTTTCAGTGTTATGCTATGTGTTTTCTGCTCTCCTGCCCAAGTAAAGTGAGTTTTCTCACAAATCCAGTAACCGCTTCCTATACTCAATCTGCCGACTTTGTCCAATTTTTCATCTTCCTGTTCGAGTTCGCCAGCTCTTGGCAATCGATAGCGCCAGATGCCGGATGAGTCTTGCTCTGTTAGCCAATTGCAGAAGGCAACAGCATCTGAAGGCCGTATGCCCAAGACAGGCATAAGCCCTTGACCAGGTAGGCAGCGGTTATTACTCCAGTGATCTGGCCAATAATTATGACCGCAAACTTGTTGCTCATCAAGAAACAGCTGATACTCTGCACAGGTGATTAACGATGTGTCTATTACACGCGTCTCATCATCGAGTGAAACCATGCGATCAAGACCTCGAGTCCGGCGGGTTAGGAAAGCTTTTGCCCACTTATGCCTGCTTTCTACGTCTTCGTCCTCTAGAGCCTGACTCAGTGCATGGGTAAATTGTTGACGTACCTCAGGTCGTGCGAGGACTTTTTCCTTATAAAGTTCCAGATCCAATGCTACTTCTACTGCTTCTGCTGCCAGGCAACCCTCTTTTAGGCAACCCAACATAACAGGAGATGCATCTTCCCCCCTGGTACAGTAGAGGAAAATAGTTTCATGCCACCAATCCGATCCTATGTTTTCTATGAGGATCTGCTCTCGCTGGTTGTCTTTTGCATATACAGCGGCTAGGTAATCTCCGAACGTCTTGTGAATGAAACGATAGGTACCCGGTTGCTCACCTTCGATCCATATTCCATCCTTTTCTACCGTCTGCAAAAATATCTCTGGGGTCATCTCAATACTCCCATAGGTCAAGGGTTCCTTGATAACTGCGGCTGCTTGAGCCGGTTCAATCTCTACCATCTTCTTCTCCATCATGTGCCATGCCAGCTTCTGAAGTACCTTTTGTTTCTGTCCGGAGGGAAGTTCCCATCGCGTCCGTCTTTCAAGAAAGATTTGACACATCTCCTTGTAGAGATCTGCTCGATTACCAGGGAGCGTATCACGCACTTGATGGATGATTACCATCATCGTGAGGAGGAGTGGATTACGTGCAAGCCAAATAAGCGCAGGAGTGCTCTGCAATCGTTTCTGGAGATCACGTGCATCTTCTTCCGCCCTGGCACTGATTCTTCTATTTTTCTTCAAAGGGTGTGGGGCTTCCCTCGTATAAGATGCATCGTACCATTTCTGAATGAAAGTCCTAATCTGTCTAGCATTAAATTCTTGAACTCGCAAGGTCCTGACTCCATCAAGGCGATTATTAACATAGCCGTGTGGACGAGAAGTTGCGATAAAGCGATTGATATTCCCATAGATATCTATCTGCGCTTGCAGCCAATTCGCCATCTGTTGTCGATTCTCTGCATCAACAATCTCATCAAGGCCATCTAATAAGATGAGACACTGCCCCCTCGCTAACCGATTTTCCGCCCACCCCTTTGGCATTTCTCGTTTCCCACGGGGTGTCTGTGATCGTATAACGTCTTCGAGCGACAACGAGGTGTCGTCTTTGAGGCTCTTACTGAAGGCATGCAGAGATAAAAAGAACGGAAGTGTATAGACCACTTTAGGTCTTCGACGACGTGTTTTTCGGCTTGTGAGCGTCAGTACAATATCTTGCAACAGAGTTGATTTACCGATTCCAGGCGCACCAAGGATCACGAGATGCTCACTTACCATCGGCTGCGAAGTAAGGCAATCCCAGACGGAGTACCCACTGTTGCGAAGTGCTTTCGGACTCTGCACAAGATTAGAGGATGCCTGATCAATAGTTATTGAAGCAAGTATTGGTCGTATGTAGACTTGCTCTAACGCTAGTGGGTATGACGGTCCCGATATGAGGTTTTTCGTGGAAACATTTTGATATCTAGTACGAAGATATTCAAAGTAGTCGCTTTGATACTTCCACATGTACAAGCGCGTGTCAAGCCAGATAGCAATTCGCTTCACCCAATCAGGATAAAGTTGCTGCCAAACCCCAGTCACAATACTGATGAGAACAATGGCCACTTCATAGAGCAGTGTAATCCCTACCGCTTGCAAGGGGTGTTGGGTGATCGTTTGAGCAAAGGTGAGACCTGCTGCCGAAGGGAAACCAATAGCAACGAGCAACAAGAACCATGCAGGCAAACGGTTTGATGGATTGGGTGAAGATGGGTTACTCATGATATCTCCTTCCAGACAGACTGATATCTCGTCAATGCTGAAACCGGAACAGAAATGCCGTTTAAGCAAAAGAGGCAAACAGGATCTCGCACCACTATAGAAGGATCAATATATCAAAAACTAGAATGCTGGCTATCCCAGGCTCGCGTTTCTACTTTTTGATGCGTACCCTCATAGCTGGAGTGAAACCTTGGAAAAATACTTCTTTCAGGGTTTCGCGCCACGGCTGGCTATCACCAATCTTCTGGAGGCCTTTAGCTACACTGACAAATGCTTCTTGGCGGTTGGCCCTTTCCATAGGCTAGGCAGTTCCTGATACCCTTGATGCTGAGCCACTCCTAGAGTATACTCCAGGTAAGAGAAAAAGACTACCCAGAATGTCTCTTCTGGGCAGTGAATACCACCAAAAGTGATGAAAAACATGGCAGAAACCATTCACTATCTCGACAAATTCACTGCCCGAAAGGTGCAGGATGATCAAACACGCTTCCTGACAACTCTTCCGGACAGTTTGGAAGCCTGGATCACCCAGTACATCCAGCTCGCGGTGACTGGGGTTCGCTCTGCCGCTGTGGCTCAGAAAATTGCGCTGCATCTGGCTCGCTTCCTGGAGCATTTCCAGCACGCATATGGACACGATCGGATCTCCACCTGTCTCAAACGCGATATCGTCGCCTGGCAAAAACAGATGCAAGCTGAGGGGTTAGCTCACTCCACCGTCAATAATCACTTGGCCTCGCTCTCCAGCTTCTGTACCTGGGTCCATTCCCATGCGCCCCAGCTTTTTCCGGCGGGCGATCCCACCAAGGGTGTTGGAGAACTCGGCCTCCCTCCATTGGAACCCCGAGCACTTAATGAGGACCAAGTTCGTTCCCTCAAGAATCTCTGCGATCGGTTAGAGCGGTTCCACCTCCGCAAAGGCCGTCGACACGTCAACACTACCGTGCAGGCTCATGCACGACCCTGGCGTGATCGAGCCATTGTCTATCTCTTGCTCTCAACCGGACTCCGACGGGAAGAAGTGATTCGTCTCGATCTGGATCAGGTGGAGCCGCACACACCAGAAACACTGCGAATGGCACGCAAGGCAAAGATTACCCGTGTGAGAGGCAAGGGAAAAACAGAACGCACGGTCTTTTTATCTGCTGATGCGAGATCCGCTTTGGCTGATTACCTGGAACGGGAACGAAGCTGTGATGCCACACCTGGTCAAACAGCGCTCTTTCTGACGGCGACAAGCATTGCCGTTCGTGCTCCTGATGGACGATTGTCGTTGCGTGCATTCAATCTCATCCTCTCGCAAATCGGGCGCTGGCATGATGCAGAACAACGCGATCCCACGCGACATATTGCACCACTGCGTCCTCATGATCTGCGCCATACCTTTGCCTTCCAGTTGGCCAAAGTTACTGGTGCGGATGCCTATGAGTTAGAGCGAAGGCTTGGTCACCGTTCACAACGCTACATTCAACGCTATACCAATCCTCCTGAACAAGTGGCAGCCAATTACATCGAGGGTTTTTAAGGGAGAGGACCAAATTGCCGGTCAACTACACGAATCGCAAAGGTCAGACATATACGCTCTACAAGGGACAGACCAAGACCGGCAAGCCACGCTATTACTTTGGTCGCATGAGCCAGGGGAAGCGCGAACCAGTCACGGAACTGCCACCCGGCTTCACGATCAGCGAGAGCGTTAACGGTGTGGTTTCCCTGGTCAAAGACCGCCCCTCATTGATCCAGCCAGAGGAGGTGGCTGAAATCCTGGCAGCAGTGAAGCAGCACCCCGAGGCCCGCCGATACCGCATCGCTGCCAAGCACGACCACATCGAGATCTACGAGCACATCGGCCCCAATTTCGACGCTCTGGCAAGTTCGCTCCAGACGGCTTTCCGGTTGGACTCCGACTTGGCTTCGAGGTTGCAGTCCGAGGAGGAATACTACGCCCACTACACGCCTGTGTTGCGCTTCACCCTCCTCGATCCGACGCAGCGATGGTTCGGCGCGAAGCGGATGTGCTACCGGGGCAGTATCGACGGCTGGCTAGAGTTGAGACAAACGGGACCCATAGCAGAGTTGGCCCGTGTGCTCATTCCCACCTTGGGTACTGATCAGTTCTTTGATCTCTGGTGAGCCAACGGTGGATGCGGGAGTGATAAAATGCCCCATGAGAGCTGGACATTCCGGGCAACCACCCTGCTTTTCTTCCGTTGGATGGTGTCAGTGCAGACGAAAGTCACAATCCAGTGCAGACGAAATATTGACGCAGTGCAGACGAAAGTCACAAGCAGTGCAGACGAAATATTGAAGTGACACATGGACACCGCCTATGGGGGAGAGCAAGAGCGCGTAAGGACGCGAACAAGGGGCTTGCCAGGAGGGGCGTACCTGCGCTACAATGGGCGTGGTGAGTTCAGGAGAATGAGAATTCTTCTGAACTGAGAAGGGAGCAAAGAGACGATGAGCGGGCACGCTTTTCTTGTGAGATATCACCTCTCACGGGCCTATGCTGATGAGCAGGCCGAAAAACTGAGGCATGGTGAACACCTTCAGCACTGGGCCTATGAACAGGACTGGATCCCTGGCAAACCTGAGCCACAGAAGATACGCCTCACCGGCGCGGCATGGGTGGCTCACGCGTATACTCTTGCCGCCCAAGATGCTGGACTGCTTGCTTCGCAAGACCGGTCCTATACCATTGCTGTAGAAGAGTGCAGGCGGCAAGCCGATGTCTACAGAAAGCAAGGATAAGCTATGCACGATATCACCGTCTACCAGGAGCCCTATCACCTTGACCTGGTGCAAGAGTCAGGCGACCGCGTTCTTATCGAGATGCCAGGCGCGGCCTCGCACGATGCACCGTTTCTGGCGCTGTGGCTCCACGGCAAGGCAGAGAAGACACAACGGGCCTATACTGGCGATATCGGCAAACTGTACGCCTTTACTGGCGCGGGCCTGCGCGCGCTCACCCTGGAAGACTTTCAGCACTTCATCGATAGCCTCGCGCCGCTCAAACCAGCGACCAGGGCGCGGGCGATCGCCTGCGTGAAGAGTGCGTTGTCCTTCGGTGTGAAGACGGGCTATCTCACCTTCAACGTGGGCGCGGTCGTGAAGCTTCCCAAATTGGAGAACACGCTGGCTGAGCGGATTATGAGCGAGCAGCTGCTCGCAAAGATGTTTGCATTGGAGACGAATCCGCGCAACCATGCCATTCTCATACTGCTCTACCGGGCGGGCCTGCGCGCCGCTGAGTTGTGCAACCTCACCTGGTCGAAGCTCCAGTCACGCGACGAGGGCGGACAGGTCGCGGTGTTTGGCAAGGGGAAGAAGACGCGTTTCGTGCTGCTTGATCAGGCAACATGGGATGAAGTGATGAGCCTGCATTCATCCTTTGATACGCCGGAGAGTTACGTCTTTCAGTCCAGGCAAGCGCGATCGCGAGCAGGCAAGAATGGAAAGCGTCTGGATGAATCGATGGTACATAGGATTGTTCACACGGCGGCGCAAAGATCAGGCATCACAGCGAACGTCTCGCCTCACTGGATGCGACATGCCCATGCGACCCATAGCCTGGAAAGAGGCGCGCCGATCACGCTGGTGCAGGACACGCTGGGGCATAGCTCGATTGAAACCACTGCGAAATACACCCATGTGAGGCCTAATGCCAGTAGCGGCCAATACCTGAAGGTGTGACACCCGCGCCGCAACCTGCTATACTTCTACCAGAATTGAAGACGATCTCTCCCGGCTCATTCTTTTGTTGTTGGGATGCATGAATCGGGCCAGGCGTCAGACATTCGACGATACAGCAAAGGGCCGCTCCTTCGACCTTGGGGAGCGGCTTTTTGTCGCCGGCGATGAGCGCCGCAGAAAAGTATTCCTCTCTATCTCTCTATCCATCGAGAGCGTAACCTCATCAAGAGCAGGCTGCTCGCGCCGCTCCCGATGGGGGATGACCAGACCGCGCGCCCATCACAAGCGCGCGGTCGCATGCTTTCCACAGCTGGTGATTTTTTCCGTGCCGTCCCACCTTCTTCCCGTCGAGAGCCTGTAACGTCAATTGACGCGGTAACTGACGTGGCAGTGAACAAGGCTGCCATCGGGCCTCTTTGCCAGCCACCACAGAAGACGCGCAAGATCATGCGTGCCCAATATGCGCGTAGGACAATCGTATAAACCAGCCAGGGGAGCGCGCGTACAGGCTACCACACAAGCCGTCACTCACGTATTTGAGTGCACATTTCGTTCTGCTTCCTCCCGTATCGCCTGAAGCCGCTCAACATCCTTGGCGTAGAACCTGGATGCATTGTTGATATACACAGGGAAGATCTGACCGGCTTTGATCCACTGATGAACGCTTTGCCGCGTTACCTCATACCAACCTGCACTCTAAGAGGCCATTCTAAAATGGGGGAAAGAGGTCATAGAGTGAAGAAGCGTCGAATTGTTCTCAAGTCGTAGCAATTGGTCACAAAGAGTATCAATAACGGCATCAAGGGATACAAAGATA